>Ga0179591_1270208_pt1 | contig 14746 bp, 20 predicted proteins | sample CZOMad2_1_08_16f_FD_182891 | JGI IMG/M metagenome (GOLD analysis project Ga0179591, IMG submission 182891) | Vadose zone soil fungal communities from Angelo Coast Range Reserve, California, USA - CZOMad2_1_08_16fungal (PacBio error correction) | ecosystem: Environmental > Terrestrial > Soil >...
TGGGGGGAGAATATCTCTCAACAAGTAGGGGGGGGGGCACACGATGCAAAAAAAAGAAAACAGAGGGGAAAAACTTGTTTGCTTACTGGGCAGGGAGACAAAAACTATTACTGAGAACTGAATGAGAACATGGAAAAGTTAAAAAAGGTAAAGGTGAAATGGCAGTAGTAAGGGACACCAGAAATAGGAGACTATCCGAGGGCGAAGCAAAAAAAACCCGTTGGAATAGGGGGGAACACTGGAAACATCTCCCAAAAAAGGGGAACTGTCCAAAAATAAAAAATGTTATTGGTAAGTCCATGACACGGGGTGTCAACACGGTCCGGGTGGGAGGCAAGGGATCTAGGGGAGAATCCAAAGTGGAGATGATGGGGTGAGGGGGACGCCCGAATCGGTGTGGGGCGAGTTACCGATTGGGTGGGATGGGGGCCGGGGGGGAACCCAAAGTACGTGGGCTCCGGAGTGGAGTCACAAGCCCAGGGCCCAGTAGATGATCGTGACCTGCGTTTGGAAGAACTGGTTTGGTGGGGTTTGGGTCTAAAAGTGGCGGAGAGAAACAGGGAGTGTCGGTCATATTAAAAAAATAGGAGTGGTACGGGGGGCAAAAACCTTTCCGACACTGGATAGCTAAGGAGGAAAAGCCTGTAGAAAAAACAGCAACAAAGAAAAGCCACGACGGGCACGCAGGCTATCAGTACTATTACTTTGGACAGAGGTCACCTTCCCGGCATAAGGGAGGGAAAACGACAGTCCGAACAGGGAGGGTCTCATGAGGGTCCTACCGCACCGTGGGGCAAAGGCGGACGTCCAGGGTAAGACCCCATTGCAAACGGTCATAGCCAGGCCCTATTAAAAGGAAAGGGAAGGAGACGAAGACTGCGCGGGCCTGGGGCATGTTCCTAATGAAAAGGGAGCAGGAAAAATGGTTCGCATTTCCACAAAGGGCCAGCAATCAACCGATTTAGAGGGGGAGGGGTTCTTCATTCAACAAAACCCTCGGGGAAAAAGTTGGGGTTCGTTCCTAGTTGGGGTGCGTCCCCGTGAAAATCCGGAAAACGTATTGGGGGGGTAATTCTCGGGGTAGTGAAGTTATGCACTGAAAGAGAGAAAAAACCAGGGGGGGGGGGACCCTGTAAACGTTTGTGAAAGAACTGCGGATAAAGACGGTCAATTTTGAAGGGTGAGTGTCGAGGGAAGGACAAGGGTTTCGGATTTATGGCCGCCAAAAACAGTCTGTAAAAAAAAAGACGAGAAACGGGGAGGTATTGTAAACGGATTGCTAAGGGGGTGTCCTATGGGGCAGGGACTAAATGGAGTTGCAACCAAGAGCCGGAGGAGAGGTTCCTATCAAGAAGACATTGTGTGGGAAAAAAAACCAGCCAACCCTGGCGTACCTCAACAGGATTTGGCATTGGCCCCGGAATGTGGCTGACAAAAAAACGATCTCACACCAATGCCACCACCGAAAGGACCGTAATCACGCCATCTCCCATATAAATTAGGGAGTTTAACAGGGGCGTTGGGAGGACTACCAAACGGCCACACCCAACAGGAGGAAAAAGATGCCACACCCGATCTTTTTGGGAGGGAACCGAAGAATAAATTGGGAATAACTTCGACAAAAAGTTTTGAGGGTTTAGGGGAAAGTTAGAAAAGGGGCAAGGCTTCAAAGGTATCTTCTACAACATGAGGTACTATGTCTAGGGTGGGAGGTCCAATCAGAAGTCGGGTGGGGTAACTTGGGTTGAGCGAAAAAAAGGAACGCGATGGTTGAAAGACACGGTTGGGAGGGGTGGGCTCAAAGGGCGGGGGAACTTTGTACGGGGGGGGGAGCCCCGTCGACGTTCTCACAAAAGAGCAAGGGAGGATTCAAAAAGCTGGGGATTGCTGAAAGAATTGTTATCGGGGAAGTACGCGTTGGGTGTGTGGTTCCGGGGGGGAATGGAAAGGTGGGGGGGGCCAGATTTTGTTAAAGTGTGTAACGTAGGCGAAAAACAGGGCACGAACGCCGGGGGAATATTCGCCAAACGCCCTGCTGGATGGACCAAGCCCCGCGAACAACGACATGGGGGGGAAAATCTATAAATCCGTTTATGCCAAAACCCGCCGAAATAAAGCCTCCAATTCCATGTCCTCCAAACGGAATCCCCGAGCCTCCAATAAGGGGAGCCTGGGTGCTTACCGGAAATTTCCTTGGATTTTGAAAGCTGGAGCAGTAGTTCTACAGCCAAAAAAAGAAAGGAAAGGCGAAAAGAAGTGGTGTGGGGTTATTGGCCCCTCGCCAAACTAATTGTGGAGGGGTAGGAAAACTAGCCGTGGGGAAAAACATTTTCCCGCGGGGGGCGTCAGGGCGGATGAAAATCGGGGGAAAAGGGCCCTTTCTGGTTGTCACCACGCAATCCAGGTGGGGGATCACGAAGAAACAAAAAACTGTCGGGATGATAGTGGGTGTCCATTCTGGCTTGATGGGGGAAGGTGGTGGGAGTCTTTTCAACGTAAGAAGACCTGTTGGCGGCAGGTCTGACCGGCGCCGGGGGCACCACCATCAAAGATTTGGGGCCGGTGTACAAATCTTCAACATCCTTGGAACGAAGAAATGTAAGCACCGGTCGGGGGGATGGGTTGGGGGGGGGGGGGGTGGTTAAAATGAGAACATCTCAACAATGTTGTACGCTAAAAAATACCCGCGCAGCGGCAGGTTGCCCCGGGGACGATCCTGCCAGGGAAGGGATGTTCACCCTAAAGTCCGTCTCAAAACAGTTACGTTCACTAAAGGGAAAATAAAGATCTGGTTCGCTGGGAGACAAAAAGTGGGGTCCAATCAGAACTCATCTTAACTTACAATAAGTGATGAACTTACGACTACTCTCCCGTGGAGCCCTGACAAGGTGTAGTGAACACCATCTTCGGGGTGTTGTCAAAGATTGTTTCAGCGCACAAGATGGCACGTAAAAAGGGGAAAGTCCGCGTCAAAGAAGGAATCTCAAAAAAGGCGGCATGGCGTGAAAACGGGGGGTTGAAACGGTTGCACACTTGGACCGGTCTCATCTGCAACAGTTGAGAAGGTGCCGACAGGACCATCTTGAATCCGCCAAAGCAGGGGGTTGAGTGGTGGTGGGTAACTAGGCGTTGTCAGTGTATACGGAGCAATCAAAAAAACAATGGTCTCGGGCCGTGAGTTAATGTGGATCGGTACCGATTGCCCCCGAGGGTGTGGGCGCCAGGGACTGGGCCTCACCTTAGGAAGAAACCTGTATGACCAAAAAAAAGTGGGGAAAACACGGAAAAAAGGACTCTGGGGGGGGGGGCCTAGCAGCCAAGAAAGAATCGGATTCAGGGCAAAACTTCGTTCAACCAAGGATGGGGATGGTCAACGCCGCTGGGGGGAAAGTGCGCCCAAACGTCAAGAGACACACCACGGGGGAACCAAACCATGCAGAAAAAAAATTTTCAATAAGGCCACGGCACGGTCTGTAACTCAAAGGTTGGGAAGGAACTATGCTAAGAAACTTTCACCGATTCATTGGACTGAAGCTATACAAACAAAAACCCACTCAAAAGATAGGGAGTTGGCGTGCTTCATTGGCACATTGCCTAAGAGACTACAAAGGGGGGGGGGGGGGGGGTGATTGGGGCACAGACGTTATTCAGGGAGGGGTCCGGGCAAAACGGAAGCGGAGCTGAGGATGCCGGAACTTATGCAACGACGTGCCACAAGTTAACCTAACCGGGAAAAAAGGGGGATACTTCTTACAGAGGCGTTTTAAAGTTTCTCTGAAGGGGGGGTGCTCGTCGCAAGTTAGAGGCTGGCGAGCAAGCGGGAACCGTCCACTTGGACAATCAAGGGAAACAAAGGTCAGGTTGGACCTCAGGGGTGGGTACAAGGTAAACTATTGCCAGAGGGATTGTAAGGGCGGTCGAGTAAGATAAGACATCAGGACAAGTCCGTGGGCTGTAAGTCCTCCTAGGGAGAGATACTAAGAACGGGGTCGGCAGAAGGGGGGGGGACGACCGGTTTTTTTTTCAGCGCCAGCGGAAGGGGCCTTTGGACACGCGAGAGTTGTCCGGATCAGAGGAGGATAAAAAAAACGCATAATCGTTGCAATTCGATATGCTGTGCCAAAAACTCAGGAGCTCCAGTCAGAACGGGTACTAGAATTAACTGCAGCGAAGGGGGGGGTTTGGACCGATACGGAGGTGAATTGCACCTCTGCCTCGCCGAGAGAAGGAATCCATCCATTCCAAATCCATGTGTGCCCTGCCGGGGAAAAAGGCGACTGGCAAAGGATTGCCTGTGTGACGGCCGCTTGCTCCAATCTAGCAGGGTTCGGGGGTGAAAGGCGGGGGGTGGGTGTCTAACTGGGGAAACAGTCGCAGAGAACCGCGTGGTATACGAGCGAAAGCAGGTCTGAACATCCGGGCAAACTAATTTTTATCGACTCGAGGACCGGGGCTAAAAAAAAACATAAAAGGCCACACTTTGGAGGGAAAGGCTTTGGCCGCTGTGGCTGTTACGGGTCCTAGGCTAGATAACTAACAAATAATGTGTGGATGGAAAATTTGCCCGTAAAGGCAAAAAGAGGATTCCGGTCTTGAAACGGCAGGGTGAGGGATGAAAAAATATACGTTGGGGCGTGAAGGGTAGGGGGTTTAAGGCCGTGAGGCGAGCCGTTAACTCCATGGGTCCCAGGAAGCAACGTCGTTGAGGTTGTACGGAATTGAAAGGGGAGGTTAGGCCTTTTCGGTTGAAGCATGAATGAGGTGTTGTATGCCCGACGCGACTGGTAAAGCACCGAGTGGGGCAGGCAAGGAAGCTAAGTAACTTAACGTGAAATTGAAGATTCACTCACCGAAAATGGCATGAATTGAAACAAGTCGGGAAGGAAGGCCATCGTTAAGGGGGTAATAAATTCAAACCACTATGACAAAGGGAAAGAATATTAGCTCGTAGAGTCCGGAACAGAGGCTGATCAAGTCCTTCCGCTCAGGCGCATCGGGCCTGGGTATTTCCCAGGACGCGCTGTACAGGTACAGACAAAAGGGGGAAGCTCAGAAGGGGAGCACTATAATCCGGGGGTAGGAAACTGAGGGAGCACCATTACCTTTAAAGAACATGTGGTCGGTGGAAAAATGTAAAGTGGTGTGTTTGGAGTGTGTCCGAGGGAAAGAACAAACTTCTATCTACTCCCAACTTGACAAGGAAGGAGACAACAACAACACAACGTTGGACAAAGATGAGGAAAGAGAGGAAAGAAAAAAGCACGACAGTTGCTGTTTAGGACGCTCAAGACGGGGGGGATCGCACAAGTGAGAGCACAAACCGAGTTACCACAACCGAAGCAACGTCGGTGTGCCAGAGCGTGCGCACAAAAAGGAGCCGGGCCTTTCCGAGAGAGAAAAGTGAAAGAGGTGCCCCTGGAGCACGGCGCGGCCAAGCCTGAGGAACTGTTAAACAATACGGAACGACCAACCAAGAAGTGACAAACGGGAGCGGCCCGGACTTTTAAGCCCTCTGGTCTCAACAACCGAGCCGCCCTCGAGAAAAAAACTCTGAAAAACTGTTCAGGATCCTAGTTGTGTCGGTGGTTTTGTGCCCGAATCGTGCCAAGGGGCAAAGACGATGGAGGGCAAAAGGGACCCTTCGAATGCCGCAAGAATGCAATCTGTCAAAGACTCCGAAATCATATGTCAAGCTGGAATAGCGAATTCCATTGAAGAACCACCGCTAGGACGGGAGGACTGCGGGCATAAAAAAACACAAAAAAAAAACGGCCTCAAAAAGGGGAAAGAGGAAATACCGCCAAACCATCCGGAACTAATCTAATACGCGGCCAGGGGCCACATGGACCGTTTGAAAATGGGGACTTTACGCAGCTCGGTAGAAAAAAGAAGGACGCCGCCTCAATTTTTGAATTAGTAAGCGCCCTGTTTGGCCTGGCGATGAGACCCTCAAATTCGGGTGGTCCTTGGGAAAATTGGAAGGTCCAAACACCAAGGGGGATCAAGGGTCGAGGGCGTCGGGGAAACACGAAGCGGGCCTTCCTTCTGACCCCCAGAAGTAGCGAGCCAGGACCTTTCCACAAGGAGCAGGCTTGGGAACCACGTGGAAGGGCCCGCGCAGTTACTTGTACAGAGGAACAAGCTCAAAAAAACAAATCGAACTTCGTGTCCAGGGAAAGTTTCAGACAGAAACCTATCCTCCGTAGCAAAGCCGCGTGCTCGAGGGAGGGGGAAATTTTCGATCCCCGCCTGAAAAAAAAAAAAAAAACCGAAGCCTAAAAATGGGCCGCAGAGGGGAAGAAATCGAACCGAGACATGTCTACAGAGGGTCAGGCAGGAGCCCAGGCCTTGACGAGAAAGTTATGCTGCTCCGGAAAGGGGTAGAGGGCAGAAAAGCAGTAAAAAAAGGATTCACTACACAAAAGAGGGTCGTAAGCCTTACAGAAGACAAAAAAAGAAAAAAATCGTTTTCACCGATAGGTCGCTTCCTGGGGGGGGTTTTTGAAGGAAAAAAAAGCATCTACGGAGGATGCGAGGGGGCTGCATGAGGAAGTATCAATGCAGCAATGAAAAAGGTTCGAATATACGCGTGGGGGGTGCCTAACTGAGAAAAAAAATTCCATACAATCCTTTTCAGTAAAGAAAACACGAGGGGGATGGGGGGGAGAAAGCGATTTACAGCTCACCACCGGATAAGGAGATTTTTCGCTCACGTTGACTCGAAACAGATCAACATAAACACGCGAATCATTCGTTACCAAAAAAAAAAGGCAAACACAATAATTAAAATGATTGTTGGGTGTCAGTTGGCATAACGACGGTCGCTGCTAGAGGTGAAAAAGACTCACTACTTGGGTCCACCAAAAGAAAGGGGGGCGAGAAACCTCCGGCCAAGGGAATAGAGTGCGAAGTTAGGGCGCCTGCGGAAGGGGGGGTTGCACTTCGTGGCAAATACCTGCCGGCTCCTGAAAGACGCTAGATGTGTTCAGGAAAGAGGGAAAATTTGAACGTATGCTTCTCAAAAACCACAATGCCCAACAATCGTGGGGGGAGGTCTTCGGCATGGGGTGGGAAAAAATGCTCATTCTCTGCAACAGGATCCGGGGGAGTTTGGGGGGGGTTTGGGTGGAGCAGAAAAAAAAACTAAGTCGTCGGGGAAATGTGGCGGAAACCGTTGTCCGGGTCTTTCGGGGACTTTTCGGCTTAACAAATGGGAGAAGACCCGTGGGGGGCCCAGAAGGGACGGGTCGGTGAGCAGGGGAGAAACCATGAAGGGTCAACGGAGGTCGGTCCGGTGGTTGATCAAAACGTTCCATGTGGGGTGGGGCACGAAATGGAACCACCGCCCAAGCCGCGGGGTACATCACGGAGTCATGGTGACTAAGTCGGGGTGGGCCAACGGGGGAAAGCACCGTTCACAAAAGAGGTGCTGGCACCAAAATCGGCGAAGGAAGGTTTGTCCAAGGCGGGGAGTCCAAACAAGGGGGGGGGGGGGGGGGGAAAGAGTTTTTTCCAAAGTCGGGGGGAAAGCTGAGCCCCAACTGGAGTTAATAAGACCGGCAAATGGAAAGAACACAGGGGGGACTTGCAGAGGTGTTAAACATGTGGATTGACTGGGGTGCACGGATCAGAAAATTCTTGCCGGGCCAAACGTGTCAAGACTGGGCTGTGTCTATGTGGACACGGACCTCGCCACGTGGGCATCGGATGTCCCTGGTCAAGGGGAGAACGCTCTCACAACCACTAAGACCCAACTTGGGGCATTGAAGGGGGGCTTTTTGCGCCGTCGGTCATTTTTGTGCAGGGAAAGGGCAGACAAAAAAACGAAACTAAAGGGGCCCAAAGGGGTTTCCGAAGGAAAAGACACATTAGAAACCATAAAACGATGGTGTAAGGTTTCCAGTGGGAAGAGGGGGGAACAGGGCAATGAAGTCTCACTACCCTAGGTTGAAGTAGCGCAGGGATGTGCGGTGGGGGCCGTAAAGAAGGGGGGGAGGTTGGAAAAAAGAAAAAAAATTTGGGGGGCTACAACGACATTATTCGGCCGGAGGGGGGAAAAATCTATGGGGGTTGAGGGAGACTCTGCGAAACTAAAGGCGCCGGAGCAAGGAAGATTGCAGTTGGAAGGAGGGAGAGTTCATTAAGACGCCAAGGGGTGGACAGGCAAATTGTCAAAAAGGTGTTCACATCAAAGGCCAGAACCAAACCGCAAACGGGGGGTGGCAGGTACCCGCCGTCGAGGTTGATGCCACACCTGCCCCTCATGGGCGCGCAAAGCCGTAACGCTCGCCATTCAAACCAGAAAAAACTATCAGAAAGGACTTGGAACGAGGGAGCCACAGGGGAGGTGGGTTTCAACGTAACTACAAGCACTTTCCCCTAGGGGAAAATCCTAAAACCTGACTCAAGGTTCCACCGGGACATTGTTCAGGGGAGCAAGGGGAAGAAGACATGTCGCGATGGAAGGCAAAGAGGAGAAAACGTTCCTGTTTCGGGGGGGCGAAGCCCACTACTCCCGCAAATCAGGGTAGGAAAATTCTCCCATCAAGGGGTGTGTTTCCGTCAGTTAGACGGAAAACTCTACCCGGGAAAGTTTCCAAAAACGTTTGGAACGAGGAGAGGGGGTTGGTGAGATGGAGTTCGTCCTTACAACAGCCGAGACGAGGACTGGGGACCTTGGGAATGGCAAAGGATGGTTGTTCCGTGGGCGTGAGAAGTACAAAAGAAAGAAATGAGGGGGGTCCTCGCCCTGGCCTTTCCAAAGATTGAAGGTACTCCGTTCAAACCAAAAAGGTGCAAAAGGTGGGACCACTGGCAAAGTGGGCAAACGGAAGCCGCCGAACACCCAAAAAAAAAAAAAGAGAATACGGGCCGCTAGAGATAAAGGTTCAAAACAGCAATTTTTTCAAATGTTCAAAAAAGACCTGGCGAGCGACGGGGCTAACGTGACAAGAAGGGAAATCGCCTCTCCTTCGCGGAGGCAAAGCAAAACCACGTGTAATTCAAAAAAATAGTTTGAAAAGACACGTCAAGAGGCGAGTATCCACCCACGAAAACCGCCGCAAAACAAACAAAACGCTCAGGACCAACATGACGAGAATAGGAAAATCGGGTGTCAGAATAAAGACTCAAAGGGTGTGAAAGTAGGGGGGACATAGGTGATAAGTCGAACAAAAGAACCGAACCAAACACCACGTTTGTCGAAGTAGGAGTACCTTCCACGATCGAAGCGTCGAAAGGGTTTTGGAATGGGGGAACGGACGCCTTCTAGGACCTCCGCCAGGTGGCATGGTTCAAAATTGGCGGGGGGGGGGTCACGGCGGAGTTAGGTTTACTATCTGGGTGGGTACCACACTGTGTTGAACTTGAGGGAGCAGCGGTTGTGGTGGTACTGAAAAGAGTGATGGACGAAAATCTTAAGGGGGGTGTTTACGGCAATCCTCGTCCGCCGGGGGTGGGGGGTGGGGGGGTTTGTGCACGGTCAAGACGGGGGCCGGGTGGACTCCCGTAGGTGAAGAAACGGGAACGCGGCAGGGGGATGCCATCCAGAGCCAATGGCCACGCGGCCCATCGACCAAAAATCCGAAACAGCCTTCAGGTGCACCTCGCAACTGGGGGGGGGGGGGGGGAGGGTCACAACCTAATTTACGGGGGATCCCGCCCAAAAACGGGTCTGGAGCCCGGGATAGGGCAAAAAGAGACAAGGGGTAAACGTGCGACGGGGACGCTATTAGACTGCAAAGTGACCGGAGGCAGGTGTCACAATTCGATCTTGGCGGAGGGGGGGAGTGCAAAGCCCAAAAAAAACTAATAAGTGAGTACCAAGAGCAGGGGTGCCTGAACCATAAATCAGAAATAGGTTTTTGGAAGGGGCTGGGGTTGAAGGTGGTGAAATACACACAGAGGGGAGGTCAGGGTTTGCCTTCTTTGACAACTTCACAGCACCGAAAATCCAGGGAGGAAGCGGCCCAGTGGGGTTCCAGACGATGCAGAAGGACAAGGGAAAATGCCGGAAAATGACCGCTGCGGCGGAGGGGGCAAACGGGGGGTCACAGGGGTGACAAGGGAAAGAAAAGAATGCGTTGAACATCGCCGTGTCGCAAAGGCAACTGACGTGGGGGGGAACTTAAACTGAAGATCGGGTCCGATCCAAGAGGATGAAAACGGGAACGTTCAAGGAACAGCTTGTAGATCAAGAGGGGGGCCGAAAGCGAGTTGTACCACGGTCAGGTGCGAAGCAGAGGTGAATATGACGGGCCACACCAGGGGAAAGGAGCACAGGACGTCCACAGACACGTCGCAAAAACAAAACAAGAAGCGGTAGGGGCGAACGGAGGGACAGGAGGGGAACGAGGGATAGGAACGGAAATGGAGCCACGGAGAGGACGGTGTTGACCGAACGGAAAAAAATAGGGGTGCATGGGAAGAACAAATCAGCGGCTTAATCCAAAAAACTATCAATTGATTGCTATCTAGAAAAGAAGCGGGGAATCAGTAAAACCCGGGTGGGAATTGAATGACCAGAAAAAACGTTGCGGGGCAAATCGTCCACGGCAAGTTCGCTCAGGTCGGTGTAGTGCACCACCCTTTTTTGGTCATAGTGCGTATAGTCAACTGGAAGCTGTTGTCGAACAACGAGTGGCATACTTTTGACAGGGGGCGATTTCTTTCCCTCCTGTAGACATTTTCGGGGGGCCACGGGCTTGGTCGATGACGAATCATACCCCAAAACAGGTATTGGCCTGATATGGGTTTGGGTTGAACATTCCCTGAGCTCAATCCTAATCTACAAACCACAACAACATGGGAAAGGGGATGAATGCAGACTAAAAAGTCTAAAAACAGACATAAGGTGTTTGCTGACTTTAAGGCATCTAACGCCTCGTGGACGAAAAATAAAATACTGACGGCAGATACGGTTACTGCGGGTAAATGGGAAAGGTGTGCCGTCTCATTTTACAACCAACGACTCAGGGAACTCTACTCAAACGAATCACAAAAACTGTGTGGGTTAACTACACGACAATTCGGACCGAAGAAAGTAAAAGCCAGTCATGTTATGGGCAAAGAACCATTCACCAGTGACAAACATGCGAGAAACCAACAGAAGAAGGCAAAAAAAAAAAGAAGAAATTAGAGTAAGTGGGAGGGTGTGTATATAAGCCCTAAGGACTTGTTCAAAGGATTAATGGAAAATTTCAGTCGTAAACCGGCGAGAGTGAGCTCATACCGTAGACGACCTAGGGTACAGATTGAGCAGAGGCGGGCCAGTGATCACCGCCCGGACAGAGAGGTCAAGGGGGGTTTGTGTTGTGGCTACGAGGGGTTAAAGGAAGACTGGTCTTTGGAGGTACAAAGTCAATTCTTCTGGACCAAAAAAAACCAGACCTTGGTTACAGGAATCGGCACGAAGGTTAATCCCAATAATCTTAACTAAGTACGACAGGGTGTCTGTTGGGGGGACTCGTGAACTCCTCGGCCTTCAACTTCAGGGAGGACATATATGAACTTTGCTGGGGGGGAATGGCACCAGGACCGTTTGCCGCAGAAGAAAGGGTCACAAATTTAGGAAATGAGGGAAAAAGTATAGCGGGCCGCCGTATGAGGAGACACAAATTTGGAAGAAAGTGCCTGAAGACCTGGAGGGGAAGGGCTGAAGGGGGTGGGTGGGAAAAAGGACACGGAGAACTCAACAAAAACGGGAGATGCAACACCGCAAACAGGGGACCTATTTCGATGGGTGGCTTGAAATGCACCTCGAACAGGAAAATTGTCCGGAGTGTTTTTTGGGGCTGGGGTAAAGCCGATAACAAATTCTATTAACGAAAGAACCGTCTACCAGGGTGGCAATGCTCCGAAGGACTGTCTAGACACAGAAAAAAAATGGGTGCCATATATTAATCGTGGAGAACGGGCCGGATATGATGAATTTGTATGGGGGGGGAAAGTGGAAGTCAGGCACCGAATGTCCTGATTTGGGAACAGCCGCCAGAGGGACTTCTGGATGATACCGTCAGAAGTTTGCAACCGGTTTCCTACAGGGCGGAAAAGATTCGCGTGCAACCTCGCGGCTGGGACTTTTTCCGGGGAAATATATCAAGAAAAGTGGGGGGGACAAAGCCCATCTTCTAACCTACATCTGAGACAGGACCAGAAGGGGGAACAGAGCGTACCAACAGTAAATGGAATCAGGGAACATCGCCACATTCACTTGGCGGATCTCGGGGATTTTAACAGGGACAAAACACTTAGTCAGGAAAACGGCGAAGGGTGGGGGGGAACAATCGACTGCCGAAAAAACGTGGTGTGTGGTTGGTAGCTTTTGGATCACGGGACACACTATCGGCAAAGGTGGGGTCGTAGAACAAAAAAAAGAAAAGGGGTAATACAGCGAGGCCCGTGAACTGGCTACTTCGTGAAGTGGGGTTGGAGAGAGCACAGGGCGAGGTGGGAAAAAATTAAAAGGTGGAAAGGGTGTGGGTGGGTTTGGGTGTGGGGGGTAGGGGTGGGGTGTGGGGGGCAGGGGAGTGGCGAGTACGAGGGGGGAGCTAGCGATGATCACAAACGGGGGGAAATGGAAAAGGGATGTTAGAGACATACGCTCTGAGTACGTCCCCACGTCGGTGGAAAGACTGTAAGTGGGGTGACGACCGAAAAGCCAATCGGAAACTCGGGCCTGAGGCGGCCCACACAAAACTGGGGGGATTTACTGAACCGTGGACCAAAGGAAAAGAGGTCACAAAAAGCTCAAATAAGCCTGTACGGGAAGGACGGAAGCAAATAATAGAACCCAGCCTTGGGGGGGGGGACGGAGAGCCATGTCGAATGAACCTGAAACAAAACATTTCTAAATTTTCGAAAGCGGTGGTCGAAGGGGATTGTTTAGCCCCCCAGGAAGAGTCACGTGTTTGATGTCCCTACGCCAGGGCTTTGAAACGGCGCACTGACATTTCACAGGAAAACCTTTTTCGTCAGTTGCGGAGGAAATTCTGAAGCGTTCCTGCTACGGGGGTGACAAGGAAAAACAAACAGTTGATCACGTAAGCCCCTTGCGGAACTCGTTATGAGTGCAGGGCGGGTCTGTTGGGAATTGCGCCGAACAGTGTGGGGGCGGTGGGGGGTAGAAGAGGACCGCTGGGCCAGGGGGCACACCCAACCATGTTTCGTTGGGAAATCAAGAATGTGAAGATGACATGGCCACAACCTTAGGGGGAGACAGCTGGTGAAAGTAATCAAAAAAATGGAAAAGAGGGTTGTCACTGAGTAAAAGATCTTCAATGATATGATAGACTAAAAGTTTCCAAGCACTGAGAAATCCGGCGAAGGGGGTAAACCAAGGGATGAAATCTCTGTCAGTCGAAAGGCAAGCAAGTAGGGGGCGCGACTACGTACAAAAGAAAAGGGGTAGAACTACCAAAGGTTGAAAAACCGTCAAGTGGGGACGGCCACCCATTCTGTCCGGGTGGGGTGCCAATATTTTGGGTTTCCGTCAGAACAAGACGGGGGGGGGGGGGGTGGGGGGGGGGGTGGGAGGGGGGGTGGGGGGGGGGGGGGGGGGGGGGGGGGGGGGGGGGGTGGGGGGGGGGGGGGGGGGGGGGGGGGGGGGGGGGGGGGGGGGGGGGGGGGGGGGGGGGGGGGCCTCGGGCTAGTGCCGTTCAAGTCGGGTCAACGACGACATCGGCTTTGCAGACCAGCACACTATGAAAGTGGGTGTTAGAGGTGCCAAGGTTCCTTGAAACTGCACTCTAGTGCCGGCCAGGGCGTACTAAAAACCTAGGTTGGAATAAATCCAATCATGGGTTTAAGTGTTACCCGGGTAAAAAAAACTACGGCTTTAGTGCACATCCGCAGGGGAAAATCAACATGTACCATCGCCGGGAAACGGGAAGGGTTCACAAGGGGGGAAACGTCATTCCGTAGTTGGTCTCCGACCTGGCCGAAGTACTGAACTGGATAACCACACATGGGAAAGCGGGACCCCCAATGCCATTTTTCAGGGTGGGGAGGGCAAGCCAAAGAAACGAAGCATGAAAAGTCGGAAAATATACCACTGGTTAGTTCCAGACTTTGGGTTTTACACACCAAACTGGGGGGGTGACGTGGACGTCAACTGTCACTTATCCACCACGGAGAAAGAAAAAAAGTCCGAAAGGCGCTCATGACAGGTGCATACACTTGTAGTCCCTAATGGGGCAAAGGGAACGTCAAAGAATAAGGCAGCATCAGGGGAAAAAAAACACCCGACGCCACGTAGGCGGGGCAAAGAGAAAGTGCTTCAGGGTCAAAAACATTTCCAAGAAGGGAGACCCTCCAGAATGTTGTACGAGGGGGAAAAGTGGTGCCCAGACAGATTTACAGTACCAGCGAAAGAGGATCGGCGAATGGATTCCTAAACGGAGTGACACCAGTAGGTGGACCAACCGGGAAAAAGACGGCCGGGAACTTTGCGACGGGCAACGGATCCTTGGACGGGAGGTGCGACAAGGTTTCAGTAGGCTGTGCAGTAGCCCCGGGGATAAAGACACAACGGCCGGGGATTTCCCTGTGAACACAAAGTCAGGGTGGACATCTTTGTGTTTGGGCCTGTAGGGAAAAAGGGGTGCTTGGGGGGTACTTATCGTCTATGGGGGAGGAGTCAAACAAGATACCCGAGGTCCCTGGAGTCAAGAGCATTGAAGGACGAAAGCCCTTCAATTATCGAAAAGAGGGGAAGGATTTTTGGTCAGGCGTAACTCTTAAAGCCCAT
>Ga0179591_1271480_pt1 | contig 14746 bp, 15 predicted proteins | sample CZOMad2_1_08_16f_FD_182891 | JGI IMG/M metagenome (GOLD analysis project Ga0179591, IMG submission 182891) | Vadose zone soil fungal communities from Angelo Coast Range Reserve, California, USA - CZOMad2_1_08_16fungal (PacBio error correction) | ecosystem: Environmental > Terrestrial > Soil >...
GACGAGGAGTCTCATGCTCCAGATGGAAAAAGAATCGGAAGCTTGTCTTCAGTCATGAGATACGTGCTGGGATCTCTGGGACAACAAGAAAAGGGGATCTCACCTTTACCTAAAACGGGAGAAAGGTTCAGTCTTTTCCTAACCAGACACCTTCCTAGGACAGGCGCTTGAGTCTATTTCATCGCGACGGGGAAAACGGCAGCTTAAGTAACGGGAGAAGTGGCGGGGGTGCGAACGTGAAATTAAAGGGGGCCACGGCTTCTGTCGAGAAACGTTGGAAGGGAAAGAGGCAACACCAGAACGAACAAGTCCTCCTAACATTCCCTGCCGTTCCAGAAGGGAACAAGTTCAACCAACAATTACTGTACGGGGACGAGATCGCACATGGGGACCGTGAGAAACGCTAATGTCGACCGGTGGGAGGGTCGTCGGGCGCGTTCTTGGGACGCAAGAAAGGAGAAAGAAGCAAAGGCCATTATTAGGGCGGGAAACTGGGAAAAAGCAAGGGGGGAAAGAGAAAACACAAATCGAGGCTGGTGGAAGGTCGTCAAAAAGGTGCGGGAAGTAGGGATTCGGGAGGAGAAAAGACAACGGAAATACGACGCGGGTACAGCGACATGTCAGGCAAGGCGGCGAGGCAGGAGGCCAATCCTAAATGAAAACAATCATCGTTTTCGTCACGAAGGTAAAAGACCCTCTCCGGGGGGCCCAGGGTGGCCGGGAAAAGGCGGTCACCGCAAAGAAAGAATAAAGGGGCCCATAAACATCCATAACAATGGGGGAGGGGCCGGCTTCTTATCTTACCGACAAACAGGAAACAAAAATCAAGGTCCTTGCTAGTCAGGTCTTCCGACGGGAAGCTTCGGGTCGTCTATTAAAATAGGGGAAGGGGCGCTGGGGGAGATAGGCGGCGCGTAACAAGACTACACGGAACCATTACTAGGCCAGAGGAGCGGAGGCGTATCCTTAAAGAGTCCAGGAAGAGGGTCCTGAAAAAGAATAGTCTGACGCCTCCGATTCCGTCGGAGTCGATTAAACGCAGTCAAATATCGGCACACGCAAATGCAGATATTGAAAAACCAGGCAGGGTGAAAGAGCCGGCAAGAATTTATCATCGCGGCCTTCGAAGAAAAGGAATTTCTAATCATAATCGAAGAGAGGGAAACCGCCCTCTGGGTTTCGACAGAATCGGCTAAATAAACGAGAATCACGCAAAAGTGCTTGACTTTAGGGGGTGGCCGATGGTTCGAGCAAAAAAAAATCCTCCAAAAAACGTTGGCTTATGATAGGGAGACCATAAAAAAAAAATCCGAAAATCCATCATGTGTGCAAGATCGACGGGGTTCAACGGGGAGAGCAAAACTAGCAACAGCAAAAGAGGAAGGAGGTGCCGAAAGCGCGACCAAGCAGCAGCATGCAGAGGTCGAGGGACAAAAGGTATCATAACTAGGACCGGCGCTAAAACTCACTTACACCAATAGAAGGTTGGGAGGGGGGCGGACTGCAAGCAGTGAAAAAGGACTACTACCGGGAGGGGAAAATGAAATTACTGAGGGGAAACCACTAAGCGGCGAAATCAGGCCATTTGGGGTGGTGGGGGGGGATCGCAGCCAAAAACGGGAGGACTTGAAGCGGAGGGAGTGGAGCTTTTCTGGAAGAGAAGCAACGGGACCAAAAGAAAGAGGTCCCTCTACGGACGAAAAAAATCGGGAAAAGTTATACAGACGACGAAAACCGGGGAGGAAAGCATGGTGAATGTGTCATGGAAAGACATTCACTAATACTAAAAAAGAACCGTGGTCGGCGTGTTTGCATGGGGAAGAAAACAGGTGGGGGGGAGGTTGAGCCAAAGGCGAACCCTAAGGAGGGATGGACGCGTCGATGTAGACAAAAGGCCATCCAGGTGCCGACCACCCTATGGTGCGCATAAACCAAAGCTATAAGGCCTCGCCGATGCAGGGGATGAACAGCGCGGAAAAGCGTCTCTGTCGGCTTCGGAAGGGGGGGTCAGGAAGGATCCAAGGGTCGACACCCTAATGGCGGAGGGAAGGGCCCACAAGGGAGAAGGCGGAAAAGCCTTTTTCCAGGGGACAAAGTCCCGCCTGGGGGCTGCCGGGAAGTGCTAAAAAGATTTCTAGGAAAGCAAGAAAAGGAGAGAAAAAACGTCAAGCAAAACACGCGTCGAAAAGCGTCCAGGGCCAGGGAGAAAAACGAAAACCTCCTGTCTTGAGTTCCTTGAGCAACGGGCTGGAAAGAAGGGGGGGGAAACGCTCCGAGAAGGGAGAGAAAAAGGCCTTGGGTTCCAAGACGTACCCCCAGGGCTGGGAAAAAGTCGCAGGATAAGGCCCGTAGCTATCCCCAGCCACGCTCAAATCCAAACGTTCCATTCAGGTAGGGGGAGGAGATGACTAAGAAAACAAAAGGGCATTCAGTTGGTCGACTCCTCAACTGCCAGCCGAAAACCCAAACCGAGAGGTTATCGGTGTCAAGGTAATCTTCCGGCCATAAGACTCTGGAACCCGCGGAAAGGATCATAGCAGAGGAGGAAAATCTCAACGCGTCTGCAAGGAGGGGAAGCTGACACATTACTAATCGCGTCGAGAAATCCTCAAGATCTACTGGTCCTTAATGGAATTCCTCAACCGCAGGTGCCGTCAGTCCTGAAATGATTTCACTGGAGAGACGGGTCGTTATAACTTTTCCTTGCCGCCGCGATATTAACTTACGATGGTCATCCAAGAATCTCCCAAAAGCAGGAGGGGTGGGTAAGGAAAATATGGCCGTCAACGAATCCAGAAGGAGGGGGGGAAAAGAATCGTAGCTTCTTATACGAGGTAGTCTGGCGGGAGCTGCCTATTTGATCCTTGCTCCCAAGTTACCACTTTGAAAGCAACTACATCGAGGAAAAAACGAATGGAAACAAATTCCGAGGGAGGAGGGGGAAAGAAGGACCTTTAAAGCCGGCCTTGAGGCTAGGACGGGGGAAGGGAAAAAGGCCTACACTGAAATCGCCGACACTCCAGTACCCACCTACCACGGTGCCCCGGCGGAAAAGGAGAGGGTACAAGTTAAAAAACACAGGGAAAAAAATACAGAGATACAAGGAGCATTAAAAGTTCTAGAAGCTCGATATCGTGAACCAATCCGTGAATTCAAACTGGGAAGGTGCTGGAAAATAAACAGGGGTAAACGAAGTTTAAGCCGAAGGTGAAAAGTACTCTCTAAAGGATCGCAATAAGAACGAGGGTTGGGGGGGTGGTGTCCGTTAAGGAAAAAGAAAAGGAATGGAACAGAACCTACGGCCGAGGGACGTTTGACAAGCAGAACAAAAGCGGATGGAAGTGAAAAAGCGGAAATGCTCATGCTACCGAGTCGGAACCAAAGACTCTGGACAAAAATCTCGAAGACGGTGAAACCGAGCAAACTGGCTTCGCCATGGAAGGGGAGAGGGAAGGGGCGTAAGCTCGGTCAGAGAATCTAAACAAAAAAAGGAGGAGAAAATGAAGATTTAACTGTTACTCGCAAAGAAAATGCCGACTGACCGGCAGACCGGGGAAGGCGCGCCCGTTAGCGATTCCCTCGCCGGGGAGGAAGGAGGAAAAAAGGGCCCGATACGAACCCAAGGCATGAGCAGAGAAAAAAAAAAGCTTTTCATAGCACACGGGACGGACCGTGCCGAGGGGGTCAACTCCAGGAAGTTTTCAAAACTTGAGGATAAAAATGAAGAAGGAATAAACAAACCACAAAAGAAAAAAAAGGTGAAGGCAGGGCTTGTACGATGCAGGGGATCGCGTTAAGAATCTCATAAAAGGTCAGGAAGTCGTTACTGGGTGGGAAGGAACACGGACCAATGGGGGAAAGAGCAACGAGGACGGTCTGGTCTGCGAGATTCTCCGCTCCGGAACTCGGAAGCAGCGGATCATTGTTGACGCCCAAAGGGTTCTGACGAGCAGAAGGCTACACTGGGGAAGTAAGGGGTGCCGTCGGGAAGGAATCATCGGGGCGAGGGAAAGAGGGCGATGAAACCACCCTCCTGAGACTCAGAGAATCTCCCTTGGAATTATTCAATCGAGCCTGCAGGAAAACAACGCTGTTGGGACCGAACTCGAGCTCGGCTGCCGGAGGGGGGAACGGGGGGAAGAGAACCGATTATCTAGAAAATGGGCATCAGAAAAGCAAACGCTATCTCTCTACCGCTTCAGAGGCCTCGGGGGAAAGGACATCTGTGTTGAACTGGCATTGAAACTTGAATCGTTACAACAACCGGAAAGCACGGGCGAGGCACTTCATAACATAGACTAAGAAAGAAGCACCGCACAGCAGAGGAGGCTGCAAATGGGGAACGTCTCAGAAAACAGACGGCTCCATACCAAGTTGCCTAAAAAACCCTAGCGGTGGGACAAAGAAAAAACGGAAGGTCAAATACTCTAGAAGACGAGGACGAGATCCTAGGTGGCCGAGAAACATGACGCGAGGGGAGGAAATTTACCTCTTTAATGCAGCGAAAGGGCGTGGCCTGGGGGGCTGGCTCACCCGGGAACGTATAAACGGGTACAAATATTGGGCCCTTGAGGCACGTCGGCCTAACAGGGAGACACAAAAAGATTGACTGAGTGTTCGAGATGGGTCGCGTGAAACCAAAGACAAAATGAACGTGGCAGGGAGAAGTGGGCCGGGGGCATAGTCACCATTCGGGGGGGGTCCTAAGGGCTGGTCGTTCGAAAAGGTGACGAAAGAAGGGTGGCAATTTCGCGGAGGACGTATCAGAAAAGGAAACCAAAGCCGGTTGCCCAAGGTTCCAAAATACAAGCAAGCGAGGTGGGTCATCGTAGGAGAGCAAAATTGCCCCTCCACCCAAAACTGGGAGATCGTGTAAGCAGAAGGCTGGTCGTCGCCGGGACTGGGCTTTGGCTGGAGCAATCACCCGTGTGACCACTTCCCTGAAGGCACTACAAGGCGGGACACGGATGGGGACCAAGGGAAAACACTGGGGGGCCCGATCACCCTAGGGGGAGAAATGGCATGTTTTTCAGCCAGCAAAGGCCAGTAGGGAAAGAATGGGTGTGATAAAGATGGGAAAGAACGAGAAGGGACAGCGTCCGGGTGGACCATACGGGGCAATCCAAGGAGGGGCCTTCTTAAGAACCGCAGGGGGGCAAAAATAAGGTTAGCTTCACAGGGGAGGAGGGATACAATCAGTGAGCTTCCTGGTTTCTGTGGAAAAAACCTGAATTAGAACCTCAAAAATAAATCTCTTTTTCGGGGGATAAGCATAAAAACTCCACACAGAGGTTCTGCGGAAAGAGCTGGCCAACACTGACAACTGCTCCTGTCGGCGAGGTCTCTTCTGCCTAAAATACTGATTGAGGTGTCCTATTGACCAATCGGCCTTGGGCTAAGGGTATGTGCTGAGGAAAATCCTCGAAAAGTCCCCTGGCGAAGGCGATGGATGACGGACCTTGCCTAGTGCGCGAAAGGAAGGTGTCCTTTCTTAAAAACGTGTAAGGTACAGTCCTAAGAGGTAAACGTCTCTTCAAAACTCCAAAATTCTGCAAACAAAAAAACAGGAATAATTCTGCTTCTCAGGAAGTGGCAGCGCCGGCAAGCGGGAAAGCTGCGGCCTGGCCTCAAAAACTACGAGGAGGACTTCTCTGGGAGCGCGCAGCGAGGGCACCGAGGCGGGCGAGATCTTTTACCGAGGACGTTCGACAGCAGATAATCCAGTGACGGGTTACAAAGATGGGAGGGCCCAAAGAAACATCTACTAGAAAAAAACAACAACTATGAGTGAAAGAGAGTGGGAACGAACAGCAACCGGAGCCTAAGCTTGGGCGGTACATGGGTAGAACTCTCGAAAATAAAGAAAGATTGCGGTTGCCGCAGGGGCGCTGTATCCGCAAAAAAATTAGTCTTGAGGGAAATTGAAGCTTGATCATAAGCCGAGGGCAAGGCTGGATCATGCCTGGGGTGAGAATGTTGCGGGGGGGAAGAGAGGGAATCAGCGTCGGACAAAGGCCGACGACGAGGGTCGACTGGAAGTGACAAGTATACCTTCTTAACCTCGGTCAAAAACTCACCTCTGCCGGAGACTCCTACCCAGAGGAGTGGGAGGCTGGGGGGGGTAAGTAAGAGGGGTGGAAGCAGCCTCGCAAGAAAAGTCTCCCTCTGCCGGCACTTTGCCATCGACACAGATCCTACCTAACTGAGCGGAAGAAATCGCGCGCACAGGACCGCGATACAGGGTGAAGGTGAAAATCGCCGCCTACTCCACAGGGCGTTGTTTCTGGTAACAACACTAGGGGAGGGGGGAGGTGTAGACGCATTGGAAAGCGGAAACGAACAAACGGTAGAGGGTCTCCATAAGAGCGGTGCGAAACCGACTGGTGAAATACCCCCGCGGAGGAGAAACCGTAGCGGAAAATGCCGGTAACGATCTAGTGAGCGGATAAAAACTCACAATCACCAGGAGAAGAAACTACTAAACGGGAAAAGGAAAGGAACGAGCAAAGGTGAAAGGGTAGAACCAATTGCTGGTGCACAGAAATAAAGTCAAAAAACTCCTTGTTAGCAGAATTTAAAATAACAATGATTGCCGGAATCAAAATCTCAAAAATCAAAACCCTCCTTAACGTCTACTCGACGAAAGTCAGGGGCAGAAGGGCAAGGGATAAGATACCGAGAAAAAATCTCCTTTCGATTGACTCTTTGGGGGAACTAGCGGAACGGAAGAATGGGGACGGGGTCTCTACAAAGTAGGTTCAAGCAGGGAGTCAACAGGCGGCCTAATCCGGAACTTCTGAAGGGAAAGTCCCGACAATGTCTCACAAGAAGACGTTAGGTCGAGGTCGCGGCGAAATTGACTCGACGAAAACAGGCGCAGGTCCATCGTCACGTTGGAGATGCTGTTGGCAGCGTCAGAAGAAAAAGGGGCCCAGATAGTCAAAGTTATCGAGAAAGTTGGGTGGGTTCGGCAAATGAAGGAGTAGATCCAATAAGGAGTAACACTGAGTAGGAAAAGCGGAAGCGAAAGGGCCGCACAAAACAGAAGACGATCTCAGGCGGAGGCGGAGGCTTCAGTACTTTGGCTCCTCTAAGGAAAGGTAGAGATGGATTGGCTATAGGTCGGAATTGAAAAAAGTTAAAAACCCGCGAGGAGTGTAAGGAGCTCGGGAAAAGGTGTTCTCTGACAAATACTAACCGGATGCTGGGGGTTTGTTCAGGAAGGGACCACAGGAAAAATGCCTTAAAAAAGGGAGTCTTAAGCCGGGGCGAGCAGAGAAGTCTCTTCTGCTTGCTTCGTGGCGGGAGAGATCAGGTCTGTCCCGCAGAGGGAGTGGGCACCGACACGGCGAGGAAAAAAAAAATGAGTCAGAAAAACCTATGCTTCGGTGAGGCCCTTCCCAGGGGGTGTCAAGAGAGGCCGTTTATCGAAGAAAGGCATCAGCTCCACGAGAAAGAGAGTAAACACCAGCACCCGTAACCCGTACTAAAGGGTGGAAAACGGAACCTGAGCGAGGAAAAGGTTTCTTCACCCGGTGAGAAGAAAAGAGGATCCAGAGGGAAACTGCAGACGCAGAGGACAAGTGAAAACTAACCGGGCTCTGCAAAAAAAATAGGCCCAACCGTCACAATTATAACTGGTAGAGTACATAAGAACGAGAGAAAAGGAAACGACAAGGAAGCCGACGAATCTTCTGGTTGGGGGGATTTAAAGATGTCGACAAAATGGGACCATCCACGTGTCCGTTGGGGGAAAAAAGAAGGTACAACGAGTCCCCGTCAAACGGTCTTGGTCTAGGACAGGGCTGCGGGTTCGTATACAGGTCCGGTTTCTTGATAGGACCGGCGCATTCGGATGCGGACCTGGAAGCGGCCAGGGAGGGAGACAAAGACCGGTCGAGGAGAGGGACCGAGTTAGAGTACGGAATCTCAGAAAAAAAAAAACATGAAGAAGATATAGGAATTGGAAAACGGGTTTCTGCCCCGCCCGCCCGAAAGGAACCTTGCGAAAAAGCACGGTAATAAGGAACCGGATGCTCAAGGGGAGATGAGACACCAAAAGTCACAACGAAAATGGGATCCTCTACACTACTGCGTTGCTAATCGTACTGAAAGGGTCTGAGTTAACAGGAAGGGCAAGTAACTTAAAAATGTTCATAGGGGTTCTACGGCTCACTTGGGAAGAAAAAAACTAAGAAACCTTCGTGTCGTGACGCGTGGAATATATGAGGAGGGAGGAAAAGGGTGATACATGACGTCTTAGTGGGTACCGTGGCACAAAAGGTTGGGAGCAAAGGATTATCAATGGTGGGTCGCTGTCGAGAATCGGGTGTATGCTTGTCGCTGTCAGACCAATAGGGTAAGACACATTGGACCTTCGAATGCCGGGGGGAAAAAACCGGGGAGATCGAGATGACTGGCTCACATTGAGATCTGGCATTTCCGACCCGTTCGTCTGGGCAAAGGAACACGCCCGACCCAAAAGGAGAGAGCCCAGAAGTAGCATAAAAACTCGACCTGTCTTACGGGAACCGGGCTTTTTCCTCAAAGTTGAACTTAGAAAAAAAAAGTTACGGGGGACCTGACCTGACGAAAAAAGAAACTGCATCGTGAAACCGCTTATACAACTATTCTACCGCGCGAGGGAAACGAGGGAAAATCTAGGGGTGAAGGCATTGGGGGTCGGAGGGAGCGTAGCGGCCACAACCTTCACAACCGCGGTGGTTCACGGGTGCAGAAAATCCGAAGAACGAGAAGAACCAAAGAGGAGGGCAAAGAGCAAAGGCATCACTACTAGTGATAAAACCCTCGCGAAAACCAAAAATGGGGAAGAGGGGGACCGGCCACCTGCGCGCGGGAAGGACAACAAAGAGAACAACTCCCGAGGGTACGCGATCTCGCGACTAGATCGGAGTGCGCTCATGCCCAGAAGGGACGCAAAATGGAAAGGGGGAAGGCAGAATTTATCTCGAACGTCTTGGGAAGCGCGAAGGGAAAACACTCGATCAAAAACTTGACAATGATAAGAGGCTGGGAATGTGAGAACCCTCTTTGAAGACACAATCCCTAAACGTGACAAAGGGCATTTTCGGAGGGGAAGCGGCGCCGACTAAAATCTAACCCACCTTGGCGGGTGAGAAGGGAGGGGGTCAGAGGAAAGGCATGCTTTCCTACTTAGGCGGGGCTAGAAAAAAATACCTTCAAGGTGCAGGCCGCTAACCAGGATTCAGAGAAGACCGGAAGTCCACCGGTGCCCACTTGCAAGGACACCCCTGACACAACGGGACGAAGGGTTTTCGCAGATCCGGAACTGGGGAAGCGTCCGACAAAAGAGAGAAGAGGAAAAAAAACCGGCCTTCTCAAGGGAGGGAGGGGGGAGGGTGGCCGTCAATCCCTTGTCTTCCAAACTTCCCCGACTACCAGGGGGACAAAGCGAACGGGGCAACCAAAGGGCAAGCCGGGCGTGCTCTTGAAACTGGAACAAGGAAGCAAGTAGTGGGTCCAAGCTGTGATAACGACCCTCTACCTAAATACAATAGGAAAGCGGTGGAAATCGTCAATCAGCAAGAACGTGCAGGGAAAAACTCTAGCCAAGCTTTTGGGTCATTCTAAACATAGAGTTGTGGTCAAAAACCTAGGAGGTACTGGAACACTACGCCTTCCGGTTCCAGGCTTTAAAAATCTTTCAACCAGAACATTACAAGAAGAAAAAAAACCCTCCAAAGGAGACAACGTGTGCAAAAAAGGCTGGACGATCCCGAAAAAAAACAGTTGTTCAACCTTTCTCCGGGCCGTGTGAAACCGGTAAAGACTATGGAGGAAAGGGATGGGGCAGGAAGGGGAAAAAACGTGAAAAAGCATTGCCGACCACTTCCCCGAATCGACCAAGGCCTCTGAGGGGGACGGGGAACGGCGGATACGCAATACAGAGGAATGAGGGGAGCGCAAAAAAGTCGGCACCTGAATGCCAGAAGCTATTAGCGGACGGGCCTACATGTGCGCCGAGAAAACGCAATGCAAAAAGGAGGGGGACTGAGCCAGAGCGAACGGCACCTTTCATCGCGAAGCTGCCTGTCCAGCGACTGATGAATTGCGGGGGGCTTTTACACATCGCGCAGAGAAAACAAAAAGCGGAAATCGGCGGAAGACGTGCGCTTCGAAACAGGAGAAAGGAAAAGGCTGACGTGTCGAACGGGGATTTTCCGATGCAAGCAGAAACACAAAAAAGGGGGAGGAGGAGGGAAAGAGAGAAAGGGGGGGTGCGAAAATCGTCCACCGGAAGCCAGGAAAAAAAGCTGCTGGAAAGGAGAAAGAGGCCACGACCTCCTCGCAGCCTCGTGTCGAGGTGCCAAGAGTGGAACCTAATGTACGAATCCGAAATCAGGAAACCTATCTATGACGGAAGCGAGGGAAAAAGCAAAAGGCTCTCTAACAAGAGGCCGAGTTCCTGAAACATGTGCGGGTGCCGAGATGCAGCAAAAAAAACGACAGACGACGTAAGAACAGCGGAAACCTTAGTCTACTACCAGGGCAATAAAAGAAAAAAATAAAATTACAGCGGGGATACAAAACCCCCACGCCAGGCATTTCGTAATTTTACTGGGAGCGTAAGGGGGCTAAGCCTGGGCGCAGAAAGTGCCCAGAACGTTGTCAGCGCCTCCCCGAAAGAGAAGCTATCTAACGCACGACCGCTATCAGTGTTAATGGTCATGAAAATAGAAAAGTAAAGACCCACCTGGGTGACTTGGCTGAGGGGGGGGCCGACGATTTACGGGATGATTACCGCATGGGAAAGAGGAAACAATGGAAAAGGGCCGGAAAGTTGGACCAGGGGGAACTCAAAAGAACAAAAAAATGATGTTGCAAATGACCTCGATGACTAAGGAAAGATCATCAGGAAGGATGGACAATGAGAGGGACGGCGATGTAGCGGGGGCGCTGTCGGTAATCCCAAAATTCTATCACCCACTGAGAAGGGGAACAGTAAGAGAAAAGGTGAGCGCGGCAACAAGGTGACCGGGGGAACCGCAGGGGTAAAAAGTCGAATTTTAGGATTTAAACGCGCCAAGCAGCGTCCGGCTACGACCAAGCCGAAGTAAAAAAAAAAAAGCTAGAAGAGGAGGAATAAGGACCCAAGAAAGATACAGAGACACCCAATATGGAGACAGGTCGGGGTCGTGAGGTTCAAGGCGGAAGGTACTGCTCCGGACGAGGTTACGGCACTATTCAGTGGGCCAAAAGCGTCACACTGAAAAGAAGACCTGAGTAAGAAAAATTAGAGTTACACTATCGGAACAGCCACTTCTCCACAATCTTCCTCGAGGTCGGGAAATAGCGATACAGCGAAAGAAAAGGAAAGGGCCAACGGAAAATCTGGTCTGCCTGCAAATGACAGCACGTGCCCGAGATTCTCGGGCAAAGTTGTCGACCTTTCGCAAGCTCCGACAAAAAAGGACGACAGATAAAAAGGCGGCAAAGGAGTCGTAAAAAAAAAAAAAGGCTTTTCCAGCGCCCCGATACGATAGAGTAGACTATAGAAAAAAAAAAGCTGCTCTCTGCGGGTCAAGGGTCCGTCCCGCCGACAGGGGTCGAGGGAAAGGAGGGGTGTAAAAATCTCTCAGGGGGGAACGGAAGAAAAAGGGGAACATGGGAACGCAGTAAGGGGCAAGAAGAAAGGAACGATATTGTCAGGAATCGAAAGCGTGCAGGTTTTGTGGGGGCCGAGAAAAAAAGGAAAACGGGGAAAAATCGATGTCGAGCCGGGGGAAAGCGAGAGGTAGAATCCATCTTAAGGGGGAATTAGGAGGGAGCAAATGTGAGAAGAAAAGGTTATTCCGCAAAACAATTCCACATTTTCTAGCAGAAGCGAGGACACCGCCATTCAGACAGAGATTCGTCTGTGAAAACCAGGGGGCACGGGAATCGCATTGAGAAAGGCACGTCAGGGGAGAGACTTCGCTAAACGAACACGCGGAGAAAAGAACGACTCACTGGGGGCGCCCCGTCCCATGCGAAGAGTCCATGGAGAACCCAGTGCAAAGGGGAAAAAGACGTAAAAGGGAATTCCTAGGTGGTGACAATCGGCCAAGAATCGGAATTGGAAAACAAGCATCCGTACACAAAATGGGTGCTTCCCACAGGGAAAGACTAGAAGTGGAAGCGACGTTGCCGAGCGCGAAAAGCATCTGAACTTTAAGGACCAAGGCTGGGGGAATTATTCGGGGGGGGTCTGGTGCCTTTGGATTCTCGCGATTTCCAACTCCTACTGGGACCTTATTACTGAAAAAAAAGTTGATTAAAGAAAGGGGAGGAACAAACTCCCTTCTTGATCATTCGGAAAAGCTGGGGGAAACCTACGGAACAGTCGTGGATCTCTGTACCGGGCCGAGCCCGGGCGGCGCAACATTGACCGGGAAAAGTCGGCCGATCGGGGGGGAAAGGGACATCAGAGAAAAACAAAGGATGATTACATAAAGAGAGAAAAAAAACGGAAGTTCACATCTCGAAAGGTACCCTGGCGGCCGCCAGCTCGCCGTACTGTGAAATAAATCTAACTGCGACGGTTCGCAAACGAAAAGTTCCTCAAAGAGGGTCTCTGATCCTCTAACCAACGACGTGCGTGCCGATACCGATACGGCAAAGGGGGGGGGACTGAAGTGAAAACGTCCGCGGCACCGGGTAGGTGAGAAAAAAATGGACCCGTTCTTTTGTGCGCGCATGACCGAAGCAAAGAAAAAAAAAAAAACGGAAATACGAACCCGGAGGGCGGACGTTGCCGTGCCGTTTCTCTCGTGGGAAACTGAAAAAAGGTCAGTACAGGTCTCGTAGTTTGAACGTTGACACCAACAAAGGGGTGGGATATCCAAGGGGGGAATGCGATCTGCAGCTGCACAATCGGAGGCACGGAGAGCAGTCTAAAAAAACCTTTTAGCGTCGGGAATGGGAAAAAAAAAGGGGGGGGAGTACTGTTCACTTAGTAAGGGAGGGGAGGTCAGGGTATCTACGATTCGCAGGCGCGGTGGAAAAGGAAAACAGAACCTCAAGGCGTCGGGACATGGAAAACAGACAAAGGAACTCTGGGGGGATACCTCAGCAGCTGGCCCGGGCAGTTCCTCGAGTGGAGGGATCAACAGGGTTTACGGTGGAAGAGGAAGAAACGCGGAAACTATCACAGCATCCGAAATCAAAATCAAAAGAATACGAAAAAGAATCGACCGATAGAGAGTCCAAAGCTTGTGGCCGGCCACTCTATTTCCGTAGTGGGAGGGGGAAGAGACTTCGAAGACAAACAAAGGCACAGCAACGAATTCACGATAACATCTCATAGAATGGATAAAACTACACTCATGAGAAGGACGGGGGTCTACTCCGACCTTCACCGGGACTCGACCGCAAAGAGACAGGCACAAAACTTAAGGAGGAAGTACGAAAGATGTACAAAAACAGACGAGCTTCTCTTGCGCGAGGACCTTAAGGGGGGCTCTCGTCAGGGACGAACTATGTAATCATACTACGTTCTTTTTCCTTCGAGGGCCGCATAAAAAAAGTTATATAAACCGGACACAGAAAGATAAAGTGACTTTCTCTTCCAAAAGGGGGGGGAAAGACGGAAGTTCTCCTGTTCTTCAGGCCCGTGCGCCTGAAACGACCGATGAATGACGTTAATCTTGAGAAGGCGGTCGCTGAACTGCCCTTCTAATGGGAAGAACGGGGGGATTTCTGGTAACGGGGTACCGACCCTTCTTGGCACAGGCTTTCTCTTAACGAACGATACAGTAGCTCCCCTCCGTTCAAAGCAGGGAAAATTCAAAAAAGCAGTCACAATCCCGCGAGGGGGGGGGGGGCAGGCGGTCAGGGAGTCCAAAAGGACAAGCCACGCTCGGCTAAGGCTTTTAGGACAGCCGAAGGAAAAAGAAGTTGCGAGACATCCCTTGGGGAAAAAGAAAAGCCCTACCATTCAGGAAATCGGTAGGACCAGCCTGGTGCCCAGATCACAACCGATAAGGCAAGATGATGGTCCTTCAAGAAAAAAAGTAAAAGGGCTCATCAGGGGAGAGTGAGGGGCTCCGAATACTCCATCTACAATCAATCTACCCGGGTGGGGAACGGGGAAAAGGTGATAAGTACAAGGCCTATTCGTGAAAGAAGAGGGGTTAGGCGCAGACAGCCTCTGGGGTGGTCTGCACCGAGGGGGGGAAACCTCTCCTACCTGCCAGGGCAAGCTTGTCCGAAAAAGGAGATAAAACCGACCCTACAGCTCGTTGGGAATAAAAACAGCAACCCGTTGCGGGTCTCGTTGCCGAATCGGACCCGACCCAAGGACGACAGACGGTACCGTGTCGCGGTCCGTGTCTCGCAGACTCTGTCTGGAGGGGAAAATCGAGGGGGGGCCCATCAACGGCACTTTAGAGCGGAGGACGTAACAAGCCTCGGCACGTCCCCTTACTCCTCAAAGGCAGTCGTGAGGGCTAGGTCCTGGAAACGAGACAGTTAGAGGGCGTCAGTCCCACAATGGCCTTTAATTCAAGGGACGTCCGCACCTGCTAAATCGAACCCGCATGCAGATGGAGGCCGCTCCAAGGGGAAACGAGGGCAAGCCGGAATAAATCAGCGCCTGTCGACCTACGAGTAAAGAGGGAGGGGAAGACCTGAGCGGCCCTCCATCGGGGGCTGGGTATGAGGCTTCGCGGAGTTAGAAAGGGGAAGACGCAAAGGCTGGAAATGAAGGGCGGGGAGGTATCGCACC
>Ga0179591_1374023_pt1 | contig 14746 bp, 17 predicted proteins | sample CZOMad2_1_08_16f_FD_182891 | JGI IMG/M metagenome (GOLD analysis project Ga0179591, IMG submission 182891) | Vadose zone soil fungal communities from Angelo Coast Range Reserve, California, USA - CZOMad2_1_08_16fungal (PacBio error correction) | ecosystem: Environmental > Terrestrial > Soil >...
AGGCCACGGCGCAGAGGAGCCGAAAAACTAACGGCGAACCCGCTGACCCATAAGGCGGAAGCGTGCGATGGCAAGACAGCCTCTGGGTCGCAGCACAATGCAACGGACCGCGGAAGGACTGTCAGAACCAATTCACACACCATAAAATGGTCGGGGAAGAGGGCAATACGGATGAAAAAATACGCAAAAACCTCTTCCTAATCCTGGAAAGGGGGGGGGGTGAGAACAAGTAAGGATCGGTTCTGCACCATCACAACCAAATACGTAAAGGAAGTCGGGGGGCAGTGTTCAAGGATGCTGGCGGGCACAGAGACAGTTTCGCTATTTCCTCACTTTCTAAGCCCTTAGGAAAAGGAGTATCGAAGATCAAATCGCCGCGCCGGAAGACAAGAAAGTAATGGGAAACCTCTCACCGGAACACGAACCCAGACCTGATTATAAAAAGACGTCACTACCACCCAAGGACATTTTGAGGAGGGGTAAGGACTGCCACTCGAGATGGATCTCTTCACAGAGGAAAGACGGCACGAAGAAGTGGTTCTTTCCGGAGGCAGCCAATCGAACCGATCCCTGGAATGCAGCCGAATAGAGGGGGGGGGGATGACAAAAAAGCGCCAGTGTCTTCGTGGAAGGCGTCCAAACGAGCGGTCTGTCCGTTACAAGCGCTGGGATCAAGGGGCGGAGAAAACGGCAGGCAAGATATGGGCAAGTGCCAAGGGATGACGAGGGTCCGGCTGCGCCTACAATGTTACACACAGGGGGGGGCTGGCTGTATTGCTATCGGCGACCAAGGCGGCATGCCATAGAGAACCATACCAAAAGACCATAACAGGCATCTTATCAGGGGGATCGCACCGCACGCAAAGGAAAAGAGGCAGGTAGGAAACAGACGGCGGTGAGCAAAGAACTGCGCCCGAGTATCGACCATCAGGGGCAGCCTTGGCAGAGAGGGAGGAGCTGAGCAGATGGATCAGATTCTCGTAACACGCCTCGCCCTCATGCCGCGACAGCGCTGGGAGCCAACCTCCAACGACTCGGAGCATCCACCCCTGCATGAACCGGGCCCAGAGAATAAAGGGTCCATCAGACCAGCCTACTCTAGCACTGGCCAGGCGGATCAACCAGATAAGAAACGACACCAACATAGGGGAAAGATGGCGATCGGCCCCCCTGAATCTCCAAAACCGGGGAGAATCGATTGTCTTCTTGCATTGGCACGTAGATGGCAAAGACCACCAGGATGACCAGTTTGAATTACCGCCTGAGGATGTCCCAAAGGTGCGCATAAACCTGAAACACCGTTCAAAGCACGACGGTGAACGCTCATGCTCACCCATACAGGGCACCCGGAAAGAGAAGTCAACGCATCAACACAAATATGGAGTCCAGGAGGAGGTTAATCAGTGCATCATGGGAGAGGTCAGGCAGAGGGGCCGGAAGGGGTCAAAATCGTCATTTAAAGGGTGCCGATCGGGACAGAGTCACGAAGTAGAGCGAGGGGAACGATAAAAACTTAAGTCAAATCTGTGAGAAGGAATGGAAAAAGAAACTTGATAATACAATCGGGTGCGATCATCTGCAAAGGGAAAGCTCGGCAGGCACCGAGGCGGCGGTTGCGTGCCGTGCAATCCTAATCGAGGTCTCTCAAAAAAAAGGGAAAACTGGGCGGGAGGAATTGCAGTGTGAAACAACCGCGCCTCGTGGGAAAGAGACACTGCTGGCTGGAACTGAGAGATGGGAGAACACATGTTGTCAAAATTATAGGCGAATATCTCAAGGAGAGGATCGTTTTGGTAGAAGTTCCAGAAGACGAAAAAGGAGCAACCGCGCCGAGACGCAGGGAAGCGGGGCCGAAGAAGGATGCCAGGACAAGGGGAGAGGTCATTCACTTCTCAGCCATGGAATCTAAGCAAACTTACTAAACATTCGTGGAAAGGGGGATCTTTTGGCAGGGGATCGTCAGGCAATGTGCGTGAGAAGAAGGGGGAAACGGATGCTTCAGCAGGTGGTGGACTGGTACGGTGGAGCTTTTCTAGGGAAGGGGCACAATGCTATCAGGGGAGGGGCCAGACTAAGGCAAGAAGAACTCAAGAGGGAGGAGATGAAACGATCGCCGTTGCTGGAGGGGAAAGGGGGACGCGCAGCCAGAGGCTTCGATGGAGTAGGGTCGGGCTAGGGAAGAGCACGCCTGTGCCAAGTATCCAGGGGAGTGGGGACTCATCACATTCAACCCAGGGGAAGCAGGGGGGAAGAAAGAGGCCGTTTGAGGCTGTTGCTAAAAAATCAGAACAATGGCATGAGGCGATTAAGATGGTCGTTGAGGCGAGAACTGATCAATAAGGAAGAGAAGGTAGGTCCCGTAATCAATCATCCGGGAGAGGTGTCAACTATTTAAGAAGGTTCTTAGAAAGTAAAAAAACTCACTGAGAAGGACGCGTCGAGGAAACGCTGCACCTGGGAGAGATTCAAAGAGGATGGGGGGAGACGGGCTATACCTAACTATTACATGCAAAGGAAAAGAATAGCAAAATAGATAACGGGGGGGCACATGTCAATCCGCATCGTCAGCCAGGCACGGGGGAATAGAGGGATCGAAAATGAAAATATCCGACTGGATCCCTACGAGGTAAAAAGGACATACCGTTCTATATCGCTTGGAGGGGAAAGAAACGCTACTGAGAGTATTGGGGTTGCAAAATGATTATTATGCAGGAACATGGATCGCGTTAGTCAAAATTGGACAGGAACGGAGAAGGGCTGCAACAGAGGAGGAGAGATTCCATAGAACGGTGGGGGAAGCCCCCCCAAAGACAAGCACCAAGGTAAAGGGGGGGTCCGTCGAAGGGGAGTCCCGGGGAGGGGGGGATCAAGGGGAAAGAGGGAACAAAACTTAGCATTCACCGGCGGCAGGTGGAAAGAGGAGAAGAGAAAAAGGCATTAAGTTAGGACTTGAAAATAGAAATGTCTCGGGAAACAGGCAAAAAGGGCAATTCCTCCAAATCCTGACGTCTGGTTTCAGACGGAACAAAAGAAAATGTCTTCCCTAATAAGGAAGATTCTGAGGCGAGGTTAGACAGAACAGATCCCCAGACACTTATTGGAAAAGTTTTGCAGGATGGAGGAATGAACTACCCGGCTGGAGGCGTGTATCACAAAGGAAGGAAAGGCCATCGAACCCTCATCTTCCGGTGGCGCCGTATTGTTCTGCTAGGGAGGCGCGGGTGGCAGCAACGCCGGACTGAAAGGGGAGCCAGAAGAGTTTCAGAAAAAGGGAAAAAAGCATAGACCAAGGCTTTAAAGGGCTGAGCTAAGATGCAATGCTATGCGCCACAACAATCAAAAAAAGGTGCGCGACACGTGAAATCAAAAGAAAGGGGTGGAAAAAAACGGGGAATGGGGGGAAGCACGGTACGGATCAACACGCCGAGTGGGAGATCCTGCCAAGGGAATGGGACGAACGAAACCACTATCGAGGGGGGTTCATTCGAGAGGGCCGCAGGAAGAGTCTTGGGCAATCGGACAAGGGACTGGGAAACAGGGCGTGGCTTACATTCCGAAGTCGTAGAAATGAAGGAGGAAGTTAATTGCTAGGAGTCAAGAAGAATTCTATACAAAAAATACGTCTTTGGACGCAGAAAAAGAGGAGGGACACTATTCAAGGCACTAAATGCGAATGAAAAGGAAAAAAAAAGGAAGTTCCGACAAACCCGAATGCGACGAAAGAGGCATGCGCTCCAGTGGGACCACCTGCCACGCAGTAGGGCGGCGGCTTTCGAAAAGGCAGAAAAAACAAGGGTAGGAAGAAAAATCTTGAAAGGATCGTCCTCCCTCCAGAAACTGCGGGGGAAGTTAGCTAAGCAAGAGCCGATCGCCGCATCAGACTTCCAAAAGGGGGGGGGAATGACTTCTCACACCGTGATCCTGAAGATGGGCGGAAGATAAATGAGGAGGAGGCAAAGCAACGCTCTGGAGAAGAAGCACGCGGCCTTCCCCAACTTCCGCTCCAGAAGAATGCGACGGGGCGGCCATAATTTGAAATGTACAAGACGCACTTTAACGAGACTGGTCGGGGTGAAAAACTTATGGGGATGAAGTCCGAAGAAGCCGCCACCCCTTATGGTGAAGGGGGTCAGGACATAAACTGAGGTATTATCACACACGGCCGTTGGGATCAGGACTCCCCATTAACCTTAAAAAAACTTCTTGGGGGGGAAAGTGGTAAAAGTGCGCGTCGAGACAGGTGGTGAGGAACAACCCCCAAGAACAACACCAGCGTGCGCGTACGCTTCCGCCGGGAAAGATCAGGGACGGTCATAGGAAAAAGTACCCTAATGGCGTTCGATGGTTTCGGGCCACCACGGCGAAGACCAGAAACAATACAGTCAAGGGCTGGCCAACGAGAGGGGGTCTATGGCATGCAGGGCACTTTTAACATACACTAATCGCATCGTGAGGGAATCAATCAGACCCTTCCTCTTTGGAGGGGGTCTGGCATAAAGGAGGGACTCTAAATAACTCCGAAGAGGGGAAGGGGAGGGCGCAGTGTCGGGGAGAGAAGATGGCCATACCATCTCAAAATGGGATGGGAAGTACTGAGGGAAGTATGATTGAAAGAGTAAAGGGGGGACAGAGAGGAGATTCGTCCTCGCTGGAGGAAAAAGAATTGAGTACGGACGGATACAATTACTCCAAAAGGAGGGTTCCAGCAGAAACCTAAAATACACAACTCACACCGGCGACGACACCCAGACATTGTGCGGAGTTTGTCGAGGCCAGAACAAGTCAGGGTGGTAGTCTCACCTCGGACCTCCTCATAATTTGGATGTCACAGGGGGGTATACTCCATAACAAGCGACACTGAAGTCATAGAAACCGCAAGTTGCGGGCGGAACAAAACAGAAACGCAAGTAGGACGGGAGGGAAGGGTCCAAATATACCGCTTCAAACTGGGGGGGGAAAAATCAGCTATGTAGAGGGACGGATCATTCCTCAAATATTGGACCAGGTAAGAGAATAGGCCTAAAACATGTGACATGGACAAAGGGGCGGGAAAGAGAGGTGATATCGGGGTGTCCCAGAGAGGGGAAATTTCCTCAAGTGAGGAGAAACCTTAAACCCTCTACTCATCTGGATAGTTCGTCGGAGACACAAGAACTTCCGCCGATCCAGGAGGGGAAAAGTAGCTGTTTGGTTGAGGCTGTGCGCAGGGAAAAAAATTTCACCCCTACTTCCGAGGGCAGGGGGGGAAGGGCTCAGGATCGCCTGTCATCCGGATGGAGACTTTAGAGAGAAACTAAGAGGGGGCAAAGGAAGGTCGCGACGGGGCGCGTGCAACCTCAACTTACTCGGGAGCATCAAAATTCGGAAAACGGGGAAGCGGGAAGCCATTGTTCAGACCCAAGTAAAGAAGCGAAACTGGACATGGAAGATCAGGAAAACTCCAAGAAAAAGCAAATCGAGTGAGAACTATCTACCAACTTTTAATCGCCAGCACGAGAGAGGGGCAATCGCGCGAGAAGGTTGCGGGAAAGGGTATAAAAAAAAACCGATCCAGGAAAAAGAAACACGCGCACGTCACAAAAAACGCGGGGCACAGGGGACACACCGTGAAAAGGGGCACGACGGTGAACGCTACGTAACGCCTGGGCGACAGAGCCATCGAGGAAAGATAAAAGTTCCAGAGTCATGCTGCAATGGTTTTTTTGGGGTTGGGGGGGTTGGGAAAGAAGCAACGGATCGAGAAGGGGAAGGACAGAGCCCCTGGTTCAGGCATGGAAAAAAAACAGCTGACCTTAAGATCGTAGAAAAGGCGGGCCCAACGGTGAGGAAACGCAGGGGGGGGAAAAATCTAAGCAGTAGAGAAAAAGGAATAATAATGGATTTGATAGAATATTGGGAAATTATACAATAAGGGTGGGGAGGGAACAGAGAAAGGGGGGCAACCAGACGCAGAATCATAGCGCGTGGAAAAACTGAATTGCCGAAAATTCCGCCCATAGGAGGAAAACAACAGGAGGGAGTGAGAGACGCGTATTGCGGAATGGAAAAAGTTGGCCAAAAAAAAAACTAAAAAAGGATTAGCAGAGAGGGGGAACAGGGGGTCAACGTAGGGCGCACAGGATGGTATCATCAACTTATAGGCTAATAATAAAAGGGGGGGGCGTTACCGAAGTTTAAGAGATCAAGCGCAAGCAAAGTCTGCCGTTCCGAGAAAGGAAAGGGAGGGCCGACGAGAGACCTGAAGAAGTCTTCTCGAGGCCAGGACAAAAGCAGACAGAAATTAATCATCGTGGAAATGTTCAGGTCAGCGAGAGATGAAAAGAAAGCAAGGAGGGGCACGTGATTAAGGAGACCACCGTATGGATCTGCTCCCTGTTGGAAGGGGCTGCGAAGGGGGCGGAAAGGAAGAAAAACACATGATCAAGGAGGGGGGTGAACACGACGGGCAAAAAAAAGATCAATCGAGGTCCGACGAGCTGGAGATTCACAGGGGACCTTCTCCTTCGTGGTCGTGAGTGTCGGGAAAAGGAATCAATCGAAGGAATGAAGTAGCGGACTGGGGGGGAGGGAACAAAGGGGAGAGTTAACACTGGGAAATATTGATGACCTATTTCCGTGGGGGAAAGAAAGAATCGGGGGCAAAAAATTCGGCGACCGATGTCTATGAAGGGTGATCGAGAATCGATAAAGCCAGGGAGGCCAGAGACAAAAAATCCTGGAAATGATTGGAAGGGGCAACTCGAAAGCAAAGGATAAAAAAGCTACTCGAGGAAGGAACGAGCAAGGGAAGGGGTGGGGGACTTTGCGAGTCCACCAGGAGAATAAAATGCGGCGCGGAGATGTTTCATCCGTCTAAAAAAGAAGTGAATGAAATGGAAACGAACCGTGGAGTACACATAGAAGGTCACGCAAGGGACCATTCAACAATAAGGGAAAAGAGTCAGCCAGGAACTGTGACATGAGGGAAAGGATATCGTGGAGCTCGCAGGGATCCTATCATGGAACCGACAGACAGGTCGAGACGATGGGGAAATAAGGGCAGAAAAAGCTACTGGCTAAGAATTTGAAGAAAGAAAAGCATAACTTAATCTCTGAGGGGAGGATCCCTTGGAGGAACAGTCTGGAAAGGTACGGCTGGAAACGAGAAGATGCTGAAGGTCCAGAAGAAGGGATGGGTCCCCGAAAAAGCCGGAAAAAAAGTGATGGGTGGTGGACTGACTCATTCAAAGAGTCCTGTCGGTGGATGAAAAAAGCTTAAAAACAGACTGGCACAGCTGCGGAGAGATGTGGGATCGGAGGAGACAGGAGCATCAAAAACTGAAGGAAATGCTACAATCCAACGAATGCTACTGGCAGAAGGTACGAAACAATTTAACCGGTTGGTGGAGGAAAGGGAAACGGGAAAAACGCGGCTCATTCAGATTCAGGGAAGACTATTCAAGCAGCCGTAGGCCAGAGGGAACCCACCAGTAAAAAGGGGATGGTCGCTGACATAAATGTACGGCAGTCGAGGAGTTAGCAATCAGGGGGGAGAAAAGCAATAGACCTCGGAAGAAATAGAAGATGCCTGGGGCAGGGGAGGCCGGAGTGGTCGAGGGTCGCTAAATGGGGCACAAAACCTCAAAAGGAACGAGAAAGAGGAGGTCAGCACGGTGTCCCCCACTGAGAAAAAAATTATCCTGGCCGAGAGAAGCTGAAAGAGATGCGCGCACCATATAGGTCTGGCTCGACCACTGGGCGCAAAGAAAGATGGGTGAAAAAGGGTGGGGCCTGAAAGTCCTTACAGGCCGGCGTGTGCGAGAATCAGAACTCTGCGTGAAGGTAACGAGCTGGCGGCGCGGACGGCAAGAGGATCCCATGCGAGCGTCATCGACAAGGGGCTTTCAGTGCAGGGGGGAAAATTGTACCAAATCAGAAGAGGGAAGACGCATGCGGAATGAGTGGTAAGGTCAAAAGTCCGAATTCGAGAAGAAAAAAAATCTTTGCAGGTGGGCAGAATAAAAGACATAGTTGCGGCTAGGAAGTAGAAAGGAGGAAGAAAAAAAAGGAGGACCATGCAGAGCACACGGGTGATAAAAAGAGAAGGAAGCTAGGGGTAGAAATCATAATGTACCGGCCAAAAGCACAATTTGCACAGGGGGAGGGGGGCACGGTCCTACGAACTCACTCTAAACCAAAAACAGATTAAAGGAGAAGTACGGAACCCAAAAAAGGGGGGCGGACTGGTTTCCTCATAGTGTATGAGAAGCGTTCGAAGAGGACGCAGAGCAAAATTGGGAAGGGGAAGGACCATGGGGGCTCTCATTTCGCGGAGCGGCCTAATATATGCAAAGGGGGATCTTCACAACGTCACAGAAAGGGGGCCACTTTGCTTCTCTAGATTAGGAAGGGAAAATCCCCAGAAAGAAGGCAAAGCATTCGAACGGCTCGGAGGAAACGGGGGAAAAGAACCCCAAAAAAAAAAAGGGGAAAAATTACTTGAGAGAAAACGCTGCATGGGGAGCATACTACGACCACCCGTAGGGGACACAAGAAAAAGGAAGGCAAAAAGGTATTCAGAGAAAAACCGGAGCATTAAAGTGCAAAGCAAAAAAGAGGTGTGTACCACCTTTCAGTGGGGCAAAGGATATACAGGGGAGGCAAAAGGGAGGGAACAGGTGGGCGCGGAATTCTTTGCTGCGAAAAAAAAGAGATAAGGGGACGTCCTTAGTGGGAAACGTTTGCGACACGGGAAGGCAGGGAGGTTGTCGGGCAAAAACACGGGAGCAGAACCGGGGGACCAAAAAAAAACGGGGGGAAAAATCTGCCAAAAGAAGGAGGAAGGGGGGGGAGCAGGAATGAAAAAATGTTTGTTCGTGCAGACCCCTATGCTAACGGACAGGACTGTCGATTTCTTTGACAGCAAGCCAGAATGCAAAAGGACACTGGGAGGGCCTCATGAAAGGAGAAAATCTCCGCGGAAGACAGGCCTAGCAGAACAGAAGGGGAAATGTATCGCATCAGGGCTTGCCCCAAGGCACTTAGGCTTGGGAGAAAACAAGACTTGTCAGCAAGTTGAGTTTTCCGAAAGGGGGTGAGATATTGCATTAATTGTATGAAATAGCACCAGACGTCGATCGCCAGGGAGAAAAAGAGAAGCTATGGGAAAATAAAAGTCTGGGAAAGCTCAGACCGGGTCATCACCGCTAGAGGAAGAACCGGGGCGCGACCCCCATACATGGTATTTGGACAAGGCACTTCATGGGATCTCTAAAACCTCCCAACGGACAGAAAGTCCTCAAGTCCTGTCAAAAATGCCGAAATAAAAGCGCTTATGATAGAAGAAAAGGGAGCAGGCTGACAATCAGCGCCAGTGAAGCGTCACGCGCAATCGAAGAGCGGATTGGGTACCAGCGCATTAAAAAAGGGGCATAAGGACGGGCAAAAGAGAAGGTCACACAGTGACTGGAGTAAGGGGAAGTGAGGGAGCAATAGGGATGAAACATTGCTAACGCGAGGGAGGTTCTATCGTAACCGTGGACCGTTCTTAGAGTAACCTGCCACACATCAAAACATACCGCAATAGGATCAAATTGGTAAAATAGGACCAAAAAAAGGAAAGCGCAGCCGATTGATAGCGGGTACTGGAAGATCGAACCGATGCTCGGACCCAGCATGTCCATGATTTATGGGAAAGGTCATCTTGAGGAGATAAGAAGTGAGGGAAGTCATCGCTCATCGCAAGACATCGAAATAATAAAAGAGCGAATGGTTTAGGAAACAAACAAACGGCAGAGGGCACTTAACACAAGAGGAACCTGGTGACCCAGAGACGGGGACCACACAGACCCAAGGCACAGACAGAAGGCATTGCCAGAAGAGAGGAAAAAATAGGAAAAAAAAAAGCCCATCGAAGGGGCCCTATTAGCGGGTAAAAAAAGGAATCAGACAGCACGCGATCGGAATAGGGACAAGGGATCCGGGAACGTACTGGTCCACCTAAACTGATAGCCCAGTATGGCTAAAACTTAAGTCCAAAAAGGCATCAAAGGGGAAAAGAGAAGAACGACGGTGAAGAGAACTTACACGCCTTCATCCTGTGGGCAGAAGAAAGGAGGAGGCGCATAGGAGGGGTCGACAAGTCCCGATTCGTCAGGGCTTCACAGCTTGGTAAACTGAGAAAGAAAGAATTGAAGAAGCCTTGGTTAAAACTGACGGGCGCCAAGGGTCAAGGCCGGGAGGTACGGCGGCAAAACTTTCTAACTAGAGATTAAAACATCGATAACGTAAATATCGGTAAAAAAAATATAGGGAAAGCCAATCAGGAAAAATCGCTCAGGGAAGGGGAACAGCAGCTGAAGAGCACAGCTCTTGAACTGGGGGGGGGGACAAAAAGCAGAAAGTAATCTTCAACCACAAAACCAAAAGGAAAAAGAGAGAGATGACTTGCGATGGGGGCGGACAATTCTTTCAAAACGGAGCCTCGGACTTAAAAAAGGGGCAAAAAGGGAAATACGATTGGCGCAAAGGTAAGGGTCAAATTGTAGTCTAAAATAGAGGTACTAATGTTGTTTAAAATAGGGGAAAGACGCGCAAAAAATCCTCAAGAGACGGAGGGAAAGCGTGGCAGACTAGATGAAACAGGTTAGTCTAGAACCTTATCGTCTCGAGCCAGGATTCAAGCTAACATACTAAAAAGTTGGGAGTGGGAAACAGGAGGGAAAGGAGAGACGGGAGGAAAAGTGTTTGGATGGGCAGGGAAACACCGTAGGCTTCTGAAGAACCGGGTGATGAGAACGGGGTGTGGAAGGAGAAGTAGAGCTGGGACAAAATTATCAAAAGGGGAAGGTGGGACAACGGGGGCAAAAACTCCATCCAAAAAGACCGGAGAGGCACGAGCGATATAGATCACGATCGCCATCGTCGGACATTCGATGCGGAGGGTCGAGAGGAAATCACAGAAGGGCAAGGAGTCTGCTTGGGGGGGGAGGCTGGGAACTGGATAAAGGTCTCTGGTAAAAAAAGTGGATGACCGATGTCCGTGGGAGTGATTGGACACGGGGAAAAAAGGAAGGAGGCGAGGGGAGGGGGGGAGGGGGATCAAAGAGAGAGAAGAAATCCCGAAGAGGAATAGGAGGCAGCACAAGGCATCCGCATTAATCGGGAGCAGGGAGGCGCACCGCGTCGCGCTTAACAAATACGCGGTACGGACGTTGGGGAGGAGGGGCTATGTCAAAGACCAGATAAGGAGCGGGAGGTGTGGGGGGCGCCTCATATACACGAATACTCGCGTTCTCCTATATCACCTACAAAGACGGGACCACTAGGGAAAGAAGGGGGAGTAGGAAGCGTACAAGAAGCAGGCAATGGTAAAGGCTGGGCATTTGGCCTCAAAACTCTATGGGAAAAAAGGGAGAAACGACTATATCGTCTTTGCCGCCCTGGAAACGAAGGGAGCATGATTTATCAATGTCTAAAAGTAAGATTGCATGGACATTTGGTGTATTTAAGAAATGGGTACGCACATTCTGACGGGCAGGAGGTACTTCGGGCAGAGGGCCTGAAGAGACCAAAGACTTTGTCAAAAAAGACGAAAAGCCGCACCAATGTATTGGGTGAGAAAAACATAGCGGAGAGCACGTAAGGGGAAGAAAGTGCGATTTGCCCCAGAAACGGGTTAAAAACGGGCAGATTTTGGGAGGCATCCTAGTAGACGCGACCAGGGAAAAAAAGTAGAGGGGAAACTGTCATTGAACGAACCCTACTGGGGCAAAGAAGTAGCCAAGAAATCGTGCCCTCTGATTAGGAAGCAAGACTGCATCAGTCGGAGTAAGGAGGCGGAAAAGCAGCGGGGGGGAAAATTGTTAGAAGAGGCACAAAACATGGGTCATGAATTGCGCTGAACAGAAAGCCCGCCTTCACGAGCTCCATGGGGACAAGGGAAGGGGAAGAAAGAAAAGTGGAAGGGAGCGGGCGACGGGAGTGGGGGATGGACCCGTGAATGAAACCTCCAGGGCGGGGTACTCCCAAGGTCACAAAGAAAAACACTCAAAAATGCCAACCAGAAAAACGGGCCGGAAAGCTCGAGGGCAAGGCACGATGCGCGAACACAATCCTACGTGAGAAAACTTGCTCACAACCAGCAATACGGTTAAAGGGAAGTGGTGTAAAAATTGTACAGGGGGAGAAAAAGAGTCGTGTAACTCCTTCACTCGGGAGGGGAAAGGGAATGAAAACAGGGAACAAAAGTCTGTCAGTCCAGGACACGCTGCATCCCAAGCACGGGGCGGGATTCATTGAAGTTCGGGGAGGGGAGAAGGGAAAAATAAAGGCAAGAAAGGTCTCATGCGTTTAGGGGCGGGATTCACCGAGAAATTAAGAAGCCATTATCTGCGGTACTTTCAAAATATTCTGTATCAGATAGGCAGGAAAGAAGAACCTTGCGGAAGTGACATAAAGTTTCAGAATGCGAATGCGGGGAAATCGAAAAGAGGGCAGGACAAGATGGAAATCCAACCATGCCTCCATAAATTGGCATGGGGGAGGGGCACAAAGGAAGAGAGAAACTTCACAACCAACAAAGATGTAAAGAGAGAAGGGAAAGTGAAGAAAACAAACTTTTTGGGACGGTCCAGATATGTCAGGACTGCGTTCGAGTAACGAGACAGCAGCCAAAAGGGGGTACTGGAACGAAAACATGGTAAAGATTGCATTGGCCTGGAAAGACTAGACTGCCACGATAAGGGCGGTGATGGGCAAAAAAACCAGAGTTCCGCTCATGCTTCGAGAATCTGGAATCCCCCCATAGCAACAAGAATGGAGGGGCGGCGAAAAATTAGGGACAGGGGGACATAATCATAGGAAAGGAAAGGCAGGGGGGTTAAGCGTTTCCTTCGCACCAAAACCGACTGGGATAAACCAGCAAGCGTGGAGCTATCACATAACGGACGTGAGAATTAAGGGGGAGGGCCCCACATTGCACATTGGAACAAAAGTTATTTCCCGGGGAAGGATGAAAGGGGTAGCGCACGGATAAACATGTGTGCGCGCATGAAATGGGGGGAAAGCCCCCAAGCACGCTCGTCGGAGGGGTACAAGGAGGACAACTCTGCTTGAAAAAAGGATAATGGGGAAGGGGGGTGTGCAGGCCAACGGCCAGAGACTCCGAAAAATACACCTAAAAAAATATCGAGTGGTCATTCATTCTCTCGGTCGGGCAGAAAAACGGAGGAGAACGATACCGGCAGAAGCAAAAAAAAAAAAAAAAAAAAAACAAAAAAAAAAAAAACAAATGACAGAGAAAAAAGGAAAACAGTAAGCTGGGGAAGTCTGGCAGACTTATTTCAGTTCAACGAGAGCCGCCCCTTCCGCAGACGACCGGGGGAGCGCAAAGGCTAAAAAGAAAAAAAGACAAAGTGCGGGGAGGAGATCCATAGCGAGGGGACACGAGACAGTTGGTACGAGTGGGGAGCAAACGCCCGGAATGAAGACTTACTAATCAAAAGACGAACACGAAAGGAAAAGAAAAAGGGTCTTGTGTCCATCTCAGGATCCATACAGAAACTTCTAAAAATCAGGAAAACCAACCATACAGACGGTCTTTGTTCGGGGAGGCACAGGACGATAACTGAGAGGAAGACTCGGACGACGCTCCACGAATGTGGAAATCCCAATGAGACGAAGACCAAGGAAATTACGTAGCATGGGGGGGTCTTGCTAAGCGAACAGTAATTCGCAAAACAAAGGGATATCTATAGGGAGGACTGGTACCCTTAAGGTAGAAAGAGGAAGAAAGCGCACAGAGGGAACAGAGAGACAACGTGCTGACTGAATTAATAAAAAACCCAGAGTAGGTTGACCAAAAAGGTGAAATCGAAGTATGTGCTCTGCAAAAAAAGAGACAGGACCTGTCAAAATTGATATAACCGGGCAAAAAAAAGACCCGCGAGCAGAGGATCATTGGGGGGCTCGCACCGGGGAACTCATAACTTCCGCCGATCAGTGCTTGGGTCTATAGATAAGGATGTGCGGGGAAAAGGGGGATAAAGAGTCAGCTGGAACAAACAGGGGAGGGGGGGGGGAAAAGAAAGAAAAAAAGATCGGGGTATAACTCTCGATCCACAATAAACTAAAATACCCGTCGAAAGGGATTGGAACAGAAAACAAAGGAATCAGTTGAAAGAAACCAGGACCTGGGCAAAAGAACGGGCCAGTGGTAAAAAAAACAAGGCAACCATGAACTCTCTCACTGGCGGCTGCGATCTCAGAGGGACAGATAAGGAATCGGAAGGTGGGGTCCGCACTGCAGAAAAAAACCTATCATAAAAAGGAGAACGCAAAGAGGAAAGCAGGAGGGGCGGCGGGTGCGTGAGGGAAACGCCCCTGATACACAGGTGTTAATGCAAGTGAAAAAAGCGAAAAGGGGGAAAAACCAAGGGAACAGAGAGGCGTACGCACGCCCATAATGGTTGCAAAAAACTCGACTCACGCTCGCGCCGGCAACATTTCCAAGATGAGTCCTGCTTCGAAGGTACACATGCATCCGTAAAAGGAAAGAGAAGGGGGGGGGGGAGGAGGCCTGGACCGGGCATCTCGGGGAAAAAAAATTCCTTCCTCGGGAAAATAAGGTCGGGGGGGAGGCGGAACGGACTTAACCACATTGAGATAAAGTCAATCTAAGCTCTCCCTGGGGAAGGACAAGGCGGTGGGCGGCCCAGCGCTCAACAGGGGAAGATCCGCTGACTCAAAGGGAGCGCTGACACGGGGA
>Ga0179591_1375616_pt1 | contig 14742 bp, 24 predicted proteins | sample CZOMad2_1_08_16f_FD_182891 | JGI IMG/M metagenome (GOLD analysis project Ga0179591, IMG submission 182891) | Vadose zone soil fungal communities from Angelo Coast Range Reserve, California, USA - CZOMad2_1_08_16fungal (PacBio error correction) | ecosystem: Environmental > Terrestrial > Soil >...
AAAAAAGAACCCCTTCTGCCGACCCGTTCCGTCAAGAAATATCCAGTCAGACACATCCAGAAGAGGTTCTACGCAGCTCAGAAAAGAAAAGGAAGGGGGGAAGTCACAAATTAAAATTGCAATCTCAAGTGAAACCGAAAAAAGCTCGTCATGAAAAAAAAAAGAAAGTGGGAACTAAAAGTCGCGTAAAAGAGGGTGGTACTCAAAAATTGATCCACGGAGAGAAAAGTCATATCGAGTCACCCGAAATGGCAAAAGGGGCGCAAAAGTCTCATTCACGCCAAAAACCGCCAAGCTGGTGTCCTGGGCGGAGAGGAAAAGGGAGGGGGGAGGGGAAAAATGAAGCGGCCTTGAAAGAAAATGAAGCCACATAGAAGGAACAATCATCATCACGCCCAAAGAAGGAAAGGGGCTACCAGCAAAAAAAAAAGAGAAAGACCAAAAGGGGCACCATCAATGCAAAAAGAAAAAAAGTCCTAGCATCGCAAACAGAAGAAAAGGGGCAAGGGGGGAGCAAAGCAGGTTTTTTTGGAGGGGAGAAACCGCCGAGAGAAAACGGAAAGGGGGGATGCCTAAAAAGAGCTTCTGCCTTGGCAAAAGAAAGAAAAAAAAAAATTTGTAACTGCATCTGAAAAAAAAAAAGGAGGCCAGAAAGGAAAAGTTTTGAAGAAAGGCAGAATCATTCATGGCAAGAGAAAAGAAAAAAAGAATAAAAAAGGGGAGACACCACCATTCGTTTGCACGAAAAAGAAAGAAAAAAAAAAAACTTCCCTTGGGAAAAAAAAAAAAGGAACCGAAAAAAAGACAATAACAGTTGGGCAGCAGAGAAGAAAGGAGAAAGGGAGTTTTTTGCCGGGGAAAAAAAAAAAAGGGACTAACAGATCAAAAAAAAAGGAAAAAAAAAAGCCGAAGCGATGCGCCGAAGTAGGAGGGGGAGGAAGAGCGGCTACTTCCGGCCACCAAAAAAGAAAAGGGAGGATGTAAAAAAGAAAAAGGTGCTGACTACCCTCCGGGGGAGTCCCGCAAAGAAAGAAAGAAGGAAGATACGAAAGGAGGGAGAAAAGTTCACACGCCAGTATTCCTAAGAGGAAAAACGGTGCTATCCTGCAAGAAAAAAAAAAAAAAAAAAAGAAAGAATGAAGGAAGGGCGTCGGATTAGGTTTTTAGGCCAAAAAGGGGAAAAGGCGCTTATCCTCACCCTGAAAAAAGGAAAAAAGGAAAGGTGACGCGAAAAACAAGGGGGGGAACTCGATACGTCACTTCTTTTTGCGTAACCAAAAAACTAACGAACCATATTATCTTGCAAGGGGGAAGAGGGGGAAAGGGACAGACTTAAGAGCGAGAGGTTGACCTTCTATAGCTCTGCGCAGAGAAGAGATTTCTGAAGTTCACACTTCTTCAAGGGGGAGGAAAAAAAAAAAAAAGAATGTAAAAAGCGGATGGGGGTAGGGGCTGTGGGTCCTTGGTGAGGATTGATTCTCATTTGTGAAGCAAAAAAGATTCAAGGGATCAAAGGATCAAGATTTCTCTCAGGACCTCCCAGGTTGGACCAATCGAAAAGGGGAGAAAAAAGAAAAAAAAAGAACCCCGAATAGAAAAGGAACGCTTTTTTAGGAATGCCCCGAGGGAAGGAGTTCTTAACTCACTGGAAGGGAAAAGAAAAAAAAAACCGGTCAAGGAAGTTTGAGGGGGGGGGGGTCCCCGTTGGAAAACAAGGCCAGGTGGTGGGGGAAGGCGTTTTCTTCAAGAAAAAAAGGGAAAAAGAAAAAAGGGAACCATCATCCGAAAAGAAGAAGGGAAAAAAAGATGCTGCCGAAGGAATTCGAGACGAAAGAAAAATGCTCCACATTGCTGAGAGGGGGGGGGAAGAAAAAAGAAAAAGGGAAGGGGTTTGAAGAGGGAGAGCCAAGAAGGAAAGGCCATTCGCCAGCACAAGAACTTGGAAAAGGGGGGGGGGGGAGTTTTGTCCATAGCATCTTGGGCAGGAGGAAAGAAGGGGAGGGACCAAAACCTTCTGTGGAAAGAAGCGAGAATCGCTGGGGGGGTAATCACCCACGTTTAAGAAAGAAAAAGGGAAAGAGGAAAAAAACAAGTAGGGGGGGACGTGCCAATTGTGAAGAGAAGGCGGGAAAGCAAAGTTCTGTTCACCTGCCGCGGATCTTTCAGAAAAAAAACACCACAAACACACGGAAGAACTGGAAAGGAAGCGGCAAGTTGACATATGGGGAAGGGAAGAAAAAACAATGTCAAAGGAGACGGGGAAGACTATCAGTCTGATGCAGTTGGGGGTGATTACAACCCTCCGGAGGAAGGAGGGAGAGGAGGGGAAAACAAAGGCCCGAAAAGGAAGCACCCGCCCCCTTGGGGTCCAAACTACGGAAGCCCCAAAAAAAGGGAGGGGGGAAGACACTGAAATGCTTTGAAAGAAAAGAAAAGAGGAGCACAGTTAAAAAACGATAAAAACAAAAAATATTAAAGGGGAGAAAAGGGAGGAGGCCGAGAAAAAAAAAAGGGCAGCAGTTTTTTTTTTCCAGGGGGGGGGGGGGGGAGATGGATGGCTTGGGGAAAGCGGGAAAAAACGGACCTGAAGGGGAGAACCGAAAAGGCCGTGTGCCAACGGGCCCCTAACCACTCAACGGCGGATAGAGGGTCAAGGAAAAGTGGGCGTAAAGTGAGATTAAGAATCAAGGTGTGATATAAGGGGGAAAGGAAGAAGCGAAGGGGTTGAGGAACCGCCCCGAGGGGAAAAAAAGGGGGGAGACCTGCCCTGTTCCGCGTCTCAAATGGGGGGACATAGAGGTCCTCGAGAAAGAGGGGGACGAACGGGGAATCCCGGAAAAAAGGGGGAAAAAGGAGAATCAAGCATTCAGCCAACCAAGAAAAAGTCGGCTTTGACAGCAGAGCAAAAGGGCCGCAAGAACTTCGCAAAAAAGAGGAAGAAGAATATGGAATCTAGCATCTTGGGAGGTGAGGAAGAGCTATTCTAAGGTGCACAAAAGACCGAGTGGAAGCAAAAAGAGGGACAAGATTGCCCCATGGCAAAGGGGTTCTTCTCTGGGAGAGGGAGACAGGGGGACAAAAGAGTGGGACAGGAGGAGGAAAAAGACAAACGCGTCCTCCCTGTTCTCAGAAGGGGCTCTGGCGCGCAGATGACAAAAAGAAGGGGGGGGGGGCCATTTTAGAGGAAAAGATCCCGGCACCGGGAGTCAGAACAGCTGAGGGGGCGGAAAAAAAAAAAACTTCAGGACAGGAAAGGGGAGGGGAAAAAAAGAAAGAGGCTTTAGCGCAATGGAGAAAAAACGGGTGCGAAAGTCGCCTCGTGTAAAGGGGAAAGAAAAAAAGATTGTTTAAAACTGTATCCAGAGGGAGGGGGAAGAGACTGCGGAGAGGGACTAACGATGGTTAAACGTGAGAAAACAAAAGAAAGAAAAAAGAAAAAAAGAATGTTGCGAATTAAAGGGTACTCCTCCCGCGGCAGAAGGAAGAGGAGAAAATAAGAAAAGAAGGGGAGCCCTCGTTCGGCCCCCTGGGGGGGGGGGAGGGCCGTGTGGCGATGGGCGGCTGGGAAAATCACCTGGGTGGGGCATCAAAGGGGGAGGGGGGGGAGCAACTGTAAATATTCGAGGGAGGAAAGTACTGATGGTATTGAGGCTGCAAACAGGGGAAAAAGAAAAAGGAAGGGACCTTCGCTGGTTGTGATATCACGCAAGGGGAAGATGATTGTTGGGCGCCTGGGGGAGGACATGGCAATCCTTTTTGGGCTGGCGGGAGTCCTGTTCTCGGAGAGGGAAAAAAAACAAGGGGTCCTTTTCAAAGAAGGGAGGTGCGCATCCGGCAACTGCAAAAAAGAAGGGGAAGATCGTTATCTAAGGCAGTTGCGCCCTCGGCAATGAAAGGAAAAGGAGAGCCATAAACCTGCGGAGGCAAGCTGCAACTGCTCCTGCAACGGTGTTAATTTCCTGAAAGGGGGGGAGGAGTCATCTGCTGTTGACCATGGGGGAGGGAGGGGGGACAGACTTTGCTTGGGTGGTGGCTCGTATCGTCTTCTGCTGGGCTTGGGGTCTTTGGGAGGAAAAGGGAAAGGAAATCAGCTGGTCTGAAAGGGATGAACGGCGGCATTCTGCAATGCGGACAACAAAAAAAAAAAGGAGGAAGCCTTACCATTGGGAAAAAAAAAAGCTCTCCTTGCAACTTCCAAAAAAACTGGGCGAGGGTGCTAGTCTGAGTCGTCGAGTCCGAGAGAGGAAAGATGTGGAGCCAGGCGAAAAATGTTCGGGGGTGAAGAAAAAAGGAAAAGGGGGAAAGGGAAGCGGGGGGGGCGAGAAGTACCACCAGAGAAGGACCGAGCAAAGGAAAAGGGGAAGAAAAAAGGACGACTTGCCTGGACGAAAAAAAAAAAAAGGGTGGAGGTAACTTGAGAAGGGGGAACGGAAACAAAAAAAGAAAAGAGGGGGGGGGGCTTCGCTTCGTCGAAATGGGAAGAGGGGTCCTGACCGGAGAAAGGTGACAATTTTTGGGGAAAAAGCGTCGGACTGAGGGAAGGTTAGATTGAACATCAAGGGGAATGACATCAAAGGGAAAAAAAAGTAAGCGAGATGTAATAGTGGGTCATGAAAGGCCGACTCGGAAGAAAAAAAACCGTCCCTCCGTCATGAGGCGCCACCGGAGCCTGGGAATCCCGTCGGGGGAAGCAAGCCCCATTGTAGACGATCCTCCCAAAAAAAACACCCTTTTTCAAAAGGGGGGGGGGTGTCACTTGCCATCGAGTAAAAAAAAAGAAAAACGAAAGACCGACAATAAGGATGGGGGAAGATTTTAAAGGGCCCAAAAAGAAAAATCCCCAGGAAAAAAAAACACAACAACAACAAAATCCAGAAAAGAGAAAAGGTCCATCAGGAAGGGCAGCAGCGAACGTAAAAAAAGGGAAGGGGGGAGAAGGGAAGACTCCCTCTATAATGTCGGGGAAAGCTTTTCTCTTGAAAGCGTTGCAAAGAAAAAAGGGGGGGAGGGGGGGGGGGAAGAGTCGTTTACAGAACTAGGGCCTTGTTTTGTCAACACACTAAGGTGTCCTAAGAAAAGGGGGAGGGAGAATTCTGATGGAAAGGGAAGATGGGATGATCCTGATGTATGAACGAAAAGCTAAGGAAGAAACTGTAACTGAAGGAAGAAGGGGGGAAGGACTCCTTATTTGAGGTCGAAAAGAGAGAATAGCCGAGTGGCCCCATCCCAAAACTGGGGGAAAAAGGGGGGGAGGGAAGGGGTAACATTCATACTGAAAGAGACCCTGGTGATAGTTAAGGTTTGGGGAAGTCCGGAAGAAAAGAAAGGGGGAAGGGGGGAACGTATTCTTTCCTATAAAAGGGGCAACTCGGGTCGAGGGTGAAATGGGAAGGAGAGAAGAGGGAGGCTTTTAATGGGGGAAGCACGGGCCATTCTCGTTTTTGAAAAAGGGGAGGGGGCCAAAAAGGGGGGAAAAAGCTCCCAATTGGGAAAGGGGAGCTTGTAGTCCAGACCAGGAAATCCAGACCAGCCCCCCAGAAGAAAAAATACTTATACAACATATCCCTTGAAGAAAAAAGGGGGGGGGTATCTTTTAGGGGGAAAAAGGGTGGTCCTGAGAGGGGAGCTAAGACAAAAAGGAAACAACAACGGGGGAGAAAAAAGGGAAGAGGGATTTTTTTCAGAGGAAAACTCACGGGAACAAAGCCTCCGAAAATAAAAAAAAGGGAAAAAACAAGTGGGTTTCTCAGGGGGGGGGGATCGGGGCCCCCCTGGTCGAGTTAACGCCAGCGAAAGGACAAAAAAGGGCTCTTACATTGGGAAAAAAAAAAGGGAACCGGAAACACGCCGCCTTGGAGCGCGCAGGAAGGTTTCTCAGGGAAAGGGGGGGAAAAACCTCTACCCGAGGGGGGGAGGGGAACGACTACGACAACTCCACTGATTCGATTGCTCCAAAGACTAACCAGGTCCTATAGAAGGAGAGGGGGGGAAAAAGAAAAAAGGGCTGACTAGTTTCCCAGGGGAAAGAAAAGAACAACTCTCTTACGGAATAAAAAATGTGGGGGGGTTTCTACCGAAAAAAAAAAAAAAGAGGGCCAGTCCGTTACAGTTCGAGCCTAGGAACAGGAGAGTCCCCCCCCATACATCAGAAAAAAAACACAAGACCTCTTCGTAAGGAAAGGAGAAAAAAAAAAGAGGACCCATTGGCCTGACTCCTGGGAAGGAGTTCACTGTCCACGACCTCTGGCAAAATGAGTAAGGGTGGACATCCGGGGAAGAGGGTGTTCTAAAAAGACAAAAGGGGGGGGGAGGAGCAATGAATCAGTTAAATGGGGGTTGAGCGCGCGCAGGAAAAAAAAAAAAAAGGAAAACTTGCTCTTGGAGGGAAGGGGGTTGTTGGAGAGGGGGGAAAATATGCGCGGGGACAGAAGGAAAAAAAGAGCCCCATCAAGGGGGGTTTATTTCGGGTTTGAACATAATAAAAAGTAAAAACACAAGGGGGAAAAAAAGGGGAGGAAGGCATTTCTTATCTAGCAGGGAGGGCGAGGACAGTTTACGACGGGAAACTTCTGAAAGGGGAGGAAAAAAAAGAAGAACGTTTTTGTGGGGAAAGGGAAAGAAAAGGGGATTAAGCCCTTTGCATGAACACTATGGAAAATACCGGGGATCCGTCAAGGGGAAGGGGGGGGGGGAAAAAAAAAAAAAAAAAAAAAAATTCCCTTCCCACTTGAAAAGAAGAAACCTTCCTCTGCCCGACCCCAGGAAAAATCTCCAGGGAAAAAAAAAAAGCCCGAGAACATGGGTTACATTGAAAAAAAAAGAAGGCCCCCATCTTCGTGTTACGGTCCAAAATAAATCAGGGGAAAAAAAAAAGTTCCCTCCACCAAAGGGACCGAAGCTCGGTCCAGGACCAGTTAAAAGAAAGAAAGAAGCCCCTGGAGAGGGGAAAAAAAGAGAGGGGTGTTCACGCCACCCCGCTTAAACATGGGAAAAAAACTTCGGAGAAGGAAAAAAAAAAAAAGATCACCCGAAGTTCCGGGGGGAGGGGGAAAAAAATTCTCATTCGAAACAAGCCCGAGAAAAATCTGCCAATCAGGGGAAGGGACAGGAGGATCGGAGGCGGAAAAAAGCCCGGGGACAGCCGCAATAAAGGGAAGGGAAGAAAAAAAAGAGAAAGCATCTTATGCATTAACATCCAGAAAGAAAAGGAGAAAGGCAGCAAGCGCTCCGCGCCACCTGAAAAGGGCCCAGTTCGACAGAAATTTCAAAAAAAGAAAAAAAAGAATCAGAAAAAAAAGAAGAAAACAGCTTCGCTGAACAACAGTTTTCAGGGCATGCAATCCTTCAACAAAAAGGAAAGAAAAGCGATACCCAAAGAAAAAACCTGCAGTAGCATAATACTCAAAAGAGAAAAAGCGGCGGGGAGTTTCCACATGGGCAAGGGGGAAAAAGAAGGGAAGACGATCCATCTTCCTTACAAAAAGAGAAAAAAAGAAAAAATAGTATTTTCCATCAGCGCCAAGGAAACGCGTGGAAACCCAAACAATTCGTGGAAAGGAAAAAGGAAAAAAAAAAAGGAAGGTTTTCCGACCCCCCATGGGGCGAAAAGAAAAGGGCATTTACTGCAAAGGAGCGGAGACTGTTCTGATTATGGAAAAAAAGGGGGAGGGGGGGGGGGGGGGGGGGGATGAACCTGCAGGCCCGCCCCAGATGAAAAAATGACCAAGCGAAGCGATGCGCCGGATATGGAGAATAAAAAGTGGAGACGTAAAGAAGAAGGGGGAAATTAAGGGGTATTTCCCTTATTGAAGGAGGGGGTCTTGTGTGCTGAAGGAGTAAACCACTAATGAAAAAAAAGGAAACAAATAAAGGGAACGTCGGCCGTCCGAATAAAAGAAAAGGAAGAATACAGGTCCTCCACAGCTCGTCAAAAAAAAGGTCAAACACAGTTCTAAGGGGGGGGAGAAATAAAACTATTCTTTGCTCAGAAAGAAAGGAAGGTGGCTCACTCCGGCGGCGTCGGAAGGGGGTGACGGGGAGAACGACCACTCGCAGAGAAGGGGGAGGGGGGGTCAGCATGCTCGCCCCCAGAAAAAAAATCAAGGGATTCTCGAATAGTCACTCTTTGCAGGGGAAAAATAGACAAAGAGGAACCATAGTTAGAAGAAAGAAATAATCACAGGTGAGTGGCCTTACAGCTTACAGGAGGGGAAGATGAGTTGAAAAATCTCTTATCCTTCGTTGTTTGAAAATTGAATTTACCCTTCGAAAAAAAGAAGGGAAAAGGGGGAGGGGAGACCACTATCTCACTGTCGTTCGCAATAGGGGCGGAGGAGGCACAGTGCCCGTAAGGGGCTGCGAAAGGCGGGCGACCTCTTGCGGGGAAAGGTCCATGGATGTTGTCCCGGGGGGGGATGGAATGCTCCCATTTGGGGGGGGGCACTGAAAATGGGGATCCCTGGAGAAAAAAGAAAGGAAAGAAAAAGGAGAGAGTGTACCTCTGAGGAAGGGAAAGAAAGGACAATTGAGACCGGGTAAACATGCGAGTCCACTCAACGAAAACGGAAAGTCTTGTGAGAGGAAGGGGGGGGAAAAGATGATCCAAAACATCCCAATTCTTTTCCTCTGAAAGGAGCAAGAAATACTCGGAACTCGCCAGCATTGGGGTTATGGTCCCCGTTGGAAAAAAAAAAGGGGCTACTTTTCCTTCTTTTCTAAGATAAGTGCGGGTATTGAAAAAAGCTGTTCCTCTGTTCGTTTTGATCGCCTCTCCGGGTTCTCGCAGATAATTATGACCCATCATTCATCTCCCTGATGCACAGGCTGGTGAGATTATCCTAGAAAAGATAGAAAGGGTAGGGATAAAGAAGGATTACTCCTTTTGTTTTTCGGGAAGGGGGGGGGCGTGTTTCCATGCGCCTATTTCCTTGATCAGGAAGGGAAAGGAGGTATGATGGGAAAAAAAAGGGGGGGGAGGGTTGTCCCAGAAGCCCAAGAGAGAGGGGGGGGCGGGGATTTACGTCTTGTCGGCCGGAAGGGGTGGTGGTGGTTTTTGGGGAGAAAAGTAAAATAACTCAGACGAGGGTTTGGAAGAAAAAACTCATCACCTGAGCGGTCTCCCCGTTAGCCAAGAAGTGTGAAAGTCCAGGAAAAGAAAAAGATAATCAATGTAAGTCACTGCAGGAAAGAAAAACAACAACAAAAAAAGGAAAGAGAAAGTGAAACTATCTCTCCGGGAGGGTATACTTGAGGAGGCGACGCGCTGCTGATAAACAATGTCAAAAATGGACTGGCAAAAAAAAAAGAAAAAAAGGGGGGGCGTTGTGTGATTAAACCCGAAAAAAAGGAAGAAATCCGCTTCCTTTCCAAGAAACAACGCTGACAAGAAGAAGGAAAGAAAGGGAAAAAAAGGAACAATATTCCTGTACCACACGAACCCCAAAAACCTTGCCGGCCCCAAGAATTGCTGTGGGGAAAAAGAGGAAGAGGGATCCAAGATAGGCGCATAAACATTTTGAGAAAAAAAGCACAGAGGGTAATCCCTTTGAGAGGGGGGGAGGGGGGATTACAGATGTCCGAAAAAACAAGAAGTTTTGGAAAGGGAAAGAGGAAAGGGAAAAAAAAAGGAAAGGGGATTTTTATCGCGGGAAAAGGTAAAAACGAAGGACAACACGTAGCAAACTGAGGGGGGCAAACAGAAAAAGAAAAAAAAGAGAAAAAGGCCTTTCGAGGGAAGAGTGCGTTAGGTGTGAAAAAAGGAAAGGGGGGGAAAAATCCTGTGGGATGTTTTTAGAAAAAAAAAGGAAAAAAAGAAAACCAGATGTCTACCGCCTCGGGGGGGAGGAACGCCTGTTTCGAGGGAAAGGGGGGGGAAAAAAAAAACAGGTCAATATCTGTTAAAAAACCTCCTCGGGGGAAAGGGCCCTTAATGAAGGGGGAGGAAAAAAAAGTTTAAAGGAAAAGCCAATCCTATTCAATCAAAAGAAAAGAAGTTAATAAAAAAAAAAAAATCGGGCGGTTGGACAGTCACTGAGCCAAAAGAAAAAGGGGGGATGCTTCCTATGAACAAACTTCGAAAAAAGGAGGAGACAAGCTTCTTCACGGGGGAAGGGGAAAAGGAAAGAATACTGATCTGCTACTATTCGAAGGGGGGGGGGGAAAAAACGGTCGCGGTGTTCCGGGGCAAGAAAAGCTTAAAACCAAGGGGCGCCAGGGGAAAAAAGAGGGGGAGGAAGTCGTGTGCCTCTCGTATTAGTTAAGGTTTATCAAAAAAAAAGAGGAGACGCTCGTCTCCAAGGCGCTCATGGCAGAGGAAGAAGGGGGGGCCATTTTCCTGGGGGGAAAGGCACCTTGGGTTCGTCCGAAAAATTTTTGGCAAGAAAAAAAAAGAAAAATAGCCAAACTTCCGGGACACCGTTTTTCATCCCGTGGGAGGCGTTACAAGAAGGAAACCGTATCACCTGTGAAAAAAAAAACCGTCACGGAAATCGGCAAGGAAAAAGACATCGGGAGGAGGGAAGGGATGAATTCCACCAAAAAGGAGAGGCCGTCATTAGGGTCGGACCTAAAAAAATGGAGTCACAGAAACAGAAAAAGGATGCCCTCAGGAAAGGAAAAGACCATGCCGGAGATTTTGGACGGCCTTACGTCGGGGACGCCAGGGTTTTTCAGGAAGGAGGGAAGGGGGGAGGCACTCTCTTAAGGGAAAAAGGGATCTTTTTGCAATGGCGGCCCCTGCCAATGAAAAAGAAAAAAAAAGGGGGAAAAGGAGTCATAACAGTAGTGCGCGGGGGGAAAAGATTTCTGAATTCGAGGCACGGACTGAAAATGGAAGGGGGGACTCTTTGGGGGAAAAGGGGGGGAAGGGGAAATGGCCTTTCTGAGGAAAGAAAAGGGGGATTGTTGTGATATCGGAAAAGATCTTCTCAGGGGGAGGGGAAAAGGGGGGGAAAGGTACCTCCTTATTCTTCAGGGGAGAAAAGAAATTTTGTCATGACTCTTGTGATAGGAAAGGAAAAGGGGCAATAATAAGAATAGGGGGTGCCCAGGGATCCTCTCAAAGGGAAGGAAAGCAGAACGCCGTTAGAAAAGTTTCGCAGAAAGAGGAGGGACCGCTGAGAGGGCAGAGACAAAACCTGCTGTGGACGGATTCTGAAAAAAAAACAAAGGTTGTTCTCAAAGGGGGGGGGGGGGGGATGCCTGCATGAGCTGGAAAAAAGGGGGGTGCAATTGCTATTGAGGCACGAAAAGGGGGGGGGGGGGAAGGAACTCCCTTTGGGAAAGAAGGCTGGTAAAGTGGGCCTGGGTGGCTAGTCTGTTAAGAGAAAGAGACCTGTTCCGCTAGGGGGAAGGGGAACGGCCCATTTCTGCATGCGCCTGAGATCAAAAGCCCCCAGGAAGGGAAAGGAGAGAAAAGAAGGCAAACGAGCCCCCGGACAATGGGTGAGAAGAGTCTCATTTTCCTACTCTATGGGGGGAAAGGCCCCGTTTCGACGAGGCGCCATTTTCGGGGAAAAAACGGGGGCCCCTTGCTGAAAAAAAAGGGGGGCGAGAAGTAACCCCAGAAAAAGAGAACTGAGGAAGGGGGGTAGTCCCAAATCTACCTGGGAAAGGGAAGCGGAGCCGATTTTAGGGTAACTTGGAAAGTTTGAAAGTCTGTTCATGAGGGGGTCTTTTACTAAAAAGGAGAGGGGCATATGGTGGCTAAATGATAATCCCTTTACAAAGGGCGGAAGGGGATGGTTTCTGAACTGGGGAAGGGGGGGGGGGCGGTGACATTTACGGACTGGGTAGAAGATTTGAGGGGGGAAGGGGGAAGTTCAGGAAGGAGAAAAGTCCCTTGCCCGGAAGGCTCGAAGCTTTTGAAGAAAAAGGAGGGAAAAAGGGGAAAACACTTAAGAAGCAAACACAGAATTCTCGTAAAAGGGGGGGGGGAGCTCCCACCCTAATATAGCATTGCCAATCGGATTTTCTCTGCAAAAGAGGTTGTCTATAAGGGAATAAAGGGAAAGACGAGAAACCCTTTGTTTTTTTCCGAGGGGGAAAGAGGAGATATGTTTCAAAAAAAAAAACTAAAAGGGGGAGCGTTCCAGGGGGGGGGGGGATCCCCGCCAAGGGAAAAAATCCCTCGTCCAAACAAAAAAAGAAGGAAAGAGGACAGCTCATATCGCTCAGAAAAGCCTAACAAATGAACTGAAGGCAGGGGAATGATGTAGGGTTATTACAAGGGAAAAAAGAGAGGCCCATGATGTCCAAAATGGGAGGGGAAGGGGGGGAAGGGGGCATGAGTCGTGCAGAACGAAGTTGGGAAAAATTCAGGGGAAAGGGGAGGAAGAAATCGTCTCTAAGAAAAAAAGGGGCGTAAATGGGTGTAGAGGGGAGAGGAATTTCATGAGAAAGAAAAAAGAGAGTACTCGCTTCGAACTGTAAAGATTTGGCCTTCCTCCGTAAGTTGAGGGGGAAATAGAAGTCTGCATTAGCCAGGGGGGGGGGGGAACCCCTTCCGGGGAAAAAAAAGGAAAGTACGTGGTGAAATCAGAAATAACTCAGAAAGAAGAAAAGGGGGGGGAAGAGTTCCTCAAAAGAAACGTGACTTCGAAGAAGGGGGAGGAGGGGAGGAGGGGGGGAAAAAAACGCTCACCTGTCCCTCAAAGGCCTCCATTCCCCAATGGGGGGGATCAAGGGCGCTCTCGGGAAAAAAAAAAAAAAAAAAAAAGCTCTTGTTCCTGGTGAGGGGACACAACTGTCAATCGGACGGGGGGAAAAGGGTTTTGCCTGAGAAAAGAAAAAAGTCCTCAGACCAGCCCCAAACTCCTTAGAAAAAAAAGAGGGGGTTCCGAGAGCAGGGGGGGGGGGACGTAGTTCTTGTGAACTGAAAAATCAGAAAGGAAAAACAACAACAAAGGAGAGAAGAGCGCCTTTGTGTCTAGCGCCCCAAAGAAAAAAGCAAAAAAAAAAGAAAAAAAGAAAGAAATCCCCCCTTCTCTCGTCAAAAAAAAGAAATGGTAATTTGGATCGGGGGCTGGTCGAGAAATGGGAATGCCCCCACTTCCCAAGGAGGGAAACGGACTTTTTAACCCGTCAACAAAAAAAGGGAAGCCTCGCAGATGAGTTCAAGTGAGGCAAAAAGGAAAAAAAAGGAGTTCTTTCAAAACCGACTACGAAAAATATTGGGAAGAACCCGCCCGGAAGAGGAACTATCCAGGGGGGGGAAATACTCCTATAGTATGATGATTACACGAGGGGTTCCAGGGGGAAGGGGAAGGGGAAAAAGGCCACTCGGCGGAAGTTTTCCCTACGGGTTGGGATTTGGGGGGTTTCAAAAAAGGCGCCGGCCCCGGAGTCCAAACGCCGCACAGAAGAGAAAAAAAAAGAAGGAGAAACCCTCCTGAGGAAGGGGGCCACTCTACAACCACAGGGGGTCGGGGAAGGGAGAGGGGGGCTTTTCTATTAACAAAAAACACGGAATACCCTGGGAAAGAAACTGACTTTCTCCCCCTAACCTTTCTGTGCCGGGGAGAAGTCAAAAAAAAAGCGTTTCCTTTCCCTTCCCACGTCCCATGGGGGGGACACACAAAAAATCGACTTCTCGACATTTGTAAAAAAAAAGAGATACTCTCCTTGAGGGGGGGAAAAAATTAATTTGTAGAGAAGCAAGAGCTACTGGAGAGGAATGGATGTTGGGTTGTTTGGTTGCCAGAAGGGAGGGGGGGAAAGCTTTGAAAACCATGAAGAGAAACCATCTAGGGGGTTCGGGGGGGGAAAAGAGAATAATCGATTGCAAGGAGAAAGGTCTCGATGGAAAGGTTAGAGCAAAGTCAATCCAGGAGAAAAAGGGGGGGATCTTACAGGGGAAGTCTGGCAATGAGGCAAAAAGTTTTTGCGAGAAAGAAAAAAAAAACGGTCGTTTGGAACCGAGGAAAAAAAGGAGGGGGAAGCGGAACATTGTCCATCTAGAAAGGTTAAAAGTCAGGGAAAAAGGGGGAATGGTAAAAACATCCTTAAAAGTGATGTTCATCCTCAAAATTCCCGGAAAAAAGGGGAATACCCCACTCCCATCACAGAAAAAGGGGACAGTTCGAAAAGGAGAAAAAAAAAAAAAATTCTTCGTGGAAGGGAGGAAGAAAAATCTCGTTCCAATCTCAAGGAAAACCTGATGCCGAAGAAAGGATCGTCCAGGCCAGGGGGGAAAAAAAGGAAAGTCGCCGTTCTCTCTACAAAAAGAGAGGTGGTACTTCTGAAAAAAAAAGCCCCCCCCGCCTGAAAGGAGAAGGGGGGGTCACCGTCCGGAGAGGGGGGGGGGGGGAAAAAGAAAGGGCTGCTCGGAGGGAGAAAAAAAATTCGCCCAGCCGTCCCGACTCAGCCGTAAAAAGGGGGGGGGGGGGAAGGGTGCTCTTACTTTTCAAGAGGGGGGGGCGGCTGCTTGGTCGCCTCAAATAATTCCCTCCGGGGGAAAAAGAAGAGAAAAGGAAAGAAACAGCAGCAGCAACGCCACAAAAAAAAAAAAAAGCAATCTCTCCGGGAAAAGGAGCACCCCCATGAAAAAGAAAAAAAGGATTTCCCCAAGCATGCAATCTCCTCTCCAGGAAAAGAGGAAAAAGAAAGGGGAACAAAGTTGCAGGAGTCATGGAGGCAAGATCTTCCCACAGCAGGGAGGAAGGAAAACTCCTCTTTCAGGATATAAAGAAAGCAAAGGAAGAAAGGGTTTGGCATGTTTCAACTATTCTCAGGGAAAGGAAACCC
>Ga0179591_1228450_pt1 | contig 14741 bp, 16 predicted proteins | sample CZOMad2_1_08_16f_FD_182891 | JGI IMG/M metagenome (GOLD analysis project Ga0179591, IMG submission 182891) | Vadose zone soil fungal communities from Angelo Coast Range Reserve, California, USA - CZOMad2_1_08_16fungal (PacBio error correction) | ecosystem: Environmental > Terrestrial > Soil >...
CGGGTGGAAAAGCGCCCGACGGTCTAAACGTCCGGACCGGGGGCAAAGAGGACAACTCTAAAAAAAAGGAGGGAGGGGTCTTACCCCTTCTCTCAGGACTATCATCGCCAAAAGCAGGCACGATCACCAAGAGTGGCCTCTCTTCGCAACAATCGATCTGTACCTTCCCGCGAGAACAAGGGAGGAAAGAAACACTCACAAAGGAAGGTGAGTCTTCCCCGCCTGAAAAAAAAGAAAGAAATCAGGCATCTTATCAAACGTTACAAAGACGAATCCGAAAAAGACGAAATAACGCGACGCGTTGAATCACTAGAGGTGAAAAAAAAACTCTCGCCCCACATTTCTGACGTCCCCCATTAACAACAAAAAGAGGAGAAAGATTCTCGCGGCCGTGGCCGAAATTAAGGATACGAGAGACTCGAAAAGATGCTGATAGGGATCTGCACGCTCGCACTAACTAGGGATAGGAGCCAGGGAGGCATTCGCCGAGACAGGAAGCAATCACGGGGGGTGAGTGCAGCGGGGGGTGCCTGTTCCTGAGGTAACTCGGCTCCGAGCAGGTCGCGCGAACGAGCGAAATCAGACAGATTTATGGATTGGAGCTGGCCAATGCTGCGGGCCGTGAATCGGCCAGTGCGCAGTACGGTCGAAAAAGGGGGAGGGGATGGTAAGAACACGAGAGTCAACCTCGTACAAAAAAGAACCCGCGGGAGGGAATGGGGGGAAGAAAAGGAAAAGTTTCATAGCACCCCACGAGATCGAAATCGGGCATTTCAGTCGGGGAAGGGGGAGGGCGGGTGCAACCCGAATTAATATCACTAAATGAGGCACACGTCAAGCCGTTGACTAACCGTCCTAAGCAATCAACCGAAGCCGGCTTCGACACCTGGATGTGGAAAAACGACCGCTCAGATAAGCCGGAGACTCAATCGCTGTCGATCAACGAGGTCAATAGAGAGAGAGAGAGGAACTTAAAAATATTTTGACCGCTGGGGACCAACAAGAAGGGCGGTTTCCATGCCGGCCTAATCAAAACCAAGACCACGACGGCACAGTGACCACCTCTCCTTGGCTGCGCAGGCGGTCATTGGGGAAGTTCAGAAAAAAAATTTCCTGGCGGAGCAATCGCACCGAGAGCCGGGCACCTTAGGACCCTTCACTGAATGGCGAGGGGCAGCGATGAATCGGCAAAGCGAAGAAAGTCCAGGAAACCCTGTGTGGGGGGCGGTCGGCGAAGACAATTAAGGGGGAAAGAAGCCGCGAGAACGAAGCAACGTCCAAAAACGTGCTTCGGCGTGATGTCAGACTCCAAGCTGTGTCATGGCGGTCCAATATAAAAAAAAAAGAGGAAAAAGAAATGATGTCAAACTCTTTTCTCAAGCAGACCCTTTACGACCGCATCAGCGCGAGACGGATCCTCGTAGTTTTGGGGGTAATGAGGAAACGGCAGCCATATATTGCCAGAATAAAGCCAACACAGTCACGAACCCTATTGCTGAAACAAACAATGCCGCTCATCCCATCTCGAATGGGTTCCTAAGCTCGTCTAAATTCTTGACCTTGAGCATGGGGGAAGAATGCCTTGATTAAAGAAAAGAGGGCTCCTCCGGTATGCGGAAGATTATTTGGGGGGTTGGTGTAAAAGCGGCGAACCCTCTACTAAAGGCCGCAAACCAGACAAACATCGAAGACGGCCAGGGTGTTTTTTCATCAACGCGGGCGGTTGCGGAGCGCGGTTTTGCGAAAATGCATCAGATGTAATATGCGACGGGGAGAGAGAAGCACTATGGCGGAGGAAGAGTAGAAAAGAAAGCACAGGTAACCGGATCTCCATGGCCTAATTGCCCTATGTTGGGCGAGTGGGTAGACGCAAAAGATGGAAGGGGAGGATCCGGGCGACAAGAATCGAGCTGCCGGCGGAGCCTGCGTTACCGTGGATCATCAGCGATTCAGTAGATATATAGGTGCTCTTGATGGGGGGGTTAACCGTTGAAACGCGACGAATAAGTCCTTCTTTTAAGGTTCGGCTTTCGAAAGGGCAGCCTAGTTTTAAGGAATCGGGGAGTGTGAACCTGCAAACCTCCCCTCCTGAAGCACGACTCCGAATGACGGGATCAGACACGGTTGCGCTGGCTTCCTCCTTTGATCCTTCGACAGCTTAAAAGGATGCCGGAAGACGATGAACGAAGAGAACTACCACATCGGGGGGGGAGATAAAGAGAAGGTCTTCCATGATCTTTTGAGCCCAATACCATCGGGGGGGGGGAGGGGGGTCATCAACTAGTCGGAAAAGGTGTGGCAAAGCCTTTGATTGGAAATGAGGAAGGACGACGCTAACAGGGGGTACCCGAGCTGCGGGGCCGAGCTCGTCGGCTAATTGTCTAGTCTGTTTCAGGGAGCAGAGCTTAAGGAGGTTTAGAAAAGGGGCCCGACTCGGGACGTTGATGGCGGAGGGCTCTGTCAAGTACGGTATCTGCCGGGAAATTGGGGGGCCGCTGATCACCGGTTCGCGTGTGCCAGGATAACACATACCGATGGGGCGGTGAATCTTTCATTAGGCTAAGGGGGACCCGCTCTAAGAAGGCAAAAACACTGTACCGACCCAACGAGAACGGATTGTCGGATGTGGAGGCGCAGCTTTCATTTTGGGCCTATCAGAAAATCAATTGCCGATGGACAGCGAAAAACCGGCGACGATCATGTAAGGCGCGCCCAAATTCGTGGGGAGAACCTTGGGGAGGCACCAAATATTGGTCTCTTCTGACCTCAGTCAATACTGCAAAAGAGGGGGACGTTGACGCGAGACAGTAAATATACCAGAGAGACAGGTTCCAATACGCGCTAAACGCTGCAGTTGAGATAGACTACAAAAACAAAAACTTAGGGAAGAAAAAGGAACTGCGAGAGGTCGAGCTCGGATTGGGCCGGGATTGTTCGGGGGAGAACGTGTCTAGCGCCCAGTAAGATTTGTACATTCTAGCGTGCAGGGCAGAAAAGAAACACTGTGGGGACAGGAACAGAGAACGCTCGCACATCGCTTCGATCATCGTCAGGGATGGCCGGGAGAGAAAGGGTTGGGGGGAGAAGGTTCATAAGCGAGGCGACCAGCGCCATCACCAGTACTAGGGTTGGAGCGTGCAGTAAAAACATGGACCGTTCGTTCTATGCTAAATGGAAAAGGGCGACGAATCCTCTCCGGCACATCGAGTGTCATTTGGGTAAAGAAGAACATCCGCAGAACCTTTGGCCATCGCAGCGACCCTGCACGCTAGACACAGGAATGGGGACAGCAAACCTACAGGAAAAGAAACTTCCTCAAAGAACGGTACGAGGGCAACCGCCCGTCCGCGCGCCACCTCGAAAAATTCGTTCTATAACTGGAAAGAAACATCGAAGAGGAACATGTTGAAGCTTAAAAGCCAGACTCGTCCCAAGGCATACGGCCTTTGGCCACACGCCGGGACGCCTCGTTGATTGGTGGGCTCACGCAAACCGGAAGAAGCCGGGGAGGAGGGGAATACGTATATGTTAAGGTAGTACTTCATCCGGCTCCGCATCCGGCAGGTCGAAAATAGTGAGAAGGAAACTCACGACTTGAACGCAAAAAACGTGGATAAATCAGAGAATGCTATGTCGGGACGCGCCGGCGGTGCAGCATGCGTGTCCTTTCTCCTCGATCAGTAACACAGCCTTAGAAAATCGAAATAAAGGGGGGGAAAGTCAACCGCGGCCTGAATTCGTACTTACACCGAAGAGAGTACAGTAGCGTTAATCGATGATGAAAAAATAAAAGACTGTAGCTGGACGACAAAAAAAGCCGAATAGTAAGCCGCGGCGACGACCCCACTTGGCGAGCACGTGAGGGAAAGGGAGTCCACATAGAAAGAAAGTGTACTTTTTATGGGGGAGAATCTCCTACTAACAAGAGCGTCAAAGCATCCGCCTCGCAAGGATAGCGCAGCCGGACAGTGTTTCGGAGAAACCGCACGGCGGAAACCGCCCCCATCGGCGATGCAAACAAAAATTGCGCTTCAGGGGCAGGGGACTCTAGAACTTTATGGTTGTCGAAAGCAAAAGAGGGGGACCACACAAAACGGCGGATGGGCGTCCGCACCTGCTTGATGGGGCGCCGATGTGTTCAGAGGGGATTCAAAAAAGGCAAGGAAAGATTGAAATAGGTTCGGCCGCTTTGCGACCATCAGCGTGGAGCATGAGGTTGGTTGAGGAAATAGCGAGGAGGGGGCGTTCCGCGTGTGCTTGAGCGTCACAGGCACTGTAAGCCGGCGCCTGACGCCCATAAATAAAAGGCTCATGCGACATCGATCGAGCGTCAATCCCCCCTGTCACTGAATTCGCGCAAAGTCCGATTTGTGCAATTAAATTTGGAAGAGAGTCAGAAGGGATTCTGGCGAGGAAGCCACGCCGCCGAGCATTCGGTGTGAATTGCGCGGGCGCTCGGCCTTCCCGCGCCGTATGGGGTCGTCGAAGGGCAACCAACAAACGGGTTCCAGGTCCTTGTAGTAGCGGCGAGCTGATGACCTGCCCCTTCTCTCCGGGGTCAGGAGACGGGCCGTCTTCCAATGGCTCTCTCCCAGACATTGGGGGGGCTGGGGAACTTGTGAAAAATGGGCCCGCGTGCGGCAGGCCAAGGACCGGACGGAATTTGTCACTTTAGTGAGTGGTTTGGGGGGAGTCAAATGGGCATGGAAAAGAAGAAATCCTTGGGGGGTCCCACGCCGCCGGCTCCTCAGGCCTCTGTCTTCGACCTCCAGTTTTGATCGCTGCGTAGAAAGGCGGAGGGAGTTCGTTCAAAAAAACCTTAAAAAAAGTGCGCAGCACTTCGGGCGCTTCGCGCGGCCTGAGAGCTTGCCGTGGGGAAACCTGATGAACGGTCACGGGGTGAAACGACAGCCGCTTGCAGGCACGGACGAAATAGAGGGAGGCCAATGAAAGTCATTTGGAAAAAAAGAAGCACCAACAGAGGGGCGCCGCGGGAAATTTGGGCGGTTGTACGAGGTGACGAGTGTCGAACCTGCATCCTTACGACGGACCGGCGCACTGGCCGATGAGGCCGAAGGAAAGTGGCCAAGTGATGAGGCCTTAGGGGAAGGGGGAAGAGGCCTTCTCTGATCAGGTGTCCGCAGGGACCAGGGGGCCGAGGGACCCCCCGGATTGACGAGAACGGCACGACCTGCAACCCGTGCGAGTGTGATCCGGCAAACAGACGTAGACGAGGTTCGTGAAAGAACAAGAGAGAAAGGGCGGGGACGAGAAAGTCTCTTCGATGAAAACGCTTTTGGGGTCATCCCAACCCACAGAATGAGCTTCCGAGATCAGAAAACTTCCTAAAAGTGGAAAGAAAAAAATGAAAGTTGGACATGGGAAAAAGAGGACTCTCTCACGCGGTCGAAGTATTTCACGCCGGGAGTGTCTGGACCCGGGGGTAGGGTCGAGCAATGAGCTGATTCTGCGGGTCTGGAACGACCACCTGGAAAGGAGGGCGCAGTTAATTTCGCCTGGTGCTCGCGGCCGTGAAGATCGACTTTGCGCCGAGCTCGGCAAAAAAGTGGGTACGGCAGCCGCGGTGGCGACGATCTGCCGACGCAGGGCCGGACTCGACGAAATAGGATTTGGGGAAGGAAGGGAAGAGCTGTACAAGGGGGGAAGGAAAAAACGCCTTGGCTCGGGTCCACCCGCATGAGTCAACACAACAACGGAGGAAAAAGTAGCAGATGCGTGTGTAAAGAGCCAAGGAGCAGCCGCTATCGTCTCCGCTACCGTCTCCGAGCGACCAAAAGTGTATCGCAAAAAGAGGCGGAAGAAAGAGACCAACGGCAAGTCTGATCAACAATATGGGCCGACTAGCGCCAGGTCTATCGAACCGGCCAAGCACCTGGAGAAAGAAACCCACGCGAGCCCAAACGGAAAAGGGGAGCGGGGGCCAACCCGGTATGCAGAAAGAATCAGCAAGACTCGAGAACCGGAAAAAAAGGTCGAAGCGATAGCAATTCTGACCGCGTGGTCGAGATCGATGGGGTGAAAAAGAAGGAAGAAAAAAGTATTAAAAGGAAACACAGGATACGAGACGGGACTCTATATATCGCGGCCAGAGTGGGCCGACCAAAAACGGATTCATCGACGAAAATCTAGGGAGCATATCGAAGTGCCCCTAAGGGAAAAAGAGGAGATTATCTCGCCGCGAATCTGAGGCCAATGCGCAATGGTTGACAGGCAGAGGGGAGTTGCTCGGCAACTACCGGGCCTCCGAGCAGGTGGTTGACAGGAAGCGAATCGAGCAGAGAAAAGGGCGCAGAAAAATCATTCATTGGGAATGATGAGGGGGTGGGGAACCGTTCTTGGAATGATCGGGCCCAGAACTTTTGAGGCAGGGACCGAGAGAAGTTCGTACTAACAAGACCTCGTACAAAAGGACCGGCAAAGGAGGAGGAAATATTGGGGGGAAAGTACAAGGTAACGGCAGCTTCAGCCCGAGATCGTCACGGGCGGCCTTTGGCATTTTTCTCCGAATTCGTTTTAAACCGAACCCACTTCGAGGATGAAAAAACGGAATCCGTTCCGGCACCCAGCCGACCCGAGAAGGCCATTCGGAAAGGGGGGCGGACACTTAGGGGAGAATACAACGCCGAAGACAGGCAGCGCTACAAAGGGGGGTAGAAAAACAGTAGCGGGGCTAGACTTATGGATGGAAGGGGGGCGTTCTTGTGAAGCACAAAGGAGGTAAGGGGGGGACATGCCTTGAGCCAAACCAAAGGCAGGGACCACGACGGACCACATTTAACCCGCCGTTCCGTGGCTAACTCGAGGGAAGGGGAAGTTAATCGAAAAAATGTTTGAAAGGGGGGGCGCGAAGCAACCGAATCACAGCGATGAAGCCGGCACGTCGTAACAGTCAAGATGAACGGAGAAATTGGCAGGAGGGGAAACTCAGCACTAAGACCCAGGGGCCCTTGGGTTGCGGCAGGGCGAAATTTACGGAGGGCAAAAGCAAGATCACGGCCGGCTTGAACCCACAAAAAGGACTCTGGGAAATCGTGGGCGTGAATCGCCCGCAAGCTTTGCACCGGAAATCGGAAAAGCAGTTAATCTTGGCCTCCTTTCAGGAACAAATTAAATGAAAGAAGAAGGGGCGATGAAACGAAGGGGACGAGGCGTTTTGGGGGAGGCGCCCGGGAAAAACACGAGTGAAAGAAACAAAAAAGACTGCACGAAGATATTGCTAAACAATACACACTTAGCGTCCCAGCTCGATGGTCCAATGCAAAAGGGGAATAGTCCTAATATTACAATCATTGACATTGGAAAGGCCGTCGACCCCCGGCGCCCGTCCGCACATGGGGGAAGGGGCTGGGACAAAATCCGGCTGTTTGGGTCCGACACTGCTTGATGGCGAACCTATAACGGTCTCCACAGAAACAACATCAGGCCTCTGCCGGTGTTGTAAGACCCCAAGAAAGAAATGGAAAAAAAAAAAGGCCCGTCTGCCGTCGCGGTTTGATAGGAAACCGAAAGGATCAACTATGCGAAGAGGGGTAAGTCTGGGGGGAAAGGAAGAGTTAAAAAGAAACGGAGAATAGACACATAACCACCTAAGCCTTCTGGCTCATTTCCCGATTGGGACCGGCTAATGGTGTCATAGAGCACGCGGGCGGGTCCAGAAAAACGGTCTCTAAAAAGATCTGAGCAGGAAAGGGAGGGCACTATAACCGGACCGTGTTATCATCAGAGGAGTTCAAATATCTCAACTGAGCGGCAGGGGTAACTTAGAAAGAAAGTCATGCCGCGTTGAAGTTCGGCTGTCGGCGGCGCCGGAAGTTCCGGAGGTTGGCTCCGAAAAGGAGCAACAGGAAGAGTGCCAAACGATTCCTGACGCGCCAGGTCTTGAGCAGAGCTGGCATGAACTTCCTGTGCGAAGGAAAAAAGACTACTATGCTTCGACCGATGCCGGCCGGCCGAATGAACGATAAACACCATATCTTCCTACCGTACCGGATCGTCAAAGGATGGAGAAAGACAAAAGGAGCACAAACGAGCGGGAGTGTTTGCCAAAGGACTTGTAGCTTGCGAGGACGGGGTTTGGGGGGCTGACTAGATGAAACAGAAAGCTTGGCCGGTGCCGGATCTTCGCTATAGACGGTGTCTAAAGGTGGTCTAGCGCGTGTCCGAGGTGGGAACGCCAGGTGCGCTTCGCAAAGGGATGTAAGGAGGGGGTCGGTCTGGGACCAGGCCGGGGATAACTCTGTTCCCGTGAACTTACTTTTCACCGGTCATCGGAAATGGCCCACGGAAGGAACATGGAACTCATAGCGTGAGCGGGGTACCTTTCGCGGTCAACTGCGTCAAATCACTTCAGCGAGGAAAACGAATGGGACTCAGGGTAAAAAAACATGAAAAGAAGAACAATCCCTTATCCTCTACAACCTCGCACGATTCTCACTTCAGACGCCCGAGGGCTGGGCGAACGAAGTTACCCCAAGGGGAAAGAAATTGGTATAAGAAGTAAAACAATCGGGGCCAGTACGACGCAGAATGGAGGGGGACAGACGAAAAGATCCAAGCGAACAATCTGAGAGGTCCCCTACACAGACGGCGCTAAAAGCAAGCATTTCTCAATCTCTCCTCTCCTCCCCCCCCCGCCCCTGATTCTTCTTACCCTACCTCTCATGGGTGCGAGCGGGCACGTCGCTCTAGGTATGCCGGGGTCTTTGTCTCTCTCTGGTTTCTGAGCGCAGTCCATCTGTCAGTAGAAGTTAAACCAATTCATTACTAGGCTCATTGGGGAAAAGACCGCCACCCTGTACTCACATCCCGGCGCAATAGAAGAAGTAATTACACATCTTAAAGCGCGCTGGTTACGGCGAGTCACATGGGTTGGCAGATTCATAAAAACTCTGGTAGAAAAAACAGCGACTGTGTCTCGGTTTCTCTCTTAGAACAGCAATGTGACCGTGAGGGGGAGAGAAATTGAAAAACTGCCGCGCCCGTAAAGCACGTTCCATCGGCGGCATTTTAGCAGGAAATACGAAGAACCGTGACGGCACCAAAGCTGGCACCCCGAAAGTAGATCAAGAAGGGATGCATAAACAGAGAAACACGGAACTCCGCGATGACTGCAAAGGAGTAAAAACTGCCCAACGCTCCATCACCAGTAAAAACCCTTCGGTAGCGACCGCGAGGCCACGACAATCTCACTACGGAAAGTTGATCTTCACTACACCTGACGTAAAAAAAAGATCGTCCCAGCGAAATACCCAAGTTGGGTCAAAAAAGGACGTGCGACCAAATTGGGTATGGGGGATTGTGGCACGCAAGATCGGGACGGGGAGCGGGAATCGCGTGAGATTTGTCTTTCTGAAAAGCGACATAAGGGGGTCAGGGGGGAACGTCGTAGAGAACAAAGTAAAAAAAACCCCAACGCAAAGGGACGCCATCCAAGTGGTCTAAATGACGGCTGGCCTCGGATAAAAAGGAGCCGGGGGGCCAGGAGACATTGATCAAAGCCTTTATCAGAACAGCTGCCGCAGACGTCGGAAGAACCGAACTCACGCGGCAAGCGTAAATTACCAAGGGGAAGAGGCAAGGCTCTAGAGAGGGGAAACGAGAGGATTAATACCGTCCGTATCGCCGCCATCTCGCGCGGAAGTCGTGTCCCGCAGACGGAACCCGCAAGAAGGTTGAGAACGTAGAAGGGCAATTCGGAACATAGGGCCGCGATACAAGGGTCGTTGTATATCGAAGATAGGGATGGAAAGGAAAGAACAACGTAGAGGGAGGATCATCCGGCTGGCAGTGTGTCGTCAAACCGCTGACTGCCCAACCAACAAGGAAGATGAAAAAAAACATGGCGAAGGTCTATGAGGGGGAGGGGCGGGAGGAGCCCGGTAGATGTTGCACAGAAACCGAGTGGATGCCACAAAAGGCGGAGGCGTCCGAAGGAAGAGTGTCTGTGAAAATCAACCCGAGGGGCGTCAGACCCGGCCTTTTTCAAATGTGATAACCATGAGGGGAAGTTCAGAGCAGAGCCTTAGCAATGAGGAGGAGGGCATGGGAATGGGGAAGTGTGGTTGAGCCATTCTCCGGTCGTGCCAGGTGTCTGGAAAGGCAAACGAGTGCGGAAGTTGAGGACAATTTCCTAAAACCAGACGAGCTCGCGGACCGACGCAGGCGGTCTAATCCGCCGGTCCTGAAAGAGAAAAGAAAGGAACGGCGGTGAAGGGGGCGTGTCAGGCGCGCACAGCTGCGGGAGAACTCCCAAGAGACGCATGTGGTGACAGGATGTGCTCGCGGAGGTTAAAGAGAAGGGTAAGGGGGGCTTCTCAAGACACTCCAACCACCTTGGTGTCCATGGGCGGTTAGCGGGCGAGAGGGCCTATCCATGCCAATTCCGCCGTTAGGAGTTTTAAACCAGGGTAAGGGGGGAGAGAGTTTAGAGAAGAAACAACGGCGGACAAGGGTACATGTCGCTGAACTTAAGCGTATAGGCGAACCAACCGTGGTGAAGGGTAGAGTTGTTCCGGGGGGGTTGGGGCAGCAACCGGCATTCGACTTGTGGGCTCCCGCCCGCCCACGGGGTCCTCAATAGCTGAAGAAGGAAGAGAAGGGGATGACGGCCGAAAGAAGGGATCCGCGGCTGCGTTGCCGCGGCGCGATAAGGGACAAAAGAAATGCGCAGCATTAAGAGGGGATTGAGAGGGGGGCAACTTCCTGACGCTTTTAACTTTGCATCCTCAGATCGTCATCGGTTGAGCCGCTTCGCCGAGTGAAGAACTATCTCGGGCTAATAAGGTCAAATTGGGAGCAACCAATCGTTAGGACGAGGAATTGGCAGGGGGAACCGAGTGACGAGTGTTCGGTACCTCCGTCGCGAGGTATCTACACTGCCTATTAGGCCGCAGGCAAGGCCAGCACGGGGCCGTCGCGTCAAGGAAAAAAAAGGCACTTGAAGGGAATCGATCAAACTATGTTGCGCGGCGAAAAAGTCCGGAGCCCGTATTGACGAGGAAGCCGCGAATTAACCCGTGCGCCTGGGCTGCTCGCGACAGACGCGGCCCCCCAACCAACAACAACCGCTAAGACCAAACTGTAGGGGGAAGTGGGAAGGCGTCCCCGATCAAGCGCGTCGAGCTCGTCTATAATCACATTTTGGTAGGGAAACATCGGCGGAGCTGATCGGGGCGGAGACGTGAGAGGGAATACTCTCTGAGAGGGGTTCGACAAATCGCTCGTACCACGCGGCTAATTATTGAGCTGGTCTTCGGACCTCTGGTCCGGTTTCATCCAAGGCTGAAAGTCTGCTGCAAGGCGGGACGATACAAAATGGGTGGAGGTTGAAAAAAAAGAAGGGAGGTCGCCAGGTGCTTCGTAAGGACCGGGAAAGATCCTCGTGCTGCCGAGCTTCGAAAAAATATTGGTGATAGGAGGACAGGTCGTCGTGTGCGGCGCGCAGGGGGCCATTCGAGTTGGGTGAGCAAAACGAAGAAGGGGAAGGAAAGTTCCAAAAAAGTATATTCAGCGAGGGAGCTGTAAAAAAGCAGTCCTCTCACACCCAGATAGGATGAACAAAAAGGAGTTCACGAAATCTAACGTCTCCGGCAGCGGACAGTACTCAGGAGGGATCGGGGGGAGAAAGGAAGAGGCAAACTTGGGACTCTAATGCAAAGCACTCCACCGTCAAGAACTACCATATTGGGCCGATCTAGTCAGCACGACTTCGATAAAGGCCCGAACAGCACATGGCAGAAATACAACGCAAACCGTCAAGGGGTGTCTCTTGCGTGATTCAAGCATTCAGCATCTGGAGAAGAAACCGGAAAAGAGGTCGTACGCTCCCCCCGCGAAATCGAGCGTGGTCGGAGAAAAGTGTGACTGAAAGCAAGATGTCGGGTCGGTCCCATCGCCACGGGGGCTCCCGAGCGGGGAGCGGAAAGACAAAAAGACGGATTCGAAGCGAGACTAAACAAAAGAGGGGATAGGTGATCTGCACGAACTCCTACGAGATATGAGCCGGATGAGAAAAAGCCAGGGCGAAGGGTTTAGGCTGCTGGCAGTCATCACACAATAGATTTGCGAGAACAATCTAAAGGGGAAAAAAGGAAATCAGTGATTAGACTAGCACGCACCGTGCTGTATTCCAGAGGTCATCGGCCGTGGCGCAAGCGCAGCACGGATGCGGCCGAACAAAAAAAATCAAGAGGGTAAAAAGCAACATTTCCCTGCACACGATTGGTAACGACGAAAAAAACAGATCGAACACCGCAGAGGCGTTACGAATGGCATGGGGGGCGAAGGGCGGGGCTGCTTTCAAAAAGATTAAGAAAAGAATAAAGGAAAAAAAAATCCGTTCCGGACCCGCCGACTCAGCGCCCGAAGCCTTCTCAACTTCTGTAACAACGGGAGGTCAGAAAGAAGCGAAATGGGACTGAAAATACAAAAAAAAAGTACAACCTTTGAGGGGGGGGGAGTCCTCACATCGCTCTGCTTTCATCTTGCACTTTGGAGGTGTGTAAACAAGGATTGTTGGACAACCATTTCATGGGGAGAAAAAAAAAAAGTCAATAACAAGAAAAAAAAAAGTTTTCCTACCCTCAAAGAAGGCTGGCGCTAAATCTGCATAGTCACAAAACCGTTGCAATAACTCAGCCATAAAGGAAAGGGGGAGAAAGCAGGACAACCTTGTAAACTTAACGCGAGAAAGGGACAGAGATAGGAACTCGCCCGCTATAACCCATGGAAACAGGTTTTTTAGTAATGCAGAGGGGAAAAAGTGACGGCTAGGCAGCCTCTATCACGCCGCCAACCAAAACCAAAAATTAGATCGTCTTGTTCGATCTCCCGGCTTGCTACATCCCAAGACCAATTGAAAAAAAGCAGGGACCTTAAATTAAAAGATGTGGGGAAGGCGAAAAACTCATCCGAGTCGAGGACCTCCTGATCACGTCTTTTGGAGAAATGCCCCAAATCACCATCAGGACTAATAAAGAAAAGCCGTACTGACGACAGAAGGTGGCCGAAAAAAAAACCCCTTCAAAAATCGCTCCCACTATTTCTCAAAGGGGGGCTCGTGGGCATCGTGGGAACCTACAGCAATTGAGCAAACGTCCTGAAACGAAAATACGGGGAGAAGAACTCCAAGGGAGGGAGACTAAATCCTCCAGGTGTGTGTCGCCACGCGGGGGGAACCTCTAACCTGGCCCTCGTCTCCAAGGAAAAAGCAGCGCCACCCTGTGTTTGCAATCCGCCGAATTGATATAAGGAGGGAGTGGGGGGTCTACAAAAAAACCAGAAGGAAGGGGAGTGATACGCAGAGAAGCACGGATTATTCTGTCCAAGATTTGGCTGGAGATTACAAGAGACCCGTAGCCGCAGGCTCAAAGGGAATAGGTAAAGTGCACTACTTGAAGAAAAAAAACTGCTGGGCGGGTTCGTCGGCCGGGCGGAAATATCTGAGATGGAAAAGGACAGATACCGTACCGGTTATCATGGGAGGGACAGATACTAGACGGTAAGGAGGAGGTGTACCGGTCCGACGAATATCAGGCCGCGTTGTGGTCGGCTTCGACGCGTAGGGCGTGTGTCCTGAGCAAAGGATTGGGAAACAGCAAATGATCCACGAAGGAAAGGAGCCCCGAAATAAGAGGCCTTACGCCGTGGCCTTGCGCTGGCGAAGGCTTTCCCCGTGCGCAGCCGGATCAGTTCTCTAACGATGCTTCGACCCGGGCCGGAGCAAGCAAGAGGACTGAAACCGACCAAATCAACGTCCACCGGTATACCCTGGAGGGAAGAAAGAAGCTGGGCGATCCCAATACGCAACGGGCGAGCAAGCTGGGGGGGGGCAAGGCCTTGGGGAATGCTGAACAGTCGTGGGCGCAAAAACAGGGGGGGGGGGGCACAAAAGTCTTTGAGGGAATGAGAGGGAGATCGTCACGGTTTCGGCGGATTCCTGGGGACGCTGGGCCCGGCTGGTCAACCGCGCCCTGGGGCATCGGGGCGGAGGGAAGGGGGAACGGAAAGTGTCTGCTTACAGGGCCGGGATCGAGGTGCCGGCGGCCGCTGAAAATTCCCGTGCATGAGATAAAATGACAATGAAAAGGATGAGCGAAGGGGAGCGCCGGGTACCTGCCTCCGCCACAGGGGGTCACTTGCGGGAAGCACAAGAGGGGGAAACGATACGCGCTGGTGACCGCAAGGGGGGGTAGCCATATCAGGACAAGAAATGGAGAAGCAAAGCAAGCGAAAAAACTCGGGGAGCGACGAATTTGAAAAACGACGGCGCTGGGCCCTCGGCTGTGCGGGGGCGGGGCAGAAAAGCAGTCTGAAGGGGAAGAGGGACCGAGGGGGACAAAGGCAGGGGTGCTCTCTAGATCCTCGAAACAATCGGTCAATACGCCTCACGCGCTGCAGATCTCTCAAAAAAAACAAAGATTAAAAGGATAGAAGATAACTTAGGGAGCTTGCGGGCGCGGATTGGACCGATTGTTTCGATCTTTCTGCGCCAAAAGTTTAACGTGACCTCAGGCAAAAGAGGACGAGAAAAGATACTACAGACCCCGGCAAAAAAAGAGGGCGCATCTGCCGGAATACATTTTCACGCTCGTGCGCGCTTAGTCTCATGGTGTCAGTCGGAGACCGCTGGCGGCGCAAAGAGAGTTGATCAAGAGGTCTCTAAAAAGCAATTTGCCCGCGTTTGCGAGCGAAAGGTACCGCTCTCACCTCGCCAGCAGTTC
>Ga0179591_1347169_pt1 | contig 14739 bp, 26 predicted proteins | sample CZOMad2_1_08_16f_FD_182891 | JGI IMG/M metagenome (GOLD analysis project Ga0179591, IMG submission 182891) | Vadose zone soil fungal communities from Angelo Coast Range Reserve, California, USA - CZOMad2_1_08_16fungal (PacBio error correction) | ecosystem: Environmental > Terrestrial > Soil >...
AAATAGAAATGAAAACCCGACAAAACGTCGTCACAGCTCATAGGGGGAAAGGGATAAGAAAAAACCACCAATTAGAGGGAGTCCAAATTCAAAATAAAGAAGAGAAAGGGCGATATATGAAATGTGTGCCGGGGATGGGAGTGAAAAAAATGCGCAGACGGAGCAAAGGGGGAAAATCTCCGATGGGGTGACCAGCAGGCCTCGATGGGAAGTCTATGACATGGGAAAGGAGAGGAGGAAAGAAAGACCAAGCGCGAGAAAAGTCCTAAATTCAGGGGTTTTAATTCAAATAAATCGCTTCGTCTCCAAAGAAACAAAAAATGAGAGGGCCCCGGGGGAAGACTCAGAGGGGACCAGTGAGAGGTGAAACAAACGAAGGAAAGGCAATTAGGGATGGAATCCCTATGGACAGGGGGGAAGGCGACTAGCCGATCGCCTCTAGCCTTTCTTCCTCATAAAAAGGACGGGGGAGAGATGGATAGGATCTCCAACGCACAGGATGTCTTCAAAACCGGAGAAACCACGAGGAGAAGGGTTGGGAAAAACCTGGGGAAAATCGGGGAAGGGGTAGGAAATGCTTTGTTCTGAAAAATCGAAAATCATTGATCAAAGGACAGGCAAAAAAGGGAGAACAGGATTGCCCGGGGGAAAATGGGTGCAGATCAATCTATCAAGGAAGGGACCTTCGATGGCTCCAAGAGTCAGACTGGAGGAGAAACCGCGTTCAGCAAGCGGGGTCACAAAAGCGACAGGAAGCCAGCCGAATCAGGCGTTTGAGGGTTGGGGGGGAACCGCGAAGGGGTCGATCGCAACTTTCCCAAAAGAACACACCTGGACAGCTGTGGGTATCAGTCGTAAGCGGAAAGTCAAGGGAAAAACTCCTGCGCTCGTCGCGTATGACTGGGGCCAGAACAAATCATAATTGGCAGTTGCCATGGAAGGCTAAAAAACAAGTGTGCAAAAGTGGAAGGACAACCGGGTAACTCTTTGAGTGGGAGAAAGCGGACAAAGGGGGCACAGGAAAGAAGGGGTCCGGAAAGACGTAAAAGAAAAGGGCTGAGAAGAAAAAACCCAGAGAATATCCTGACGTACCTGGGGGGAAATAGTCAAATAGCGAAAGGGGAGTCAGATCCTCGTGCAACTTGAAAAAAAGAAAGGATCCGGGGAGGGTCCGGCTAGGAAATGGGATTGAAAAAGAAAAAAGTAGGTCGCATTTCTTTGGAAGGGCACCGCAAGATTGTTCAAAAACACTGTATCCTATAAAGTAGAAGGGGATTGGGGCTAGAAGGGGTTGCGTACTGGGTGGAAAATGCAGAAAAGGCGATCACCAACACAGGGGGGGAAAAAAGTCTGGGAGCCTCGGCGTGGTACAATCAGAGTTGAACAAGGGAAGGAAAGGGGGTTGGGGTTGGGGGCGTACTGAGGAAACACAAAGAAAGGGGCTAGGGGGGAGCACAACTCCCCTTCTAAACCAAAGAATGGGAGAGGAGAGGCCTAGGAAAAAAGTATATTCTGGAAATCCTTCAACTGGGAAGGGTCCCCGGGTCGTTAGAGGGAAAAGAATCAAGGGGGACAGCGAGAAGCGTAGCCTGCACGTGGTGGGGTCACCAAGCTCGAACGCAAAAAAACAAGAACATCCGGATTCGTAAAGCGCCTGGGTAACTGGGGAAAAACAGAAAAAAGGATGTGCCTCGTAGCGGGCTCCTGCGAAGGGGGGGGTTACAAAGGGCAAGAAAAAAGCTACCCCACGGCGTGAGTGAGAAACTCCCCGATGAAGGAAAGGTTAAAACTGCTTCCTGAGTGCCAAGAACTCCCGAAGACGGGGAGAGGGGAACACTGGGGGGAACGTCCTTAATGGGGGCAAACATGGGAAGGGAAGAGGAAAGGGTTTCGGCACAATCGTCCAGACTCTCTTCAAATCAAGAAAAAGGGAAAGAAAAAGCAAGGGAGGGACACCTTGTCAAAAAGTGGCGAGGGAGAGATCACGACGCTAATATAAAAAAGCAACGTTTCCTTTCTAGGGGGGGGGAAAAAAGCAAACTAAAACAAGGAAAGAAGGAAAAAGCGATGATGAGAAAAAAAACAAGAAGGAAGAGAGACAAACTATCTGGCGTCATAATGGCGGGTCGGCTTGTGGAGGGGTGTTAAAAGGAAAGGTTTGGGGAAGGAAACCTTAATAGGAGGAAAAAAAAAGGGGAGGGTTAACACTATGGGGACCAAAGACAAACTGGTAAGTCGGCAATGGTCCTTATGGGGGGACATGGAGAGACACGAAGGTCAACCCTTGGGTCGTCCACGATAAGGGGGTGGGGAAAAGAGGACGGGAAGGACAACCGCAGTACAAAAGGACATGAACCAGAGAAGACAATAAAACAGGCCTGCGGTTCTCTGGCGACGTGACATTGTCCGCGAAGGAGAGTTCTTGCCGCGAAGCAAAATGCAAAGGGGGTCAGATACAGGGTTGGAGTGATGCCTATGTCCCGGGCTCAAAGGAGAAGCAAATTCTAGAAAAAGGGAGTCCAGAAAAGTGGAAAAGTTAAATCCATTTTCCAAAAGCTCGTAACGAACCGTTTTGGGGTCATGAAAAAGGAGTCTTTGGTACACACCATCTTGCATTATGCAGAGGAGAGCTGAAAGAAAATGATGTTCAAATAAAGGAAAAACGGGAACAGAGAGGGCGAATCCAATTAATTTTCAAAAAAAGCCTAAGACGCAAGGAAAAAGACGCGGGGAAAGGGAAGAGAACACTTGGTGACAAAAAAGGAGAAAAAGGAAGTCGCTCCAGCCCTAAAGACTGTTTTGGGGGGAGAGAAAATACAACAAACAACCCTCGAAGGGGGTGGGAAAAAAAGAAAAGCGAGGAACCGCCGGGAAAACGCTTGGACGCTACGCATGCCGCAGCCAGTTAAAATCGTCACTCATCGAATCCCGAAAAAGAAGGACTGGGGTTTCAGGAACAAAGAAAAGGAGGACGGAAGGGAGACAATGAATTGCTTCGGGAAAAAAAGAAAAAGGTTCTGGAGGGAATACATGAGCAGCCAGGCTAACACTCTTCCGCAGGGGAAAAGAATACTTTTGCGCAGGGAAACTAAATAGTTCCAAGGGAAAGGGGCAAGGAGAAAAAAAAGTGGACTAAAAGAGGGGTGACGTGCAGAGATTGAGAGGTAGGGGGGGGGGGGGGGGGGGGGGGGGGGGGGGAACGGGGGGGTTTCGGGAGAATTCAAGGAGAGCAGACTAAGTGAAAGGTGCCGCACAAAAAAAATCAAACATCAAGAAAAGACTCGAGGAGACCAGGGGGCAACGCCTGAACCGAGGGAGGGGACCTGCAAAATTGATCGCCGTAACCCACCCACAAACACCAACCCCCGTAATCCTGACTAAGGGGGACTGGAGAAGGAGCAGCCTAAGGGTCTCAATCCGAAACGGAAAGGAGAAACTTCGGTGTAAGTTTTTGAAACTAGGTTCGAGCGATCAGCGCGGCCCAAAAAACTCAAGAAGGGATTAGGCGGCTGAAGGAAAGGGTTCAGGCTCTCTGAAGGCAATATGGGCAGGGGGGAGAAAATAAAAAAGTCAGGAGCCGCGCATTAAACGGAACGCGAGGCCGCTTCTACATACCGGCATTAAGAAGAAAAATTGTTGGGAGGCCAGCACCGCCTCACCCGTGAAGAGAGATCAGGAGGACAAGAGAAGCAGTCAGAGTGAAGAACACAGCGACTTCTCAAGGTGGGAGACTTATCAAGTGTTTGCGCCCTGACAGAGGTTCTTAAAGAGGGACGTCACTTGCTCAGAGAAAAAATAACGAGATATTCTCAAGAAAACAGCGGATACATAAAGGAGAAAAATCGCGGATCACCTACCGAATGTAGAGCAATCTCAAAGATACAATCTCTCAAAGGGATTCAAATCCATCGGTTGCGGGGGAGGGAAGGGTCCAGGGAACACGTTGTTGTGAGGAAAAATGAGAGGAAGAAAGGAACAGTCTTGCCCATGCTACGGAAAAATTGATCAGAGTAGAAGGGGGAACATTATCGTCCCCTCCGCATGAATGTAAAAATAGCAAAGCGTATGCCTGCATTTCTTAAAGTGAGAGGACGTGGTGCAAACCGAAAAAAAAACATCAAACACATATTTGAGGGATCTTAAAAAAAGGGGAGGATGAGGCCAATAGTGAGTCAGCGTTCACCGAAGGTTGGAAAAGGCGGTGGGGTGAGGCTCGCCGCAGAAGGAAAAAGAAGGATCACCTAATGGCCATAGGGCGGGCAAAAGAGAACAAAAAAACGAGGGTTAGGAGTAGAGTCCGACGGAGCGCTGACCGGGGTAGGAACAGAGATGAAAGAAAGATCTGTGCCATTCTTAAGAGAGACCTCACCCCGTCAGAGGTGAAAAGTCCAGTGACCCGGGATGATCACAGAGTTTGCATCAAAGGGGGACTGGTGAGGGGAAGGGAAAACATAAGAGAAAGTCACGAAAGTCTCCGCAAATTATAATGAAAGCAAGAAGAGGGGGGGAGGAACCCGTTCTTCAGGAAGGAGACGCATTAATTGACGCGAGACAGGAAGAAGAGGGGAGGACTGTTGGAACCAAGGCAGCATCTAAAAGGACTTCAATCTGAAAAAACCCCAATGAGCTTTCCCAACGTTACTCTCAGATCGAAAAACGGGGAAAAGCGGAGATTTGCTAGCCTGGGAGAGGAACATGCGTGAGTAATCCGCGAGTTGTGCATGGAAAGGCGAGACTCAAAAGATCGCCTCTTCTCTGCTCCTCAATCCTGTGGTGAAGAGGAGGACACGTGAAAAGAAAGAACGCATAGCACGTATGAAAAGGGAACTTGAGGAAACCAACAACGAGAGAGGAGAAAAAAGTGGGAGTTTAAAAAAGTGATGGTGACTAATCCTACTTGGGTAGGGAAAGCCGATCAGGGGAGAATATTCGATTTGGTAAGTGAGTACTGGAATGATCCGGAAGGGAAACAAGGTGTCAAGCTATCGAGGGAAAGGGGGGAAAAAAGGGTCTCCAAGACTTGAATTCGCGGAAAATGCATTTCATCACGGCGGGAAGAGGACAGCGTCACAAAGGCCTGAAAGCAAAGAAAGGCTGGGGAATTTTGTGAGGGGGCTACAATCGCTTATTCGCAAAAGGGAAAACAGAAAGAAAAAAAAAAAAAAAAGTAGGAACAAAAACGGGAAGGTAAAAGGGGGAGCTTTCACGGAGCAAACGGTGTCGTCTGAGAAAAAGGTGTATGCTGTCGGCCGGCATAAAAAGGGGAGGGGAACCATGCAAAATAAAAAGGGGGAAGCGTTTAACCTGTAGAAGAACCTGGACTCAAATTATTTTATGGAAAGGAGGGAAGCAAAAAGATGGTTTCCGTTCATCGTACCTTCAAAGTGGGGACCGATCTATGCGAAACAAAACCATACAGGAGGAAAAGACAACAGGGGGTGGAGAGGAGGAATCTGGGAACCAAATTAAAACTTCCTTGCTCAAAAGCGGCCGGATTGTGAAAAAAAAAAAAAAGTTCAATCTGGGGAGGAAAAGAAAAAAAAGCTTGGAGGAGGCTGAAGAGTGGGAAAAATGCAAAGGAAATTGGGAAAAAAAAACTGTCCGGTAAAAAGAAAAGTCTTGGTATCTAGCAGGTGACCAGAGAAAAACACTGGAAGCTAAGAAAAGAGAAGGGCGTCATATCACAAAACACGAAAAACCCCCACACCCCACCAAAAACCCCCAACCCAACTGAGGGCACGACAAGATCGGGGAGTTCAAGGTCTTGTTTTTGACTATCGACAAAAAAAAAGGAACTGATGCTCCTCTGGAAGAAGGGGACGGGAGAAAACTGAACGCTAAAGGTTCAAAAAGGCTAGGGATTATCAAGGAGCGTGAAAACATAAGTTGTCTCGAAGACTTGTTTGCCAGGGGGGGGGAATGAACGGAGAGGGAACAAATTTGTAGGATCGAGGCGGGAACAAAAAGTGGTGGTACGCTCGGGTACAAGGACAAACAAAGGATCGGGGTCGGAAAAAATTAAAAGGAGGGGAAAAGAAAAGGAGGGGGTGCCAGAAGAGGGGGCGCGAAATAAATCGGAACGGGATCCTATCCTGTAAAATGGGGTCAAGCATACCCAGGAGAAAAAACCTGGGGAATAAGGGGAGAAGAGGACAAGACAAAAAAAAGCGCCTCGGAAAACTGTCACTGGAAGGCGCAGATGGCTGTATAAAGGGGAAGGGCCATAGGGAATTTGGGAAGTCATCTTCACAAGCCCGAGGATGAAAAAAGAAAAAAGAAAAGACTTAGAATTAGAAATACCGGCACACCCGAAAGTTTTGGAGGTGCGATCACGGAAATAGCATGAGAACTACTCAGGTAAAAGAAGTGTAAGGGAAAAACCGGAACAAAGGGGCCGACACCGCATTAGTCTCATAAAAAGAGGAAAGGGGATGCGTAAAGCGAAGGGAAAAAACAACACTTGGGGGAGACAAAAGGATATACGCAGCAAACCTGAATATTGTCAGGAGGCATGACCACGGAAAATAGACTCGTAAAGGTGAAGGAAACGTGGAAAATATTTCGTCATTGGAAGAGAAAAAAGAAAAAGGTTCAAGGATTAACTGAGGTGTGGAACCGAGGAAGAATAGGTGAATCGATGTCCGAAAAAAAGTAGAAGAAAAAGGAAACAGCGAAAGCGACGGGGAAGTTAGAATGTAGGGGGACACCGAGCAGAGGAGGGAGTTCCGGCAAGAACGCTTTATCAGTCAAGGGGGGGGGGGAGAAGGCAATACGAAGTGAGGGATTTTCTGAAAGAGAGGGGAAAAGCCTGGCCCTAGCGCGACTCAATGAAAACACATGGGAGGTGTCAAAAAAAAAAAAAGTAATCCCTGTGGAAATAAGAAGACGGATGTTGAGTTTGTTCGTCGATCAAAAAACAGAGGGCAAAGAATACTGAACAAAAATGTGGGTGAACATCGGGAACGGAACAGGAACAGCGTCGTCAATTAAAAATTTTCGAACTAAGCTCGCGATGAAAGTGAGGGGGGGAAAGGAAGCAGATGTTTTGGGAAAGCCTTACAGAAAAGAAAACATATTCGCCATCAAAAATCTCTCTTGGGGGGGTGGTGTCGAGGTACAAAAAACAGCAAGAAAATTCGCGGTGTCGACACGATCGAGGCAAAAAAAGGAACCGGAAAGACAAAGCCCAGGAAATGCTAAAGGGTATCGCAATGCCAAAGCAAAACCAGGAAGGGGGGGACAGAAATTGCTCAATAACGGAAGCTTGACCAGGATCAGTGCGGGCTAAACCGACCGCGCAAGATGTCGAAATTTAGGGGGGAAATCACGGAAACGGGCGCACTAGTAAGTCCTGGAGCATTAGGAAGCAGAAGAGGAACGGGTAAAAAAAAAGATCGCCCTTGAATGATCAACCCGTGGTCCTGTGGAGTCGGCGGGTGGGCATGATGGGGGGAAGGCGTGTTTTAAGAAAGGTCCTTTCAGTGTGCAACGGTGTAAGAAAAAAAGCGCTAAAAGACGGAACGGAAGGGATTCAAGAAAAAGACTCCGGGCCTTCTTAGAGAAAGGGGAAAAAAGACCAGAAAGCAACGTCTTTCTGGGAAAAGCTAGACGTGGTCGCGGCCGACTACGGGAAAGGGGGGAGTAGTTTTGAGAAAGACAATGAGAGAGGAGAGAAACATTCCCCCGGAGGTCAGGTCAGGTTTTGGAAAACGAGAGGATGTATCGCGCGTCGCCCCACACTCCAACTCCTTTATGAAACTGAAGGCCGCTGGAAAAGGGCGGCTGATGCGAACCTGTGGGGGGGCCAAGAAGGAAGGAAATCAGGAGACCTAAAAGGAAAGTTTAGAAAGGGTCCTTGCAAAAAAATGTCCCGGGGGGAAAATTCTAGAAGTGTTTTAGGACAAAGTACGGAAGGAGAAGATGACGAAACATGGGCCGAGTAAAAGAGGGAAAACACACAGATTGAGGGAAAAAAGAAAGGGGTCAAAGAAAAAACGTGTTGCTCCTTACCGAAGTGTTTTGCCGCAGAAAAAGAATCCGGCTCTGCGGGGAGAAGGGAACGCATATAGAATCTAAGAAAAGGGCATAGGCGAATCAGGAGGAACCTGCAACTGAGCAAATAAGGCCAGGTCCCTCCCGTGGGGAGAAAGCCAAAAAAAGACAACTCAGGGTAGTCTTGGAAAGGACAAATGAGAGATCATGAGAAGGAACGGGCCACGGACTCATTGTGGGGGAAACCGAAGAATGAGACAAGGGGCAGTCGTCCACAGTACGCCGGCAACTTTTATCGCCGAGGGGGAAGAAATGAAAAAACATGAGACTCAGATGAGAAATAAAATGAAAAGGAGAACGGAGGGAAAATATAATGGGGAAGGAGGCAGGACGTTCGAGTGAGGGCAAAAAAAGAACACCACATCAAACAGCACGGGACGAAATGGATGCTAAACCGAGGAAGCACCGGTCACTGCCCGCCTTTCAAAAAATGGACGTTGCTAGCGAAAAAACGCGGGGGGGGAATAAAACCGGCCGCAAGCCGTGCTGAAAAATAAAGCACCCAACTAGAAAAAAGGAGAGAGAAAAAAACGACGGCGGCTGTGCGAAAGGTTTAACACAATAAAACGGCTGTCAAGATAAGATGTCCCGCGATCAACATCGTGAAGCAAACAGTGAAAGGAGAAAGAAGGGGATAAGCATCCAGTTGGGCCACAGAAATCCGGAGGGGCGGGGGAAGGGGAATTACGTTTTTTCAGGAAGAGAACGTCCCGCAACTAAGCAAAGTTAAGGAAAACACTCCTTAGAACTTACAGGAAAGCTCTGAAGGGAGGAAGGAGAAGAAGAAGTCGAAAACTCTTCTATACAAGGAAAGAAAAAAGCACTGGGGGTGAAAATTGAAAAACGTCTGAAAGGGAGGGGACAAGGGGGAAGGGGGAATCATCAAATGAATCAAGAAAGAAAAAGAATCAATAGAGGTGGAGCGTGGGGGGGGGAGCCAGCCTTGATATTCGAAGAGGTGGGAGCAAGGGGGAGTCGGACGCGAGGAATCTTCGAAAAGAAAGCGAAAAGGGGTAATCTACAGGGGTACACCCCAACACGCAGAGACCGTATTGAGGAAGGGGAGGAAACACAAAAAAGGAGTCAGTATTGTCCAATGGTATTTTACACCTGTAGTGGGAACCGCAATCTTCCTGGGGATCCCAGTACGAAAAGGGGGTGAGACTAGCAAGGGACTGGCATAAAAACATTGAGAGTGGCTACCAGGGGCGAGTATCGTAAAAGCATTTAAATTTGGAACATTAGAAGGCATCCAATACTGAAGGACGTAGGGATAGGGCGAGGAAAGGAGAAAGTTGCAGAGATCAAAAAATCCGGCAATCAGGTGGAGACGAAGAATGAGCTTCGCAACCGAAAGTAAAAATAATAACACACGAAATGGTATCTTTGGGAGGAAAAATCAGGAGAAGGAAAGGAAAAATGTCTTAGCAGAGAAAAAATGGGGTGTAGGCAGCGAAACAAAGAGGAAAGAAAAGGTCCTTCCAAGCCAATGTGAAGGTGGAGGCAAGGGTCTCCTTATTGAGGGATAATCGGCAAAGTTTAAAAGGGGGGGGCGCGCAAAGGAAAGTCAATTGAAACACTGGAATGCTACAAACCTAAAACCCATCATTTCCAGACTAGAGGAAAAACTGTTTAGAAGGGGGAGAAGCGGAAAAAGGTATGCTTCCGTCTTCCTTTCAAAAAAAGAAGATATCTTGAACCGGCTTAAAGTGACCCGGGACGCTCCATGGTTTGCCGGTCGGGTATGGTCAACGTAAAAAGAAGGAAAGGCACCTCCAAGACTCAATTAAAGCACAGGAAAAACGTAAGAGGTCTTTAGGGCATTGGACAAGAGCAATGCGGTAGAATCAAGGGAGGAAGGGGATGACTCTAGAGCGGTGAAAAGCGAGTGGTCAAGTCATGGTTGTTTCTAGCAGACAAACAACAAAAAACCTGATGGAGAACGAAGGGAGGCCTCCTGTACGGCACGTGCCGAATCAACCAAAAGCTAGGAATGAAAGTTACCCGAAAGAGGGAAGGGGGCGCAAAACGTCCCCGGGGGGAGTTTTTATTGCCATCTTGAGAGAAGGAGATGCACGTTGGGAGCGAAGGTTTCAAAAAAAAAGCAAGGTCTTGAAAGGAAATGGATACGGCAACGTTTTTTGCTCAGGGGCGCGCGATCCGCAAAGGAGCAAGGGACAGAAAAGAAAAGACGCGTGGGGGCGAAGGGATAACCCCTCTGAAGGTTCTTGAAAAAAGCGTACCAGAAAAAAAAGCCGGCCTACGGGAACACGGTCAGAGGGGCCATCCGTTTCTCATCTTGGGTGGGACTGCAATAGAATGGGGAAGAAGAACAGTCTCGCATCTGATCCACACATCACAGGGTAAAAAAAAACTGGCAATCAGGACGTTGCTCTTGTAATCCGACCTAATAAAGAAACGGTACAAGTTATATTGGCCGGGAAAACAAAACGACCGGAAGACTAAGAAAAGAAGAAGCTGAGGGTCTAAAAAAACAACCAAAAAACGTAGGGAGGGTGAAGGGATACGCAGCCTTATGGCGGCTTAGCATGGGGGCAGGTCGTTTTGCGGGGGTGACAACTAACAAAGGGATGATTAAGGTCGTTATTCTCACAAAAAGAAAAAGGGGAAGAGGTTTAAATGGGACTGCCAGCTGCGGACCGGTACGGGGGGGAACGGGAATAATTTCTGCCAGGCAACAAAAAGGGAATATGACGTCAAGCAACAGTCAATTTAAACTTCAGGTGGGAGGAAAAGGATGCTGTACTTTACACCATGAGGGGAGGGGAGGGAGGGGGACGCGAAGAAAAGAAAAGGTAAGGTTTTAGGAAGGGGAGGGGAGTGGGGGAAAAGGTTAAACGGCTCTAAATCTTCCTTATCAGGAGAAAAAGGGAAAACTGAGAAAAATTTGCCCACCAATAATGGAAACGCTCGTAACGGAATCCTTATGGGTGGCGGGAGAGGACAAAAAAAGGGAAAACTAAAAGGTAAAGCTGAACAACTGATGGGAAATCAGGTAAGAAAAGAACATCTAGCAATGACCAGATGTGGCTCCTTAAGGAGACAGGAAACAGCATAATAACAGGATAAGGTAAGCTTTGCAAAGAAAGAGGGCTCCAAGGCAGAGCAACTCACGGGTTGGGTGGACGCGATAAGAAAAAACAAAGAATGCAGTTGGGATCACCTCGCTCGTGTTCAAAAGAGGGAGAAAAACCAAACGAAGAGGACTTAGCTATCCTGCCGGCAAAAAAAATGCATAACGATTAGGGAAAAAAAGACAGAAGAAGGATAGGGGGGGGGGGGGGGGGTTGTGGGTGTTTCAAAGGGCGCCAAAGAGCTGAGGAAAAGAGAAAGGTGGGGCTTCTACTGACGCGTGCAAAGAGGAGGGAGTTTACAGCCGAAAAAGAAAACAGGAAAAAAAAGAGAGGCTTTAGCCAAGGAATCGCAGCAATAACTGGGCCAATCGGAGCCTTGATGCCAAACGTGGGGGAAAAAACGTCAGGGAGTGCGTAGATGGGCGCTGCGATTAGAGTGGGGGGGAAGGGGAGAAGCGCAGGGAACAATAGTTGCACTTTGCAAAGTATCCTAACAGAAAAAAAAAATCAACAGAACGAAAAATTCGAGCCAGGGCAAACAAACGCCGGCCAAACGTCCTGTCAGGGGAGAAATTTAAGGATACTGGGGGCGCCTGAAAAAAGGGCAGGAGGAAAAACGAGTGGAAAGGCTTGTCGGATAAGAGTTATGCAGAGAAAAATACAGCTCCAAATCTTGTCGTCGGGGAAAAAAGGGGCGATCAAAAGGAGGGGCCGACACCACAACCCGGGGGGAAAAAGCTGGGGAAAAGATGCGCAGCTTAGAACTAGAACTACTTTCAAAGAACGTCGGATTCTTGCCATCTAATCACGGGGGTACGCTTGAATACTCAGATAGGGACAGAAAGGGGTGATCCCGAATTCAAAAATCTTCGCACAAGGCCGGTAGGAAAAAAAACGTCATAATGCGGAAACACGGGGGTTACACTCAGTAAAAGTGAAAGAAAACAACTGGGGGGGGGTGGACCTCAACCGACAAAAGCGGAAGGGGAAGGTCGCTCAAGGTACGCATACGCAGGAGGGTTAATGGTAGGAGAAAAAAGGAACTGCGAGACGGAAAAAAAACCCTTGCCAACTATAACCGGAAAAAGGAGAGCAAGGGCGGACGAAAAACCGATCCACTCAGGTCACTTGGGGAGTCTTCTTGAAATACACGTCCTGGAAGAGAATGTTGGGAAGGGAGAAGTCGTAGGGAAGGCGGGGAAAGGTCGGGGACCAAGGGAAACAGTATTCCTTGTAAGAGGGACGCGATTCCCTCAGGCAAAGTCGGGGGAACAAAAGTCAAAAACGGAAAACCAAGCAGCGTATATTAAATCACGATTAGATGAAGGTGGCAACCTTCCCCGACATCAACCACATAAATGAAGAAAGAATAGTCAGAAAAAGGGGGATAAAAGACGGGGCATTCAGAACCGGGAACCTCGAAGGGGGGTGAGGGAGCCGCGGGCAGAAAGGGACAAGACATGGGGTTCCGCCGAAATCCCTAGGTGAGGGGAAAGAGAGACAAAAAACAAGAAACACATAAAGGGAGGAAAAGTATAGACGCACTCCGTGGAAAGGGTAGGAAAAAGAGGGAGTCAAAAGAGCTGGGTTCAACTAGCAAACGTCAGAGTGAGAAAAAAAAAGGGAAAAGCCCAGATGGCTCAAACAGTCCAGTGTGCACCGGAAAAAGACGTAGGTAGGGTGCAGGGGGGAGAGGAAAAAAAGGGAATGTTTGCAACAGGATTCGATAAGAGACCGGGAAAACCAGGAGAAGAGGGGGCATTGCCATCATGTCGGGAAAGGGAGCAGAGTGATCGGGGGGGAGGAAAAGAGGGGAAAAAGGAAGCCTAGCGTAAGTGGACGACATTGAAAATACGTGAAAAGGGAGCAATTGCAGAAAACCACATGAGCTTGCCCTTTTCTGACTAGGTAGAGACTGATTATCCAGAGGGGGGAGGGGGGCGCAAAAGGGAGAGAAAGGAGGGGAGGGAGAACCGCATTGGGGGAGCAGGGGCTTTGCGGGGGGAAGGGAGTAAAAACATCTAAAAGGCTAAAAAAACAACGCAAGGCTCTAGGTACTTGGAGATACAAAAAGACGGAGGGAGGAAGAGGACGCAAAAACACAGCGGATAAGATTAACCTGGAAAGGGGACACTTGGGGACCCGCATCAAGTGTTGGGAGGTACCGCAGAAGCGACACTTTTAATCTGTAAACAGGAAGGAAAGCAACAAAAGGATGGGCAGATTAAGGTAAATGTATATTAACGGAATCAAAGCGTTCGGTTAGGCGAGGGCTCCAAGACTTGAAGGACTGCTAAGTATTTCAGCAGTGGAAAAAAGAGGACATTCATTCAAATCGAAAAGGGGAAGCACAAAATAAGAAAAAAAAGGGCGTGGGGGAGGGGAAACGCGCTGATCGTCAAAAACTCGGCCCACAATCCTACAACCAAAAAAACTGGGACGCGAATTCTTTGAAAAGGGGAGCTAAACTGATACGACGACCGGAGATTCCGCAAACGGCGAAACCAGGGTCATTCGGGAAAAATTCTCTAATTAAGGTGGACGGCTTTGTTGCAAGTCGAAGAAGACGGACTCGGGGTTTAGTCAGGGCGTGAAAAAAGGGGGGAGAGCAGAAGGGACACAGTTAAAAAACTCATCTAACATAAATACACAGACCTAAATCTGCCCAGCCGATCAGGGTTAACTACCAGGAGCTAAAGAGGGGCATGCCAAGTTAAGGGACGCAAATCGAAGATTTTAAAAAAAAGGGGAAGGAAAGCCAAGGGAAGGAAGTTTCCAGACGCCACTTGAAGGGTCTAAACTGAAGGGAGAAATGGCACCAAAAAAGCTATTTCAAAGGCTACAGCGGGGAGGGGGGAGGGTAGTGAGGCGAGGGAAGGTTCGGCAGAAGAAGAAGACCAGATGCTTGTCTAAAGGGGAGAACAGGAGGGGGGCTCTCGTGTAAAAAGCGAGTGGAGCAGGAAGAAGGTGTTGTTGCGTCATCCAGAGAAAACAAGGGAGGAGAGCCGCCAATGAGCAAGACTGTATGCTCAATAAAATGAACTGGAAAATTGGTCAGCGGAGGGCATAGAAAGAGCGTGGACGAAAATAAAGTGGAGGAGCTGACGGGTGGGGGGCCTTTGGAGACAGGGGGTTTCCGATATTGAGAAGCACCGTTTAAAAAATCGGGGCAACAAAAACAACATAAGTAGGGACGGAAATCAGGGGGAACATGGTATAATTTCCGAATTGGGGTGCGAAGGGGCAGAGCTGATCCACGTTGCAAGCCGGACCGACGTGTTACATTGGAAACAATAAAGACCCCGACGGCGTCAACAAACCTGCTCAGCAAGGGTGAGGGGGATTCCACGCCGACATGGGACGGCGGAAACCAACTGAGAAAGAACCATTAGTACTGTGTCTTATGGACGTCATAGTACGGGGGGGACGAAGGGAAAAGAAAAATCAGCAGAAAACGCCTCAACCTTCTGCAGCAAGGAAGGAAAAAGGGGAAGGGGTTTGCAGTGAGAATAGAAATAAGGGCCACTTTTTCATTACAGGGGAAGGGTCCCGCCCCCGCAAACTCCAAAAGAAAGAAGAAAAGGGAAAGAAG
>Ga0179591_1323796_pt1 | contig 14736 bp, 13 predicted proteins | sample CZOMad2_1_08_16f_FD_182891 | JGI IMG/M metagenome (GOLD analysis project Ga0179591, IMG submission 182891) | Vadose zone soil fungal communities from Angelo Coast Range Reserve, California, USA - CZOMad2_1_08_16fungal (PacBio error correction) | ecosystem: Environmental > Terrestrial > Soil >...
GTTACTCCGTTAAACTCAATGTCTCTTTCGGGGCTCTAGGGACGGGCTGGAAAAGGGGAATGAATCTTCACCGGATGGGAGTAAAGGACAATTTCAAAGTAGGACCATCAAAACTCTTCAGTAAAGGGGGGGGCCAGAAGCGGAGCTAGTCGGCCCAGACATCGCCGCTACTCGAGGCTAAGAGAGGAAAAAGTTCTCCACTAAAAAGGGAAATCTTGGGGAATCGTTGTCTCTGTAAATTGAAGACCTGGATCGGGATCTTGGAGAAGTATTATGGGAGCCTTAAGTACGAACATGCCGGCCATCAGCATCTCGCTGGCAAAGGGGAAAGGTCGAAAAGTAAGCGCGTCGGTCTAGAGGGGGGGGAGTCGTCGGGGGTTGAAAAAGAAATAGATTAAGAGATTCAATGACAAAAAAACCCGTCACAAGACTATTCTTTGGAGATTAGGACCCTCCGATAGGGATAATCGGGAAATTAAGAGTCTTTCCCTGAGGTTTCATGGTCAAGGAAACGACGGCCAGCCGAGAACAGTTTATTGCCAGCACTTGAGTTCACTCTTGTCTTGTGGAAAAAAGGGAGAATCTATTGATGATTGCTGGTTTTTTTACTATTTCTGGGTAGGAATGGCAGGGGGGTTGTGTTAACAAGAAGACTCATCGCTCTCAAAGTTACTTCACTATCGAAGATTCAGAGAGTATGTACAGAGAAAAAAAACAGGTATTTTTTTTCACAAGGATTGCCGAGGGGGCCATGGACTTGTACTTATTGATGAGGGAAAGGGGGGCAAGGTTTTAAGGAAGCATTTACCGGGACCAAAAGTGAAAGATATCAAGCAAGTAAAAGTCTTCAATAGGGCAAAATAATCAAAAAAAAAAACAGGAAGTCCCTCAGTGAAAAAAGAGGGGGGGATTCCTCTCGCTACGAGCTCAGGGAGCGCCAGAGAAGGGGCCATAGACACACTGAGGGCGAGATCCCAATATCTCCATCCTCAAGATAAGCTCGGGGGGGGGGCATCACTTAAAAACGACAGCGAAGAGAGGGCGGCGCTAGGTAAAAGGAAATGTATCTAATGATCTCGCCCGGCTCGGGTTTTTAAAATCAAAAAAAAGACCACCAAGTTCCAGGGTAGAAAAAAGGACCAAGTGAAAAAATAATCATAGAAAAATGGGGGGGTTGTATGATGCTCCCCTCTAAAACGCTAAGGGGACTGGTTGGAGTGTATAAGTCACAGCTTCACAGAAAAACTACAAGCACCAGCAATGGTTGTCAAGGGAGCGGGGCTATCTGGAAAGGGGAAACCGAGACGAAATAATGCGAATAGAAGACAAACCTATAACTCTCAAAAAAAAACCGAGAGAGGGAAAGAGAGGGAGTAAGGGGGAAGGGGGGGGGGATTTGATTCGAAAGGAGGCGGCGCTCGGGAAAGAGAAATAAAATACGGGAGTGGACAAGGGTCCCTCTAAGGAGAGGTGGGGTTTGGATCTGGGAAAATAAGTACCAAGAAAAACCAGTAAAAAGATGCTTCTAAGAGGAGCAGCATAAAAGAGGCATTGTAAAGGGGAGAGAAGGAGGCCTTTGTGGGTTTAGAGTACCTCTGGGAGGTGAGGTGGGCACCCGACGGACTCAAGAGAGAACTTAGATCAAGACAGAAGTTTCCAAAATAGAGGCTCGAGAGGGATGTGGTCCGGTTTCCCAATGAAAACAAAAGGGAGGAACTTTAGAGGGGGGGGAGGGGGGAGACTTTGATTGGATAAGCCTACTCCTGAAAGTAGAGCACAATGTCTCGAGACGCTAGGCAGAAAAGAGAAGGGGGTTCCCGCGTGGGGAAGGGGTCACGATAGTTTTTGGAAACAGGAGGGGAAAGCTTTTATGTACTGGGGGCAGAGCTAGTTTGATGATAAAAAGAAATCTTCTTGCAGGAAATGGGCGGGAAAGGAAACCGGGCATTTCAAAAATCATAAGAAGAGAGACACTGCAAGTTAAGGGCAACGCGGCCTTGGAAAAAAAACTTACGATCCAGAGTTTCTTAAAAGTCTCACAGAGAACCCTGAAGAAGGACACGTATAAGCGAAGAATCGAAAGGTGAAGAAATCACGAAGAGTCTTTTTTCCCAAAAAAAACAGACGAAATAAAGCAGAGATTATACACACGCATCAAGAAAAGACAATCTAAATTAAAAAAGAACGCAAAGGGAGGGGGGGAACAAGGGGAGCGGCAGGGCACGGTCCGTTGAGAGATACCATGGAACGGGAAAAAAGGGGACCAATCGGACCGCTAGAGCTCGAGGTTAAAGCAATCTCTGCTTGGTGCAAAAAAGGGGATAATAATTGAATCGGGTTTTTAGTTATCCGCCTAAAAAAAGGGGGCCCTCGGCCGAAAGCGAGAACGCGCTTTCCCGATAAGAGGGGAAACCCAGAACAGAAGAACCCAGCGATGGCAGGGGAGCTTTGTTTTGTGGGAACAAAAAGGGGAAGTGCCTTCTCAAGTAATCTCATCTAGAGGAATAAGAGTAAGGAGAAGATCGAGACCTGCCAGAAAAATCATGGCTTTAGCCAACCCGATAGGAGTGCAAACTTGGGTGGAAGAAGAGGGGGATGAGGAGGAGGGGAACCTACTGTTTCGAGATAAGAGAAGGGTCAAGAACACGAGAAGAGTTCGATAGTATTGGGATTAAAGTTTGGGAAGAAAAAATGTCATGCAAGGCTTCCAGACATGTCCAGTTGCAGGGGAAGGGAAAGAGCAATACCGCAACATCATTAAGAGGAGGGAAATTACCTAGGAAGACGCTATAGGTCACTTAGTAACACAGAAAAGATGAACAAAACAACAACGAGTGAGGGGGGATGGAGTGTAAGCCTTGGGGATAGCAAGAGGAGATTTCAAGTAATTGTGCTGCTTGCTCCGGAATAAGGAAAGTAATGGATGTAAAAGGGAAGGGGGCGACTGTAGAAAGGGGTCAAATGGGAAAAAGTACACTCTCTAGATTCTCGTTGCTTTGGACAATCTATTGTCTGTAAAAAAAAAAGTAGGTCCCTAGGAAAAGGCGAGAGCCAACTTCCGAAAACTCTTTCTCTTCTCAGGAAAAGGGACCAAAGCTCTGTCCTAGGTTGCGGTGGAGGAAATTGAGATCTGGAGCTTGGAGATGATATGGAGAGGATTCCGGGTAGTGGGGGGGCCATGCAACTTGGGGGAAACAAAACTACGCCCAAAGCTTCGGAATCTTGGGAGGGACGTTGCCATTATATCTCTAGGGAGAAGAGGTTGCTCGGCGGTCTTTCGCAATTCTTATAAAATGAAAATATTCAAGGATGAGCCAGTTCAAAAAAAGGAAAGTAATGGACAGATTCTTCTCCCGACAGGAGGAGAAAGGGAAATTGGCCAAGCTGGGCCCTTATAAGTCTGCTCCAAGGAAGAGGGGCCATATAAAACCTTTTTGCAAGAAAAAGGTAGTTTACCTGTGGTAGTTAGAGAGTTGTACAAGTTCACACTGGGGGGGGGGGGGATTGTTTCACGAAGGGGGGGGAAAGTAAGTTTTGTGGGGGGGGGGGGGGGGAAATAGTACTCCTACCATGATCTCGAGCTGAGTGAAAGTAAAGTATCGAAGGTAAATCTGATTGCAGAGTATTGTAGGATTATGCAGGGAATATAAAGGTGGTTCAATGTGACAAAGCGTACATTTAGGGAAAGGAAACTTGTATTTTCTCTTGGGAGGGGGGGGGTGAAAATGCAGGGGGGGTTCTTTAAAAACGTGAGTACACAAAACAGCTGCCTGAAAGAAAAGGGGGGCGAAAAAAAAGAAAAGGTTCAGCACTAAGTGCCCCTACGCGCAAGGCCCCCTTAACACGCTGTGAAAAGTGTGAAGAGATCTGCTGGACTCGATCCCTGGGAGCTGAAAAAAAAAAGAGAGAAGGGGGGACTAGCATGGCTATACAAATCTCAGAAGAATCAAAAACTCTAAAATCCAATCTTGGTTCAATTGACGGAAAAAAGAATAAAAGACCGACTAGGCGATATTGGAAAAGGGGGAGTCATCGGAAGGGTGCCAATTAAGGTCACGCGGGGGCCAGACTACCCCAAGAAAAAGATCCCGATTCCTCTAAAAAAGGAGGGGGGAGAAAGAACTGGCACCGAACATTGGTGTGAGCAATCCCCTCTAGAAAAGAATGCTTCTGTCCGGGGGTTTGTTGTTTTCGGTGAGAATATTTTGCAACGCTTCCTCACCGACCCCCTCGAGAAAGACAGAAAACGTTGGGAATGCAAAAGTAGGAAAATGACGTTTCTCTCCGAAAAAACTTGGGCCCCCGTCGAAGAAAAGGAAAGGCGACTGAATAAAAGTAAAAAAGAAAACAGCAAAGACGGAGGGGGTGAGATATATAGTCCTGCTGAAAGGGAACAAAGAGTCAGCTCTCAGGGAGAAGAAGAAAATAAAAGCAAATTGGGGGGAACATTACAAAGGGCGGGAGGTAGATAGGGGGAGGGGAGAGGGAAAGCAGTGCAACTTATAGAACAAAAAAAAAAAGAATATGCTTCTCGAGATCATCATACACCCTCTAATGCAGTTCTCTTTACAAAGGAGGTCGAGTTGAAGATAAATCTGGGGGACGTGGGGGAGGGTGGGTAGAATCACAAAAGCCCGTCAGGATCCCCGATCTCCTTGGTCAGATGTGAAAAAGCGGGGGGCGCCTACGAGCGCTTGGTCGTGGATTAAATGACCAAAAAGGAGGAATGTTATAGGGGGGAGGGATCGGGGGAGGATATAATCCATGCGAGAAGGAAGAAGACCTAGACGAGAGGCAATGGCTCAAACGAGAGGGACAGGGGGAGGTTTAAGAGCTTCGGGCCTGGGGTTGCAGGGAAGGTGGAACGTGGAACTTTCTGTTACAGATGGTTCACAAAAAAAAGGGGAGGGTCTTATCTCTTTTGAAGGAATCTTTTGAATAAAAAGGGAGGGAAAGAAAAAAGTTCATTTCAAAGAGAATATAAGACAAAACGAGTTATGGGATAGGCGGCAAGGTCACGACGGAGAAAATAAAACTGAGGGTGTTGGCATCATCTACAAGTCAGAATTTAAGAGAAAGCGAAATAGAGGGGAAGAAAGGAGGGCATATAGAGAGAGTGGTCGAACAACAGAAGTGAAGAAGCTAAGCCATAGAACACAAAAGCAATCATAAAAGCCAAGATAGATTAAAACTAAGAGAAAGAACAGTTGGAAAGAAAAAATCGCGAGGGGCAAAGTGAGGTGGGAGAGCCCTGTCCTTGCGTTGGAAAATCAAGTTTAAAGAGTACGCTCTCGTGGAGAAAAAAGTCTCGCTTTTTCCCTCTCAATAAGTAAATCTCTGTTGGGTTGCACTCCTTGCTGATTTCCAGAGCCGCTCTATCCAAAGCGCTTAAAAAAGGGAAAAAACGAAAAGGAAAAAATCCTCTCGGGGGGAAAGGAAGGGGGCGCTTTTGTGGTACCATAGGGAATGAGTACAATCACGGTCTCATCTCAAAGGAAATACTAGCTTCTCCCCCAAGCCAGAGGTCCTAGAAATAGGGGCGGGGGCAGGGGAGGGGGGGGAAGGGGGGGAAGGAGGGGGAAGAGGGAAGGAGAGGGGTAGGGGGGGGGGGAGGAGAGGGGGGTTAGGGTGGGGGAGAGGAAGGTGTAGGGGGGTGGGATATAAAGGATGGCGGAGGGTTGAGAATGGGGAGAGGGAGGGGGTTAAGGGCATTCCGTCTCCTGCTCATTGTTTTGCAACTTCTTGTTGGTCATTCTTCGCGCCCTCTTTTTCGGTATTTAGGAGTCCCTGGGCGGGCGGGTCCTCTGTATGGGCCGATAGCTAAGTCTTAAAAAAAAGCGCTAATTGAAGTTGGTAAGTTCCATTGTGAAATGTGTCCGGTAAATTATTAAAAATAGCAAGCATTTTCATTTTGTGGTAAAATCAACCAGCATAAGAAGTAAGCTTGAAATTTAGAAATGGGATAGAAATCTGGATGGTCAACGGGAGTACGACGAGACCGATAAAACCACTATTAGATTAACACTAGAATCGTTTTAACCTTACTAGTCTCGCTTCGTGAAAAAAAAATAGTGAAAAGGCTGTTTCTGCGGGTGGCTCCGAAGTAAAGACGGGAAAAACGTGGAGCCTTGCCGGGGGAAGGGGGGCAATGAGTACAACCTCTGAACTAAATTGTCGTTTTTCAAAACACGTCATGTAAAAAAAAAATGGATTTCAAGCCGGAGGAAGAAAGAATCACATCAAACGCATTTCGAAATCGTCTCATCACGTTAAAAATAGTCTGGAGCTTGTCTGGGGAGTGAGTGAACGCTGGAGCGGGGAAAGATAGGAAGGGTAGATACTAATGTCCATGCTTTAAGAATCCTGCCCTCCAGAAGGGGATTTGCTGGGGACTTTGACCAGGAGCCGGCGGCTAGAGGCAGCGGGCTTCCAGTTCGGGTAACGGAAAGACTAAGAAGTCGATCACGACACCAAGCGGCTCTTCTAACGGAAAAAAAAAATCCTATCGCTTAAGGGTAAAAGTGGGATGCCCATTCGGGCGGGAAAGGGTATTCTAAAGCCGAAAGGGGGCACTGACCAAGTCCTAACCAGGGTTAAATTGGAAAGAACGGTTCGTTTCCTGGGAAATGGTATTTGTAATCTTTGGTGTTATCAGATGGTTGGTCCTAGTGGGTTCTTCTCTGGGATTGGGTTCACTGGGTCTTGTGGGGGTTTGTTTTGGAGAAAAGGATACCTAGCTTCAGCTCGATGAAGGACAATATCGAGTCTACTCGCTGAGAGGTGCAAGCCGTGTATTTTAGATGGGGGGGGGGGGAAAAAAAGAGGATTTTGATTTGAAATCAGGGGTTGACTTTGTCCTCTGATACAGGGTTGTCAGCTCTATTGGTCGGAGGGGGGGGAAAAGTTTTAAGCCCATGTACTGACCAATACTGAGTCAGACTAAAAAGAGAGAGAAAAGAAACAGAAGTAGGCAGAAGTAACAAAGCAAAGCCGTCCCACCGAGGCAAAAGAGATGTATACCCTAAAAAGGGAAATGTGCTCCTCTCAGTCTACTCTAATCCCTTTGTAGGAGTGCCTCAATCAATGCAGGGTAGAAAAGGGGGTCCGGCTTTCTTCGGCTGCCCCAGTGCCAAGATCTCCATATCAACCGCTCGCGGGGGCTCAGAGTTTTGGAAGTCACTGTACAAACGACCAAGCAAAAGCTACGAGGGGGGAAATCTTGCGTGAGAGACTAAAGTTTATCCAGAACTTTCCGACGGGGGGGTTGAAAGATACGAAAAAAATCCCGGTCCATAGTTGCTCGAAAGAAAACAAGGGACCGAGGGGGAAAAGAATGGGCCATAGACATGTTTTGGAGGTCCCCTCTTAGAAAGCAGATCTGGCGTTGTTTTTCTCTGGTATGAGGGAACAAGATCGCAGAACAATCTCCTAAATCCAAGGGGAAAGGGGGGGAGAGGAATGAGCTTCTGGCTCGGAAAATTGACAACGCTCCGAAAAGGGCGAATAAGAATCAAAGAAAAGCTCAACAAACAACGGAGAAAAGGAGAGATAGGAAAGTTGTCATTGGAGAGATGGGATGAGGGGGGGGAAAAAGGAGACAGAGCCAGGGGACATTGACTGATTTAGGGGGAGGGAAAGGCATTCAAATACGACAAAACACCAGGAAAGGAGGATTCTAGGGCTCATCCATAACAAAATTTATAAAAGAAAAAAAAAAAAAGTGAGCAGAGCCTGTTGGAATAAAACTCTTTCCAGGAGGGGCTGGGAGGGGGAAAAAAAAACGCGCGAAGTCAAGAGACAACTTAGATCGATCATATGGTTAAACTCTCCTCTCGACGCTTTGGATGTGTCGTTGGCAAGAAATAGCGGACTTTTCTGTGTCGCGATGAGATCTTTGGGGATGGAGAGCCCTTCTCTTGACTCCCTGAGCGGGCGGGGGGCTTAAGTAATAAAACTATCAGAGAAGGCTCCCAGTGTAGGGTTTCAAAACCAGAGGGAAAGACGGGTGGTCCGGTATTTTCCTTCCTGGGCTTGGGACGGGGGTCCCTTTTCATTATCTCTTTTTAGCTCTCCAAAAGAAAGGAGAAAAGGATGGACCCTTGCATTTCAAACCATAACAATAAGAAGACAGACGTAAGTGCCCGCGACAAGTCATCCTGGGAAATAAAAAAAGAATACAGGCCATCCTAACAAGCATGTGCAACCTCGGGAAAGAAAGGGACACATTCTAGACAATCGTTGGAAGGTTTATGTGCTTCCCACAACAAAGAGCAAAGGCACTTCAAGAGAGAAGCCCAGATGAACACCCACACTAGTCATAAGATCTAAATGAACAGAAATAAGACGCGGAGAGGGCACGTGGGGGAAATCTCTGGCCTTGGCCTTGGTAGAAACTAACCCTTTTGAAAGGGACACGCAGTTTCCCGAATGTTTTCACGCTTACGCAACGATTGGGACCGTATAAAGATAGCGGAAAAAAAGAATGATTGGTTGGTAAGTTTAAGAGATTGAACCGCCGCCGAGATGATCATTCCAGAGGGATCCTGGGCCAGCCGCCAGAACAAAAGGCAAAGCCTCCGATGTGCGACGGTTTGTTTTCAAAAAAGGAAGGGACAATTCAAAAGAGACAAACGCCAATAAATCTCATGCTCTCAAACGCACTAGAATCACGAGGCCAAAAAGATAAAGAAAAGAAACTAGTTGATGAAAAGAAAGGTTGTGCGTTATGCGCGGCCCTACTGTCCGTGGGCGGGTAAAATGGAGCGTCTGCAGAAGTGAGTTTTTTACGTCAGGGGGGGGGGGAAAAAGAAAAGGGGGGGAAATGGCAAAGCCCGCCCCCGTTCAAAAGGGAGGAATTGGAATGTCTTTCAAAGTGAGCCAATACAGAAATTAATAATTGGCTGACATCAAAGCGAGCTATATGGGGAAACGGGAGGAACACAGTCTCACACAAAGGGGAGGAGGAAATAGATATACAGGGACTTTGCTCCTTTGAATTAGCGAAGTCGGTGTATGTAATGCTTTTAGCTGAATCCTTAAAGAGGTAAAGTGTAAAAGGGAAAAGGAGGGGCCTTTCCCTGGGTTTGAAATTCCATGGAAAATAAATAAAAATCTTGAACACTTTTGCCAGACGCGGAGGGGAAGGAACAATTAGAAAGGAGCATGCTCTCTCTCTCACCCGCGTGGTCCTTCTCATTCCACCGGGACAAGGTCTAGTTTCTCAAAAAAAAAGGGAAAAAAAGGGGTTTAGAAGAGGGGAGCGACTCATGGAAGGGAGGGAAGGGCAGAAGGTTAACGAATTCATTCCGTTTGGAAAACAAAATCTCCTCTCCACGCGCGTTCTTCGCGCCAGGAGAACATAGAGCTTTGGCAGTGGGGAAGGCGAGACTTACGAGGGGATAGGTTATCCTCTGGCACAGCGGAAGGCTTACGTCCGACTCAGATCGTAGGCGGTAAATTGGGTTCCCAGGCTTTCCAGAGGAAATGCTCTTCTTCTGACCCGGAGGGCCAACCGAACCAAAAAGGAGAAGCGTTCGCTTGCGTTCATTTACATCTTGGGAAGATGAATGCGTGTTTTTATTGGGCCTTAGAGATAGTGACTGTCTGGTTTTGTTGGGGGGGAGAACAACCTATCTCTCGAGAGCTGAGTAGGGGGAAGGGGGAACTCTCGCGGGAGTCGTAGTGCAAAAATTGAATTTGATAGGGGCAGATAAAAAGAGCTTTTATGATCATTGACGGCAAACGCGGGGGATACTTTTGAGGGTTATAAAAAAAAATATTGAGGGGGGGGGGGGAGTTTGAAAAAAAAACACGTTTTAGCCCGTGTTTCGAAAAAAGAGAGAGGGGATCTAAACCTCTCTCCAAAAGCGAACGGACTTGCGAAGTGCCCAACGCACGAAAACAGGCAACACCGGGCACTCTTTCAACCACACTGCGGGGGCTTCCTCTCCGGAAAATATCAAGTTTGAGCGCCTCCGAGAAAAGACCCATAGCCCTGTGAAGGATCGAAGAAAAAAGAAAATCTACCAAATCGGTAATCTCTTGTTGGGGGCGTTTCAGTGAAAAACTCCCAAGAGATGCGCTCTAGGGTAAAACTCTGCAATGAGATGTAAGGGATCGAAAGGGCATGAAAAAGAAAACAGCAGGGGGTTGAACAGCTAAAACCCTCCCACGCCGGTCCAAAGGTTCGCGAACATTTGGGAAAAAGAAATCATTGTTTTATGTGAGCAATCGGGGACACTTCGTTTCCGGGGGTGGGGGAATTGGGACAGCTTTTATAACCCCCTCTCAAATCCAATGGGGCCATGCAATCTGCTTTTCTTCGAGTTCCCACCGAGAAATAGAAGGGAAAAAGCCGGGAAATACAGACAGCACAACTTAGGAGGGAAATGAAAGTAATATTAGGGATATCCTTCTCATTCGGCGCTCGGGGGAAAGATGAAAAGAAAAGAATCCCTAGGGTGCATGGGGGAATTGCAATAAAAATGTTAGGGGGAGAGTGCGTGAGTAAGCTGTGAACAAGGTAACATAAACACCATTAAGAAGAGTGAGAAGAAAGGGGTCATCAATAAAACACTGAACAGGGGGATTCTCTTAGCAAAGCTGGCTGGTTACGAGTTAAAGGAGGGGGGGTAGCTCTGGGGAAAAACAGCGAACGTCCTATCGTGAAAAATGATATCTCCCTTCAAAAAAAAGGGGGGAAAAAGTAGCGCTACTCGCGCGCAATGTAAGGTTTCAAGTGAAGGCCAAAGGACTTTTAGGAAAGAGTTAGAATTTGGGGGAATGATAATAAGCCGGGGGGCACTCCTGAGAGTGAGCTCAAAAGGCTCTATCGCGAGAGAGGAAGCCCCAGCAGGGGGGGGGAGTTTTCCACAAGAAGTCGGTTGAAGGGGTCGAGTAGGGGTGACTGTGCTGAAGAAGGTCTGGTGTTACTTTCTCAGGTTATCGAAAGGGGTTAGAATAGCCAACCGCTGCTTGGTCAGAAAAGGGGCGTTTTAATGTCAAAAAGCATCCAGAAAAGAAAGGAAAATAAGTGCCCGCGGCAGGGGGAACTTAGGAAAAGGATTCCCTGAGAAAAAAAATGTAAGCTCATCTGAATAATTGCATAATAGAGAGAGAGAGAGAGAGTTCTGGGAGTGGAAAAGGCATAACCATAGCCCAAATAAAAAGCCCTCAAGATCTGAGCAAGCAAAAGAAAAAGGAAACTTTGCTGGGGTGTTGGCGAGGCTGGGTCCGGTGGAGAGAAGAAACAATGTCCGGAGCCGACTTCCCAGACATACCGCTACGCTCTATGGGATACAATCTCTCCTTGTCCCTCTCAGGCTAGGGGGGGTAGGGAGTCCTCGCATTTCAAGAAAAGCCCAACCTGAGACAATAAGGACATGGCCCTCCTCCAGAAAGCAAAAACCCCGCGCTGGAAAAGAGTTGGGGTCCAAAATGGGAAAAAACTTCGTCACTTCACGGAGAAGACGACCTACTAGCCGCAATTAAGAAATCATATTAAATTCCCCCCGAAGAGCGGGGAAAAAGGATTGGAACTGGAAGATCAGGTTAAGGGAGAGAGAGCGTAGGTGGCGGTCCTACTAGAACTGGGGACTAACTTGCGTCTTGGCAAGAACGAGAATCTCTATTGGTGTGTCATTTTGGGGGGAAAATGTCCAGGGGAGTTTCCCGTTCCAGGAGGTGGACTCCAGGGAGGACAAAACAGCAGGGATTACTTTAGCGGACATAGGGGAAGTCGAAATATATTTTGAAAACGGAGTAACACGAAGCAGACACAACAACAACGGGATGGGAGACGTAGAGTGTGGGGCCCCGTGACCAACTATGTCTTTCGATTGGGTCCAAGATTAGGGGGTTAGGGAAAGGGGAGCAGGGAAGACAAAATGAAAAAATGGGTCACTAAAAGGGCCAACAGGTCAAGGAGAACGAACTCTTTCTAGGAGTTGCCAACGAGATATTGAAACCAAAACAGCGTAGGAAGACGGCCGCCTAGCTCGAGAAGATTTGATTCTCATTCAAGTCCGTTGAAAAAAGTTCTGCCTTAAAATTGAGGTAGAATCAGTGAGTCGGACCATGAGAGCAAAGGGATATCCGTAATGGGAAAACGGAAATTGAGGAAAGAAAAAAAACGCTACAGTCGGCGTTCTGTTCGGCCGGCCAGGAGAAGCGCCGGCTAGAGGGGGGAAGGAGGCGTTAAAAAAATTTCTCGTCAGGATAAATTCCAAAGAATTGAAATATTGAGCAAAACAAGGGGCAACCCTAAAACGACGAGTATCTTGTAAAGTGGGAAATGCGGGCCTGAGCAAGGGTTATTACTCTCCGCACAGAGGCTCCCTATAAAAATGGGGTCAAAACGGTGCGGTTCCTCGGGGGGTTCAATAGGCTTTGGACTTTTAGGAGCGGTGGAGGGGCATAAGCTGGGGGAACTGGGGTCTGTTTTTTTGGGGGGACAAACTCTCTCAAAAGGAGAATAAGGAATTTCCTCTAGAAGGATGGGCCAAGATTTAATGGTAGATATGGGAATAATAGAGGGGTTGGGGTCATCAGGAAGGACAGGAAATTGAAATAACTTGGGAACAGTTTGGGATTTAAATGCAAGGTTGACTTGGGGGCATTGAAAAAAAACGAAAAAGAAAGAGAGTATGGAGATCTAAAAGTATAATAAAGAAGAAAGAAAGCATTGAACTAATTTACCCCGGAAAAAAAAAAAGCCCACCGGAGCACGGCCCTACACTTCTGGTGGTGGGGCGTCCTCTACTGCGCTCCAAAAAGCCATTGGAACGGACTCCGTCTCCTTCTTCCCTGCCGTCGGGGGTACTCCAAGCCAACATATCTCCATCTATCCTGGCACCCCTCGGGAAAAGGAAGGAGGGGGGGTGCCTTTAGAAAACGACACACTCAGCTAAGGAAAGGAATCGGCGTTCTATCGAGTATTGGATCTCAAAAAGAAAGGCGTGCCTCTGGTGTAGATCTCTCCCTCCCAAAAACAAACCAAGGGCGTAACCGGCCAGCCGAGAAAATTGCATAGACAAGGGGTTTGGAAGACTCAGCATCTGATGAAAAGAAAACTGTTGTGGGGGGAAAAAGGTTAAGTACTTTTTGAAAAAACTGCAAGAAGAAAGAACAACAACTAACATGCAAGTTGTTCAATGTAAAAAAGGAGGGCTTCTTTTCTCTCTCTAGAACCGAGCGTACGGAGGAAAAGAAAGGCCACTCTCTAAAAAAAACAAGGGAAAAGAATATAGGACCTTTGCTTCATAGGAAGCAGACTTTCTTCAGTCGCGAGAAGAGAGAGAAAATCCCTCCTGGTAAAAGGCCGACCCTTCATGGATTTAGAAGGGTGTTAGAGGAAGCTGGGGGGGCAAAAGGAAAAAAAGCTACGAAAGAGAGTGATCATCATACCACAATGTTATGCATGGAAATGGCGCAGGAAGAAAATGTTGTCTAACTAGAGGGGACAGTGAGGGGGGGGATCTGTCACGCCCCAGGTACCGTATGTCTATGGAACAAATTAGATCTCAGACAGATGTTTCAAAAGTCCCGAGAAGAGGCATCTCGCTTGGGTGGTTATGCAAGTGGAAAACGTCAAAATTGCTTTAGAGGTTGGAGATTGAGATAGGTGATGGTATAGACCATGGGCGTATGACAAAGGAAGGCGGAGGCGCAGGGAGAGCTAAGGAAGAGAGTAAGCCACAGCAGGGTTTCTGGTGCAAGTGCGGTCACGTTGGTTTTTTCTATTATGGGGGTAAATGAGGTTCTTCAAAACTTCTGTTAGGGGGCTTTCTTATCTAAAAGGGACAAAAAAAGGTCTTCAGGGACAGTAAAATGGGAAGGGAAAAACCGAAAGCCATCAATACAATAACAAGTTAATTTGGACCCAAGAGGCATGTCCTGCCTGGATAAAAGAAGAATAGGGGGTCCTGGGGTTCCCGAAAAAATAAAAAATTAAGCAAGGGCACGACGATAAAGAGAGAGGAAGCGAATGGGCAACGAGAGAGATATTCTTTCTCCCAACCAACACAGTCACAACCGCTAAGCCAAGAAACCCTACCATAAAAGTCGCCAATATCGAAAATTAAAAGAACAACTTATTTTGCAAGAAAATTCTTCTCGGGGGATCCGCTTGAAAGGTGGAAGAAGAAAACGCCTGGGCTCAAGGGGACAACAATTGGGAAAAGAGTACGGGAACCCGCCCCGAACTCAAATGGCTACTTAATTGCTAGATTTGTGGACCCAAAAAAAAGAACGTGCGAATAATTTAAAAAAGCTTTGGATTTTCCGGCACTTTCTAATGGCCAGCCCGCCGAAGAAAAATAGCAGAAGAGAAATTGAAGAAAGGCCCGCCCCCAGAACAAGGCCGCCGCGCTGGTAGGAGGGCGGGTAAACAAATTGGGGACGGAGGGTACTTCACGCTCATCGTCACTTCATACGAAAACTCGACTCAGAAGATCGGATTCTACACCGGACGGAGGAACCACTAGAAGAGCTTTGTCAACTGAGTGCAAGGGGATAAAAAGAGGTTATGGTAGATCTGATAGGGGTTCTGACTCCTACGTTCTTTGGCCCCGAAATAGAGAGGAGGGGCATAACGATAAGTTCTATAGTGGTGACTTGCATTTTGGGGGGGGGGGGGGAAAATGTCCAGAAATACCAAGTGACATATTTGTCTTAGGAAAGCAATCACAAAAGGAGCGGTTAGGTCTGAAATGAAGAGCTATATTGGTCAAATGAGAA
>Ga0179591_1319103_pt1 | contig 14734 bp, 11 predicted proteins | sample CZOMad2_1_08_16f_FD_182891 | JGI IMG/M metagenome (GOLD analysis project Ga0179591, IMG submission 182891) | Vadose zone soil fungal communities from Angelo Coast Range Reserve, California, USA - CZOMad2_1_08_16fungal (PacBio error correction) | ecosystem: Environmental > Terrestrial > Soil >...
CCTGGGATCAGTCCGATATGGCCAAATAGGTTGAAGGGCATAAACTTAGGATGTGAAGTCCAATAAACCTACAAAGAGGCAAGCAGGGAAAGCTCGCGTCAACACAAGGGATCTGCCTGGACCCGCGGGAAGGTTAAAAGACAGGGACACAGCGTTGAGACCAACTAGACTTTCAATCCTTGTTGTCCCAAGCGATAAAGGAGAGTTTGGGAGCGAAGAAAATAGCCAAAAAGGGCACAACGCACGGGTTCGTGAAACTACCGCGGGGTTGTCATGGAGGGTCCTAGGTCTTCTGCCATGGGGTCCGGGGGGCGCAGAATCTGTTCGGGACGGTGGTGGGGGAATACGACGAAAATATTTCTCATTGAATACCAATTGTTCGAATAACGAAAGCTTTCAAGAAGAAAAGCATGCTTTGTCAGGGCGGTGGGGGTCCGCGTCCTTCAGCAGTCAGAGAAAAAAGTAGGGAGGAGGAAGAAGAGGAGGGGGTCTTCAATCTTCAGCCATTACACACGAGGCGAGTGGGAGTGAAAATCAGGGTTCCTTCTCGAGAAAACGGAAAAGGTCAGGAGATGCGGTTTCGTCCCACACCTAAAAGGAATCCGAAATTGGGGAAGGAGCGCCACCCCGCGCCAAAAATGAGGGCAGAAAAGGGAACCTTTAGAGGTCCCCCCAGAGGTGCGGTGCAGCGTAATGGTGAGATAAACGTCGATCGAGGTACAAAAAGGGAAAGGAGCTTGAAATCCTCAAATTATTGGGTGGCAAGGGTTTCCGCACCGGGGAAGGAGAGGAGTACTCAGGGCTTGAGGCCGTGGCAATCTCCTCTTTGCAGAAAAGGAAAACAGGGGATGGGGTGGGTGGGGCCTTTGGGGGGGGGACCAGAACAGAAATTAGAAACGTAGCATAGCCACACGATTTCTTTCATAGTCCCTTGGAGGGGAAAAAGATGAAGGATTTTCTAAGCAAAGGGGAAAGATATTAAAAATGAGCTTTATAGTACTACTTTCGCAAGGACCTCAATCGAAGGCAGGGGGTTTGTGGGGAAAGTATAGGCAAGCTTCCCACAATCTGTGAGCGAGCAAAAACGGGGGGGAAAAGACTGTGTCGGAAAGCGAAAAAAAAGAAGAGTGCCGTGAAACACAACAACACCGGGAGGCGTTTTTTTAGAAGGCCCCGGAAAAAAAGCGGCGAGGGGCCTTATTTTGCTTGGTTGGCGAAGCAAACCTGAGGGTCAGCAGCGACCAATCACAAACCCCACCCTGCTCTCACCCGAAAAAGAAGGGGGGAGGAAAAAATTCTTCCTGAACTGGCGTTCCCATCGCCTGCCGTGAAGGACGCAAGAACGCACATCTCACCTAAGCGGACGGTAAAAAAGGGGGTCCTGAAGTTGCATTCTCTTAATTTGGGGAAGGGAGCCGGGCTCTTTTGTATGGGGAATACTCCCAGAAACTCACACTCCATAGGGGGCACATGGGAATAACCGATCAAAAGTGAGGAGAAAAAAATCCATATGAAAATTTTAGAATCCCGCACGAGTGTGGTCTCTACTTAGGAGGAAGGCTCGACATTGCTCCGAGGGGGAAAAGGGGGGTGGTGGGGGCAGCAAGTAAAAACACAGCTTCTGTTCTCGAGTCAATGGAGAACTTTTTGGGGAGGAAGCAAAAAGAAGGGTTAAAGGAGTACTTTGGAAAGAAGAGCAGGGAATCCGTCCTCTCTTTGGCATGTGAAAGATACACAGCTCGACACAGACAAACACGGCGAAAAAAATTCTGAAACACTATCCGATTTCGATCGTAGGTCAGAGAGAAAGAAGAACAAGAAATCGGAAAGGGCGAAAAGTAGGAAGTACAAGCCGAGCGGGGGGTTGTGATTGGTGGAAACTCCTCATCGTATCTCTGCAGGAAAAAGCTTAAAGCGTAACCTCAGAAAAAGATGTTTTAGGCAGTACCAGATTTGTAACACCCACTCCGGAGAGGTCTGTGACAGGAGGGAGAGGAAAAAAATTCTGGGCTCACCCAGCTCAACAAAGACTTAGAAGTACCAGAAAGCCAAGCGGGGGGAGAGGGGCGCGGATGTCAAAAATAAAGGGCCTGCCTGGGAAAAAGGTTTCAAAAGGTGGAACCCAGCAAGCTGGTACAAGCAGCGACCGAATGAATGTTAAAAGAATCTCTAAAGTTGAAAAAGACCCACGAAACTCTGGGGGTCTCTGTCAAACTTTGTGGGTCCTTTCTTAGGGCCCTCCAAGCCAGGGTCGTTTACCCGTCAGCGGGGAGTAACGCTCTCACCTCCCGCGTCCGCGCTGTCCTCAAAAAAAAACTTCCTAGCAATCTTCGTAAAAGTATCGATATATCGAAAGGAGGGGGAGGAGTCTACAAAGATCTTCTGCAAGAAAATTAAATCTGATATCGCATTTCTCAGAAAAGAATCGCCTCTTCACCACATAGGGTTTAACCAGTGCATGAGAGGAAGGTAATCCGCTCTCGGGGGCACCTTCATGAAAAACCAAACGCCGAGAATCCAAGTCTATGAATCACACCAAAGAGCACGGAACTTTCCTATTGGTGTGGTGTTTGTGGGCGCGAGTTGTCGTCTTGGAAGGACCGGGCGTGCAGTGGGAGTAGACGAAGGTGAAAAATCGCGGACGTCTCCGTGCAAGAAGTCTTTAAAACCAAATCAATCGAAAGAAATACTGAGCTTCAGCGTGGGCGTGCGTTCACAGGAATCCCAGGCCGGGCAGAAACATCTATTCCCAGCAAGAAAAAAAAACTGGGGGGCCTGAGCTATCCTGCTAAAAATTCTCGGAAACTGGATAACATTCTAAGGCGGGATTCAAAGCCTTCGTCAAAGAGGAGACCCAGTTGGGGAGGACGGGGGGGGCTATGCGTACAGGCATAGTCATCATTCTGCGAGACGCACGTCGCCTTTACCGATAATAATGACTAAAAAAAGAAGCTCCCGCAGTCGGAGGAAGAACGGGTCAACATGATTACTTAGGGAGTTCATCGAAAACGAGGGGTTCGAATCACTAGGTGAAAACCGGGCACTCAACTGGGGGGATCGGATAGACGTAAAACACGTTATTTCTACCGGGAGAACGACAGCGGGAAATAGGGTTGGAGAAGAGAGCACACGCCAGGAAGTCTAGTCCACGAGGGGGCTTATCGCGTCGCTAAATAGGCAATTAAAAAACACAAGGGGGGTCAGAAGGGGGGGAGCTTAAATTTTAAAAGGTATTCTCCGCCGCATGACCCCTGGGTTCTTGCAGAATGGAAGTTCGTTTTCTTGACACTTCTGTCGGCCGGCTCTAAAAAGGCGCGAGAAATATGTCCGGTGGGGGCCACTAATAGAAGAACATCCTGAGAGGGTAAAACGCGCGGATATGCTCAAGCAACACTTGGGGGGGGTATAAGAAAAAAAGAGAAAGATCACAGACTGCGGCGCTTGTTCCGAATTTTGCTTCCTCGAGAAATACTCATCCAAAAAAAATTCATCTTGAACCAAAGGTACCGGTCACGCGCTCACAGTAGCGGAGAAGCACGCTTCAGGCGGACTTGAAAGTAAAAGACGTTAATCCGCCTCTAAAAGCATAAGGTTGGGGTTGAAGGCTCTCGCGAAGAGAGGAGACAGGGGGGGCGTACCCTCTAAAGGCAGATCGTCGAAAGAGGGGTTCTAAAGGAAAAAACTCAGGTGCGAGCCAATCTTCGGCTAAAACGACCACACAACTTGGAAAGTATCTACATTACGAGCGCATGAGGGGCCAGGGCGGAGTTCTTTACTCTTTTTGGAATTTACCATCGAGGGACATAGTCTAAGGAGACAAGAGACTGGACGCGCCGGGCGGCCTAGGCGGTTTCAGGACGGGGATAATTAGTCGACGTTTCACCGGAGAAAGGGATTAAAAAGATATTCAGGGGGGTTTGGCAAGAAAATCTTCTCAACTCTCGAAAATTGGCGCGCAGCGCCTTTTAAGGAAGAGAGTGGCGAAAGGCTCGAACAGAGAATGCACCGAGAAGAGGGCCTAGCCTTGATAGGTGCTCGCGGCGTTGATGACATTGATATAGTGTCTTGCTCTACGCGGAGAGGGGGATAATTCCTCACAAGCTTTGGGATCAGATCCGGGGCACTCAAAAAGGATGGGGGACGATAGGGGTTCGGGAGCAAGACTTCGGGAGGGGGAAGTCGTGTCTACTTAGAAAAGGACCTCCGTGGAGAAATCACTATCTAAAGAAGCCGGAAGGTCTGAAAGAAAGGAAACTCGGTTCTACTGATTCAAAAGGGGGAAGGGATCATCGGGAATTAAGAAGGAGGAGGTTGGGGGGGAGTCTTACTCGAAAGACTTAAAAGATCACTGGAATAGGTGGTGAAAAGGCGTGAGCGTCCGGGGTGCCATGTTACTTCGGTACGGGGAAAAAGGAGGCCCGGTCTTCCAGCAATCTGGCAGGAATCAAAGAGTCGTCAACCTAAGGGGGACGGCGTCAGATATGTTGAACGCATTATCTTAATTGTTTGGGTTTATGGATTCGCGCGATTCAAAGTTTTCATGGGCAGACGGACCACTCCTCCTTTGGGAGGGGGGAGGGAAAGATTGAGAGACACCCTCCCGGACTGATTGTGACAGGGAAGGGCCAGGGGAGTTGAAACACCTCAAAAGATTGCGGGGAAGGAACAATCGAAGGCGTGGACAATAGCAAAAAGAAAAGGGGTAGCAAGAAAAATTGTGGCCATCCTAACCAATCGAGGGAAAGGGGTCGGGAAGATTGGGCAGTTGGGGTTGGAAACAATAGAAACGAAGAAGCGCGGCTGGTGTAAGGAGGAACCAACTGTTGTAGGAAATCTGGAACAAAAAAACAAACTTCTGATTGCGGGTTTTGAAGCCACTCACTTTCACAACAGGAAAAAGTCTCGGGAAAGGCAAAAAACTCTTCTCGGGCTCACTGGACAGACATGGGAGATCAAAGCCTTATCCGGTTTTCGGGGGGAATTATGGAAGCAGCGTCTAAATCGGTTTTAGGGGCAGAGGGGTTGAGCATTTTGCCGGGTAGAGATTGCACATGCACAAAAAGAAGAAAAATTCCCCTCTCGTTCTAATGAAGGAAGGACGGGGGGGTCAACTGGGCGCCATCATTCCAAGAAAAACTTTAGGTTCGAAAGAAGTGTGGGGGGGGGTCATCATATCACCAATTCACGCGCTAAGGGGAGCGCTCTACTTCTAACAAGAGCGGCGGTAGTGGTTATAATTTTCATCAGAACCTTGAGAAGAAAAGAGGGTATCTGAGTTTCGCAGGGGGTGGAAAATTTTTCAGTTAAAGGAAGTAACGAAGGGCGGTGACAAATCACCAAAAGGCGCGGAACCAAAAAAAGCCATTTCCCTCCACATTAGGGGACGAGTTGCGAAACGCTGGACTTCATCCGCCATCGGATCGGGACGAACAGAGGAAAAGGGGGAAAATAAACAAACATCTTTTTTCAGGGGGGGATCTCCGACCCGGGGGGTTGTTTAATGCTCATGGAGGAGACCTGACGCTGTGGCCTCCAGCAAAACCCGGAAAGGGAGGGGGGTGGGCCTTTCCACTGTGGAAAAATGGGGAAGGCGGGGGTTGGGGGGGAAGGAGGGTCTGGTCGAAAGGCGGAACCCAGGAAAATGGCTCGCGCCGGGGAAACGTGAGAAGTCTTCAAAATATGGAGACTGTGAAAAAGCAGGGCCAGAACCCACTGGCTAGGGAAAAGAGCCTCTCGAAACATCCCGATTAACTGGAGTGGGACGTAACCTCGAAGAAAGAGATGGGAGAAAGCTTTCCCGTTCGTGGCGGGAGGGGGAGACGAGAGGGTTGGTTAAACTAAAAGAAGGCAAGATTGGGTAAAAGCTAAGGAAAAGAAACTTCCTAAAGGACCTCGCCTCCACGCGCCTAAAGGGGGGGAGGGGGATCTGTCACACGTTGGACAACCGTTTGGGCAAGGGGTGAGACAGCGTGGGGACCAAAGAAAGGGTGTTGCTTATCAGTCATTTCCTCCCAAGAGAAAACAGAAAGGGTCTTAACAATACCTCTTAAGAAATGGGCTCACAAGGGTCATGGGGACACGGGCGGAGGATTCGGTCTCTCCTTTTCTTGTGGTAATGCCGACAAGTTGAGAAAAGAGAAGAAACATTCGGGCTTTTTTGTTTTTGTCCGGGGTCGACGGAAAGAAGGGACAAAAACGGAATGGGAGGTGGGCATGTTTGGGACAGAACGTGGGAGCTCGATAAAAAAAAAAGGAGGGGGAAAGATATATTCTCGGGATTGGAGGCGCGCCAAGCCAAATTCAAGAAGGAAGGGGGGACAGAACCGAGTGCCCTCTTCTACGGACGAGGGTGGAAGTGGGGAGAAAAAGGGGGCAGGGGGTGCTTCAAAGACCGGGAAAAAGGGGCGGAAACTTACCTCAGGGAACATCTAATCCTAAGGAGCATGAACCACCTTTCTTGATAGTCCGAAAAGAGGGCAGGGGTCATCGTTAGAAGTCTTTCTGGCGAGCGGAAAAGCGCGAGAGGCAGGGCCACGCTCTTGGAGAAAATGGTCCAATCAGAAAGTGGTGTCTAAGGCTAACAGGCTTTCACTTCTTTGAGGGTACCTTGTACTCAGAAAAGAGAGGGAAAGCTGCCGTATTTTTTGTTATTGAGCGGGGAAGGAACGCAATTAAAGCATCGGAACGAAGAAAACCGCATTGAATAGATCGAAAGTCCAGCTTGCCTTTATTGAAAGGAAAAAAGAAGGGCCGAAGGACGGTTAAATAAAAGATGGATGACCTAATGATTCAGAGGAGTTCTCGGGGTTGTAAGTAATCATTCGGACACACTTCACAATCTTAGGGGCGCTATCCAGGGGAAAGGTGGATGAAAAAAAAAATACGCAATAAACAGGGGGAAGTTTAAACAAACCCGCAACAACAGTGAGCTTTTGGGGTAGATCCAGGAAAACAAACCTTAAGGGCCCAAACGGGGGGTTTGCGGCGTTCCAGAACAGCTCAAGCGCAATAAAAAAGAGCAGAAAAAACAAACCCGTCAGGGTGATACCACCCCGCACGAAAGGGGGGTTTCTCTGTTTAGCCTAGTCGCGGGTCGAAACTCCGCGTCTCTTACAAGCGGCCGCACATAGGCACAGAAAACTGCGGGCATCAAGGGGCAGCCGGGAAAGTTGTAACTGGATTTGACAGAGGGAACGGCCGATTGCACACTCCTCCTCTTCCGACAAATTCCAACATCAAGAGGTGGAAGCACATGTCCCTGTAAAAGGGGTTGGAAAGAACTCCTCACCAGTCAGAGGGGGGTTCGGGCCAGTCGCGATCTAATACCATTCATTGGGGATTAGCGCGCAAAAAAAAAAACCGAGCTGGAGGGGACGGTACATGTTTGCGCCACTTGGTTATTCTTGACCAAACGAAATTGCGCTTGCGTCACGTGGGGGGGGCAAAAAGGGGGGGGGGCCTCAATTTCAGCGGGAGGGTTGCAGGAATCATATCTCAAAGAAAGGCGAAAAAAAGCTAACAAAAATCGTCCACCACAAAGTTCCGCATCCGATTGAGATCAGAAAAAGAACTCTCCGAAAAAAGGGGGGGAAAGAGGCGTCCCTTTCGAATCTTTCCGTCACCCCGTGGTTTGTCTGAGACGTCTACTGACGAGGGAGGCTAGAAGAGGGATCGAGAGGTAAAAGGCAAGAACGCAATTTAAACAGATCAAAATTACCAAGTTGGGACTGAAAAGCGCTTGAGGTTAACCTTACAGATGAGGAGAAAAAAAGCCTTCAACCACATCTGGGTCTCCTCCCGAAATAAGGGAGATAAAAAATGGCTCTTCTTGGGTCAAACCCTGGCAGACGATGGGGTCAAAGGAGTCTAAACGGAGGCCAATGAAAAAGTTCTCTAGGCCTATCTGTGACTAATGTGATGTCGTGAGCAGGGAGAGGCCAAATCACGCTCCTATTTGGGAGAGGTCCCATTCGTAGGAAAAAAAAAGGATTAGGGCCCTTCTCTTCCATCTCCACGAGAAAAAAATGCGCTCTTTAAAAAGCACAATTCCCTCTCAACCTTACATGATCTCTATATAGTCGAAAGGATGGGGGATATCCTCAGCGAGGATGGTATGGAAGATCTTCAGGTCTAGGACCATCATTCCTCATAGAGAAGGGGGGGCAACATAATCAATTCTGAGATGGCAAAGGTAAAATCAAAGTCAACGAATTTCGTAACCCAAAAAGGGAGTGTAATGAAAAGTGCCGAAGACACTCATCAGGGAGGAAGAAGGGGCCTGGAAGGGGGACCATAGGTTAAAGTGTGAGAAGGTCGAGCACTCTTTACTGGTGAGCAGAGGGAAAAGCGAAGTTTTGCAAACACTTTCGCAAGAACCAATGGGGGAAAACAAGGGGAATTAAATAAGAGAATAAGCAACGTCTTGACGGAGCTCAAGCCTCTAACGACGAAATCGCTGAAAGGAAGATAACGCCACGAACGGAATCTATCAAACCAAGGCATCAGAAGGGGGATAGGCTCCTCTGATGAGCAAGGCTCTTTCGAAAGGGCTGACAAAAAGAAGGAGACCACTTTTTGAAAGAGTGTCTGGAATGCCGGTAAGGACACATTAGCGAGACAAGGCTCCGAATAAAGTCGAAGATAAAAGACCAAAGAGAAGGAGAAAGTGGAAAATCGACCAGCTTTCCCTTCGAATCAGGGGAAAAATAAGAAAGAGAAAGAGAAGGGAGAGAAGCATGATCTCTGACAGTCTATATCGGAAAGACGGCATCTCGTTTAAGTTCCTCCACGGAGGGGAGAAAGGCTGGGGGGAGTATTCAAAAAAATCATCGAAGGAATGGCATCGTAGCTGCTCTCTCGACTCGGGGCGGGGGGCCAAGTCCTTCAAATTCAAGCGTGTGTCGCATCATGGGATGGGACTGAGGGAGACATCCCGCAGTAGCAGAGCTGTCGTCCGCACAGGAATGGAAGCGGAGGCACTTATTTTCGTTCCACAGCAGAGCGTGGCAAAAGGTAGGAATATCGAGGGCAGGGGGGATCCGGAAGAATCATCAGAAAAAGGTCTATCGTAGGAATGCGAGCCCTCGATCGAAATAAACCACCAACAACACAGGAGGGAATGGGAGGATAATAGATCTAGGGGCACGCGCGCGCCTGATCTTCAGGGCCGGCTCGATAATGCGCTCAAAAAGGTGGGGGACCGCCAAAGCAACGTTCTAAAAGCACTGCCCTTCCCGGAGTATCGCGCCGTCGTGAAGGGGAAGATACTGTAAGAAGTGATAAAAAGAGATTCGCAAACACCGTGAAGGGAGCTCTCTCTCCGGCTCGATGAAAAAAAACTAGCTACTGGGGTAGGAAGAAGAGGGGGGACAAAAGCGAGTTTCTGAAAGGGACGGCGGCCGAAAAAACAACAGAGCTATATCACTCTTAGAAGGGGGGGGGGGGCAAGAAGGGCCTCCTAGGGAGGAAGGGTTACACCTCAGGTCGAGGAAAATACCCTAGATATACTCATGTTCATAATCGCCTCTCGGGCTTTTAGGGGTCCTGTTTCCTGGGTTCCACTGCAAAAAGGGACAAAAGATTAGCGATTCCTGAACCTTCATAACTTTCTCCAAGACTCTCGAAGGGGGGAGCAAAGAGCAGGGTAAAGAGAGAACTCTCAGGCGGGCATCCAATACATACTCTTCGTGGGACATGTGAAGAGGAAAGAAGTTAGTAGTAAGTTTGCTGGGCTATGTTCAAGGCTAAAGAGGAGGGGGGAGATCAATTCCTCTACCAAGAAGGTGGGGAAAGAAGCGTATAGGAAATTGGGTTTTTAAGAGGTTCTGTCCCGGGGGGGAACGGCTGTTAAAGACGGTGGGAATTCTCGATCTTGAAAGGAGACAAAGCCTTCTCAAAAGAAAGGATAAGTCGTTAAAACGGCACCTCTTACGGTCCGTGAGGGCGGAAGGGGCGCTAGGAGGACATTACTCAGTTGTGGGTTTTGGGGCAAACGTGCAAGGGAAGGGTTGCCAGTGGGTGCGAAGGGAAACCCCACCTAGTTTGATGACTGTGGAGTCGATCGCCTCCTAGCAGGAAAGCGACATCAGGGGAAAGGAAACCCTCTCAAGAGGACGGAGAGAAAAGAAGGGAGGAAAGGAAAATCTATAGCCGGTTTTACCTCATTCAGAGGAAGTTTTGTTGGCTGGGGAACGAGATCGTCGCGGGGCAGCGGGCGTAAAACCCAGGGGGGCGGGGGAAAGCAGATGAAAGCCTCTTGGATAGGGGAGAAAAAAACGAGGGAGGGGCCCCAACCGTCGCGAAGGGGATTGAATAACAGAATAAGGAGAAGACTTAAAGGGTATTTAGAAGAAGTATAGGGGACATAATTCTCTCTTGGGGGAAACTAAACGCCATCATCGCGGAAGGAGTGGTATCAGGACTATTTGGGCACTTGTGGGAGTCTAAAAAGGGAAATCAGAGAAAAAGACGGCGGCTTGGGGGTCTTACAATCTTTCGGGAGAAAGCAAAAAGTGGAGGGTAGTTAGATTTTCCCGGACCAGGGCGAGGGGGAGAGACTTGGTCAACGGAAGGAAGAGAGGAGAATTTGACGCCCTGGGGCGTTGTTCGGTTCGGTCTTAGGGAGGGAGGTGGGATCGGATGCGTGTGAAACAAGCGAATGTTTCTCCTTGTGTTTGCGGAACGTGGTGCGGGGGGGGAGCAGCTCGGAACAGGCAAAAAAAACGTTGAGACCGCCGTAAAAGGGTCAAACGTGTTAACTTGGGCGGAAAAAAACGCAAGAAGACAATTTTCACAAACAGCTGAAAAGAATCATGGAAGGGGGGGGGAGGTTGGTCTCAAGCTAGGGAAGAAAATGGGAGAGATAGAGGGACGGAGGGAGAACAAGAGTCTGTTAGAGTTAGATTTATAAATGGAAAAGGGGAAGACGACAACTGTGAATATATTCATTTGTTTCCAGGAAATTTTATGCTTGAGTTTCAAACGTGACGGGAAGAGAAAAATTGCTGAGGAGACCAAAAGGGGAAAAGTCAACTGAGAGTTAAACGCCTATGACGGTGCGCAAGGGGACTTGTACCCGAGTAAGAAACAGCGCGAAAAAAGGAGACTCCAACGATCGTGGGGGGACGGGGTTATCTAAACGTCGGTTTGTGGGGGGGCTTCTCTTTAGATTCTCTAAGGGCGCCGTTTGATGCGAACGCAAATTTCGCCTTGCTTGGGGTAAACGGGAAGGGGAGGGAAACGAAAGGGGTTAAAGGAGGAGGGAGAGGGGGGGAGGGACGTCTCAAAGGACCGGGCTCGCCTACCGCTTGTTATTGTTAACCGCTGTCAAGAGGCAAAACAGCATGCCTAATTTCATAAGGGGAAAAAAACGCAAACAACCACTCTTCGAGAGACTCAATTTCAAGGAAGACTGCGACTCTATCTTTTCCTCAAGGTTCCGATCAGAAAAGGGGGGAAGGGGGGAGTCAGATAAAATTCAAACTGAAAAAAAAAGAAGAAGAAACTGCGAGCTCAAGCTCCAGGCTCAATCAGTTCCCGGATCGCGCAAAAGTCAAAGAAAAGAGAGGGGAAATCTTTTTATTAGCCACTTTCATCCCATAATCTACGGGGGGCAGAGAGAAAAACTTTGAATGGCAAACTCACAAGGGGGGGGGGGGGGGGGAGGAAGCTAACAAGACCGCGTGTCATTGAGTCTCCTCCGGAAGATTTGACCGTGCTTCGAGCTTCGAGTGGGAAAAGGGGTGAAAGAGATAACCTATGGGCAATCAGAAACGGATACGGTTTAAAACGAAAGGAAAAAAAAAGGGGAGGGAAATCTCAAGAGCTGACCAGTCCATCGGGGAAAGAGAGAGAACACCAGGGGGGATAAAAATATATATCGTGATTGGCCGGAGGAGAAACTCAAGCAGAAAAGAGGCGAGGGGGGGGCAACATTAAGTCAGGAAGCTCTGGAGGGGGTATGAGATGTGGTGAAGAATAGGGTTCGTGAAAACATAAACCTTCTCCATCAGGGGCAGGAAAATCGTCTCCCTTAACCATCTAAATCAAGGATTAAGGCAGGAAATTACTCTTAAAGAAAGAAAAGGAGGGGGGGCAAAGTTGGGTGTAGAAATGCCGCTTGGCTCGCGGACCAAAAAGCGGAGAGGGAAAAAATGGGGGCAAAGAACAAGGCTTGACTAAATATGTGACAAATAAAAAAAGGAATTTTGTGGAGGGAAGAAGGAAAGGAGGCTAAGTGGCGCTCTACCCGCTCGAGGAAAACTCGGGGGGGGACCGAGGTGTGGGGGGTTTGTTCCCGGCACAGGTGCAAAGGCAGTCTTAATCCCCCCAGAATGGAAGGGAAGAGGGGTACATTTCCTTGAAGGAGGTTACTGAAAAAGAGGCCGCGTCATGGTGGTTCTTTATAGAAAGCATTCTTACTCAATCTAGCAGGGGGGAGGTTTTGTCCATTATCATATTTACTTCACATCACAAGACTGAAATAGAAAAAGAAGGGAAGAACGTCAAAGAGGGGGGGGGAAAAGAAGAACTCCGGACCCACCCCGCCTGCTGAGGGGTTTGGGGGAAAAGGGGGGCAAAGGAAAAAAAACAAAGGTGTTGCGTCTTTGAGCAAGCCAAAAAAGAAGTCAATAGTAGCCCAAAAGGGAGGAAGAGAAAAACCATCGTTTCGCTTTTGGGAGGCGTGAAAAGAAGGGGCGCGCGTAAAGAGCGGGACTGTCTTCCTAGTCTAAGGCGCAACATAGGTCAAAAAGGGGGGATGGGAACCAAACAGGTCTGTAAAACATTGGGGGGGGAACTATAAGTCGTAGTTTTTTTGAAAGACAGGTCTTAGGAAACAGGGGTCAAGCAAGCACCAACCATCTGGAAACTAAGCTCAGAAAGCAAAGCTTGTCGCAAGGGGAGATTTTCATCAAACCACCTCCGCGTTTTGAGGAGGAACGGAAGGGGGGGCGAAACATCAAGCTTGTTTCTTGAGAGCGCCCAAAAATGACCAAACAGAAGAGGAGGGGGTCATCTGGTCCCGAAAAAGGGTGGTCCGTGGCCATTTGAAGCAAGCAGCACAAGTTTGACCGCTTCGGACACGGGAAGAATCGCGGGCCATGCCGTGCATGGAACATCGGGGAAAGCACACAAAGGAAAAAAAAGGAGGGCATCCAATCCATAGACGAGATCAGCCAGAAAAAAAGGAAAAGAGCCTGGGTCCCAGAATTTTAAGGAAACGGAATCCTTTTGTTGTGCGGGAAGCAAGAGGCTCAGGGAAAAATGGGGCGGACAACGGATCTTCTCTCCAAAATTTTGTGTGGGACAAGTAGGAATTACCAGAGGGGAAAGTAGAAAAACCCCTAGTCTGTTCGGTCGTCGTACGTCGGAGACACAAAGAGGATCCTGATATCCGGTTTTGGCGTATTGGAAAAAAGGGGAAGAGAATTTTTTGAGTTCAAGATACGATGAGGAACCTGAGAGTGCGGCTGGGGAAGAAAGAAGAGCGACAGGAAATTATTCTGAAAGACCGCGCGTGGAGGGGCGAAACGTGTGGAGGGGGGGGGGGGGGAGACACTCTTACTTATAGTCCACTCCGCGGCGTGCAAAAAGGAGCCTATCCGACCATCGGGACAAGCACAGAGTGATAAGCAAACAAAAAAAAAACTTCGGGAGACCTTCGAGGACAAAGTATCGAGAGAAGCGCAAAGGCGGTTAAGCGAAACAAAGTTAGTTACTTGAGCTGGAAAATTTAAATAAAAAGGGAGAAGGGGGGAGGAAACCCCAGAAGAACCGCTTCAAACCTTGGGACACGTCTTCGCGAAGTGAATGACGCGTCTAACTAGAAACACAAAGAAGCGAAGTCTAAGGGCCAGGTACTTAAAACTCAGCACGGGGGTGAAGTTAAATGGCGCTAAGCAAAGAGTTGGTCTCGATTTTGAAAGAGGGACGACCTTCTGGCTTAACAAATTGGAAGAGGGGAACCAACTAGACTGTCGCCTTCTCAAGAAAAGTCTTTAAAAAAAAACACGTGACTGAAAAGGCAGGAACCACGGCGTGGCTCTTCAAGGAGCAGAGAATGAGTAGAGGTCCCTACCATCGTCCAGGGAAAGCCAACTAGTCCTACGCGGAGCGGAAACTCTCTAAGTAGGTTAGACGGCAATAATATTCGAGAACGGGGAGGGTCTCGCTTAAAAGGAGGAAACCCTTTCGTGGTCGAAACGGTCAGGAAAGGTTAAAATGCCGCATTATCTGACACAGAGACTTTAAAGTTGAACAGAGAGAAAAAGTACAGCCTAAAAGAGAGGGGAGGACGGGCTGAACGCATCCGCGGGGGGCTTATTTAAAAGAAGAACCCGAGGGAAAATAAAACGTACTCCTAGACGTAAAGGAAAGGATGAGGGGATCCCAAAAGGTTGTCGGCGCCTCACGAGGCTAGAAACAAGGGGGGGGAAAACGGGTGGTCATATCGTACCACCATCGGCTGATCTTCATCGTCGACGGGGGAAGAAGCGTCTTCACCAAGAAGGGACGGAAAATCAACGAGGTTTGTCGCCTTAGGTATAAAGCGAAACGGAGGGAACAGGATGAGAAGCCGTTCGCCTACGAGGGAAAAGAATAACTCGATTTCTAAAAGGGGGACTTGGGAGAAGCCAATAAAACGCTGAAGTCAGAGAGGGGGAACGGCAAGTAGCAGGGGAAAAGGGGGTCTCTAAGAGGCGAGGGGGGTATAGAGAACCACAACAAGATAGGG
>Ga0179591_1156021_pt1 | contig 14732 bp, 25 predicted proteins | sample CZOMad2_1_08_16f_FD_182891 | JGI IMG/M metagenome (GOLD analysis project Ga0179591, IMG submission 182891) | Vadose zone soil fungal communities from Angelo Coast Range Reserve, California, USA - CZOMad2_1_08_16fungal (PacBio error correction) | ecosystem: Environmental > Terrestrial > Soil >...
AGCCAGTTCTCGGGCACAAGGGGGTCGGGGAAAAAAAAAATCTTCGGGGCGGACCACGCAGTCGTATAAGGGAGCATGAAAGGGCCGGCCGAGCGGTGCCGATACAAAAGAGCGTAAGAACCGGAGAAGCTCACTGACCGGTCAATACACGGGAGAAAGAAAAATCGCTTTGGCGCCTTGGGAAGAGGAGAATGGTAAAAACAGAAACAGCGGGTCGCAGTAGCTGAGGGGAAACCACATGTTCCCTCTAACACAGACCCTGCTGTAAAAAGGGGGAAAAGTATATCAATGCTACGCACTTGGTGGGGCTCGTGAGAAAAGGAAAAGGGGTGCACGGAGAATGCAAAAAACTGCGATATAAAACACAGAAGGCTAGGCTCAGAAATATTTGGAGGGGCAGGGGGAGGAGATGTCACTGTCCTCAAGGAGGTCAAAATGAAAGGCAGACGGAATGTAAAAAGGGAAATGCGGAGTTCCCTGGGGTAGATGCAAAAAAGTGGCAATCTCAAATGTGAAAAGGGAGGGAGGGACGGCAAAAAAAAAGAATCGGAAATCACAACGGGAGGCCGGGGCGCTATACGGCTACTGACTTACTGTGGGGGTCAAAAAAAAAAGATTAAAGAGAGTGGGGAAATGGAAAAACCACGCCATGGAGACCGGAAACTAATAAGAGAGGGGAGACCGCGGAGGGGAAGAGGGCGCGGGGCAAAACCACGAGGCTAGCTATCACTCAAAATACGAAGAAACAGGCGGGGGGTGAGGGAACAATCTTCAAGAAAACAAATCCAATAGCTGGGGGTAAAGACATAACAGCTGGACGGCTTTAGGGACGACAAGATGCCGTGCAAACGGACAGCGTGCAAAAAAATCACGGCGGCGCAAAAACAGGAACGTGGCGGTGGGTCCATAGATCATCACAACAAACACAAAAAAAAAAATAAAGAGAAACAACAAACCCAGCAAAATAAGAAAAAACCCAACTTATCTTGAAGGATGAAATATATAGATCTGACAAAACAAAACCATGGTGATCTATCAGGGGGCAATAACGCATCTGTAGAAATCCAAATTAGGGTCAGAAAGAATTATCTCACCTAGGGGAAAGTATACTGGCAAAAAATCTGACTGATCAGGAGGTGAGAAAGGACTCATGTACCGTCGAAAAGCAAGAGAGGGATGACGAGAAAAAATCAAGTCTGACGAAGGTTGGACAGCAAGGACCAAAAGACACACGTAGTTCCGAACGGAATGAGGACGGAGAACTCGTAGCGGCCACCAGGGACCACGGTTCAATCAACCAAAAAAAAAAAAGACGGCAGACATCTCAGGGTCGAACGGTGGGGAAAAAAAAGGAAATGGCAACAGGAAGAAAGCAATGACGAACTTGTCATCTAGGAGGAAGACGTGGCAGGCGCACAACTCCACAAAAAAATAGCGGTGGAAAAGCCAGCAGATCAAACCAAAATGGCCCCTGATAAAACCTGGCGAAAAAATGCAGTCGTAAAAGAAGCAAAAAGGAGGGATCGGAAGACGAAAACAACACAAAATCTTCGAGCTCAACGGAACAGAGGGACTGGTCAAAAAAACAGAAAGCAAGAGTCAAGGGACGGAGTATGCGACTAGGCTCCTTTTGGAAATAAGCGAACGGCTGGCCCGGGACAAAGTGACCTAAAATGAGGAAAAAAATCTCGGAAAAAAAAAAAAGTGCAATAGGGGGACCAGAACCGGATTGGGAACGGGGGGGGGGGAAAAAAAAAAATTTCCCAGACCGGGGAAGACTGCACAGTGAGGTTTGAAAGGGAGGGTGACGAAAGCGCTTGAAAAAAAAAAAAAGGGGAAAAACAATCCGAGAAAAGTCTTGTCAAGACGTAGACACAAGTTTCGAATCAGGAAAAAGGGGAAAATAGCTCTAGAGTACTTTGAAAAAGGGGCAAAAAGGGCTGGGGGGGGCAAGGTTGATTCTAAAGCCATGAATGAAGGGCGAGGAAAGAAGGGGAGAAGGTCGCTTGGAAAAAAAAAATCCAAAACCGAACTGAAGTAGACCCGCGAAAAAGATGAGCGGGAATGCAGGTACTATACGAGCAGCTGGGGTCGTCTAATGCACCAGCTTGGGGGACGAAAGGGTGTCCGAGGGAGAAGAAGAAGCGGAACAAATTGCTTAGATCCTGGGGGGGGGGAAGAGGTCAAGAAATCGAGACCGCAGTTTCAGTACGTAGAAAGAGGGGTGGGGTAAGGGGGATCTACTATATGTTGGGAGTCGGCATCGGGGAGAAAGGAGGGGGGGGGGAAATCCTAAGTAGAATGTGTGGGGGGGGGGTAGTTAAAACGGGGGGGGTAACGACTGTAGAGAAAAAAAGTAACTGAGGAAGAAATCGGATGAAAAAAAAAAAACAAAGAACAAAAAAAAAGAGGGAGGGTTTCACAAGCGGCCTCAAATTGGGGAAGGCAAAAGTCTTCACGGGGTCAGCAACAACAAGGTGTCTAAAATCTGTGAGCGGGTAGCAAACAAGAGGGGGGCGATATCAATCTCAAGAACTACAAGGAAGGGAAGTCTCGAATGGTCATACAGGGGGACAAGGGGAGGGGAAGATGAACCGCCATGTTAGAATATGATGGGAGATTATTAACTCCTCGGCAGGTCGGGATAAAGTATAAGAGAAAAAGAAGGTAAAAAGACGGAAGAAAAAGCAAAAACAGCCTAGGATCAAAAAAACAGAGACCGGAGGGGAGAGAAGTGAGAGACGTCCAGTCTGGTGGCATCAGCGAACAGCAAAGTCCGAACTGTTCGCCGAGTCAGGACGGAAATGAAGGGGGGTGGGGGGGTGGAGGAAGTGAACATCTTCTGGGGGGGTGGGGAAAAACAGGGGGACCGTGATGGGGGATTGGGAGGAAGAAAGAGGAGGGAACGCCGACCCGGAAATCTGGGATAGTCGGGAAAATAAGGGAACGGCGATCTGGCAGTAGAAAACAAAAACCTACAGGAAATCACTGGGCCACGGATGTCGAGATTAGGGGGACCTCCTAAAGTTTCGGCGAACGCAACGAATACGAGAGACCATCGAATGGGGGGATGTAGCGAAAAGTGCAAGAGTACACTACCATTACAGAAAATAAGGTCTGGGTTTCGGTTGCCTCCATAAAAACAGGTCGGGAAGAAGTCCCTGGAAGAGACTCAGGTCCTAGGAAAAAGCGGGGGGTCAGAAAAGTATACACGTTATTGTAACTACCAATAAATGGTCTGGCAGGAGACTTCGCTTTCATCGAGAGAAGGAATGGGGGTCAGCTCATATCGAAAGGATATAAGAAACGGGTAAAGAGTCCCGAGAAGGTTTGACGGTTGGAGGGCGACAAAAACAATTCGGGAAAAATAAAACAGAAGGAAGGGGAGAGTGAGAGGTGTCGATGTGAAATCCTTGTAAAGACAAAAAGTGGAACGAGGACGGACGAACAGAGGACGCATATCGGGTGCCGAGGCCAGAAAGGGGCAACAGCGGGGTTGCAAATCGGGGCGTCGGGGGAATTCCCGGTAGAAAGGAGACGCCAACCTTTTCGATGGATCAAGGGCAAAGCATGTGGAGGGGCTGGGATGTACGGTCGGGTATGCGAGACGGCGTGAAAAAGGGAAACAGAATGAGACAGGGGGGGAGAAGAGGAATTAGCGTTGAATGAGGATCAGGTCTACCAACTGAAAAGGGAAAGAAAAGGCGAACAGAAATAGTCGGGCGGAGGTCACGATGCTCGACAGAACAAGGGGAAGACCGAAAAACGGGGGGAAAGAAAAAAAAAACCCTACAACAAAATGTCAAAAAAAAAAAGACAAGGCCGGGGGCACACGGAAAGACAGCGCCGAGGAAGGGTGGGGTAGAAGGGTCAGAAAACATGTCACACGCAAACTTGACAAAGGGGGGTTTACCGAACTGGGGGGGAAAAAAGGTGCTCAGAGGAAGGAAAAGGGGAAAAAAAAAGTGGCCCTTCACGGGGGATGAAGAAGACAGGAACGCTGCTGAGTCGGGAGGAAGAGAAAAGAATGGGGGGTGACTTGCATCAGGGGGGAAGAAAAAGGGAAGGCGGAAAGAGTAAGGGGCCACCTGTGTCGAATAGGCGCCAAGTCACTCGCCTCACGCACGGTCTCGCGGGAGAAAGGGAAAAAATAACTGGGAGCATTCGTAGGGACGGGAGGGGACTAGGAAAACGAAGCTTCAGGGGTTACATGAAAAAAATGGGAGAGAGAGGGGCAAAATCACGGCGGGGCCTGTACATGAGTTGCGGGTGAAGGAGTGCACGGACATGACAGGGGGGGAGAAGAAAAAAAGAGAAAATATTTCAACTGGGAAGAAAAAAAAGGAGGGTTTCCGAGGGCATCGGAGGAGGCAGGCAGGTGTGGCAGTTGTCGAGAGCACCAAAAAAAGGCTGGTCAGCGAGGAAAAAAAACAAAATCGCTGATTGGAAAAGATAATTGAAAAGCGAAGAGGGGGGGTAAACCTTCCCGTTGTCTCAGGGCAGGGGGAAAGAAAGTGGACAGCCTTCGTTGGGAAAAAGAGAAGGGTAACCGAGGCAAACAGGGGAACAATAAACGTCCCGGTTGGAAATGGGTGGAAAAAAACTAAGCAAAAGGCACTCTTTATAGACGAACGGAAGGAGGGGGTCGACGGGAGGGTGCAACACAGGTTTGAAGATAAGGATTTAACTCGAAAAAGGGAAAAAGGAGGGAAGAAACGCAGGGCGAGGCACGTTCCATTAGTAAATGGACTAGAAAAGTCGAGGGGAAGAAAGAACGAAACTGGGTCCATAAAAAAAGAAAATTGGGGCAGTTGAAACTAGGGCCAAAAGGGGGCCCGGGGATCATCGAGTCGGTCCAAGAGGATGTCAAAACATCAACTTCAAACCAGACTAATTGGGCACGAGAGGGGGGGGGGGAAAAACAGGAGGGGTGTGGGGGTTTGGGTGGCATCAGTGGTAGCGGAACCAGTCGCGGGGTCAAAAAATAGAAAAGTTCGTGAGGGGTCTGCGAATGAAATACGGGAAAATGCAGAAGAGGACAACCTTGACATAGTCTTCGGCTCCGGTGTAGGATACAAAAAAAGAAAAGCCTATGCTGACAGCTCTGACGCCAAAAGAAAGGACTCGGGGTTGTATACGATCTAGGAAAAAGGGTGTGCTAACACAAATCACCAGTGAGGAAAAACAAAAAGAGAAAAAAGGAATAAATAGGTAAGTGCGAGCACAGGCAAAGGACCAAACCGGTAAAATTGGGCCGTTGGAAGGGGAAGAAAAAAATGGTTGCGGAGAAGGAGGACTTCAAAGAAATTCAAGTTTCTATTAGACTGGGCCAAAAGAAAACGGTGGAGTGCTTACAGGTATAAAACAGGACCGCAGAAAAATACACCTTGGTTAAGGGAAAAAAAGAAAAGAAAAGAATAGGAAAAGGGGGGGAGTGAACAAGAGGTCAAGGAAAAATGACCTGTCTGGAAAAAAAGGGACAGCTGACACATAGCGAAAAACCAACAAGAAGGGAATCAAAAAGGCACCGCTGGAGAAGGGAAAGTTCCCTTTGAGACAAGGGGTAGGAGAGTAGACGAAGTGTGAAAGGGGGGTGCATTTATTCGCCAAAAGAAGGGGAAAGGGGGGGGGGAAGTAAAAAGCATAGCGCGCCATATATAACGGACGTTTTTCTAAGAAGGAAGAGAGAAACGCCCGAAGAAGGGAAAAAAGGGCTTGGGTGGGTTTCACGGAAAAAAAAAAAAGTTGCACCCGGTTTGGAAGACAAAGGGTGACAAAAAAGAGCTAATTCTTGGGGGGGCAGGAACAAAAAATCACGCGCAAACGTGAAAAGGTTTCTGGAACAACACCGGACAACGGCTAAAAAGGACGGGCCCCGCACTCCAGGGATGACCTAAAAAAAAAAAAAAACAAAATGGGAGCCGGAAGCGATCACGAGGAAAGCCTCGAAAAAAAAAGGAAGGGGGGGGGTTGTCTTGAAAATAGATAGATTCGCAACATACCAGGCAAACGATCTAGGAGAAAAAAAAATTGACGAACGTAAGGGCAAAAGTGCCGTTTATAAACAAGGTTGACCGGTTGACTGCGAAAAACAAAGACAAAGGATCAAAAAAATTCTTAAAAAAAAGGAAGACAACTGCGGAAAAAACAAAAACCGGTAACTGCGGGCGGGGGTGCGCTAGTGGGGCGAGGAGAAAACCAAAGGAAGAGAAAAGCTTGGGGGGGAGCTCCACGGAGATGGCTTGAGGCAACTCCGGCAGGGGGGAGGGAACAAGACACAAGTGTGGTAAACGGAAAAATGTGCGCAGAAAGGGGAACCAGGGGCCGAGGGAGGAAGGGCGCCCGTCGGCGCTGGTAACGGGGTAAAGGGGCAGGAAGGACAACTTGAAAAATATTGTGGCAAAAAAAAGGAAAAAAAGGGTCAATTGACTAACAGGGGTGAACGGGGGAGGTCCGAGGGCACTTACGCAACACGGAAGGAAAAAGAAGTCAAGGGGGAGTGGCCAGGTCGAAAAAGAAATAAAAAACGGTCTTCCAAAAAGGGAGGTGTGTGCTTTACTAGGGCACGGGGAAGAGAGGGGGGAGGGAAACTGGGGAAAGTGGGGGGGAAAAAAAAAAAAAAAAAATTGCGAAACTAGATGAAAGAGAATAGTGGGTCTGTTCGAGTAAGGAAAAAAAAGAGAGGGGTGGGGGGGGGAAGACAAGGCGAAAGAGGGACTGGACATGCTCAGTGTTCAGAGGTGAGAAAAGACTAACGGGAAAAACGAACTTTGACGAGGGGGGGGGGAAACATATCACATCGAAAGAGGAAGCAGTCAAAAAAAAAATATCAAAAAAGGTGGGCCTGGGGGGGGGAAAGACATAGGGGACCCAAGAAAAGGTTGCGACTTAACAACGGTCTGGGGCCAGGGAGGTTCAAGGACATGGGGAAACAAAGGTAAAACAGGTACCTGGACATAAAAATTGGAGGACACCTCAAAAAAGAAGGGACAAGTGAGCACGGGAGAGAGAAAAAAAAAAAGCACGAACTTTACCATAGGGAACGGGGGGGGCAAGGGGGGGGGCGCGGTGGTCAAACGACGATCGTGAAGGGAAAAAAAAGAATGTTTGGGTAGAGAAAAAGAGAGCGCCTGAAATCTTGGGAGGGAAAAGTCAGCAAGGGGGGGGGAAGGGCGTCGCGCGTGACAAAAAGCGGGGGCAAGGGTTGCAGCAAAAAGGCGTAAAGAAAAGAGCAGACTGTTCATACGAAGGGGGTCGAGAGGGAACGAAAATACTGCAAGGGAGAAAAAAGGTGGTCATCGGGACTCATAAAAAATAGGGGGAAAAAACCGATAACCGCCACTAGGAACGGGCTCGAAAGAGGGAGGCAAACGTACCAAAAATAAATGGGAGGGTCCAATAATATTCGAAATTCAGGAAGTGGTCAAAGGGACGTGCAAGATAAAAAAAACGGACGATAACCAGGAAAAAAATGCCGGAAACGGCCGGGGCACTCGAAAGAATCCGCGCAAAAAAAGGGGAAACCGAAAGAGGTGGACGGAGTAAAAAGGGTCAAAGGGAAAGGGGGAAAAGAGTATCGATAACAGGTTCCTCGAAAAAGAGGAAAAGCCTGCCTAGCTAAAACGCATTTTTTGGAGGTGAGAGAAAAAAAAGAAAGAGGATACTAACCAGTGCATCAGGCAAACAGGAAAAGAATGGAGGCATTACTGGGGAAGACAAATGAAAGAGGGGGGCCTGGAACGGGGAAAAAAAAGAAACACTTAAAGTCAAGTCGGAAAGTAAGAGAGGTAAAAATGAGAAAAAGAAGGTACTCGATGAAAGGAATGGTGGGAGGGAAAGGGGGGTCCCGGGGACGGGGGGTGGTCAGGGGGGAAAAAACCGTTTCTGAGGTAAAACGGGGGGGGAGCGAGAAAGAGGGGGGACGGGAGAAACGACGAGAAACAGGGGGGCAGGGGGTTCCCAACGACGCCGATAACGACCTACGAGGGGAAGGGGAGTCAGACTCAACAGATCGGGACATGCGCGGTCAAAAAAGAAAGCCCTACACCACGAAAGACTGCCTGAAATGGATGACCAAGCCAAAAGGAAAAAAACATTCGGGGAACTAGTAGAAAAGTAAAAGGGGAACAGGCCGCTTCCGGAGGAAAAAAAATGTTCAATGCGTGTTATGGAATACGCCCCAAGCACACGCAGCGTTCAAAAAAAAGCACTTCGTAAAGGGGGTCCAAAAGGGGCTCAAGGATAACGACCAAAAAAAAGACTATTACGGGACTTGAAAGAAAGCGCACCTCTGACAAGGGGGAGGGGAAGGAAAGATAGGGTGGTGACTTACAGATGCTGCAAAACGAAACTTACATGGTCAGCCTCGCCGGAAACCCGACAGAAGGTACGAAACGGAAAAAAGGGGTCAGAACAGCTACGTAAGGGGAAAAAACGTCTCAAGACAGCAGTAAAAAAAAAAGGGATGGGGGGGAGACCGCGCGCGAGACCCGACGACAGGGGATTCGGGTGTTGTGAGTGCAGGAAAAAAAAAAAGGGGACGAGAGAGCAAAGGACGGGCGAAAAAAAAGCCGAGATCATACAAAGACAGGGAAGAACAGAAACGGGAGGTGAGCCTTAGGGGAAAGTCGAGAGCCGGAACGATGCCGAACACAGAACTTAAAGTGTGGCAAGGGTAGCGAAAAAAGTATTGTGGAAAACAAAAAAAGGACAACGCAAAGAATATCACCCGGGACAAAAAGAATTAACGGCTGGACAAAACTGAAAGGAAGAGGGGGTAGGGGAGTCAGTCTAATATCCGCTGCGAAATGAAAAAGGAAAGAAGAGGAAAGCGTCGAACAGCCGAAACGAAAACCCTAGAAAAGAAAAACCTTAAAGTCGAGGTCTAACGTAAAAAGGGAAAGAAAAAAGAGAGTTAGAGAGGGGCAGGGACACGAGGCCAGAAGCCTCTCGTCAATGAACTTCCAGCGGGAAAAAAAAATTAAGACCACTCAGTTAACAAAAAAGAAGAGGCCAAGTCAGAGGAGTACCGTAGATCCGAAAAGAAAAGGGAGAAAAAAAAATTGACGCGTGTATTTTTAAAAGGACCGAATAAAGAAGAAGGAAGGACCAACTAGTCACGGGAGGAGAAGGAGGAAGGGGCTCTACAGAACTCGGGAGAGGACGGGGACAACCCGAGTCTAGCTCCTTCCGGTCTGGAGGGAGAAAACTGGAGAAAAGAAAGGTGTGTGTGGAAGTCGACGACCAGGCTAGGAAAAAGAGAATGATAAAGAAGGGGTAGGAGTTCGCGTTCGTGATTCCCAGCAGGAGGGGAAACCATCAAAAAGGGAACTGCTTCGAGTGACGAAAGGCAAAAAAGGGCCACGCGCGGGAACTGGAAAGACAAAAAAAGCATAGCTCCACGTCAAAGGAGGGGAAAGAAAAAAAAGCATATAGGGAAACGAAAAGAGAAGGAGGGGGAGGGTGGAACGGTCTCACTCACCGGAAAAAAGGGGAAAGTCCTGCGTATTATATTGAGGCGGCAGGGAGAGTGAAAATAAGGCTGTAACAGGGGGAAAAACTCAACTGGGAGACTTGGGACTAAAAAAAAAAAAAAAAACAAAAAGGGAAAATTGGGAGACTATCTTGAAGGAGAAGGCACAAACAGTCTATTGGGGGGCAAGCCGCTAAAGATTCTGGTTGTGGAACTTCTTCTGGAGGTGGCGAAAAAAGCATGGAAGCGCTCGACCAAGAAAAAAGGGGAGGAAGGCGCGGCAGGGAAAGTCCTGGAAAACACGGGGGATCGGAGGAAGTTGGGCATCTGAAAAAAGGGGGAGGGGGGTCTAACGTACAAAGAAGGAGATCAAATGTCAGGAATTATGAGAACTAACAAAAAAAAACGGCAGAAAAGACTTCCGTTTTGACCGTCGTTACTTAGTGGGGGGCCAACAGAGGGTTCTTGTTGCCAGCTAACAGAAGAAGCGGCGAGACGTAGAGAGGCGCAGGGAATGTGACGAGGTCAAGCTCAACGATCGGAAACCGAGGAAAAGAAAGAGTCAGGTTCGGTCCAGCCGCATCAAGCAACTCAGGGAGAAAAAAGAAGTGAAAAACGAAGAAGTCACTGGGGGCAGGGTGGGTGTCAAAAACAAAAAAGGGAAGTGGCGGTGGAAAGCCAAGGGCAGCAGATACACGTCTGCTGCCATGGGTGAGGGAAGGAACAGGGAAGCTCAAAAAAACAAACCAACAAAAAAACGGAGGGGAAAAAAAGATATAGACAATCAATACATTGGGAAGGGGGAAAGCACTAAGTGGAATCTTCAGAGGAGCAAGCACGTTAGAGGTCGAAAACCGTAACTATTAAAACTGAGGAGGGGGGAAAAAAAAACGGAAGGATCTAGATGGAAGATGGAAAAAAGGGAGGGAAAATCACCCGACGGACTGTGAGACTGCACAAAAAAAGAAGAGAACCGAGAAGCAGAAAGCCTCGTGGACCCGAAAGCCTAAGGAAACGACTGCGTCCCCGAGTCGTAAGGACTGGGGCTGAGAAAAAAAACACAAAACAAGAAAAAGCAGGTGCATCCCACAAAAGAGCCGGACAAGAGGGGGGTAAGGTCAGTCCAAAAAAAAGGATAGCGCAAGTGGCCAACCGTGAATCACGGGGGGGGGTAAGGGGGGGGAGGGACTTGGGGTCACGCAATCCAGGACAATGACAATGTCAATCATAAGAACCAAAAGCCACGAAGAATGCAGACGCCATTGAAAACAAACCACATAGCTCTCATAAACAAGTCAGGAAAGGAGAAAAGCGCAAACTGTCCAAAAACAGAGGGAATGGAAAAATGCCCGAGCTTCTCAACATCAAAAGAAAAAAAAGGGGTTACAGAGAGGGCCCGAGCAACACGTGAAAAAAAGGAAAAAAAACAAAGTCGAGGGAAAGGCGATCAGCGAGACGTGAAAATTCAAGGGCAAAGAATGGAACGAGCCACAAGAAAGGAACAATCGCGAACGGGTGGGAAAAACGGGTGACTGTTACTAGACGAGGGCAAAAAAAAACAAGACCATAAAAAGATCTCGGTTCTAAGGGACGCAGTCTCTACTTTGGGCCACTACGACTTATGCTAGGGAAAATTGTAGCGGCCGCGCTAAGTAGGGACACGGGGAATGGGAGAAAAGAAAAGAAAGGAAAAAAGGAGAGGGGGACGTCGGGTACAATATGGTACCATGCCAACGCCGGAACGCTCAAAAAAAAACAACAGGAGGGAAAACCTTAGAAAAAAATGTGGGCGAAAAGGAATTTCGCGTTAGAAGAAAACTGGACGTACGAGTCCCAAAAACCGGAAGCTTTACTAAGGGGGGGAAACTCGGATGCGCCCCTAAAAGCGGGGGGGAAGAAAGAAAGGCAAGGGTTGAAGTTCGAGAACGTTCGCTCAAGACTGCGGAGAAAACGACGAAGGATGTCAATCCTCGACGGGAGGGGGGGGAAGGGCGACAGGGGGATTATGTGACTGAAGTCAAGGGAGGGGTAATGTGGTGTTCGGAGGGGGGCAGGGGGGTTCAGTATAAAAACGGGAGCAAAACTCTCAGAAAAGGAGCAACAGCCTTCTGGAAAAAGGGCGTCAAAGAGGTCAAAGTCGGCAAACGCGTGTTGGGCCAGGTGCAGCACGTCGAGGAGCAGGAGGGGGAAACTTGAATAACGCCCCGGGAAACGAGAACAAAAAAAAGTGCGCCAAAGATCTCGTGATAAAGCCGGAAAGAGCACAGCTGAAAAGGGAAAAAAGGGGGGGGGTAAAAACCGGAAAAGCGGAAGAAAAACAAAGAAAGGCGGGAATCGTCAATCACACAGACGAGGACGGGGTAGTGAAACAAAACAGTAAACACCGACACAAAGAAAAGTCAAGTTGGGGTTCGGAGGAAAGGGGGGGTTCGGGGATATCTGGAGGGTCCGCAGGGGGAAAAGCGCGTAGGATCGAAAAAAAGAGGATAGGCGGGCGCAGTCGAACCTTGCAAGAGGGAGCAGCACCCTAACATTGAAGCACAAGCAACCGCTATTCGAGGTCTTCATTCTATCGATGCGGTTCGCAGCAAGGGAAACATCTTCCGCCCACATCAGAATGTGATGCCCGAAAGAAAAACGAAGTCTGTGCCCTGGTGAAAAAAAGTAAACCTGCACCTGGGGGGAGAGGAAAACATAGGCCTAGGTAAAAAAAAGGGGGGGGAAAAGATATGGGGCTAAAAGGGGTCTGTGTCGGAAAAAAAAAAAAAAAACTGGAGTAGGGCGCAACCGAGGTGCAAAAAACGAGCACGTCCAAAGAATGGAAGCGAAACAAGAAAGGACGGGTCATAAGACCAAAAATTCCTCTCCACAGGAAGGAAAGGACGCGGAAACCCCGTTCTAATCCAAGGAGATGAAAAGAAGTTTTGCTGAGGGGGGTCAAAATGGAGGCACCTGTTGGTTACTGATGAATACTGATGACCTCGACAACAAATGCTCGGGGGGAGGCCGGCACGAACTTAAAAGAAGGGTTCCAATCTGCAAGAAAGGGTCACCCGGTCGCAAGGAAGACCGACCGAGGGAACTAGGATCATTTCGGGTAAGGAGGGTTCGGGGTGACAAAAAGGATTCCGCAGTGTCAAAAAAAAAAAAAAAAAAAAAGATAGTCTCAAGTAGGCGCAAAAGCTTAAGAGGATGAAACGAAAAAGGAGGGTAAACCTTGGAGGAGGGAACAAAAAACCCGGCGTATTCAGGGGAAACGCAAAAGAGGGCACAAAGAGACGACCCCGCCGAAAAGGGAAAAAAAAGGGACTGGCTACCACAAATGAACACATCCGAGCCTTTCACCGACCATAACAAAAAAAGGAAACTCCACAAACAGAAAGGTAGAGGAAAGGGGGAGTGGAAAATTGTCGACTGGACTCGCAATTTGAAAAGGGTAAGGCCTACGGGGGTGCATATAGGGGAAACCGGAACAGCCCCCTTGGGGGAATTGGTTATGAACAGGAAGAAACAATCCTCCTTCTGAGGACGGGGGGGGGGAAGGCAGCAGCTGTTGAGGAGCGAAGAAAATTGTCGGGCCAGAAAAAACGAGCGACGCGACACCACACCAAGCCAACTGGTTAAACGCGAGGACGGACAACAGAAAAAAACTCATCTGGGTCAGACGATAAAGGAGCAGCAACAAAGGTAAGGTGAAATGGATACCGAAAGGCCTCGGTCGGTCTCCTTGGGAAGGTAAAACGAGCGCGTGATACTAAAAAAAAGGCGGCCTGCAACCCCTAAAGGGCGGTTCATCGGCACAAAACTGGGCACACGGGAAAAGGATGAAGCTCAGCGGCAGGGGGGCACATCACCTGCGGACTGGGGCTGATCAACTTCGAAGAAGGCGTTGGTCCTGTGAGAAAGAAAGGGCACAAAAAACCTGCTTGGAAAAAGCAATTGAAAAGAGCCCAGGACTCAATGGCAAGATAGTGGGGCGGTGCGAGCTCGTAAGAAGTGGGCTGGGAAAAAAAGGTGACAGCAAAAAGCGTCAAAACAATGCGCGGAAACACCAAGTCGCTAAAGACTGAAAGTTGGACTGCGTACGCTTCGCTGGGGCGAAGAAGTGTATAAGAACAGTCGTGCTGTCAAGTACAGAAAGCTCGTGGTTGGGGGAAAAACAAAGTCATTGAAACCTCTGTCGGGGTTGAGGTAACGAAGAGAGACTTCCGGGATCCGAAAACCGTGGGATAAACAAGGGGAGGAGAATGGGGGGGCGTCAGGGGGGGAACTCGTGGTTTGGGAAAACAAATCAAAGGAAACTGGGTCATAATGGGTCCGAAACAGAGGTCCAGTCGGGGTTTCCGAGACAAAAGGCATAAGAAAAAAGGATCAGGAAAAACCACTAATGAGGTGGGATGTAATTTGGGGGGGGGAAAAAAAAATGTTCGTTTGGGGGGGGGATAACAATGTTGATCTGGGTGGGCGAGGAAAAAAAAAGAAAAAAAAAACTTTCCTTCGCGTGTCGTCCAAGTCGGTCTTGCACAAAGTCGCGAGGAGAAAATGGGGAGTCTTAGCCGGGTCTCGAAAAAAAACAAAACGATAGGTGCGAGAACAACAAAACGACACTTAAAAAATCTTCTGCGAGGGGGGGACTCTCGTAGAAGGGCTCACAGCAAAAACAACAGGCAAAGGGGTACTGTCACGAGACGACATCCAACAACACCGACGACGGTCAAAAAGAAAAACAAAAAGGAACTAGGGAAGAGATGGTGGGCATTCAAGGAAGGCACCGCGATAAAAAAGGGGGGGGTAAATGAAGTCACGGCGTAAACGGGGGAGCATGACCATAAACCAGAAGCCAGGGGGAGTAAAAGTTCAAAAACAAGTGAAACCTTCCTGGAAAGGCATTTCCCGTCCAGGGAAAATTACCCTCTTGACCACGCGCAGAAGTGGATCACCTGACCATCTGCCAAGGTCCATGGCAGTAAAAAAAAGCGAGACTTTGAAAAAAACGTGGCAGTCGACGAAAGGAGGGGGTGGAGAAAGAATAAGGAGTGAGACAAAGCTTCTGAGAAGTGGAGAAAATTCCGAGGTCATACAAATGCACTCGAAGTAAACTAGGGTTGTGGGTACGAGGTTCCATTTGGGGGTGAAGAAGAATTTCCGACGACCTCCGTTGCCGACGGTTGCAGGAATCCGCAAGAAGGGAAAAGGGGGATCGCACAGGGAAGCTCTACTTGTGAGGGAAAAGACGCGGAGGAACTGACGCCTGGATAGG
>Ga0179591_1285786_pt1 | contig 14732 bp, 17 predicted proteins | sample CZOMad2_1_08_16f_FD_182891 | JGI IMG/M metagenome (GOLD analysis project Ga0179591, IMG submission 182891) | Vadose zone soil fungal communities from Angelo Coast Range Reserve, California, USA - CZOMad2_1_08_16fungal (PacBio error correction) | ecosystem: Environmental > Terrestrial > Soil >...
ACGAACCCTTAGGCAGGTGCTGGGTCAAGTGGGGCGCTGTAAAATATCATCCTAAAAGCAGGGAGAAAATGACTCACAAGTCCTGCTGGTCCTATGAAAAGCGGGCAGGGAAAAATTGGACCAGGAATGTCTGCACATGACGGGGGTTTTGCTGAGGGGCGGGAATGATGCTATGGGAACGCGGGAAACGGAGAGAGGGGGGGGGGGTAAAGCAACAGAGAGAGAAGGGAAATGACGAAAGAATGCACGCGAAGGGGGGAACAAAGCTTAAGGGCTAGCATCGGTGCCGGGGAGGTCGAGGGACACTTCCTCTATGGAAAATGCTAGCCCCACCGAAAGGTGGGAGACCCACTATTATACTCGTTCATCAAGTATAAGGGCTTAGCGTCAAGGATGTAACCGGAGTCATCATCATTGAGCTGTAAGCGGGGACGGGAGCAAACACCAGAATAACAACTAATCTGTTCGCCGCCGCCAGGGAATGTCCAATCACCCCATTGAAAACCGACATAAAGTACGAAAGATCGAAACAACAAAGAATAACAGCAGTCTCCTTAAGCCAAAAAAAAAAAAAAAAAACTGAAGAGGAGACCAAGGAGTTCCTATTGACGAAAAAGGGACAATAGGGGGGAGTTTTCAGTACCTAGTCAGCGGAAGGAGTCCGTTTAGGCTATCAATGATTAGTAGGCAGCGCAAGAACAAGTGGATCACATTCGGGGGAGAAAGGAAGGGGGGCACGGCCGGGGGTCAGCCGAGTGGAACTAAGGGGGAAGAAGGAGATAGCGTGACGGTGCGGGGATTGGTTTTTACAGCAGGGGGAATTAAAACTGGGGTAGAGAAAGCTAAACGGGGGAAAACACAAAAGCCTAGTAGGGAAAGAAGAGAATACTAAGTCCTAAAGCGCGGGGCACCTCTTTGCAGCACAAAGAGCTCATCGCCTTACAAAAAAAAGAAACAGGCACTTTTACCGAACGAGGCAGCAAACTTATATGGTGCATCAGAGGGGAAAGGCGGGGGCTGGATGGAAGCTAGAGGCTGGACCCCAACAATCACGACAATCAACTCTATTCACGGCAGAAAGACCTTGGGAGGAAGCCAGGGGAAATTCAGGAGGGACGTACGAGCAACAGCCGGCTGAGTGCCGCACTTCTATGGAAAAGCAATCTTTTCCTGGGGCACAAGTCTTTACAAATACACCCGTTGTCGCTGAGCGAGATATCGGAGAAGGGTTGTTCTAATTAGATGGAAAGGTCAGGAGAGGTTGGGCACGTAACAAATCCCGGAGTAATGTGTGCTAAGGGGAAAAATAGGACCTCACTGCCGCTCTGATTCTGTAAAGAAAGTAAAGAGCACGTCACTCGAGAGGGTAAAACCGAAGGCTAATGACCATCAAGCCGAGAAGGAGGGAGACGCATGATTACGGAACATATGAAAAGAGAAATCTAAGGGAGAACCCGGATGAAAATCCACGCGTCAGAGAGGCTCCACTCGCCAGAAAGCTCGGGGTCGTCAGGAGGGTTATGGAGGCATGTTCGCTTTGGATCAGAAAGGGAGTCTCTCGATGCTAGGGAAAATAAAAGGACTCACTCAACTCAGAGGTCAGAGGAGAGCGGGCTCCGCGGTAAAATCGTCCGGTCTCAGGGGAATTCTGTGCTCCGTAGTCAAGGAGCAGGTATGTGTCCGTGCGAAGAGGAGAATCGGCGCCACAATAGTAAAGTAGGGGGGAGAGGGAAAGGAGCATCCTAGCTAGGCTACACTGGTGACTGATTCACCTCTCAGAATGCGCCGCAGAGGAGAAAAGTTCTCGTTCTCTCAATGTATGATACAACGGACAGACTTCTAAGGGACTGAAACTTCCAACACTTCTTGGAGAAATTACATCTTTACCTCGGGACGACGATCATGGGCTTCCGAAACTGATCGCTGGAAAATGGGGAGAACCTGTGATCTTATAGGTGAGTGGAAATGCATCACTCATAAGGCAAATAACCACGAAGGCCCCTTTAACGCCGTCACCTTTAAGGCATCAGGGAGTGAAGGAAGCAATGAAAGAGCGGTTATTTTCTGAGGACCAGGGGAGTGGTGCAGAATGCTCAAAAAAGAAGAAAATCATCTAAATCAAACTCAGATCGTGGGTCTTCTACAACCAGGCAGCAGTACTTTCCTAACTAATAAGAACACAAGGACGAAAGAACTCCTACACTCGTGCAGTATAGGGTTTCCAACACACCCAGAAGGGGGTCCATGACGTGGACAAAAAAAAAATCTCGGGAAAAGTACCGGAAAGGAGATCGGACACACACTGTACTCGGGTCTTACAACTCAAAAAGGGGGGGGCGTCTGGGACGCTGCACCGTACGTCCCCACATTCACGTGAGCAACTGGAACAAAAAGCAACTAGGGGGAAAAGGGTGAGCAGAGTCTCCACCCGCCAGTGTTCGAGAGACTGATCGGGTTTCGCCAGTGCGAGCTAACTGGAAAAAGCCACTTCACTCGCATTGGGGGCAAACAGACCATGCTTGAATTCCGAGACTACTCATTCGATGGCACGAGATTTATGCGGCTCGTTCGTGCGAAGGAAGTTCGAAAGATCTGGGATCTCTCTACGCATCCGCGGGATGGCTCGATTCTAGGAGGGAAAAGGTACCTTCTACACAAGGAAATCGTGGTCTGGGGTCCTTAAAATGATTCCTAATACCGAAAGAAAGCGACGCAAAACAATATTGCCTACTTACAGATCGTATAAAAAAAGGAGGACTATTAAAAGAGGTCCGATTCGGAAAAAAGGAAAAGGGGATGACGCCTCTCCTGACATTACGGAGCTATAAGGCGAGGAAAGCAATAGGAGAGGAGGTCACGCGACGGAAGTACCAAGCCACAACTAACTTACTACCCACAATAGGAAGAGACCACACAACAACTCTTCGTACTGCTCCTGCTGGCGAGGAGTGATTTTCTCCGAAGACATCCAAACATAAAAAAGTGCCGTGGCGGCTGTCCCCCTCAAAAAACTTAACATGTCTTATGGAAGGATGGTTATAGAGATACTCCACTGAGGAGAACAGGGGGGACTGGTGGATTTCTTTTGCCGAGACGATCATCTCTCCGCAGAGCCTTCTGTAAAGAAGACTGTGAGAAGGAATGCGGATCGTCAAGAATCAGCATACCACGTGGAGTACACTAACCGCCTAAGGCAGACTTGGTGGTCGAGAAGACATGGGCATATCTAACAATTGGAGACGAACGGCCCGGCTCGATGTAGCTCAACCAACGGGGGATGCCGAAATAAAAAGACAGACCCGTCGAAAGACTACCGTACGGACCGTGACCGAGCCGCGGAGGCACGACGTTCAGAGAATCTGTTCGTTTCGCGGTATAGGTCCTTCGTACTCTACCCAGATCGTCATGCCGCGAAAAAAAACGGGAAACTGATTTCGCTCGCTCTCCACCCTCCGGCGGACCGTCGTTCAACAACCGCAGTAATGAGTTAGCGAGGGAGCGAAGGGTGACTGACGGGCTCCTGCTCTGGTGACCGCCAGTTCGCGCAGGAGGGGCGAACCGGTTCTGTTTCCTTTCTTCTCAGGGCTTTATACGTGTGCATGGCCAGGACTGAGATCGGGGCACGACTTCTGGTCCCTTCCGTCGAACTGTTCCTGAATCGAATCGTCGCGGGTGACAGTAAATGCGAATCGGTACGGATCTCCTGCGGTTACTTTGTCGTTGATTAATCCGTCAGCGTCATCATGACTTTAATTCCCGTCTAAAGAATCGCAAATAGCGGAAGAGCTTGGACCTCTCTGGCATGGGGCTGGGGTCAAGGCCTGCCGGAAGGCTGAAAGGCACAGGATCTTGTCTAGCCGAAGGCAAACACGCCACCTGAGCCGGGACCGCTGAGGTAAAATGCGGCGGCTGGACCCCGTGACCAACCACCAGAGGATCCGATGAGTCCTCCCTTCTATCTTGTCCCGGGAAGAGTCTTTCTTTGAGTCTGCAACGGGGCAAGGGGAGCCGGGGGAGCGAAAAAGAATGAAGATCGAGGAAAACCGGGTCGAATTGGTTGCAGCCACGGATGCGAACGCTATTGAAAAAAACGAGTTTAGGAGAGGCATGGGAAGAAGCTCTTCGATTTTTACATTAGTTCGTCCTGAGTTCAATGCCAGACGAGCGGATCGTACACTGTCTAGAGGAAAGGGGTTGGAAGGGGGGACTGATTCCCCTCAAACGAACGGAAAGAAACTGCCACCGAAACATCTGCTGAGGATGCGAAGGGGTCAGTTGCGATGGACCTTCGCGATCAAGGGGGCCGTGTGCGGTTTTTCGCTTTGCCTCGCGCAGCACTAGAAAAACAGTTAAGCGCACCGTCAGAAATAGTCCCCAAAGGTGAAACCAAACTTTTCACTTGGGAGAACCTGCTTCGAAAAAAAAACGGGGGGGAAGGGCAGAGCACGTCTCTTGTTAGCGCTGAAAGGCACGCTGGGGGATACCAAAGGGAGGTTGTAAGCATCAAAATTTCCTCGGACGGAAGTTGGGAAACGGTCGTTCCGCAAGCTAATTCCTCCGACCGAGGGGGGGGGACAGGCTCTCCTGGCGGGAAATTGAGAGAGGGGTGTTACGCACGCACTAGAAAGAGTCTTCACTTGATTCCGGGGATACCGAAGAGACGAGGACAAAGTACCTGGTTGCTTTTGCTCATATTCTCCCTGAAGCAAGACGACTGCTCGGTAAGATAACTGGCGACTTATGCCTTCAAACGTCAAAAAATTTAGAACCTTGGGAAACATCAGCGAGAATCACAGGAAAACTCTCTCTGTCAACGTCGTTTGATAACGCCTTCCAAACCCTTTCCCATTTTCAGGCGGACGCAGATCGCTCGACAAAAACGCGGACAATAAAGGTGAAACCCATCCGACTGAAGGAAACCGCCCGTAACACGTCGCGGGGACTTTAGGGACGTATTTCGCCTGAAAGGCAAAACCCCACGCGCCCTGATGCCGTGAGTTAAACGGGGGAAAAAGCCAATCTGCGCTCTAACTGGAGCGCGAGGACAGAGGCTTCGTCCCTTCTAGTCGACCGAAAAGTCGGCGTGAATGGTCAACCGAGGTCAGGAGCTCGTCTACGTGGTTCCATCGCTTGGTGCGCGGGACAGCCAGAAAAGTGAAAAGCACTCAGATCGCGTCGGCAAAAAATTGACAAAGCGAACTCCGCTCCTCAATTCTTCACCGCTGGGGAAGAACATATACGATGCAATGTGAAAATAAAAAACGTTCGTCCGTCCCCTCTACGCGAACTAGAAAACGACACTGAAAGCAATCGTGCTTTTGGGAGCCGAAAATGTCTATACCATTCATTACTTCGAGTGCGCTTTCTGGCCTCGCACTAATCAAAATTTTTCTTGGTGAAATGCAGAACAAAGGTTCGCAGCGGGATGGGTCTGGAATGGAGTAGAAAAACGCTCCTTGCGTATACAAAGTCCTCGCAAGGGAAATCAAGAATTTGGTGCACATGAGTCTGCAGCCCAGAGGCAAGGATACGTCGTTGTGCAGTAAACTACGAGGGAGCGCGTCCGGGGGCGGCACAAGCAGAGCCACTTCGAATAAGGCTACGGGAACAGAGAGGGGGCTGCCCCGGATGTATGGAACCGTACAGGCTCCTTGTCACGAGGGCGGTGAGCATTCACTGGGATAACAACGTCTGGGAAGGTCACCGCAAAAACAGGAGCTAAAAAAAAGACAGGAGAACATAGGGGTAAAAAGCCACTCCTCTAAGATACCTTGGTCAACCGGCTGGGATATGGAAAGCACATGTGGAAACCAAGGCCCCTGTGTCCTCCCGGGCTAGGCACAATCCTAGGGATCCGGGGCAGTCGGATGCGCCGCGTCCTAATTCAGGAATCTTTTATCAAAGACTCAAGTCTCCGCAGACGGGGAACAACCGTGACCAACGCAATAGGAAGGACTCCGGGATGATGTGAATCGCACTTCTAACCTGCGCGTAGCGGAAAAGACGTGAAAAAGGATCCGGCGGTGCTTTTGATCCTGCTTATGGAGATGAAATTGTCGCCTCTCGCTGGCTCGGGGGGGTGCAGGCCTACGACTAAGTTAGAGTCTAGACCGCTCAAGAAGTTTATCTGTCTATGAGATCTGGAGAGTGGGTCTGGGTCAAAGGAACAGATGGATTGGACCTCTTAAAGGGTAAAAGGACAAGCGGCTAGGCGATGCCACATCCCTTAGAAGGGGGCTCGTCAAACTCTCTATCAACTCCAAACAACAACGGAGGAAAGCTCAAAGCCATTCCCGGTGACCAACTGCTTCATTTGGGGGTGTGCGTACAGCGAAACCTCTCCGCGGGAAAGAAAGAAATTCAAGGGTCAAACGTGCCTCTGAAACCTGCGGCCAGGAAAAGAAAAATGGCCCGAGCGCTCATGAAAAACAGCAGTCTGTGACTTCGCTAGGGTGGAAACTCCTCACTTGGTGGCACCGGCCCACCGGACAAGCCGATGCTGGCAAGGGAGTCCATCAAAGAAAGCCCAGAACACTCCCAGCAAAGAGCCGGTTCAAGACTTGATCGGCGAAACGAGGGGAGAGGTCGGAAACTCGACCTTACTCTTTTTTGCATGTGGTCGCACCGGCTTGCACCGAGCGGCAAGGCTTCTGCTAAAGGTCCGAACGCATTCACAAGGGGGAGAGGGGATCGGGGAAAAGATCGCGATCAAAGAATTTGTGGGGCTAGCACGAGGGAAGCGCAACGCCCACTTGGCAACCGTTCTCCGCGGACTCCATCTCTGCGTTAGGACTTAAGGCGGGTGAAAGGGTCAGTACCTGAAGCCGGCTCTTTGGGTGTAACAGGGAGATGGGACCATTTCTTTCACATCTTACCACACACACATTCGCTTGTAGAGACCTCGAAGTGTAAAATGGTCGCCAGCCACCTTCTAACAATGAGCCTAATTGGACACTGCCGCGGACAGCGGGATCGTTGAAGGTAGCCAATCCTCAGGTATCAGAGGGTAGGAGAACAAAGGGATACCGCATCGCCGGTGGACAAACAAGAGCAGGGGCAGCGGCCGGACCGAAGCCCGTCAACTTCCAGAGGGGAAGGAATCTTGACGAGCAGTGTGACGGCTTGGGGGAGACGCGGAAGGTCGGTACGCAAAAGAAGAAGCAACAATTGTTCGCTTCGAAAGAATCCCTTTGGGGGGGGGAGGACCAGTGGGATTCAACGGATGCAGGGAACTACAGACATCTCGCCGGAGCCGGGAGGATGCAACCAAAAAAGCGAAAGCTTGCACTAATGAAAGTCGAAAAGAGCGAGACTGGTTTCTAATAGGGAGAACGGGGGTGTAACGGCAAACACAAAAACGACACGCGTCATCAACGAGGGTCAAAGAAAAGGAAGGGGAATTGCAGGGGGGCTGGCATATTGTCTGACATCGCCGCTATGAAATGCAGGGACTAAATGGTAATGAACGTTAGAACTTCAAGCGCATCCCATGCACCAAAGGGAATAGCTTCAGACTGGACCGGCCTTGCCAAGACGAGACTAGGGGGAGCATCAGCGAAGAGCAGAAGGACAGCCTCCTAGAGCGCACAACGATGAAAAGCCACGGCGCGGACTTCCACAGGATGAGAAGCCAGCCACGGAGCGAAAATCTCATGGGGACAGAAAGTGCGGTAAAATGGTTCGCTGTTGAACGCTCAACAGTGTAGAATCTATCGTCAAATCAAAAAGGCGAAAGTGCTTATTCCGGAGCGCGTATGCAGAAGGGAGCGTTCAGGTTCAGGACTGAGGTTCAGGGCAGGGAACAGGGCGGGTCGTGAAAAGTTCGAGGCTGACGGTGAGCTCGCGAACAAGTCTGCAATTTCTGAGGACCGGTAGGCAGAATACAGCCCTACGCCAGTTTTCACGAGAGCTATCAAGGCGCCGACAAGAAAAGCTTATAGCCGAGGAGAGGAGAGCGCATTCTTACTACACCGCAAATTGAACTCCGTCCTTCGAGGAGGAGATGAAAAACTAAGGTGTAATCCATCGGTGTAAACTCAAGGAAGCCGCGAGGGAAAAAGCTCTTACCCAGCTTCGGAGGGAGAAAAGGGGGGATAACCTGGGGAAAAAGTGAGGTCCGTTCTCATTGTAAGTGACTTCTAGCAGCTCACGAAGGAAAGGAAAATAAGAAGGCCGCCTGACGACGAACACGGACAATCAGTAAGAAAAGACATCATGGAATTTTCTTTTCGGTTCGTTCAAGGGGGAGGGCAAGAAGCTAAAAAGGAAACAACATCACAACTATCGATCAGACGGGGAGGAAGGTACGCACCGGGGACGAGTGACATTACTTGTCTAACTCATGAATAAAGTCCTGGGAAGGAAAGGGGAGAGCAGAAACATAGAGCGTTAAAAAGAAAGGTCTTTATGGGGATAGAGTGGACAGTAATCAACCAGGGCCGAGCGGAGACAAAAGGCAGGGGGGAAAGAAAAACCCCGAAGGCCACGTCGCTTTTGACCGTCTCGAGGGGGCAACTCACTGATGGGGGTTTTGAGTGGTTCTGTAGTACCAAACAGTTCAAACCTTCAAAGATGGCGTGGCACAGGGAAGGGGGAGACTCAAGCCGACAAGCACTTTCCACACTTAAGGAAAAAAGAACAGGCGCGCCATAAGTGTCCAGGACGAGTTTCTAATTATATTAGGAAGGAAAAAGCAGAACGAGAAAAGGAGAAAGGAGCTGATGAATCTCGCGGAAGACTTGCAGAGAGGGAGATATAAGGAAGTGGAGACAGGAAAAATGACCGTAGGAAGGGTACCCTACACTATGGGCCCTCCTAAAAAGGAAAGAAGGAAGAAGAAGACGACAGCAACAGTACTAAGAAAACAACATAAAGAGGAAGCAAAACTATCAGAGCCGGGACTACGAGTATTGTACTAGATTATACTAAACTACTCCTAGCTATAGAAGGATGACGCGGAATCCGAGCAAAAGGAAGTATAATACTCCTACGACCTCAAGAGCGAGGGGGGGGAAGAGAAGCCCGGCACGCCTCTAACGCCCCAACGTTCCGGACTGTGTAGGGCGAGGGGGGTTATTTAGGAGGACCGCGTCCCACCAACGCCGCGCTACACAATAGCCTGCCCTAGGCCGGCATCCATTGCCGATGTCGGGTATTTATTCTCTCAAAGGAGGGCATGGGGGAGAAGGGGGGGCGCGTCTAATTGTGGGGGAGAGTGGACGATCATATGGGCATCGAGAGCAAAAAAAACAAACCGAAAAGAAAGGAGAATGCATCGAGTCAAAAGGGCTCGAGAACACAAAAGCTCACTACTCATCGGACCAGGAAGAAAGTGAGACGACAGATCCAGCAGTCGAGGCTAGTGACGGCGATGGGGTCTAAGCTTCCAAGGGGTGGGGAAAACATGAATGGAAGGTAACCATGAACACCGGAAACCGCACCGACAGGGGGGACTACGTGCGGAAACGTTCGGGCGGCCTCCTTTCGCGTGTAAAGAGCGTCGGTATATACGTCGATAGACTTGACGAAGATTCCAACGGGGGAAGACCAAGCGAAATCGGCCGCAGACGTACTCGTCCTCTAAGAACTCCTCGTCGTCAAAAACTGTAGAAGAGGTACTCCTAAGGGAGCATCGGGTAGTCCTGGTTCGCCGGGGGAGGAGGACGTCCGTTCCAGGACTCTGGACTGCTTCGTCCTCGCGGCAGACCCTGATAATGGCAGAGGGGAACGAGCTAAGGTTCCTTCACACCAGAAAACAAAACAAAAAGAGGGGCCACTAAAGCGGAATCGGAGAGGAGAGGTCCTAGGCGGGCGACCGTGCTTTTAGGACGACGTGCGAAGAAAAATATCCACCCTTGACGTCGTCTTTATGAAAAAGCTGGGGAGAAAAAGGCCGAAGAGGGGCTGGGGCAAAGTCGACTCAAGGCCCTGGGAAAGCCACATCTGATTGCGCTCTAATAGCCCGATTAGGGGGGGGACTCCAGAAAAAGCAAAAAGAGGCCCACTGGGTGTGGGAAGAACACAATCGAATGGCCGCTTCGTCCGTTGGACTAAAAGAAAGGCTCGCTGAACCTGTATGGGTGGGGGGGGCTTCCCAAGAAGGAGGAGAAAACCGCCTTGCCTTTGAACGGAGTGTGTCAAAATTGAAAGACAAAACGCTATTTGTCTGCGTGGGGTCGAAAAAAGTCCTGGAAACAGGCGGTCCCACTGGTTTAGAGAAAATCTGTCCCTATGGGGGGATCGTTCGAATGAGGTGGGTTACTTTTATCCTGACTAACGCGGGGAATGAACCGACAACAAAGGAACATGATGCTTGTAACTTCAGAAGTTGGACTGGATGCACTGGAGGACGCTGACAATGCTCCTTCGGGACCGAGTGACGGAAAGCGGGCCGAATTTCCAATCGCAACCTCGGGGAAGGAAAGAGCCTCCGAAGACTCCAAACTTTGATAACCAACGGAAGAAGGTGAAGCAAGCTTACCTCTCTGGACACTCAAGATGGAGACAATTCGGTCAGGTGGAAGCGGAAGACGAGCCTTATCTTCCGTTTCCTGGTTTTAGCAAAAAATTGCGAAGCGAAGAGAATAGAGAGCAATCTTGCTTTCTCCGGTGCGAGAGTTCCAAGGGGGCAGACGAACCGCTGCAGAGGACTAGGGGAGATGCCTATCCTTTCCGAGATCTTTCCTAATGGTCTTGGGGCGAGATGAGAAAGGGGAAAAGGACCGCGAAATTCTGAACTCAACGGGGTAGATGCCAGAAAACGAGACCTTAGTACCAAGAAAACTTGAAAAAAAAGCGAAGAACAGTATCAAATTACTCGCTTGTGTGATCATGGTGGGGGAAATCAGCCTGCCATTCGAAATCAGAGCTGCCGATCACACGGAAACAAAATGGAATCCAGGCACGCCCGACAAGGACCGAATACACGTGTCTCCGTTTCGTTATGAAAGGGGTGGAAAGGCAATCGGACAGAAAAAGGAACGTGGCTTTGTCAAGAATGCGTAGAAGGAGCGACTCCGCTGGCATCTCCGAGGACTCGAGGAGAGGGAATTTCCTCGGAAGTGACAGAGCTGGCGGGGCGAACGATGCGGCTTGGACGTGCGTCTCAGTGAAACTTGCTTTCCGAAGAAGGAAGAAAGGGGAGGAAGGACTCTGAAAAAGAAAAGAAAGGGAATAGAAAGCAGGTGTGGGACCCTAATCGGGGAAAAAGGACACGAAGAATCACTGAAACCGTGGGACCTCCCATCTACTTAGTCGGCGGACTGAAAAAGCTCTCTTAGAGGGGGGATAGCCTAATCATATAGGGAAGGCAAGCTAGGTGCGCGTCTCCCTGGGATTAAGAAAAAGGGGTTCGGTCAAGGGGGTGGTTCGGTCGTGGACTCCTGGCAGTAAACGACATAGTCCGCGAAAAGAACGCAGGGCTGAAAATGACGGGAAACTGCCTGAAGCTAATTCCAGGATTCGGGGCCGAAACGCTGCACCTTAGAGTTCAACCTAGGGAGAGAAAGAGGGGGGGGAAGGGTGGGCACAACACACTGTGGTAAACATGGGGAGACGTAGCGGCGGAGATCCTGTAATGAGCTTGGAACGTCGCCTTTGGTCTTTCTTGAGAAATCGATGAGAGGGGAGACCCTTCTTGGGGAAGGGGAAGCAAAAAAAGACCGGCTACCCCTGCAAACGGTAACGAAGTATCCGTCACTTAAAAAGCTACTTTATCTCTGGAAAAGAGAAAAACAGAAGTGAAGGAAGGAGATAGCCATGTTTTAGATAGGAGTTCATGCCCAGAGGTAGGTATCTCGACTCCAAGGGACTACATACAAATAAGGTGACGGACTAAAGGAATTCACGCTATGGACAAATGGGGGATCCGTCAAGGCGAACCACGTCTGGGGAAACGGAGAGGTGCTGGTGCTACTTTTCGTGTGACCCCTTGAGGGGGGGAGAGTAGTCACTTGGAGGGGGATAGTTCAGATAAAGCGCGCCAAGACTGGTGATATCTCCTTGAAGGGGACTGGGTCGGAAGCGAAAGAGTTCAAACTGACGACTTGCATCGGAACAAGAACTCGAATGCCGTCCCCTTATAAACGTTGAGACCTCTCTCTCACCAACAACGAGGGGGGGGGGGGGAGAGAGAATCGGGAGGGAAGACGCAAGAAGAGGAGAACGCTTGTTACCGAAGGAAAGCGTCCAAGTGGAATCGTGGGAGGCCCCCAAAAGGGCCAACGGTCAGAAAAAACAGAATGGGATGTGAGACCTACGGTAAGGGGCAAAAAGGGACAATAACCCCGCACGCAATGCCGAAGAAAGGGGAGCACAGAGCCCCAACCGGGACCGTTAAAAAGACCGGACTCTCCTACTTGGAAATGGAGAGGGGAATAAAAAGAGGGCCCTAACTTGGGTTAAGGGATGGTCGAGTCAAGTCAGGGACGGGGATGAAGTAAAGATGGAGGGAGGTAGACACGATCGCGGATAAAGATGCGGGGTCGAGAAGGGGAAGGAGAACGCCTTTGCAGCGGGCGCATCCAAGGGGGGAGGGTTAAGGAACATATAGGTTGAAAGATGGAGGGTAGCAGATTTTTCTTGACACTTCGGGGACCTTGAAAAAAACGGGAGAGAAAGCGATCTGCTCTCCCAGCGAGGAAATAGAGTACACGGAGTGAGAGCGCAAGGCCCGTCTAATTGATCAAAAGGAAGGGTAGCCAAGAGGCCTCATCTCCGGTTAAATATCATTGCAGCTTGCCTGGGGCACAAGGGAAGAAGCACATCCTGATAAGGGATGACTAGAAAGGTCTCTTGAGAGAAGTCGGGTGACTAAAATTAAATACGAAAACCAAGACTGGACCAGACCTGTGGGTTAGGGAAGCCCAGTGGATGAAAGGAGAAGCCAACTCCGCCCTTATTCTGTCTATTCTACTGAAACCCAGAAAGCAGAAAAGAGCTGGGTCTGCTCTACGGGATCATGCGAAGGGAAAACGGTGTTCGCTGAGGAACCGGTCACGGAAAATGGATAGTCCACAAAGAAAAGAGTTTTAGGTAATGTGAGGTCGCTTGATGCTGAGAAAAAGACGCTCATGAAGGAAATGAATGACTCTCTACAAGCATCAAACCGAACGATTACTTTACAAGCAGCCGAAGCAGATACTATTAAAGAAAGATAATATCTCTCCTGTTGTTGGGGGGGGGGGGGGGGGGGGGGTTGTGTTTTTAAGAGCAAAAAAGACACCTGTCTCTAAGTCAAACAAGCGAGAACTACTTAACTCCACTGCTTCGGGCGTGGAAGGCGGTGAGATTAAAATGGGTAGAGGGGATCGAACATCATTAAAAATACGATCGGGGGTGGGGGACAAAGCTCAAAAGCCCTCGCTAGTATATTATCGAGTGAGGAGGCGCGGGGCTGACCCGAGTAGAAAAAGCAGAGGCTTCTTCTTTCTCTCGTCTTGCAGGTGCGCGTGGTACGAGTGACGCGGGAAGTACGGATCCTTAGCCAAATCACTGAACTCGTCGTGACCGGGTCCATAAGAACCTATTACCTGCGGAATGTGCGTCAGTGAAGAGAAGGAGGCCTCCAATAAGGGCTCGAAAGGGAGAGGATAAGAGTCAATGTCTTGATAGCTGGAAAGACTCGACAAGGCCTTAGGGGCGGTCAAAATAGAACTGTATATGAAGGATGGTGGAGAGAGCTGGGGGGGCTGCTGTCATCGAATGCTTACGAAAGGGGTCTTCGTTAAGAAGGAAGGGAGAACCTTACCAGTGTTAGTGAACGGTTTCGAGGGTTGAAAAAGGAAGGAGAGAAGAGACTCGAGATGCAATGCGAATTATAAGAACAAACCGGGGCATCACGACAAGTGATTAAGACAGGAGAAAGTGGAGGGGAGTTGCGGTGGCTCGGATTTCAATACGCTCAAATTACACAACCTCAGGCAGAAAAGAATCGAATCGGAGAGAAGAAAAACCCACACCCGATTTGAGAATAGGGGAAAAAGCAGTTCCAGATTTTCGAAGTCTAATAGAATCAGGAGGGAGTCGGAAAGACGTGCAACTCAAGGGCAAGACACGTTCTTACTTTGGGAAAATCGGACGAGCAGAAAATCCAGAGGGAACATTTGGGCACGAGCGATCGGAAGGGGAAAAACTGCAAGTGCCTTAGAGGGGTGCAAGTCACCTCACAACGAAGACACCAGGACCAAACGGTTTGTCGTGGATTACCAACAAGGGCCTCTCTGGAGCAAAGGACCATCTGTGATGCCCCGTACGTTCAAGATGCTCTCGGCGGAACAGACAAGAAAGGAAGGCAGCATGACACAAAGCCTTTCCTTCCCTCCACGGCTACGTACCTTCCCAATGTTCCGGCCAAGTGCACACCTTTCTCGTACGTGTAACGAACTAACAAAGAGGACGATTCGGGATCCATGAGCCTGACAAAAGAAAGATGCGGTAGGTAAGCTAGAGACAGAAAATCAGAGACTAAAACCTAGAGGATGGATACCGGAGAAAGGTCAGGGAAGGGTGACAATTCTTCTCTGAGTGGAATACTAAGGTGTAATGCTTTGGGGGTCAGGGGGACGCCGACCAGACTTTAGACAAGGGAGCTCGACGTCAAAGCGCTGAATTGTGGACGATATTTAGTCACAGAATGCCGATTAAGAGTAAGAAAGGGGAAGAAAGAAAAAGGCTCGATTACCGACAGATACGCGGAAAGAACGCGAGGATGACACTAGAAAAGAAAGTGTCGC
>Ga0179591_1383509_pt1 | contig 14732 bp, 16 predicted proteins | sample CZOMad2_1_08_16f_FD_182891 | JGI IMG/M metagenome (GOLD analysis project Ga0179591, IMG submission 182891) | Vadose zone soil fungal communities from Angelo Coast Range Reserve, California, USA - CZOMad2_1_08_16fungal (PacBio error correction) | ecosystem: Environmental > Terrestrial > Soil >...
TGGAGAGGACAGCCCGCCTAGCCCCAAGACAATACGGGAACTCGTTTCTCAGAAAAAAGGAAAGAAGGGAGGCCGCCTTTTCCCACACGCTTCACTGCATGAAATTCGTCACGTGCAGCCCAATGAAATGCCGCGACAGGACGGCATCCAATGTGTACCGGGGGAAAGAATCGTTAAAACGTAGAGCGGGAAGCCCGGAAACCCGTTCGAAAAGTTTTGGTCAACCCCGATAAGGGAATTTTCACACCTGAAAAACACAACCACAATGAAACAGCGTCCCGGGGCTTCGCAGGAACGGGGAACTCGCGACGCCAAATGAAGGCCGCCACTAGCCTCCGAGACAAATGCCCTGAAGAGAACGTGACGACTGGGGGACCGGGTTGCGTCGTGACCAAGGATTGGGGTTTACCGGGGGGGGGGGAAAAAACGTATCAGTCGAAATTGTTCGGAGGGAAGGCGGTAGCCCTTGGAAAGGTTTCTGTCGGAAAGCTTGGAAAACAATCGTTCAGCCCGGGTAAATTCCTAAAATGCTGAAAAGAGGAGCACCCACAGCACAACGCGGAGGTATACAGCACGCAAAACGGAATTTTGAACCCCCAGTTAAGTGGGCAGCGAGGGGCCGAATGAGAACCCGCGAAAGCCAGTAAATGTTTTTTTGACAGGAAAAAAAGCACATTGTATCCAGGAACCGAATGGACATTGTAGCCTGGAACCATTGCGACGGGTTAACGAAAAAAGGGAGCTATTCCGCCGACGAAGGGTTGGGAACACCGAAGTTTTGCCGACGAAAACCCGATTGAAGAGCTTTCGAAAAACGGAAACCAGGGGGAACGACGCTATTCGCGTTTCACATCGAAGGGTTAATCGGAGTGGAGTGGACCGGCTCGGTAAAAATGACGCTATCCGAGCCTTCAGCGTGGTCGCTAAGGCGCGGTCAAGGTCGAGATGTGGCCTCCTACAGGATCTACAGCACACGGCTTAAAGAGTGTCTGTGGTGCCAAGCACGAGAATTGGTCAGCTCTTCGTGGGGGGCAGATAAAAAACAACACCCCCGTTGACCCCCATTGTGGGGCGTGTACCATCTGACGTTCGAATACGGAACGTAACGTGTGGGAAGGGGTTCAAGTAGAAAAAAATGATCCGCTGCATCTGAACTCCTATGCGGGGAACATAAGCCCCCACTCCAACATCTTAAAGCATCTTCAAAAAAGGTTCGGAATCCCGGAACGGAACAAAAGGTTAACCTTTCCTTATTTACGACGCCCATCACCCGTAAAGTTACCGGTCACGATTCGTGGTAAGGGATTTGTTCGTCAACTAGCCCAAAGCTAGGGGTTCCACTGCAAACGTTGGGGGATACAAAGCGGTGTAAAAAAAAAGCCCGTCAACCGAGTCTGATAGGTCAAGTTGGAGGGATGGAAGAGCCAGCGAAAAAAAAAGCCAAACCGAAAAAGACATGATTGCCGGTCGGTATAGGGCTGCAGAATCGACATACCTAAAAAAGGGGGCAAAGACGAATGTTCTTACAAGGAAAAAAGGCTTCGGCCCTGTTCCAAACAGGAAATAGCCAACAGCCCTTATTGGCGGGCTGGGCGGGAAAGTGAGAGATATTGCGCTTGGGGCGTAAAAAAAAACGCGGCCAACTCATAAAACTCGGGGTGATTGGATCGGGTCCAGGCAAAAACAGGGCACCTTGCAAAAAGGCCAAAAAATCTTGTCGCGGTTAGAAAATCTAGGACGTCATCCCGTACAACTTTTACGTCCGTGAATAAAAGATACTGCGGGGGCGGTTACACACCAGCAAGGAAGACAACGGACGTCGCCCAAACCGAAAAGGGGGAGAAAAGAAGGCGTGTATAAGGAAGTCGGTGGCGAGGTCGATCGAAGACGTCCCGATAAAGGCATAGCGTGATGGTGATGAAATCGAACGATTCTTCTGAAGACTCGGTGATGGAATACCCAACAAAAACAACGAAAAAAGATCGTATAACTCGTCCGTAAGAGACAGCAAAATCCCAAAAGAAGCCACTTACGATCAGAATGCCAATCGCATAAAGCCTGGGTCTCAACGGGGGTTGGCTAAACTTGAGAAAAAAGGCGGAAGAACGTGCGTGGTGGACGCAAAAGGATGGCTGTACCTGGAAGTGGGAAGTATGAAAGGAGATCAAGAAAAACCAATCGTCGCCTGCGAAATGAATGTAATCCGGGGGGGTGTAGATCGCGGGGGTCAACTGTGAATAGCAAAAACATCATAGGTTTTGGAGGGCCCCCCTAAACCGAAAAAAAACCAAGATCAGCTGCACAATCGCGTCAAAGGAAGAAAGTTAAGAACGGGCGTACGAATATGAAAGGAAGGTCCAGATCACGAAAGGTGGGAGTACTTCGGCAACAAAACTGGGGGGGGGAGGAAGGAGATTCTGCAAAGGGGCACAGTGGAAACCTAGATTGAAGGAAAGAGTGGAACGGTATGGGGCACGCTGCGGAGAGGAAAACTTCAGAAATCATGATCACTTACAAGGGAGCGACAACCGCAGAAAAGTTGGCATGATTTCAAAAAAAGCAAGCCAGCGAGAAAAAAAAGAACGGAGGAAATCACGAAAGGGGACTCCGGGGGCGGATCAATAAATCTGGAAAAACTGTAAGGGTCCCTAGAGGCGAATTTAGAAATCGACTTACGATGAAGGGATAGGTTCCAGCCGTCGAGCCTTGAAGGGGAAGGAAGCATGTGGCACTCAAACGTCGATAAAACTACTCAGAAAAGGTTGGGAAGAGTTAGTCGATCCGCACTCAGCTGGGGAAAAAGGGGAAAAAACAGTGTTCGGGGGGAAAAAAAGAAGCCAATGCGGACAAAACCTAAATATCAGCGGTCAGAAAACCTAAAAAAAAAGTTAATCCGGCACTGCTAGAAAAGAAGGGAAGGGCCGTACAGCGCCCGAATTGTCTAAAGACCCGAGGGCATCGGCCCGTGTGATGGACGACAACAAAAAAGAAAAAGCAAGACCGACAGATTAAATTCGATTTTAAGGGCCGAGAGAAATAGTTTGGGGGGCGTCGGGCCGGGTTTCGATGTTTAGACAGCCGGGCAACAAACAACTGGTTCGTAGGAAAAAAAAAGAAAAAAACCATTCTGAGGAAAAAAACGCCGGAAGTGGGGGTGAAAGAACAGGGATGCGCCTAAGGAGCCCGGGATGAAGAATGCGTGGGCCTGCACTTGTTTAAAAAAAAAGTACTGAGCACTTCACAACGCGGGCAGGGGGAGGAACAAATGTCGACCACCAGACCCTGAAAAACGGTCGAAAAAAAGCGCGGGCGTTTGTTCCAATGGGACAAGAAACTCGTGGGAGGGGGCTACAGCTTTTAAGAGAAGGGGAGGAACTTCACGGAATTCCATGCGGGAACACGCACCGCGAAAATACTAAGGGGAATCAGCGCCGCCTTACACGTACCAAAAATCCGACCGACCGCGGCACTCGAAAGTCTCAATAAATTGCAGTGCGGCTGAAAAAAAAAGGCAAAAAAAACTCAGTTTTATCACGGGCTGGGGACGGAAGAAAAAAAAAAAAAGGCCAGTACCCGTTCCCCTACGTTGGGGGGGGACATGCGTGGTGTTCGAAAGGAAATAAACACGGAAAAGCGAAACAAAACCGGGCGAAGGGAACCGCGGGAAGAAGGAAGATTCTTTCCCCGGGCGGACCAGTGAAGTGGCAGGCCTACAATCTCTATGATTGGGCAAAAGGAGTCAAAGAAGAAGTCAAAACCTCAGAGGGGGACTTTACCGGCTTGCAAGACAGGGTGCTGCGACAACGAGATCAGTTCTTCCGGGTTGGTAAGAGGAGGGAAAAAATCTTCCCAAGCCAATCTTTAAAAAAAAAAGACAAAAAAAAAGAAGGAAAAAAAGAAAAGGAATAGAATTGGCAAAAGCGAAGAATAAGCCCAGAGCCCAAGAAAAAAAAAAAAAAAAAAGATCGTTTTCGACAAGCAGACCATGGGGCCCAAACGATGGAAGGAACGCCGCCCTGGGTGTGCAGATCGGTCAACAGGCCGGGACCAAGTATATAGGTTGAAAAAAAAACTCGGAAAAGTGCAAACTGCCTGGTCCTCCAAACACCGAAAAGGGGGTCTAAAGACCCGCATGGAAAGCCGGGGCCAACAAAACCGTTCACAGGACCTATAAAGGAAAAGTGATCAAGTGCTACACAAAAGAAAAAAAAAAGAGGGAGTCACAGTTCCAGAGAAACTTTAATTAAAAGAAAGACCGAAAAAAAAATAGAAGAGGTGGGGGCCGCATATGCTAAGAAAAAATTGCGGATGAGATGGGACAAAGGGGGCCGGGGTAACGGGAGATTTTGAAGGCGGAGGGTCGGGGGGCGTTAAGGGAAGGCGGGAGGGGGGGGGGCCCTTGAGCAAATCTGGGAGCGTGGGAACTGAGTTCAGTGGAATGGGGCTCTGAAACAAGCGAGCACCGCGGAAATGTCCTAAAGGAAAAATGAAAAACGAAGCTTTTTGAACAGTGTCAGGCGGGGGGGGGTCGACAGGGGGAAGCCCGACCGACAAAAATTGGTTGGAGGGGAAAAAAAATTTGTGGTTGGGGGGCGGGAAACACTGGCACACGAAAGCAGAAAAGAGAAAAAGGAACCAAGGGAAATCTGTATTTTAGAAAGGAACAAGGAAACCAACCCTTCCTTGGCGAAAAAACGTAGACGGAGAGGGCAAATCCGGCAAACAGGGGGAAAAAAGGGGGAAAGTTGGCCCGACAAACCGGTGGGATAAAATGTTCAAAAAAACCGCAAGTGGAACGACCAGGGGTATTCGCACAGAAGGTTTTTAAAAGGGGAAGACTGGAAAAGGGGCGGCGTGGGCCGCTCGGGGGACCGCAGGTCCGGCTGAAGACTAAAAACTCTGCAAGCGTTTTAAAGAGGAAATTTAGGAACAATTGTTGCAGGGCCATCCGAAAAAACAGGGAAAAGGGAAAAGAGCTCCGATTACCGTTGTCCAAGTGTGGAAACCCGCTGTTATTGGGGAAAACTTGTGAAAAAAAAAAGAAAAGGGAAAACCGGATTGATCGGGAAAAACCACAACGGGGGGGACACTTTGTACAATGGTATGAACGGATTAAAAAAAGGAAACGGCGTATCAGGGGGCGGTTGGGACAGCCGAGCGCCCAGCCAGTCGAACCCTGTCCAAAAAAGAAATCGGGTCCGGTCTGAAAAGAAGGAAAGGGGAAGACATCAGAAAATTCCAGGACTGCGGGGGGTCAAAAGGTTATTCCGATATTGAAGCGAAAAAAACTGTTAAGCGGTTGGCAAGTAGTCCTAAGGACGATGAAGGGGTCGAGCCGCTGCGGAACTGGGGCAAAAAAAAACGTTGAGGTAGCCGTGGGTCGATTAAAAAAAAAGCCCGTCAAAAACAGTCGAAGGGAGAACCTTAAGTTCCAGTGAGAGGGGACGCCAATCCCGTGGAACCAAAGATCCGAAGTAGCAAAACTGACGTAGGTCCGTCAAAAAGGGGGGGATTTGTGTGCACAAGGCCCAGAATAGGAAGAATAAAAGCGCTGGGGAAGAATAAAGAAAAAATCTTCGTGGGAGAAATGACTGAACCTTTCACCCGTGAAGAAAGAACGCAGTGAGTTTCGGCAGGGGGGGGGAGAGGGAGGTTGCCTTATCTTGTGGCGGGGGGAGCCCGCGTCCCAAAAATTACGTGTGAGGGGGGTTGGAAAATGGGATTCCCTTTAAGAGGGGGGGGGGGGAAAGAATCACAAAGATCACAAAAAGCAGCAAAAAAGAATTCTTGTCTTAAAGGGGAATGTCGCCTTCCCCGTGAAAAGGAGGGGGGTAAAATCTACAGGGGAGGCGTAAACAAACGGCACCCGCCGGTCCTGCCACAACTGGGGGGGAAGAAGTCAAATGAGAAAAAGAAGGACCCCCCATGGCGTGGGGAGAGGGGGAAGAGTTTGCATTTTGATCGAGAGGGGGAGGGAACCTACCGCTTCTGTGAAGGGGAATCGCGGGTATTCGGGAAGCGGTTGAAAATTTAGAACGATATCGAGGAATCAAAAACAAAAGGGATTGAAAGAAGCAAGGGTAAAATAATGACGGTAAAGGAGTCGGAAAGGGAAGCGATTCGCCATCATCATCAAAACTCATGAAAACGATCCCGAACGCCTCGGCCAGAGACCGGGGGAAAGGAGACCTTTCTTCTCTCAGAAGAAAGGTCGAGGGGCGGCAGAACGTAAGTGGGGGTGGTACTCCGTCAGGAGCGACGTCAGACTTTACAGGAAACGATCCCGACACTCGAAACGAGAAGCAGGGAGGAATTTTTGACCGGGGTGGGGTTGAAAAGGAACAGGGCGGGGGAAAGGGAAGAATCACAACAAAAAAATTTGAATCGGACGCTTGCCTAAAGGGGAAAGCTAAAGTAAAAAGCTCCCTACAGAAACAATACGGCTTTGAAAGGAGGAAATGGTGGAAGGGCCCGAGTGGTGGGAACAAGAGAAATCAAACCGACTGAGAGGAGTCGAAAAAAAAAAACAGAGGGTTAACGTCTGAGGGGGATGGCCAAGGGAAGAAAGGGGGGAAAAAAAAAAGTTGCTTGAGCGGGGTAAAAGGGACAGACCTCTAAAAAATCCAGAGAATCTAGCTTCTTAACACTTGGAGAACAACCCACGTCGTCCTCAAAACAGAACCGCGCAAAGGAAAACGCCCAAGGCGAAAAAGAATGAAGAGATCTACGAAGAAAACTCCCGTAGGAGGGGAATAAATATCGAGGGGTAAAAAAAGAAGTGAAAACGAGACGAACGAATTTAAGACAATCTTTGAGATCAGGGGATCTTTGGAAGACGGGTAGTGAAAGGGAAGAGGGGGCGCTGTCGTTCAGAGGGGCTACTCTGGAATTAGGGAGAGACCGAATGGTTTTTTTGGTTGTTGAAGGAAAGAAAAAAAACAATCGGGCAACGGGTTCAATCGGAAGGCGGAGGGGGAATCAACCGCGTCAAATATAAGCGAAAAAAAACCTGGACAAAAACCCGAGAAAAAGAAGGAGAAAAAAAGGAAAGAACCTAACACCGACCTAAAAATTGATCAAGGAGAAGAAAACAACGGGCAGCAGGAACAGTTCGCAGAGACCGCCGAAGCCGACCAAAAAATCAAAGCCCTTAACAGGAAAGAGGGAAGGGGAAGAGGCGAACTACCGAGTCTGTGTTCACGGGGAGGGGAGAAAAAGGAAAAAAATCGGGGGTCGGCAACTTGAAAAACGGGGGATGTGGTCGCGGAGCGATTCGACCAACTAGGATTCGCAGGGGGTGGCCAAAACAGGAAAAACACGGAGCCGTGTTTGAATGGGGAAAGGGGTGGGCAAAAAAGGCGGGAGCGTTTGTTGGGAACAGGACACAAAAGACGGCAGCAATGTGACACCAATCACGTCTGCGGTCACCCACATCAAACGACGGGGTTCAACCCCAAAAAGAACTGGCAAAAAGGGATGAGGAAATAAAAAACGGGCCGGGGGGGTCTACGAAATCGAAGAATTGAGGGGGGTTCCAACGAAAGGACCAAACCACGGGGAGAGCGCAGGAGACAAGCAAAACTCCCTAAAATCAAAAAGGAACAGATAAGCTGCAAGGAAACAATCCGAAAGAAAAAAAAGGAAAAGAGGAAAAGTCCTCAGCATAAAGTCGGCGGGCGACGGCGGAAAACCACGGAGGAAAAAAAAGTACGCGAGGGAGTGAAAGATTACTGCTAGGTTTCCTGATAAGCGGGGGGGGGGGGGGAGGTGTGGGGGACGCAGGGAAGAAGTTTAGGAAAACAGGGAGAACGGGACACTCCGCGAGGGGCACACGGAAGGGAAAAGGAGTGTCCCTTTGGGGCTTTTGGGGGAAAAACAAAGGGGGGAAGGGGACCATCTAGTTCATTGGGCCCAAAGATTCACCAGAAGGCCAACAAGCACGAGCGTGAAGGAATCGGCGGCCTCAGGGAGGGGAAAAGGTGAGAAAAGAGAGAAGGGACCGGGAATATTTTGTCCGGGCTTGTGCAAAGGGAAAAAGTGGCGCACAGCGGGAAATCCTTTACCGAAAAAAAACAAACTGAAGGAGTAAAGACGAGTGGACGCGAAGTTGACGTGCGAAGACCGAATTGGGGCGCAAGAAACAAAAAACAGATATGCGTACTCATCAAAGAAAAAAAAAAAAGCTGGATACCTATTTGATTTCAACACTTCAGGGGGGGGGGGGGGGGAGTTGGCTGAATATCGTCCACAAGGAACCATGAAAAAGAAGAGCTTGGTATCAGGACTCCACGAACCTCAGGTGCCTCCAATGCACGGAAAAAAGACATCAGTTTAGAGCGGCAACTAAAAAACGTGGGGGGCAATTTTTGGGGGCCAGAGGTCAAGAGAAAAGAGACACCTGGCACCCCAAGAGGGGTTCGAGAAACTTGGTTGGAGGGCAAGAAGAAAAAACCTTTATAAGGGGGGACCAAGAAGAGCCCGATGAAAAGGGTGCACAAGACTGTCCTGTTCGGTAATTGTCACCTAAAGAGTAACGGTCGAAAAAGGAAAGTCGGTTGATTTTCAAGTAAAGGGGTCTGCGTGTAGCCGACTCGATAGGGGAAAAGGTGCGAAAAAAACTCAGAGTTCAAAAAAAAAAGGAAGTCCCTAAAAGATCTGAAACAAAGTAGGTAGCAGAAGTTCAAACCTTCCAGAAAACGCGGGGTTTTGGGGAAAAAACCAATGAGGTAAATCAGGAGAGGGGCCGATTTGGAATGCACTCCTAAAAAGGGATTTGGTTGACTTAGAGGTGTTGACCTGCAGGGGTCATGCACTCCAGGAATAGAAAAAAAAAACGTTGAAAAAGGCGGAAAAAAAGAAGTGGTTCTTTAAACAGGGAAACCCACGCCGGACAAAGGATACGATTCGCCGCGGTGGGGGGGAAAGCGGGCTTTGACAAAACCCGATTTTAATCAGGGGGAACACGACCAAGAGAAAAAAAAACGAAACGCGGGGGGAGCCTCAGGACGGCCAATTTTCAAAATCGGGATTGGTGGCTGCCAAAACGGGGGGCCGTCTCGAAAGAACGTGGGCTGTGCTGGAAAAGTCACTGAGCCTCTGCAAGGGAATCGCGAATGACAAGAGGCCGGGGAAAGGGTAGGGGCTCCTAAATAGCCCTGGAAAAGCACGGGGGTAACCGGGTGTGGTCGGGGTTGTGACCCGCTTATTGGGTAAAAAGCACGTCTTGGAAATATTTAGAAAAAAAAACAAGGGGGAAAAAACAGGCTTTTTTGCTCGGGTGGCCGAGGTTAATGGCGGAAATAAAGGGGGAAATCGGGGCCGAGGTTTGCGAAGGGAAAGCAAAACCCAATCCGAAGATCTTCAAGCTCAGCCGTAACATATAAAAACTGAGAATCGTCCAGCAAAGCCCGGGCTTCATTTTTCAGGGAAAAATTGTAAAGGAAAAGGGTTACCTTCTGAAGAAGTGGAAGACAACGGGGAACGGGCGCCTTTGGGGAAGTGTTATTAAGCCGCAGTTGGAAAAGCTCGAAGGGCAGAACGAAATTACCTGGAGGGGGAAAGGACACGGGAGTAAGCCTTTTGGCCGGGGGGAAGAGAGTCGCCAGGATAACAACGATGGGGGTAAAATTCCGAAGTTTACATTGCGCGCCATCCTAACGGTGAAAAACCCATCGACAAGGGGGGGGGAAGTGTGGTCCGAGTCGCCAATGTGAACAGGAAAGAAATAAGAGAAAAACTCGGTTTGGAATGAAAGGGAGGTATCATCAGGGGGGGAGGGGACTGGCAGCTGAGGGCCATTTGACAACCACGTCACCCGAGAGGGGGAAGGGGTGGTCGGGGGCAGGAAAAAAGGAAATGAAAAGCGGGTCGTGGGGGCGAAGGGTAGCCGCCGTCCAATTAGGACAGAACCGGAAAAAAGGGGTTGTTGAGTTCAGTGACCAGGAAAAGGACCAGAATCACCACCCCAGGGAATTAAAGTCAGGGGAGAAGAAGAAGTGTGGGGAATCAGGAGAAAAAACATGGCAGGAAAAAAACCGTAAAGGCTTGACGATGTCGGGGCTAGGACTCTAAACGGGGAGGGTTACACCATAGGTTCAGACTGTCCGAAGGAAGGGAGGCAAAAAAAGGTTCTGGAGATAAATCCCATGCTTTAATATCGGAGGGGGGGGGGGGGAAGATTGGGGCACCATCATTCAGGGGGGGAAAGCGAAAAACGGCAACATGAGGGGGGCGGGGGAAATGGTGGATGCGATTACGGAGTCTGGTAGACAGGTAAAAAGAATATATATCCTAAAAAAAAAACAACTGGGGGGAATAGAAAGGGATAGTGCCGGGGAAAAGCAAATCGTCTAAGAAAAAGAAGAAGAGGATCCATCAAAAGAAAGTAGAATCGAAATCAATGCAGGAAAAGGGGGAAGGAAAGGGTGACTGATCACAGCGTGGGAGCAAGACGAAAAGTTCGCACGTCACCGTGGCAAACGTGAAAAAATTGTGGGGTAAGAAAACGTACAACCCAACCATAGAAAGGACTGACAATAACGGGAAGGGAAATAGAAACACTAAGAAGAGGGAAAACTGAAAGAAAAAAAAAAAAAAAAATTTGCATCAGGGGGGGGGTGGGATGAAGGACCCGACGCTCAACAAAGGGGGGAAAATCAACACATCAAGAATTGGGTGAAAAAAGCGGCCCCACCGAAACCAAATGGGGGGGGGGGCAAAACGAGCCCGCAACCGAGTGGGGAGGGAAAAAATTAAAAGTGTGGAAGGGCCAAAAAACACAGGCGAAAAGGAGGGGGGAGTCAGGGAAAAACCAAGGAGTGTTTGGTCAAGTTCTGCAGGGCAATGGCGACTAACAAAACAATGGGCTGAGCTGGGTCAAGTGATGGGGGTCAGGCAAAAGAAGAGGAAACGTCAGGAAAAAAACATCGGGACAGGGACATGTGGGACACGACAAACTGCAGAAAAAAAAAACGTGGAAAAAGGGGAAAAAACCAGGAAAAGAGGGGGGAGTCCGAGAGGCGGAAAGGGACGAGAAGGGGAAAAAAAGACGATACGACGAAAGGCACGCCAGTACCCGAAAGAATATCAGAAAAAGGGAACATTGTACAAAAAATGGAAAAATCTTTCTTACGTTAAGGAGCTGGGAGGGAAGGGGAGGATTTGAGCAGTGGAAAGTGGAAAAAGCAAAAAACAGCAAAAAAGTCGAGGTTTTCGGATGGAACAGCCTCGAAAAAGGGCGAGGAAAAGGGGTTGGAAAGGAGGAGACGAATACGAAGCAGGGTCCCGAAAGGAAAAAAGCGGTTCATGAAGACAAAATCAGGAACACGAATGAAACGCGAAAAAAAACAAGCAAGGAAAACCACCTTAGACAAGGAGAAAAAGAAAGGGGACATGAGTCAGGAAACACTCCGGAGAGACACTCTATTAGCAATGACAAAGGTTCAGAAGTCACTAAAACGACACGCGGCCTGGAAAACAAAAAAGAGTAAAAGACAAATGTGAAACGGGCCCAGGGCGAGACCAAAAAACCGGTAAAAAGGGGGCGGGTTTTCGACCTCTAAAAAAAAGTGGGGGGGGACGTAAAACGGACACGCTGGGAAAACAGTCGAGAGGGAGAATCACGGACAATTCGAAAGAGAAGGTGGGGGAAAAAAAGTGAAAAAAGGACAGTATCGCCTCAAAGGGAACCTTGTGGCCTGGAAGGTCCGTCGGGGAGGGGGGGGGACGAATTTGTTCGCAACAACTTAAGCAAAAAAGAAATTAAAAGAAGCGTCGGCGGGAATTCAACTGCAACGAGAAGCAAGGGGGAACCGAACGGGGGGGGTTTCAGGCTGGGAAGGGTTAAGCTGAAGGAACAGACAAAAAGGGCTAAAAAGGTCAAGCATGAGATAAAGGGACACGGAAGGGGCGTGGAAGAAAATTTTCTCGCGGAACTGGAAACCCCAAAACGGAATCCGCCCGGATTGACCAACGTAGAAAATGAACAGCCGCCCTCACAAAGGAAAAAAAAAAAAAAGAGGCTACAAAAAAGGAAGTGAGGCGGAGCCGGGACAAACCGGGTATCAAGGGCCCATATTTCAAATAGGGGGGGAATTTTACGGGAAGGCAGAAAAAGGGCATTCTTGGCCGTGTATACAAAGTCAGGCAAGACGGGGACCAAAGGCGACCCCGTCTAAAAAGGAACCAGCCTCAGAAGAAAGATTCACTGGGAAACGGTGGCTGTGGGAGGACCCGGCGGGACTGCAAACAGGCAAAAGCAACTAGGGGGGACCTAAAGTTGACATATTCATAAGAACTGACAGGACATATGGGGACATCGGACGAAAGCAATGGCAAAAAAGGAACGAGATAAGTTAGTAAACAGTAGAATGGGTTTCACGGAGTTTCGAAAAAAAGAAAGTAGGAGCCCGACTCGGGAATCGGGTAACGAAGCAACCGACGGGAAGGGGATGAGGTAAAGAAAGAATAAGTAAGAGAACAGAAGATCAAAACCTGCAGTGAACAGAAAAGGGAAGAAAGGGGGTGAAAAATCTCACGGGGGACTCAAGAAGGCAAATCTTGACGAATGGGGACCGCAACAGTGGTGAGTTAGGGGGACTGGGAATACTCCTGTTAAAGAATTTAGGGTTCCCAAATGTAAAAATTTTAAAAAGGAGGTAAAGAGCCTGGTGGCCTACCGCCAACGCTTGAGAGACGGACAACGCGTTCATGGAAGGGAGCGTTGGGTCCCTGTAAATGGGGTGGAATGAAAGGGACCAAACAACCAGGAAAGGGTGACAAAAAATCTTCCTGGGCTCCTTCACTGGTATAGGGGAAAATCGCGACAGGTTAACCAGTGGAGAAAGTTGGTGCGCCGAGCCCAGGCAATGAAGAACTTCAAAGGGGGACCGGGGGGTGCTCGGGGGGCTGTCGAGTTGTGGTGTAACGAAAGGGGGGAAAGGGAGGGAGGAGGGGAAACCAGGGGAGGTGATGGTCGGATAAGTGGCACCACCTTTGAATCACTCAGAAAGTCGGACAGAGTCAATCCCGGTAAATGAAAAAAACGACACGAGTAGCACCCAGCCCCTGGGGGGGTTTTAGGGCCCCGGGGGAAAAAAAAAAAAAATCCCTCAGACGAAAAGAAGAAGGGGGATGGTTTTTGAACCCAAAAAAAACGAGAGGTGGGGGGTCAGGGACAAGGGAAGTCCCCTAAAGGCGAAGTAAATTTTGGTTTTGGGTGTTAAGGAAAAACTGAAAGGGCCCCAACGGACCCCAAAAAAAGCCAGAAAAACCGGGGGCTGGGGGCGAAGAACTGTTCTGGGAAACCAGGGGGAGCGTTCGCGATGGCGACGTTCGAAAAAAGGGGGTTGGGGTGGCCCCAGCGTGAAGTGGCCGACCGATTGAGAGGGCTGCCAACAAACTCAAAAAAAAACGGAAACTAAACGGTAGTCCTCAAAAAAAAAAAAGGGGAAACAAAAAGTGGCGTGGTAAGTTGCTTGCGGGAAAACGAAGTTAAAGGAACGGAACTTTGAGGATTAGGGGAAAATCCGAAAACGCTTGAGAGGAGAGCCGGATCAGGGAGAGGGAAGGCACTCCGAAGACTGAAAACTTTGGGGAAAAAAGGGCGAAGGTAAACGTTGGACCGAAAACGGGGAAACTGAAGATTGAAAATTGGGAGAAAATATTGCCCTGAGGGTATCACGAACACCAACTTGTGAAGATTGGGGTCGCGTACCCAAAAAGGTAGGGGATCACTACTTAAACGGAAGGTGGGGCCGCGTCGAACGTAGAAAGAAAAAGCGATGAAAAATGTGTGAAAGCAAACTTAAGCGAAAACAAGATCCCCGGAAAAAACCTTGAATCTTCAGAGAAGGGCAAAAACAGAACCAACTCTGAACTTCATTTACGAAGAGGTCCTCGACCACAGGGATCCAGGAAGGAAAGAGGGAAGATCTTTAGGGGTCGGCCGGCCTAGTCACAGTACCTACCTGAAAGGCCGGGGGAAAAGGAATTCCAACTGTTTTTGAGGAAAAGCCGTGGTGAAAAAAAAAACTAATAGGATGGTCTTACCTGGAAAGGGGGGCTCGGAAAGAAAAAAGCCAGAACCCATACCCTCAGAAAACTTGAGGGGGGGGTCCCTCGTCCGGAAAAAAGGTTTCATGACAGAAATCAAAATGACGAAAACGCCGGGGTTGAAAAAACAGGAAGGGGAAGGCGAATTGAATTGAGGTCGGGTGAATAAGAATTCTTAATCCCACCCAGGTGACGGAGGATACGAACGCCTTATTGGCGGCATCGATTGAAAGCGGGGGGGGTGGAGTTCTTTGGACTCGTTGACTAAGAAAAAGGAAAACCCCGTCAGTGATTTGAGGGGAGTCATTAGGTAAGGGGGGGGGGAACGGTGAGGGTCCAAAAAACCAGGGAACCTTCATCCTCTCAAAAGAAAGAGCCGGGTCCTTCAAGGTGGTCGCAAATAATCGTGGAAGTCCAAATATACCAAAAAGGGTCAGTTCTTTATATGACTAACACAGGGAGGGGGAAGGGGGGGAAACAAAAACCAGCCAAGTTCAAAATTCCCTCAAGGAAAGGAACCGACGAAGTGAGTACACCAACTAAACGTCGGAAAAAGACTTGGAAGATCAGGACTTGAAGGGCCGAAAATTGCCGCATCGTCGAGCCGCCTGAAGGGCTGTCCGTGAATGGGGGGGATTCTAATACCACGGAAATAGTCAAAAGAGTTGGGAAGGACCTAG
>Ga0179591_1275103_pt1 | contig 14731 bp, 12 predicted proteins | sample CZOMad2_1_08_16f_FD_182891 | JGI IMG/M metagenome (GOLD analysis project Ga0179591, IMG submission 182891) | Vadose zone soil fungal communities from Angelo Coast Range Reserve, California, USA - CZOMad2_1_08_16fungal (PacBio error correction) | ecosystem: Environmental > Terrestrial > Soil >...
TGGTACATCTCCATATAAATTCGAACCTTATCCCTATTTCCAAAAAGAGACTAAGGGGTAGAAGGAGAAGTACAGAAGTCCAACAAGGCAGGGAAGTGGAGTCGAGTCCTCATACTTCTCCGACATAGAGGAGGACTTAAGGAAGAGAAAGCAGTGATGCGCTAAGGAGATTGGGAAACAATCCTATCAGACTTAGGGAGGAGATGAAGCAGACATATCTGGGGGGAAGAAGCTTTGGTGGGAGAAAAGAAAACGATCGTCTCAACAAAAAAAAAGAGTGATAAAGAGAGACTGCTTTTCTATCGAAACAAGAAGAATCTAGCCCTGAGAAATTACCTATAGGGGGATTTGTATCATAGAGGGTTAGAACTCGCCGTGATGGTCTCAGGGGGAACGCAGGAGGAAGGAAAATATGCTAGAGGGAGGGGGGGGGGGGGGGGGGGGGGGGGGGGGGGGGGGGGGGGGGGGGGGGGGGATCTAGAGAAATTTAGGGGAAGGCGGGTTTTGGGGGAGAAGAAGTACAGTCGGGGCAAGGTTTTTCATCCAGCCTACGGGAAGAAAAAACCAAAGGGGGCTCACCGCATACGCGGCGACAGATCGGAAAAAGAGGGAGGGGCGACTAGCCGCCCTGGTGGGGGAAAAAGCAGAAGGGAGAAAAAAAGGCCGGCTTCCAGGCTATGGTGCAAACCGGAGGGCTTCGTAGTGAGAGGAGGGAAGAGAGGAGGGGTTGCCGCGAGTCTTCCACTAGAGAGACAACGACTAAAAAAAGAAAGCTGTCGGAAAAAAAAAAGGTGGTAATTTAACTGATATTCTGAAGATCAGGGAACAAACTTCACGCAGCTGAACGCAAAGGTGTCGGAATTAGATGTGATTAAAGGCGAGCCCGCCTAATCCATCAACCACGAAAACGCAATGGTAATGGGAACGCAGACGGATTGGGTCAGCTTCTTCCCACAGAGAAAGGGGGGACATACACCTAATCCCTGCACCGTAGGACTGACGGTCCTCCCATCGGGGCTAGGGTTGGAGTCTCAGCGGCGGAGTCTCCGCCTCTTCATGCTAGGGGGGGGAGTCGATGCGTTTGCGGGGGGAACGCAAGTCTTGGGAGTGTCTATCATTATCTGGGGGGAAGGAGGAGTTTGTTCGTACGCGCTCGCCTTCTTTCTGTAAAAAAAAAGAATCGCGAAGGGGGGGCTTGATCAAGAGGGGAAGGTATTTATTACTTCTCGAGACGATAAGGGAGAAGTGGGGACTAGCAGGTTAAAGATAAGTTGGCGGACCGGAAAAATTGAAAGTTCACGGAGCATCGGAGATATCACGGATTATCGGAAAAGCAGAGAAAGGGAAAAAAACGTCTTCAACTGGCACGGGTTGGAAAAAGACTTCAGGGGCGGCTTCGGATGGAAGTGCGGGAAAAAAGTTTGGAGCGAGAGCCACGCTTTCCGGGAAAGTAGACATCTTTCCGGGGTGAACACTTTCCGAACACGTATGGAAAGAAGGGTGAGGCTTCGTGGGGGGGAAAGCTTACGGCGGCACAACCTTCTGAGGTTAAAAAGAAAGGGGGTCACGATACTCGGCATTAGACGAGGCCAATACTACGCACGCGCACTGGCGCGGTCGCAGTCTCTACTGGGCTCTACAGGGAGGGGAGAGAACCAGAGCGGCCGACGGTCAGGGATACTGCCCTACGTAGAGGAAAAAAAGATAGATGGGCCCTGCGTAGGGAGCTGTCCTTGGGGTCTTCTCTGAAAGAGAACTTAGGACTCAACTGAGAATCTTAAAGAGAACGGAAAGACTCTTCATCCCACTTGGAGAACTTCCTAAGGAAGAATCTGGAAAGTGTGTATGGAGATTTCCATCGTCGGGGCTGAAAAAAGAAATCGCTGGAAACGTGAACGAGAGGGGGCGATGCAAGAATTTGATAGGCGAAGACGGTGTCTAGAAAATATTAATTGAGAAAATGTCTGGAGAGGGGGTCCTGTTATCGCCGGCGCGCGAAAAGGGGGAAAAGGGGCCATCTCGGCAGCCCGAAGTCAGCATCTACTGCCATCATCAAAACTGATGTTAAACTGGAGAGAGATCAACAAAGAGGAGATAGTAAGATAGAGGTCGGTTCAGCCGGGGAGAGGGGAGGAAAAAGATCGCGATTATGTTGCCTTAGTAGACAACCCCAGAGATTTCAGCAATCTTTTCAGTCTTAAGAAGGGGGAGAGGCTTCGATCGCCGAAAGAAAGAGAAAAGGTTCAAAATCCATAATAAGCAGTGACTCTCCTCAAAGACAACGTATAAGGCGCCATCACCTTCATCCGGGGGGGAACCAGACTCAGTTACTAACCGGAAATACTTATTCAGGGGAAAAAGACTGCTTGAAATATACCACCACCGTCTCTTCTAGCATGAGGCTTAGAATGTCAGAGGATGAGGAAGTATGCAGAAGAGGTATCGGCTCTATGATGGGCCTAGGAAGGCATCAAGAAATAACCTTCATTCTGCAAAAAGCTTGAAGGATGCGCACGTATGGCCATCTCAGGGCTTATTCCTTCTGGATTTGAGATCGGGGTTAAGCCATGGAGAGGCACTTCTACCATATAGGGCTGGAATAGTCGTCGGGAGTTGACACTCGAGTATAAGGAAGATTCTCTAGAGCATCAGACCTGGGGGGGGGGACCTCAGATTCTCAAGAAGGAAGCCCTTAAAAATGCTTATGCTGGAAGTGCTTCAACCCTCAGGTCTTGGAGATCAAATCAGATAAGTCGAGAAATATTTACCCTCCTCCTACGGAAAAAAAAATACCTTCTTTCAAAGGTTTGGGGGGGTAGGGAGCGTGAAGAGTCTCCGTTCGGAAAAACTATTAAAGGGAATCATCCCCTCCTAGGCTTGAAAGGGGCCACTTCTAGAGGAAGGCATGGGTTTCAAGGCATAGAGAGATCGATCCCGGGCAGTGCAAAATCACCTCCTCGACTAGGAAGGCAATAGGGGGATTGCTTTTCAGAAAAGAGAGGCTCGAGTAATCAAGCGGCCGCCAGATCAGGAGGCGAAGAAAAAAGGGAAGGACCGAATATCATCACGGGAAGACGGAACTCGATAAAAAGTCTCTAAACAGACGAGGGAAGTGAGAAAAAAAAGTAGAACCACTGAACGTCCTGAAATAACAGGGAGGGGAAAATAGCCATCTCCGGTCACGGAAGGTCATTCTGTCCTTGTCTACCTGGGAGATTTCTCATAACGATCCTGCGAACCTTCTGAAATGGAGAGAAGTAAGCTTTAGCGTTGGGGGAGGGAAGGTTATTTTATTCCTGACAGCCATTCTATAGATTGGTCGGGGGCGGCCTCCCTTAAAAACTCCCTGCAGCCCGTCAGTGGGGGGAATCAGCTTTAGGGGTTTCATAGAACTAAAGGGAGCAGTTTCGGGGGAGAACATTACCAGACGCGGGAGGGAAGGGAATGATTCTCTGGAAGTCCCCGCCATCCTCTTCCCAAGCCGGGGAAAAGAAGGGGGTTCCGGATATGCGGGGGAGCGGGTCCCTTTCTTAAGTTGGGATCACACCAAAACGGAGGGAGAGTCCGGAAGAGATAGAAAAATTTTTACGAATAGTCGCCGCGTGGCTTAGGGGGGGGGGGATAAGATGGGGAGAAAAAAACAGAGTCTATTCCGACTTAAGGAGATTGAAGAATCAAGAGAAACTAAATTCTAGGGATAGGGGTATGTCATCTCATACGAAAAGAATAACCGTCCAGGAAGAGAACTTAAGGAGAATCAATCCTTCTATGAAAGGAAGATATATTGAAGAAAAAAACAAGCACGGGATTAAAGATCAAGGGGAAAAAGACAATCTATTGTATCGGGGGCTGTAAATCACTATAGAGAAGAGACCCAAACTCACTTTTAGATGAGATATCTTGCTGGGATACGAAAAAGTACATGGAGGGGGATCTGAAAATCAATAGCTTGATGCTATGGGGGGAGAAAAGGACTTTGAAAAAAAGGCTCGTTAGTTGACTCTACGTCTGCCTGGAAAGTGACTGTAAAAGAGGCATGAGAGGGTAGAGGATGTTGGGGCCTGTCGTGTTTAGCTGGGCCTGCCTATCGGGATTAAAGCGCTTCGAGGGTGAAGCCTCTGCTCCCAAAAGACAATCCTCGGGAGACGATTATCTGGAACCAGAAGGAGGGCGGAATAAAGCATCAGGGGTTATAACGAGGGGCCTCAACGTAACATTCCTGAGGGAAAAGATGAATTTGAGGACGATGAGGCCCGACTATTATTTTTGGAAGATAAATTCAAGCACTCCACGCACAGGGATTCTTTTCATGTGAAGAAAATGTCTCTCAGTCGCTCAGGGACAAAATCGTCAAATTACGAGGCTGCCGATCGGGGCGAAGAAGTGCTCTAAGAAGGTAGAGAAAAGAGGCAGAAGAAATCGGGGATCATACCAATCAAAAGGAGAATGGGAATGTTCCAATTTTTGTAAAAAGGGGGGCCAAAGGCTCGTCTTAAAAAACTACGATCAAAGGGTCAAACAGCCGCCGAATCCGGGAAAACGGCGAAAAAAATAAGAGGTCACTCGCCAGCGTGGAGAGCTTCTGGCTGGGCATCTAGCGTTTCGGGAAAAAGAACGTCCCATCTTATCTGGGGTTCGGCTTTCGAGAGGTCGCGACACATGCTGAGCTTAAAAAAGAAAACAGGGTGGAAGAAATGTCTGGCGGCCGGGGGGGGAGGGTTCGACTCTCAGCTCCAGGAATTGGGGCTGTACAATGCTCAAGGTCCGGGACCTCGTCTAATTGAAAAAAAAAATGAGGGAGCTCGGGGGAAAGGCAGGGAAGGGAACCTTTCTGTCAGGGGAGAATAGACATTCGTCCTGTAATTCCTCCGTACTATGTCATTGGGACTGGGGCGGAGGGGGGGATCAGGTCTCTTTACTGGGGCAGAAAAACGAACTTCAATCCACGCGGTAGTTTTTCGGACAAAAAGAAAACCTTTATGGTTGGGGGCTGGCAGGCGATCTTAGAAGAGCGGAAAGGCGCCTTCTCTATCCGCATGAGGGGGAAAAAAGGAGGGGGGAGAGGTCGGGGGTCAGTCACTTACGGCTTTTGTCCGGGAATTACGAAGGGGGGGGGGAAGAGAAGTATTTTCAACGTCCTGAGGTCGAGAGAAGGAGAGATATAAGATCTAGGATCCGCTTGCCCGATCAAAGTCTACCTGAAATCAGAATCCCAGGACGGGGTGGGAGATACAAATCCCCAGCCGCAAGGATGTCCAGGTGGAAGGAGACGCGCGCTCTCGATCCTCGATGGGGAGAAAAAAAAAATGGGGCTGCTTATCCTTTCTAATTCCTCGACGGAGCATAAAAGGAAACAAAGGGGCAGGAATGAAAAAGAATCAAGAGAGCTGCTTCTCTGTCTCCGCTCTAAAGAGATTCGATCGGCTGAGTAGAAAAAGTGAGGGGTTGTTGGATCAGGACCTAGTAACGTCAGGTCTTTATCAAGAATACGGGGGTTCGGGAAGCCGTCCCGAGTAAACGACAAAGGGGAAAAAAAAAAGGAAACTAGGGAAGATTGTTGAGAAGAAAAGGAAAAGGACGTGAGAAGGAGAAATCGGAGGGGGGTCCGGTCTCAGGAAGGCTGCTGACGCAAGCGCTGGCTCAGGAATCTGCGGGAAAAAAAAGTAAGGGCTTAGAAGGTCAAAGAAGCGGGGACTAAAATCGAGTGAACGATCTCTAAACAACACAAAAAAGGGGGGGGGGGAGGTAAAATATAGGAGTTCCAAGGGGCGTGATCGCGATTCTGGGGAAGGACACGTCTTGTTGCAGTCATCTGCTGCGGGGGGAAAGGGAACAGGAGCAGGGCTATCCATCTAGCAATCAAAACGCTTCTACGACTGGAAAGTGAACGACTTCCGGTCCTCGAACCGGATAGGCGACGATCACCTTTCAGCAGGGTGGGGAAATAAGAGGGGGACGACCTTCAGACGAAGAAGACAGGTGGTGATCTCCATCAACCAAAGAATTTCTTTGTCGGGAAAACTTTGCTAGAGGGAGGGAAAGCATCATCTCTTTGAATATGAAACGCGTGCCTTGTATGAAAGGAGGCCCGGACTCGGACCAGAAAAATAGCACAATGGCAAAATCTATTCGGCTCGGAAGAAGGAAAGGGGTCTAGAGCCTTCCCGATCTGGGCAGAGTTTGTAAGCCCTATCTTTTCATGAGCAAAGTGTTATCCGGAGCGGTTCCTAGTCTACTCGTATTAGTTAAGAAAAGCGCTAGTAGAAGAAAAGGGGCGAAAACCTTTTTTTGGTGTCCAAAGGATTCTCCAACGCCGGTCATAAAAAAATGAATGGGGAAAGGAAGGTCGAAAAGACAGCGGAATGAGGAAATCGAGCAGGCTCTCAGGAGGGGATCGAAAAGACGACTTCACTATCCGAGCATACGTGGAAACCGGTTACGAGGAAGACAGTTTCGGGGAAGGTGGAAGGTTCGGGAAAACCGGGATCATCTCCGTTGCTTTCCGCGAGACTTGAAAAAGAAAGGGGCAGAGTGGAGGGGGGGCAGAAAAAAAAAAAAGAGATGTCAGATTCTCGAACGCAAGGAGGTCGGCAAAAAAGGGGAATCATCACGCCCCTCCTCTACGAGGTCAGGAGTCGGCGTCGTTCGAAAAAACGAACACAGGGCTAAGAATGCCCCAAGTGCCGACCAGAATGGAGGGGGGCACCTGGGAGGGGCGAGGATAGAGAAGAGGTCAAAAAAAAAGGAAGGGGTGCTAAAAATAGCTAATCCCACGAGGGAGTCGACCTCACGGGGAAGGGGATCAGTATACCTATTAGCGGCCTGGGGGGGACTATTCTATTACTCATAGTAAGTAAAAATCTAATTGTAATTATGGTGATCAAAAAACTTTGAGATGGGGTCGGGGGAAATCGGTAAATTGCCTAGAAATTGAAAATTTCCTCCATTAAATGAGTTTAGCTTTTTAGTGGGGGATGCACCGGGGGGGGGAAGCTAGCCGCAAGGCGTCAGGAGAGAGTAGCACATCCCGAAAAATATCTGGGGTCCGGCAGCATCCCACTCGGTTGAATTCGTTGGGGGGGGTGAACGATTTGGGGAGATAAGGATCATTGGTAACGGACTCCTTTGCTTCGGGCCTTGGGGAGATTCCAGTCGAACCCAACTATTTCTAAGGCAAAAAACCGTTTAAAGTCCGGGAATTCTTTTTCCTGAAGGGTAGGGATGTCATTTTGAGAAACAATGGAGGTATATCTTCGGGAGACTGGAATCAGGATCTCCAGGTTAGACTATTGGCCCAGAATCAGAAGGAGGAGGCCCGACCAGGTCTGGCCGCGCCAAGCAACTTCTCGGCTTAACAAGGATCCAGACTCCCAAAGGGAAGAGTGAAAGTATAGAGCAAGAGAGAATGCGCGGCCGAACCGTCATAAATACGGAAAAAAGTATTCTCTAAAATCCTTACCAAGGTAGCCCCAGAGATTCAAAAGAGATTCAGGAGGTCAGAGGCTATTAGGTATATAGGGTTGTCTGGTATCCAAGGCCGACGAATCGGACATCGCTCAAAACATTATTATTGGAAAACAAGATAGTTCTTGGGTGAGGCACCAAACTATAAAAGGATACTGTATAATAAATATTCCGCTTGGAGCGCTTGTGTACAATATCTGGTCGGCGAACCAGGACTCGGTTAAGCGGAGGGTTGCGGTTCTACGTATTCGAGGGAAGGAAGAGAGAGAGAATGTCTTCTGGCAGGAATATCGAGGTGGCGAGCGGCGGTGGGGAGACTACGGCTGAACAAGGGGCTAAGACGAGGCGATCGGGATCACCCTCCAGTTCGGACCGGTTTTGTCAAATGAAGGTAAGCAAGGGGGAGGAACTAACTTCAGCACGGAAGTATAAAAGTCGTTGGAGTTCCTGTCCGACTAGGTTTCGGGTAAAAAATAACGAAGGGAATCTACTAAACCTACGAGATTCAAGGGTTCTTATCCTGACTGGGAGAGTGGAGGATAGGGACCAATTCAATGCTGCTCCGTCTGCAGCTGTCTCTAAAAGGGTAAGTTAGCGTAGAAAGTATCTCTCTCTCGTCGAAAAAAACATAAAGATTCACAACAGAGCCGTTTGCCATGGCTTGTGGTCGACGGGTCTCCTTCTGTTAGGCGCCACCGCCAGTGTGGGGAAACAAAACCCGAAAACCCCACCCTAACTGCCGGGGCGAGGGCTGGGGAGACTCCACTGGGAGGCTGGGCTCTGAATCTCTTAGGTGAGGGGATCAAGAATCATTCTCTGGGCGGAAGGAGTTGGGGGTTAGAAGCCTTACGAATGCGGACTTAGGGCTTCTGGGTCGAGACAGGAATCTTGCTGCTCGGACGGGCTGGTGGCGTCCTTCGTTGGTTCGTCAAAGGGAGAACCAGGATTGAAAAAACGTGAGAAAGGAAAGGAGAGTGTCCGCGGAGGGGAACTCGCCCGCGCCTATCTGCCGAATGGACCATGAGATTTGAGGCCTTCTATCCAGGGGGGAAAAAAAGTTGTTTGCAGGGGGAAAGGACCTCGGGCGAGGGAATCTTCCAACGTTGATCGACACGGCGGTCAAGGGCGTCAAAAAAGGGGGGGGGGTTCTAAAAAACCGAGAAACTGTAGAAGAGGGACATTCTAGTCCGGCGGAAATAGGGCGAAAGAAAGCCTGGCTCATGTTAACAGCGGAGCGGGGGGCCATCACGGGAAGAAAAAAGGCTTCTGTGGGCAGGATGGGAGTAGAGGCGGGTGAGACCAAAACCGATGGGGTGCGTCTTGTTAACTAGAAGACGGTAAAAAGAAAAATCGTACAATACCTAGCCAGGGAAATCTCTATCTAGCCGTAATACTGGAGAAATAATCGTGCTCAAAAAGAAGTCAATGTCGGCTATGCGAGGAAAAATTCGGGAATCCTCTATTGCCCAGAATTTCTCTTAATATTGAGGCTAGGGACTTAACAGCACGAACGCCGCAACGCACCTAGAAAGGGAGATGAAAACGAGGAGCTGGGAATTAGAGGGGAACGGGATCTCTATCATTCTACAAGAGACTTATGTATCACGAAAGTACTGGGATTGACTAACACGTCCTTCGTGAAAGAAAAAATACTCCGTATCAATAACTACGAAGGGGGAAAGTCAGAAAGGGGAAATTGTATCGCTTCTTCCTAGGGGATTGAATAGATAATTCTAACTTAGGGGGGGGATTGGCGGGGGAAAAGGAGATAGAGCCTCTTGCGTGCTTACATCCAAACTGTCAAGACGAGTTTAATGACTAAGCAAAATCATCTGCGAAAGTCGTAGGAATCTATTTTAAATCTCTCGAGACAAAAAACAAACGGGAAGATGGAGTCGTTAAGCAGGGCCCCTTTATCTCAATTTGCACGTAGAAGGACTTTTGAAAAAAAAAAACCCGAGGTTTTGAAGGAGGGGAGGGAGGCATCGATTCCGAGGAGATAGAGAGGATGTCCTGGTCTTCAGCTCACGCCCACAATCTTGACAGTTCGAGGAGGTTAAAGGACAATAAAAAGGCGCGAAGAAAAGCGGAAATCGTTGCTCACCGGAGAGGGAAGAAAGTACCATCTTGAAAAGTCCGGGGCACGAAACTAAGTGCGGATTCTTCCATCACCACCGTCATGAAGATACTGAAGGCGAAGGAGGGGGATGAGAAAAATGTTAAGAAGCTCTTGACTTGGTAGGTCTGAAATGAGAGGGCAGAGAAGAAACGGTAGCGCGCAAAAATTTCAACAGAGTCGGCGCTTTCCTCATGGCAGCGCTCACCATGGAGTCCGGAGAGTCTGTGAGATCCTCAGTATTTTTGAAGCAGTAGGGAGCATAAGTACGGACAATGGCAACTCTATTAATTTGCACAAGGGGTTAGAGATCTGGGTCGGGCGCAGGGGGGGCTGGTCGGAAGCAGACTGTTGTTGCAAGGAATAAGACGTTCAACGGGACTAAAAAGGGAGGTTCCTGGAACAGGTAAAACGCAATCAAAAGGAACTAGCGGAAATAATTCTGGAGCTCGACTCTCCTCATAAGGCCTCAATCGGTTGGTATAAACGTTGACGAAAAGTTAACCATGGGTCTTGGAAGTCCTCTTGGGGGGTGGGGGGGGAGAGAGTGTGGGGAAAATAAGTAGAAAGCCAACCGCGGTCCTGTGAAAGAAGAGTTACAAGGTCATCCTGCAAGAAAGAGGAGAAGTCATCTTCTCTAGAAAAAGACGGCTATTCGTCTAGGACATCCATCGCCACCTCACTCAAGCTTCTCCAGGGGCCCATCGGGCTCTTTCAAGTAAAAAGAGAGATTGGTCTCTGGGTAAGGAGGGGACTCTACTGTCCTCCGATAAGTATATCCAAAATTTGTTAATACAAATGCTGAGAGAGACCGGTCTTCTAGAAACAATCTCGCCCATTACGGGCGGGAGGAAAATACAGCCTATCTCGAGAAATGCCGAAACCAAAGACTATTTCTCATTCCGAAGGAATGTGGGGAGGAGAGTGTAAGAAAAAAAAAAACCTTTCCGCTTATATAGCCAGTTCTAACCGAGTCTAGACAAATGCCTTTATAATTGGTTGGGACTGGGGGGGGATTTACTGAAGAGCGGTGCAGAGGATAGAACTCTTTCTTATAGAGTATGCTAGAGTCAAGAAAAAGAGTAAGCCCTGCTCGGACAAAAAATACATAGGGGGGGGGGGAAGCCGCGGGAAGAGAAGTTCAACAGGGGAACAAAAAGGTAGTCGTGTAGTCTCAACGAAGGTATCAAAAAAGGAGCGAGACTCCGAAGAGGGAGGAAATTCCGAAGAACCGAAGGGGGGCACCGTAATTGACCGTGAAGATTCAGGACGTTTATAAACTCCGTTGGAAAAAAAAAGGGGGAGCTCTCTAACTCTGTGAACGGCAAAGATATTCTCAAGACGTATTAGAAGTGACTGTAAGGAGGATTCAACAAAAGCCTAGGCCACCCGGAGAAAAGACCAAAACGGGTGGAAAGTAGATGATCGAGTACATCGCGCGGAGGAAAGGGGATCCGAATCATATAATGCGACGTAAACCGGGGAAGGTGTCGAGAAAAGTTCTATTCCCTAGGTAACCATCAACAAGTGAAATGGAAGGATCTCTTGAGGGTGGTGGGGGGGGGGAGGTCCCACCAGTCCGAAAAAAGAGACAACAACAACGGAGGAAAGAATCGGGGCGACGAAGAACAACCTCTGACATACGAGGGAAAGCATCATACATGAAAGAAAGTGAATTAGCTGACTTGTTGTAAAATAGTCATTAGGCAAGAAATCTTTTTACTTCTCAGAGAATGAAGGCGAAATACAATGAGAGGGCTCGAAAAGTTAGGTGCTGTCGAAATCGGGCCGAAGAGACGGTGGGAGATGCTGGGAAAGTATCGTCTTCCCTGGGGGAAGGATACTCTGGCTACGTAAAGTGGAGAGAGGAAAGACGCCTGTGTGCGGGAATAGGCCGAATGTGGGGGCACGGGGCATAACTAGGGGAGGAGAACTGGGCATGGCTCACCCAGGACTTCTTGATGAATTCCGTCTCTACGAGGTTGTTACTCTGACCTAGATGGGGGAACCGAGCGGTGGGGCTTTCTAACTGATACAAGAATAAGAGCGCTTGACAAACGCCTGCAGAGGCTCCTGGAGGGACCTTGGGCATGGGAGGAAGCGAAAAGGAAAGATCGACCTTCTGTTCAGGAGAAATACCACTATCAACAGCGAAGGTTCCAAGCCATTTTAACACTGTAGGAGACTCTAGGGTGGGAAAATCACCAGGAAGAACGCAATGAGAGATAGGGTCCTCTCAATATTGTGCTATTAGGGCAGTTCAGGCTCGAAGGGTGGTTGGGATCCATAGAGAAGCCCGAAGGGCGCAGAATGGAGTATTGCTCCACACCCATTGCAAGTGGATCGGGGGTCGGACATGGATCAGGATGCAGGGAAGCGCTTGAATGGTTTAGGAGTCTCCGGACCGAGTTTGTCGAAATTAAAAGCAATCACTATTGGGCCTTGAGCCGAAGGGAGAAGTAAGTGGGAGCGTGGAGGTCTCAATTCTGAAGGGATTGGAGAGAAGAGACATGAAGAAGGTGTCGCCGCTCTGGGCTATGTAGTGGAAAGGCTCTTCTGGCGATATCAAAGTAGACTTTACTAATACAAGAAAAAAAACCATCCTGAAAGGAGGTCAAAAAGTTTTGCTACAACCGAGGAAGAGGTGAGGGAGCGGGGTCTGTTCAGGAGAGCACGAGAGGGAAGGCTATCTCCTCTCGATGCCAAAGGGAGAGGGTTGTCAAAAAATTTATAACAGCCTTCTTTGGGGAGGTAAGAACCTTCTTTGGAGAATATGAAGGTTGCGAAAAAACAAGCTGGGGCGATCGTTGTAGGTCAAAAAGAAAGAGCCTCTGACGTGCTAGGGCTCAGGGCGTCAGCGCTAGAGTCATTCAGCTACTGATGGAATGCTTCGGAAGACGATCCTAGGAATGCTTCCGGGCGCAAAGCGCATATCGATTTTGAAAGTTCCAATGTTTGTGGCGAAGTAAGGTGCTTGAGAGTTAAAACATTCCTAAGGACTCAAACGATAATCTTCAATCAAAGAAAAGTTAAAAGGCTTCATAACATCAGGAAAATTCGAAATGAAGAGGCACTACGAAGTGTTTTAGGAGAGTAAGACCACGTCTTAGGGAGAGAAATACGTCGAAAATATCTGACTGTCAAAAAGAGTAGGGAGCAAAAAAAGAATTTCCAAGGGGGCTATTCTGTTTCTAAGACTCGGAGGGCTAATGGTCTAGAGGAGTGTGGACCGGGGAATTCAGGTCGTGTCTCCGGAAAAAGTGGGAAGAAATCTCGGGCCTGCCGTGAACACTTCAAGGCGTCATCCTGGTAGAGGACTCAGATAAGGGCGTCGTCCTCATGGGGAAAAGAGATCTACCAAAACTGATTAGTGAGGGGGATAGGAAATCTAGGTTCGCAGCCAGTGAGGGTTATAATAATGGGGTCAAAGGATTCATTGCAAGGGCGAGGAAGCGATTGCCGCGGAGATCTAGAAAGGAGTCACAAAATGCCCAAACTCTTAGAGATCCGACTTATCGTCGACCAAGAAAGGGAGGGGAGCCTATCACATGGGAGAGTTGCGCAAAGAAGAAGGGGGGAACAACCTTAAACTTGGGACAAGATTCTATAAGAGAAGAAGGGGTGTGTTAAATAAGAAAAAAGTCATGTCTTTCACCGATACTCAGATCTCACGGTTTAAATGAATCAGCAGGTTAGCGAGGAAGAATCTCGTTTTTTCCGAACTCGGCGAGGCAGAAAGCACCGGGGAGACAGATGCAGAATGGGAAGTCAAAAATGCAATAAAAAAAGGAAGGGGCGGAAGGGACATCTCGCCTTCCGGAGATTCTCTAGTGGATAGAAGATATTGTCGAAAAGGGATGTGATCGCTAGGATGAGGTTCTCCGTACCTAAATCTATTGGGGGGTCCTCTGCAGAAAGTGAAATCCCGAAGGCACGCATAAGCCGGGGTTGGGGGGCTGCCGGGCCCATCAGAGGAAGCACCCTTAAGGAAGTAAAAAAATGGGGAGGTTCTGTGAAAGTTCGTCAACCCGCCAGAATGGAGGGAGCTTAAATCTGGACAGGACAAGAGCGCGCGCTTCAAGACACCGGGAGGTAGGTTTGTTAAAAAGGGGGAAGAATTGAAGATGGTGGAGGGCCTTGTCTTACACAGGAAAAGTTAACGCCCCTCCGCGAACGTGAAACTAAATCGTCCACGGTCGAAGCAAGGACAAATCGATTAAGGATCGAAAGTGAAATCGAGGCGCAGAAACGCATGCCCTCCGAAGACTATTGGGGGCAGGCATTGCGCGTTGAAAAAAACACATCTCTATCGGGCAAACAAAAAAAAATCTCTTCCCGAGAATTATCCAACATTTGAGAAAGACAAGATCAGAAGAGAATCAGAGAAATCTGGAACGAAGATTAGTGTAATCAAACTCAGAAGAGATTAGGTCTCCAACCTATCGAGGACATTAAGAACACCAACTTGGGGCGAAGGGCCAGAAAGGATCTTCACCTCTGGTGAAATGAAGGGAAATTATGAAACCTTCTTTGCAGAAGAAAGTACGCCGGCGGAAAACATGGTTGAGGGAACAATGGCACATGGACCGGTTTTACGGGGTGCCTAGCGAATCTGAAGGAAAAAGGAAACGTTTGGCTCTCGCGAAAAGGCTCTCCCTAGAGAGGAGGCCTAGAAGAACCAAGAGGGAGAGATTTGTCGAGGGGACAAGGTCAAAGGTATAACATGAAAAACAGGTGTTCTTCTTCTTGAGGCAGAAGGCGAGGTCAACAGAAAAGATCGGCTCGGATTCCGAGAAAAAACTGGGGTAATGGGCAATATTTATCAGGCAAGTAGGTCTCATAAGTTTGGACGCGAGTATGCTGAAAAATGAAAAGCAGAAGGTGGGGACTATAGAAAAGATATTCTCAAGCGTAGAATCAGCCGTGTAACCGAGGCCAGAGAGACTATTTGAAAAAGAACGCAGAGTCATTCAATCCATAAAAAGGTTCAGAGAAAGAATCTCATAATAGCTGCCGACCGCATAAAGTGTAGCGTAAAAAGGGGAATTCTAGAAAAAGATTAGGTCAGAACACGTAGGAGACAACCGTAGCGAAGCAGTGATTAAAAAAAAGAGTTGTGATTCCTAGGAGGTTATCGGTGTCGGAAAAAGA
>Ga0179591_1283541_pt1 | contig 14729 bp, 13 predicted proteins | sample CZOMad2_1_08_16f_FD_182891 | JGI IMG/M metagenome (GOLD analysis project Ga0179591, IMG submission 182891) | Vadose zone soil fungal communities from Angelo Coast Range Reserve, California, USA - CZOMad2_1_08_16fungal (PacBio error correction) | ecosystem: Environmental > Terrestrial > Soil >...
ACCGAACTATCCGTAAAGAAAGAAAAAAAAGACGTTACAATCAAAGCTCTATAATAATTCCGTGAATGGCTTTGCGTATCAGCGCTATAACGAATCATGAACCCAGATGACTGATGAAATGACGTTGGGGGGGGAGGGCACCCTCAAGGGAGGGTCCATGAGGCTCTTTGAGAAACGAACGTGAGTCAAATGCCTCGCCACTCGCTGTTTCCGAAAAAAAAAAGGACTTAGCAGTGCAACAGGAAATAATAAAAAAAAAGGTGTTGAGAAGGTGCTGTTGAGTCTCTCACGAGAATGTCAAATCACTCGATATGGGGTGAAAAAAAAGGGTTCGAAGATGCAATTATTTTCCGGGAGCAAATAGCGATACATCGGGTGGAGGGAGGAGATAAAAAAAAGAAAATCTTAAGAGTAAACTGGCACGGGGGGGCCGAAAACCTTCTTGTAAGTCTTCTGGATTTGAGCAAAAGGATCGCTTGCAGGGGGGTTCATCTCGCTTTTTCAGGTTGGTCAGTGGACTAGAGCGACACTGTCCTGGAGGTTAGGGAGATACAGAAGAGCAGCTAGGGTGAAGGGGAGGGATATGACTTATACAAGCTTTTTGCTTGAACCGTTTTCCAAGCGGGAGTGGCTCGTCCCAAGAATGAAGGAGTTGCCGAAGGAAGGGACGATCTCAAATTTCGCTAGGGCCGACTAAACGAATCAATCTTCTGGGGTCTGGACTTTGAAGAAAGGTGTTTGATGTAGTTCATTGGACAGGGAAGGGCTCCCAGGACAAGTCTTCATGTACCAGTGAACGAAAAAATAAAAGATAAGAGGGGGAACAGCAAGAGCTATTGGGGACGACTGTTGCTTCAAGCATGGGATAGATTCGCGGGGACTTGCTACTAGGGCTATGGCCAGAGAGGTTTGGGACTCCCACAAAAAGGAGCGCAGCGATTGATAAAGGGTGATTGTTGAATGTGGCAAATGCAAATAGACTTCGATTATCCAGACTATTTGGCAACTGAGTTTATAGAAAGGGGTTGGGAAAATAGGAAAGGGGAATGGCCAGACGACATCACGTTTCAGGTCAAAAAATATCGGCGAACTTCTTGACTCAAGAAGCAATTTCCATAGGGGAAACCAAACAGAGGGGCAAAACAAAGATCCCGCTCGAAGTTACAGGGGAATGATCACGGACGACGTATTGAGTTGAACTCAGTGCTTTTTAACGAGAGGATCAAGTCAATACTTAGGGGGGGGGACGCCTTGGGGGGGGTGAAAGCGAGGGGAGACTTCAAAAAGATGTCTAGGCCTGAGGTATTCCCTTAGAGTATCTCAACGTATTCAACAGCATACGTGACGAAGCGAGGGGAAGGTCAGAGTCTTTTGATGTTGGGGGTATAAGGATGCTTCAACGGTATGGAAACGTCAGGAAAAACTTTCGGGACTTATGATTGCCCTCAAATAATGTTGGACCGGTAGCCCTCAACTCTACAAAGGTCCCGCTGAAGAAATAGGAAAAAAGATGACAGGGTGAACCCTTATCGTGGAGAGCTATCGTTCTGATCGAACGACGCTTTCTACCCGGTGGGGATGGGGAAAGCAATAGCTGAAAAGTGGAGGGGGACTCCATAGTGGGCCGGCGGGGGAGGGTTGAGGTAACATGGAGGGGTGGAAAAGGATGACCCTATCATGATTTATATCCCTTCGACAAAACTGCGATCAACTAAGGGGCTGTAATCGACAATGTGCTAGAGGGGGGATGGGGAAGTAACATATGACAGCTTGGAAGGAAAGGGTTGGTGGGATTGCCTGTGAGGGGGACCATATAGTTCTATATGCTGGTCCAGCCTGAGACATCAAGATTTACTGGGGGGAATGACGGACGGAAAAAAAAAAGGGGGGGGGTCCGAAAAGGGCCTAAATGGGGCGAGTTTGCATAAGAATGAACGTACGACCCACGCGGGGTTTAGATTGATCAAAAAGCTTTCAGCGCTGTCACGAAAGGAAGGAAAATACTACGTCGAAAAGAAGGTCGGGGAATTCAAAGTAGAGGGGGGGGCCGAAAATTGGGTTTGCCGTCTGCCGGGTGGAAAAGGCCCAGCGGGGAGTCACTTTTTCTCTGTGGGGTTATCTGAGCCAAGAAATTTAAGGAAAAAAACCCGGGAGGGGGGAGGGGGGGGTGGCTTCAAGGGGAAGGACAAAGCTGGGGTCTTCAACGTTGTCGGGAAGCTGTCAAAGAATTTGACCAAACCATTAACAAAACTGGAAAACTAAAGAGGTACACGCGCGTACAGGTGTTTTCGGTAAGACCTTGGTCAAGGACTTAGTGGGGGTTTTTCCCCCAGCATTAAATTTCAGTGAGAAAATAAAGGGGATCGGGTCCGGGTGAAGATCCAAGGTAGGGTCCTTGATTCCAGATAACATTTTGCCGCTCAAGATGCAGAGAAGAAAATGATGGGGATGAGAAAGGGGGAGTGTCAAAGAAATCAGGCAACACACAATAGAAGGTTAATCGTCGTCGGGAAAAGGGCCACGCAGTCGAGGTTAAGCAAAGTCCATATACAAGAAAATATCCAATAGTCATATAAACTTTAAAGGGGGGGTACAAAGCTCGGGGGAGGGGGACCGCTGGACGATTCGTCGCAAAGGAAGGGCACCGTAATTCACGGAATAACTCGGGATTTGGGGGTAGAAAAACGAATCAATAAGGGTGACTTGACGTCAAGAGATGTAATATAATGAAAAACCTCCAGAAATAAGCAAGAGTAGATGACCGAAAACAAAGGAGATCCGGCCCCGCAATTCGTTTTTTCCAGTGAAGGGCGGCAAGGGTGTACAAACGTCACAAAATACAAGGGTGGAAAACCAAACCGGCAAATTGCTGAAATTTGAAACACAAAACCTACCGGGGGATTGAAAAGTTACAAATCCTGGGGGATCATAGAAAAGAAAAGGGGTTAGGAAAAGCAATTTAGGAGACCGGAAAAAGCAATCCCCAAACGTAGTTCCAACGAAGACTTTGAGACCAAGACGCCTCGGGGGGACCCGTAGAAAATGGGAAAAGGACTTCCGATTGGAAGGATGAAAAAGAAGGTGGATTGTATCACCATGGCGTACTTCGAGGTGGCGATTTCAAAAAAAAAGTACCGTCATGTTTTTGAGACACACAGGAGGGTCAGGCGGCGCGCCCAGGGAAATCATTACGTGATGGAAAGGGGGGAGACAGCAATGATAGACTCTAATGGGAAAGAAAGCAATGAAAACCACAGGTTAAAAGACTCCAAGATGATATTTCCTTCACATCAACGACGGAGCCGCTAAAAAAATACAAGGGAGGCCCTAAGGGGGTCGGAAAGGACGGGCAAGGAATGATAAGGGTCATCGAAATTCCCCCCCCATTGTTGGGAAAGAAGAAATGCCAATATGGTCTCAACTGGGAAGGAGGGCTGAAAAAGAAAAAGTGCAGAAGCGGACCTTTATGTGGGAAACTAGCGCACAGATCGAAACTCAATTTAGTTAACCGTCATGCCCCGCATTTCTAGCGCCCGGCAGGGAAGAAAGAATCAACGGGAGAAACAAAGACCACATATTGAGGCATCAAAGAAAGTCCCGCCCACGATTTTACGGGACGCTGCCAGCTTGGTAGACAACACAAAAAAAAAAAAAAACTAAACGAAGGAGAGGTCTAACGCGTGAGGAATACGGATAGGGGACGGATAATAACGCCTCCGGCACGAAGACAGAAGAATAACATTCGGGCTAAAACAACGCGACAGCCGACCTCAAGCTATTGGGAGGCGATATCAAAGCACCAGGAAACCTAGCTACGTGGACCAGGAAGGAGATCGTTCACGCACCAATAGGTGGGGGGTCATACTGGGAAGGGTTCTTACGATCTACGGGCGCAACGCTGGCTGACCTTAAACAGGATGTAGAAATGTAAAAAGGACTGGGGGGCCTTTGGCCACCTTCTATACGGATTAAGCCCATAGATATATAGCTAAGCGGAGAAAAAGGAAAAGTAACAAAAAATGGCTGGAATCGGAGCTCTTTTTGGGATTGGCCCCAACAAGCCAAAAGCACTGCATAATCAGAGAAAATCCGAACAGAAAAATAGAACTGCGTGGAAACAGGGGGTAGGGAAACTGGGCTTGAGTTAAAAAATCAGGTGGTAATTGGGGGAAACTGTAAAGGGGGCAAAGTACATGGTCTAGGGGGGAAACTGGACGTAAAAGATGAACAGAAATGAATCAAAACAAGGGGAGGCAAGAAAGAACTAGGGAAAGATTCGTTCGTCGATCTCAAATGCCTATCTCTCGGAAAGTGGGCTTGAGATGTTCAGATAGAAGAGAGAACGGGAAAACAGGCAAAAGTTAAGAGAACATTCAAGCAGGCAATAGCGGATAGGTTGTAGAACGAAGCGCCAGAAAGCTCGAAGACTGCGAAGGGAAAACCAAAGGGAAGCAAAGAGTCAGAAGAGGAAAACGGCACGATTTATAAATAGGGAGGGGGGGGGGGGGGTTGGGGGGGGGGTCGGTGGTGTGAGCGAGGGTGTGAGCAAACGATCATACTAAGATTACTTCCCAGGATGGTGTCACCGGCAGAGGTGGGGTATTCGACACATGTTAGAGAGGGGGTTTCCAGGAAAGAGAACTCTCTTAAGCTTTGACATATCGCTAGGGGTTACGCGACATAAGAAGAGAAAGACGAAACTGAAAGACTAAAAAACTGGGGTAGAGAGGGAGGGTACGCTAATTCGGCATTTCGCGGGGATCTGAGCGATTGTCAATTAGCAAGAAGGGGGCTAAAAATCGCGATCAGACTGTACTGGAACAAATCCACTCTTGTGGCGGGAGTGCCATTATGAGACGCCAAAACTTCACGAAGATGTGTCCGGGGGAAATGATTAGGTTCGGGGAAGTCGGAGTAAGCCGTCCGGACATATTAAACCTTTGGTGATCTTCTGAAAGAATGTGTCTTTATTAAAAAGAAGAAGATCTCAACCTACAAACGTAAGGAAAAGGATCGCCAGGAGTCACCAAGCGTGAAAAAAGGCTTCTATTACAGTCCTGATGGCTTCTTAACGCTCCGCGTAGCATCCCAAGCCGAAAGTCCATTCGTGACGGTTGAAAAAAGAACATAAGGGGCAGCACCGAAGAAAACGGGGGGGAATGCAAGCCAATGAGTAACCGGATTTTAGGAAGGGAAGAGGTGAGCAAAGGTGCTCATAAAACGCTTGGATAAATAGCAGAGAACAGAAAAGAAGTTGTTTGTATGGTCTCAGTTTAGTCGTCCTTCTGGCTGAAGGAAGTAAAGGGACAACACTTTCGATATTGGGGGAAAAAAAGAGGGTTGCGAAGATTGCGTGGCTGGGTCTTAAACCCAAATACATCTCGTTTAGGCTAATCAACAAACTTCTGCAACAAGACTTCACTTCATAAACTTGCTCGGTGGGGAAAAACAAAAAAGGGGACAGGAAAAAGAAGTTTTTCTTTAAAGGAATCGCAGGTTGATGAGCTTCTGTTTTGCTTGAAAAGTTCAAGTGTCATCATAGCGGCCTATCGGCCGTTCTTGCCGGTATATACCGACTTAGAGGAGAAACGAGTGAGAGAGGGACGCTTGGTTTTCCGTTAACATCGTTCGTTAAGAACATCCAACTTCTCTTCCAACTGTTCCGAAAAAGATCGATGGGGAAAAAGAGGGGGCCTGTGGGAGAAAGAAAAAAGAGAATCTAGTTAGTCTTACTAACTCGTTTGATGTATCCTGGGGAAGCGGGACGAAATCAAAGGACAAATGGGCTTCAGGCAAGCGGACCGATGAAAAGAAAAAGAAGCCAAAGGGAATGGGTGTTGGAACTCACAAGAACAAGATTGGTTGCCGAACTTTGCTTCAGCAGTTCTATGGATGAGCGCGGAACTTGGCCTGATGCTTGGAAGCCGAAAGCATGGAGGGGTGGCACCGCCCCAAAAAGAGGATCTCCATACGGTTCTGGGGGAGAGTAGCGGGATGAGCCGACTGATCAGGAAGATTGGGGGGGCCTGAGTAATGAATGTGGAAAAAGAAAGTATTACCTCTAGGGGGAGCGAAGATCTTAAAAAGGGGAAAAGAACATATCTTCTAATTCTGGGATCCGAAAGAGAAAATTTCCTCTCGTAAACCACACCCTATTGAGGAACACCTAGTATCGGGTAAGGGATTAGCGAGTAACGACGTGGGGGGTGGGAAAAAAGGCTTTTTTTACAGAAGAATTCAACTATAAATTATTATTTGGGAACATACCGGGGTTGTGAAGACGAAGGGTGCTATCGGCTTCGGCAGGAGGGGTAGTTAATAGCCCCTTCTGGTATTTCCGCAGCAGAGGGGAAACGGAAATTGGGCGGTTCTTTTGATGGTTGTGGTTATAGGGCCGGTATTCCCTTTCCTACAGATTGGGAGTGAATGATGAGCTCAGTTTCGGGACGGGGCAACAAAGGGACGGGGGCTCGGAAGAAAAGTGCGAAAGAGAACAACAAAAGGAGCAAGAGGGCCCGCACCTTATCCTTTAACACTTCGCTCTGGTGGAGGAAACATAAGGGTCTCTTTCAGGAACGTGACTGCAAGCATAGCGGGAAACGTTCGGAGAAGCAAAGGGGGGTAGTTCTGGGAATGGGATATTTGCGGACCCGAGGAAATTTCATATGATCTTCGACAAACTGCTGTAAAGAGCTAATAGGCGGACTTTGAAGGAGGTTGAGTTGTGGAAGATAGTGCATAAGGAGGGAATTGTGAAACATGGTGGGATTGCTGTGAAAGAGAGTGCGATATTGACACTGATCCTGACAGGACTACTCATATACTGAAGGAAGGAGGCCAATGCCGCCTGCATCATGTGGGGGGGCTACACCTTCCTTGCAAGGTTTGATAAGCTCACCAAAAGAGTCCGTACGAACTACCGCGTGTGTAGAAAATTCTCAAACTGCGGTGAGGAAGGTGTCAAGAAGTCATTGAAGACCGGTCGGCTGCACCGATGTTAATCAAGTCCGGAAGGGTTGTGGCCGAAGTTGGTGGGAAGGGATGGATGGGAAGGAAAACGCACTGAACTTTGCGAGTGGTTGGTGTACAAATCCAGTAAGGGAATTGTCCAACACCGGAGGCTTAGTTGTGTTCGGGGGCGCAGAGGGGGGGGGGGGGTTAAGGGCAAAACGGGGGCGTGAATAAAATTGGGGGGGAAAAAAACAGTTCACACGGGAAAAAAAATTCCTCTTAGTCCGAAAAACTTCTCCGGGGTTTTTCGGTCCGACCTGGTGGTCTTAAGTGGAGGCGGAGGTGTTGTGGGAAAACGGAATTACCGCTGATTGAAAAAAAGTCAAAAGTGCAGGCCGTTACAACCAAGATATTCCTTGCAAAAGACCATTGGCCGGCAATGGCAGAGGGAGCAGATATGGCATGGGGGGGGGGTGGGAAATGTGATCTTTTCCCGAAAATTTCATCAATAGATTTTGACGATCGGTGCGGGAAGTATATGTCTCATCCAAAAAACCAGAAAATGAGCAAAAGATCAAACTGTCCCAGCGGAAAAGCACCATCTCTGGGGGGAATCGGAGGTTCGAGGCAAAATGCAGAGGTAATTCGTAAGCTCGTTTTGGGGTCTCACGTCCATAAACAATTGGGACTTTAAAAATCAAGAATGGAGTAAAGCGCGTGAAAACCCTCGACTCCTGCGACCGACAAGGAATGAAAGAAACCCGGAGATCAAAGAATACGAGAAATTTTTGTTTGAGTGAAAGTTGGGCCAAATAGGTGAAAACCTCTTCACGAAAACGGATGTTGAAGAATAAAAACAGCGAGGGGGGCTTCAAAAGTGAAGAAGAAAAAACTGATACCTTTACCGGTGTTCGGGGCCAAATTAACTCCGTGGCTCATATAAACCAAAGAAGGGGGAAGTCAGAAAGTAGGCCACAAGTATCCACAATGTACAACAACTGCGGCTCAAAACACAACGAATACTTTAAAGCATACCTCTGGCGAGTCCTGGTGAAGGAAGGCTCGAGGCGAAAGGAAAGGGGGTGTTTAAATTATACACCCTCTGGGGGATGAATGCCATTTTGAGAGGGGGACGATAGAGCATGGGTTATACACATTCGGGGGGCCGCATGCTCAGAAAGGCCAGTCCAGAAGTAGCCTGGACAGCAGGACGCAGCAGCTCATTGGGCCAAACGACAAGCCCAACCGATACACCAAGATTAAGGGGTTGATAAAAAAACAAATCAAGCACGAAGTCTCTCTGGACCGCTTAGCCCCGAGTTTCGCAGGGATGCGAAATGGAGTTCAGAGACAATAATAAAAGGTTCCCCGAGGACACGTATATTGGGGGAACCCAACGGTTACACTAGGGAGTCAACACGGGGGAAAAGGGTAGCCGGGACCTTGGAGGGGGTGGGGGGGGGGGGGAGGGGGGAGATTCGCTGTCGGGGACCATGGAGGCAGTCTCTCAGTCCTAAATGAAAAGAGGCGTTTTGCACCCGCCGCATTGTGTTACTCTCGAGCAGGAGCAGAAATCATACAGACAAAAAACGCACAGGAAATGAATCATCAGTACCCGCCCAATCCTGTTCTAAGACTGGCAAATGCGGGAGAGTGGGTAAAAAAACAAGCAAAGGAACGAAAGAGCTAATCGGAAACGCTGCGGGGGGGGGGGAGGACATACGGAGAATACGGGCTAAGAAAACTACAACCGTCCGACCGAAGACTCAGGAGAAGTCACATTCTCTTCAAAAACAACACGAGTTCAAAAATAATTCAAGCTGGGGACGGCAGAGAAAAAAGACACGGGGGGCAACATCAAACAGGGTTACGTCGATTCACACGGACAAAAGGCGAGAGAGGGGCAACCAAGGGGGGTGGGGGGGGGAAAACAAATTGGCGGAAGGGGGGATGAGCAAGAATTGGCAGATTTCTGACCTTACGGGGCTGTGAGATGAAGATTAAGTCAAATTTGGGAACAAAACCTTCCTAAACTATCGTCCAAAAATAAGAGGGGGGGGGGAAAAAAAAAAAAAAAGATCGAGGGGTATCAGAGCCGTGCCACAGGAAACAATAAAATGGATACGGAGAACGTTGTTGGAAGTGCATTGTCTCTTCCACAAGAGAAGAAAGGATGCCAAGTTAAAAGGGAACGAATCAAGGAAAGCTGAAGAACATGTCGGAAGAAAGAGCTGTTCTGGAGGGAGTCCACATGCAGGGGTTGGTTGTGAAGGTGGGGAGAAGTCCGATGGGACATGAGACTAGTGATCCCGAGTCCCCTGCTTCCCAATGACGAATCAAAAAAGACGGCAAAGAACCGAAGGAATGGCTTAAAAGAGTAGCAAGGCGAATAAATCGACCGATAAGAGAAACATTGAAGAAGTGGAGCGGCGACGACGCATGAGTAAAAGGGAAAAAAGCCTGGGGAAAGCTATCTCCCGCGCATAGCGGCTTGAGGGGCGAGGAACGCAGGAAAGAAAGAGATAGCCGAAAAAGATGTAGGAAGGGGAAACCATTGAACAAAGAGGACGGAAAACGAAGGGAGATTTGAAAGAAAGAAGAGACTTGAAAAGAAAGGTTGAGAACGAGCAAGTTACAGGGAAGCCAAGAGGACTGTCCCATAATTTGGGATACGAAAACGAGGGTAGGAGATTTTGAGTTCAAAAGGAAAAAGGGAACGCAATCTGGACTAAAGAGGGGGACAAAACGGAGGGAACGTTGCAAGAAGAAGAGAAGACAAGACAGCTAAACAACTTTATACTGTAGGGTGCTAAGAGAAGGTCGCGACAGGCCAAGCGATAAGGAGCCTTCTGAAAAAAAAAGTCTGCACAGCGGAAGCAAAGGACGGGAGCATGAGAAAGGAAACCCGCTTGAATTGGAGGGCCAGGTTGAACGTGAAGTGGCAGGGTCATCTGGGGGGAAAGGAGGAGTTTATTAGCGAGTCGAGGCGCAAGCAGGAAAAGGCCATTCATCGAGACTTGTGTCGGTGGAAAAAGGTGCGGGAGAAGCCGGCTATCGTTCGGCAGTCAAGAGAGGAGAAAACAACAACTGAGGAGAAAGGATAAGAGATTCATGTCGGCCGACGAAGAACAAAGGCGTCCTAAGACTCAAAAAGAGGGAACATAAAGGATGACATATCTTTGGCGCGTACTCCGACTCGGAGATAACGAGGAAAAAAAAAGAAATAACCAAGAAGGACTTTTTGGCAAGAGCACCTAATCAAAGTGATCTCCAGAAAACCAAAGATAAACAGCGGAGACTTTGCTCAGACCACCAATCGCTCAGGTGACGAAGAAAGTAATAAGGAGCGTGAATAACTAAAGCAGATAAAAAAGGGGGTTAAAAAGGAGAAGGGGGACTTCGTATATCTTCCTCATTCTGCTGGGGACTTCGATATTGTCCCAAAGTTCTAGGAGTTGCGGTCAATGCTTTCCTGGAACAGTAGTACATCGGATGGCGCGACAACACCAGGCTGCAGGACAAAAAAAGGAGGATAGAAGAAACTCGTTGGGAAGACACGGCGTGAAAGTGAGGTTCTTTTTGGTTTCAGATCGCTTGGGACAGTTAAGGCTCTTTTGGGATCTGGTTTTCAAAAAAACTAATCCCGAGATTTAATGGCGCTGTCGTAGAACAGAGCCTTAAGATCATACGGGTCGGTCTTGAGATCAACTTAAGGAGATTGGGGGGGAGGTGGTCCCGTTTATCTCAAAAGGCCGGCCCAAGAGAAAGGCGGCCATTGGAGGGAGATCCGAGTCGCTGCCTTGCTTACGACGAAGGAATCGAGTTCTTCTTGACGAGTGTTTGGGGAATAGGGACGGGCTCCACCGGAAATAAGGTCGTCATGTAATTCCAAAAAAATTCAACAAAGTCCGGAAAGGGGGGAAAAGCGGGAAAATTTGCCGACTGTCTCTGTCACATTGCGGGTGGATTAAAGACTGAGAGTCGCGTGGGGGGACTCATTCGGTGGACAATCTCCAACCAACAGAAGAGCAGGGGAGCCATTTCTTGTTGGGGAGGGGAACCGGCGAATTCCTTCGGATGATCCTCTATTGGAGCCGTAGGTATCGCTTGAAAAAGGCAGGAAGAGCGTGCATAGAACAAAAGTCCCCGAAAAGACCATAGCAATGCTTGGGGGATGAGGGAAGAGCAATGTCAGTCGAGGAGGGGAGACCCCACCCCTAGATCGTGAACATCCATAGAGTCCGTGAATTAGAATTAACGAGGGGAGGTTCTGTTTCAAAGTATTTGAGGGAAGATCAGAAAAAAAAAAAGGAGGAGTTGGGGGGGGGGAAAGGCGCGCATTGTGGGTTTGAAGACTTTCTTCTCATGTCTTCGGAGGGGGGGTAGTGAAGGAACCGTTCCCGGGAGAAAGTGACCGCATCAGCGTTGCTACTATTTTATTTTCGAGGGGGAGGTTTGCTGTGAAACGAAGGAAAAGGGCCGGTTGCCGTTGTAAAAAGGAAAAGGGGGGGGCGGGACTGAGGGTTGCAGAAAAATTTGCGCGGGTGATGCCTCCAAACTTCTGGACTTCTCAGGAAGCGAAAAACACTGCTGCATGAGTGTCCAATGAGGCCCAGATCAAAGAGCAATAAAGACTGAAGAACAGAGGTCCGCGGTAGGTTACCCTTTTCCGGCGCCGTAAGGAAAACGGGGCGACTCCATATATTGGACGCTGGACAAAGGTAGGCTTGTCGAGGACCCGAAGGGGGAAAAGGAAGATGTACGGCTCGACAAACTGCGGGCTGAAGCGTTGTCCTCTATACGAGCTTGCGCCGAAAAGGGGGGCAGGACATATTCACTCGGGGGAAAGGGGGCATTTGGTGAGGTCGGGACCAGAGATGCGAAGGTGAAATCCTGAAACAAGGGGATACTCAAGAGACTGAGGGACTTGCAGGAGCATGCCTTACCCGCATTTGGGGGAACACTTCGGCCTGAAAGTGATAAGACGATCATTATACAAACGCGGTGGGAGAAATTCTAAAACAGGAAGCCATGCGAGGGGAAAAGAGGGGAAGTTCAGTGAACCAGGGAGCCGCTGCAACTAGAGTTCGGATGGAAAAGAATTCGTTGGTGGAGCTTGGGGGTAAAAAGGGAATGTAGTTCGACTAAAGGGAGGCCCTTCTGGGGAAATCGGGGGGGGTTGGGAGGGGGGTCAGAGGGAATGGCCAAGAACACAGTGGAGTTCTTCGTTGTTTAGACAGTGCGGCAAGAGGGAAAAGTGTTAAAAATACGTGAATAATATTGGGAGACGAACGAGAGGGAACTGGAAAAAAAAAATCTGTAGTACCTTCTCTACCGGGGGGAAAAAACTGGCATCTCAAATGGGGTCGTCGTAGGCGGAGGGTGACACCGCGCTTCCAGGAATCTTCTTGACAACGCCTTGCGGGATTGCGAAAAAAACAAAAAGATGTAAAAACATGGTGAAGGAAGGGGCATCCAGTTGGCCGCGCAAGAGGGTCGCTGCAAAGGGTCCTAGGGAAAGGTTAAGTGGTTCACGAGGCAAAGCACAGACTACTGGTGTGACAGAGTCGGAACGTGACGAGACGTCCGAGTAGAATCCTCAAGAATAAAAAACCAATATCATGAGAAAGACACACTTTCCGCGGTAGCAGAGAGGGGGCTACGCTTACATATAAAAAAAAAGGGGGAGAAGTAAAAAAGACATCTTATGAGGTTTGTGGATCCAAACGTAATCCCTATAAGTGACTGAGAAAGTTCTCTGGAAAACTCCGTCGAAACAGAAAAAGATTGACCGAAACCCAGGGTAGAAGGGGAAATACGCAGGATTCGTTTTTGTTCGCGTAAACTCAGGGGTGGTCCAATAGTGGGTAGCAGCCTTCACTCACGAGTAAGAACTAAAAAACGGGATGAACAACTGAAGAAAAAAAGAAAAAAACGTCCGTGTCGGGGGCCATTAACTTCCGATCAACCCAAAGAGAAAAGTTATAGCCACAGGGGGGGTCCGACAGATCAGATACAAACTGCTGGCGCACCACGAGGACTTTGAAATTCCCCAAGGGGACCAGTAAAGGGAAAGGGTGTAAAGGCTGGTAGACAAGCAGGATAATGGGGAAGTTTATAACACCAGCCGTGTCGTACGGCTCAGGGGTCTTCAAAAAATCAGGAAGCGGGTTGTAAGGGGGGGGGGGGGTGTGTTGTTGGGGTTTGGTGGAGGGGTGTTGGGTGTTTGGGGGGGGGGGGGGGGGGGTACCCCACAAGGGGGTCAGAGAGCGACATAATCCACGCAGTATCCGAACCTTTCATTCACATATACGGACAAGAACATACCCACCACATGTCTCATCCAACACACTATATGTTTCCTACCACATCAGAACAAAGAGAGCAGAGGGACACGCATTAAAAACGCATTTTTCGAAGGGGGAACGATATGCAAGAAATTGTGGGTCATCGCCAATCCTCCGGTCACCCAAGAACCGGGAAAAGATTGGGGAAGAAGTTCCTCTAGGCGGCGAACAGGAAAGGAGAAAATGTGGAGGGCAGCACATGAAAAGACGCGAGAGAAAAGGGATAAGGGCGTCAGCCCCCTCAGCGCATGTTTTGGCTCGGGGGGGAAAACGGCGCCGAGATACAGGGAGGCATAAAACATTAAGCCTCCAGACACTAAATCTGGGGGCTACTGAAGGGGGATCCGGCTCTTAGTGAATAAACAGAAAAGGGGAACCTCAAAAAATTCTTTCTTCACTAACGATGCGGATAAAAATATAAAAGGAACGGGAAAACTACCTGGCGCACATCGAATATCTACTCTTAAAAAAACGAGAAGTTCAAAAATAGAAGCAGTTAATGGGAAGCGAAAGCAACTTCTATACAACCACATCCGCGTGAAGGAGATTGACCCCCAGGTAGGTTTCACCACAAAAGAAGGGGGGGGGTTCCGAACGGAAAAAGGCGACTTACGACACTTCAAGCCGATATGGTATACAAGATGATGTTCGAGAAAAACAGAAATGCGCAAGAAGACAATAGAGAAAATGGCATCATAACGGATGCCACAGAAAAAAAAGAAGGAGGAAGCGCGAGAGAGTTGTGTGAGAGTGCCACCCGCCATTGAGGGCAAACAAGAACGCAATGGGCGCGCCGCTAAAGAGAACTGCTCAAACAGGGAAAAAAGAGGATGGTAAAGAAGTGAGTGGTCAACAGGCTGGAGGGGTGAATGGGGGAGAGTACATGACATTTTGTTCGTCCGGCTGAGAACCCTGATAACAATGACTACATCAAAAAAGATCTTCAAGGCGCTGAAATTGATTCGTTCGTGCAACAGCCCGAAATCGCAAAAAATCGAGGAAAAGTTGGAGGGTGAGAGGGGGCGAGCAACGACGTTAGTGACAAGGACACACAAGTGTTAGTCATATCTCAAAGGAAAACGGATCTTATGGGGGGGGGGGTCTAAATACCTCAGGAAAGGGAGGAGGACTGAGCTTATGAGGAACAAGGGAACCATTGACAACATATCCTGATCTGAACCGCGAGCGGCCCCTTGTAGAAGAAATTTAAAAAGAAGGGGTGGTAATTAAGTCGTAAGACAGAGGGGAGGTCCGGCAAGGGGGTGGAATCGCCAAAAAAAAAAAAAGAATGTATGAGAGGGGGAGTCCAGGAAAAAGGAATGAACGAATCTTCACGAGTGTGACAAATTATAGTGACTTAAGAAGGTGAGAAGAAGAGAAAACAGAAATGAGCACTAAAAAAAATTTGTAGCCGGAGGCACGCAGAAATGG
>Ga0179591_1238979_pt1 | contig 14728 bp, 24 predicted proteins | sample CZOMad2_1_08_16f_FD_182891 | JGI IMG/M metagenome (GOLD analysis project Ga0179591, IMG submission 182891) | Vadose zone soil fungal communities from Angelo Coast Range Reserve, California, USA - CZOMad2_1_08_16fungal (PacBio error correction) | ecosystem: Environmental > Terrestrial > Soil >...
AAAAGAAGGCGCGCCAGTTCATGGGCCATTAACCTGTGGGGGAAGAGGCAGCGCCCGATAATATAGGGTACATCCAGAGACCCCCATATGGGGAAAAGGGCTAAAGAGAAGGGCATGAGTGAGAGGGTTAAAGAAGGCAGGGCTGGGAGTGGAGAAGAGGTGGGTTGGGTGAGAATAAAGGACAGGGACGGGGTACAAGGAAAGAGAGGAGAGGGAAGGGCAGGGAAGAGAAACAGTAAAAGGGGCGGAAAGAGGCTAAAGGAGGATGAAATGAGGTGAGGGGGTGCTTAAGAAGGTAGATGAGAGACGAGATTGCGGGGGGGTGGGAGGGGGGGAGCAGAGGGGGGCAGGAGGGGGAGGTGCCAGAAGAGAAGGTGCAGCTGGGGGGGGGGGAGGGTAGAGAGGGAGGGCGCCAGCGGTGGGGGGAGAGAGTGAGGATGGAAGGGGATGGGAGGGAGGAGGACAGAGAAACGGGGGGAGGGGGTGGGGAGGGAGGGAAGGTGGGGTAACGGGTCGGACATAGAGGCGAGGGGGGAGATGGGGAGGAGGAAGGACGGAGAAGAAGAAGAGGTGGGATTGGGAAAAAAAAGGTAGATGGGGGGGAGTGGTGGGGGGGCAGGAAAGAGGGAGAGAGAGGAGTAGAGGCGACGGAGGGAGTTAGATGGGAAAAAAGGAAGGCAAGGGGAGGATGGTAATGGCGTGTTAAAGTAGCGGTAGTTAAGGGTGAAAGTGGAGGAATGAGGGGTAATGGAAGAGAGGGGGTGCAGGAGGGGATGTGGGGTGGGGAGAAAGACAAAGATGAAGGGGTAGGAGTTAAAGGAAGGAAAAGAGGGTAGAAGAAGGTAGGAAGAGGGTGAGGAATCAACAGGAAATGGGGGGGTGGTGGGGCGGGAGGGGCGTTGTGCGGGGTGGGGGTGGTAGGATGGGGGGGATAGAAAGGGGGAGCAAGTTAGGAGACAGGGTAGAAGAGGGTAGAGTTTGGGGAAGGAGAGAGAAGTTAATAGCAGGTGGAGGGAGGGGATGACTGGGAGAGGAAGGTGGGGAAAGGAAGAGGGGAGAAGAAGGGAGGGGGGGGGTAGGAGGGGGTGGATGGTAAAAGGGGAGGCGAGGACGGGGGGGGGGGGAGTGGGGTCCGAAGGGGGAGGAGGGAGGCGGGAAAAGGCAAAAAGGAAGTGGTGGGAGACTAGAGTTGCACGGTGGGAGAATGGAGGGGGAGCGGGTGGTGGAGTGAGAGAAAAGAGATGGATGGAGGGGAGGAAGTAGAAGGGGGAAGGGGGAGGTACGTAGGAGGAGGAAGGGAGAATGAGGAGGGGGCAAGACGGAGGGGGGGGCAGGTGTGAAGACAGAGAGGGAGAAGAGAGGAAAGGGGTGGAGTGGGTTGCGAATGAAGAGCGGTTAAATAAGAGGGCAAATGACGGGAGGTTGGCGGTTGGAAAAAAGGGTAGAGGGGGGGGGAGGAAGTGAGCGGGTGGGGGAGAAAAAGTGAGGGGCCAGTCGTAAGAAGATAATCATCGTTCAGAGCTTGGTGTATGGGTAGAAGTCGAGTACCAAGTTTGTCGGGGGAAATACTTTCGTAAGGGGAGAGCAGATACGGGATTCAATTCTTTATGTTAGAGATTATTCTAATGAGAACGAAGGGAGATCCATATCTAAAAAACAAGACCAAAAAAAAGAAAACTTATGAGGAGTAATGGATAGAGGAGGAGAGAGACGGAAGAACTGAATTCGCCTCACGTCCCTTGAGCATGGGAAATGCTAAGAAGAACTAACACAAAAGATTGCGCGCACGTTAAACTCTAGCGTTAGGGCATTGAGAAGATCTTTCAGTAAAGGAGCAGGGGAAAAAGCTTGTTATACAAGGGTAAAGGGTCCGGGTACTTTGCTGGCAAATCTTAGATTCTATGGAGAGGCAAGACGGGAGGAACGGTCTCTTCAAAATTTCGGAAAGGTGCTTCTCCACATTATGCGCTAATGACTTTCTACACGGGAGGAAAATATATGACTATTTTCTACTCGATTGGGAGGTAGAAATACAAATGCGGACAGTTTTCCAGATTACGGGAGCGGGCGCTGGGTTTCTTGTTGTTAAAGGGGACGGAGTAAAATGGTAACGTGGGTATGGATTCATGGATTGGGAAGGATCTAGGAAAACAAAGGTGGATGGGAAGGGGATTCTTGTTGATGGTGACTGGCGCCTGTTCGTGGGAAAGGGGGGGGAAAAATAATCAGAAACGATACAAATGCTGACGGGCCAATTTGGGGGGAGACAGAGGGGCTAGGCCCCAACAAAAGCGAGAACATAGGGGGGGAAAAGGGGAAAACGTTTCGCATAAATATTTTGCGTGCAACTTGACTTCAAGACCGAACTGGGGGGTTGAGATTAGAGGCAGGCCGCACTGACTTTTACGATAGCCGGGAAAAAGAGGAGAAAGAGCGGAAGAACAGAGTTACTGGAACAATGGGAAACCGCGCAAAAGAGCGAGGATTAGAAGACTGGAGAGAAATTGGTAAGGAGTGCCTCCCCTTGATAAAAAAGGAAAGAGGGAACGAACAAGTGCATGGAATTGGGATGTTTTTGACCGGGGGGGCAGGAAAAACTGGCCAGGCATTGGTCACGTTACCGGAAAATCAAAAAAAAAAAGAGGGATGTGCCTGTCAGATTCTGAGTCCCCGGTTTGGGTAAAGAAATCAGAACCGCAATACTGAATCCGGGAGGTTAAAACAGTTTAACAAAATGAAAGGGGGGGAAAGAGGTTGCAATGCGAGGGAGGAAAACTTAGAGGGGAATCTTGAAAGAAAAATTGCGAAAGGGGGGTTGGTGGGTGAGCGGTCCACGTTTTCGGAGCAACGATTGAAGGGGAAAGGGTTCCCTTCAGATTTGCAGATGGCGCCAAGTTCTATCGCAAAGAATGCGGGGGCGAATGACACAATACCGTCGTAGGGACGACGGGTTGAGAAGGGGAAACCAGCGAATTGCCAATGCAACAAGCAATTAACTTAAGCAAGGAGCAATCAAATTATTAGAAGGACACTGGGTAAAAACGGTCCGGAAGAGAAAGTACTTTCTCGATTCAACCTTGTTCAGGGGCGGGACGCCGGGGGGACAGTAAGATTGAATATAAGCGTTAGCTTCCCGTAGGAAAAGGGAAACAAAAGGGCACTGTTGCAGGGAAATTTATTCGCAGGACGCATCAATGAGAAAGGGTGGAGTAAGGCGAGGCAGTGGGGAAATGATATTTAGTCCAACGGGGATAAAAGTAAAAAGGATGGAATATTCCATCACTTCGAAGCATGAAACGTGTCAACTCGTCGAGGATATATCCGCGAAAAAAGACGGTCCGGAACGATGAAGACTCGTCGATTGCAAGAGGGAGGGTTGCCGGGGGCAAAATAAAGAAAGGGGAAAAAAAAAGGAGGCCTCCTATAGTCATTAAAAAGATTGCGACCACTAGCTGCGCGAATGGGAAAATTGATCGTATAAAAAGCGCGGCAAGCCACAAAGGAAAATGAGAGAATGCGGTAGTGGGCCACCTTTAGAAAATACTCATAAAAGGAGCGGGGAACTAGTCAAATGACGTAATTGGGTGGTCTGGACTGTTAAAACAAAGGACATGTGAACAGAGGAGAGAAAGGGGGTTCTATTTGGGAAGTCCTTGCACTGATTAGGATCGTAAACTAAGGGGCCAAAGGGAAAAGAGACAGAAGAGGAGGAAAAGGACCTAAAAGGGGGGAGATATTTCTTTACAAAGCAATCCATTTCATCTCAAAAAATGGGTGACAGAAGATTGGAGAGAAAATAGAGTGTTTCAGAAGAATCAACCAAACTTAGATGATTCAAAGAAAGAGATATCAGAGAAAAGTCGACCATGAGGAGGTGCAATCGCCGAAAGCAAAAAGAGGGTAAGAATTTGATGCGAAAAGTAGTGACGGTGAAAAGGGTAGGAAAAGAGAAGTGTCATCAACATCTTTGTACGCGTGAAGGGCCGAAGAAGGTGGGAAAGAATAATCTTTTGTCGACGTCAAATACCGAGAATAGGAAAGCAGTAGGGTAGCATTCAGAACTCTTGGCCATGGACGTGGTTGGCAAGGAAGACAAAAAAAGGGAGTGTCTTGGGGAGCGCTATCCGGCACTTAACAGGGGGCATTTTCATGTAGTGAAGTTCAAGACATTGTCCGAAGGTGGGACAAACAAATACAATGTTCAAGTGACTTTTTTTGAGAAGAGCAAGAGGGAAGGGGGTCATTCGCGAAAGATCGTTGATCTCAAGGTTTTGGAACTTGACTATCAACGGTAAAAAAAGAGACTCCTCGACAGCGGGACTGTTAACCGGCTTTATAGTTTAGCAAACGGCAAACCGTCCCTATTGGAGAGAAACTCGAAAAAAAGGGAGCGTAGGGATAGAGAGTCTCGATGAGTAAACTTCAATGAAGCAGTGATACGGGGTCCCCAGTTGAGTGAAAGTTTATAATCTTTCTTAGTTGCAAAGGAGAAAAAACCGGCCCTCGCCGACTCAACCGGAGGGATTCATTAATAGAGGAAGGATAAAAAAAAAGCAAGAGGGAGCTAGATTAGGAGAACGATCTAGGCCTAGGAAAGAGAAAACATCCAGAAAAAGCTACGAGAATGTTTTAAATTCTCTCCGGGCGTAAAGGCAGTGCAAGGGTGAAGGTTCGTCCATCGCCACTCTAGAATAAGGGAGATTGAGAGTGCGAAAGCAGTTGGGGGGGGACAATCCTTTGGAAAAGGCAGTGGTGTCAATCGAAAAAAAATCCACCCTTCTTAGATTAACCCTTTATTTCTGAGAAGGCAGGAAGAATAGAAAGGAAGATGCGAAATCTCTTCAAGTGAATTGACCGAGGGGGTAGTAGTCGAAAAGTTACACGTATACCAAACAGAGTAGCCTCCATGTGAGAGGAAAATGAACAAAAGAAGAGGGAAGCTAGATCATGCAACGATGTGTGGAGAAGTGTTTAATAATTTATTCAGGGGAAGGTGGGACACCTCCTTTATCTCGTAATTCTGTCGAAGAAGGTCCCCAAAAGGGGGGTTAAATGAAATCTATTTCTTATCTTTATGGAAATGCCCTGCAGGAAAGAGAATTAAACTCAACACATAAAATTCCATGACAGAGAAAAGAGAGAGAGTTTGGGAATAAAAGAGAGGGGAAAGATTCCCGGTCGGGGATTGGGGGAATGGAAGGACTTGCGCGGGGAAAATGGGCATTGAACATAGGTTTCTTCACGGGGGGGGAAGCAAGTTCAATTTCACTCGACAGGATCGGATGCGGAGACTGACAGAAAGGAGGGGATCTGCTTCTAACGTTACCAGCCCAGACCAAAGGGAAAAAAGAAAAACGAATATAAGGCACGAGTTGACGGGGTCTTTGGTTTGTAGAAATTCTCAGGTACCGGGGAAAAATGGGGAGGGTCGATTATAAAGATGATGAAATCCCATGAATAGAAAAGACTAATGATCAGTAAAAGGGAGCGCATGCACCCAATCTAAATACAGAAAGTAAATTACTTACAGCCGTAGGAAACGGTCCAAACAACACGAGAAAGAGGCAACATGCGCCGTTTATATAAATGTCCGACAAAGAGTCGGGGGAAAGGGAAAAAAGCTTTAAAGGGATCAATGCCTTTGAGAGAAATGCAGGTATCACAAGGAGGAAGAAGGAAGGACAGTGTAGTTCCGGGGACGCTTGCTCCAAGTCGAGAGGAGGGGAAACCTTGAGGAAAATATTTTCATTGTGCTAACATATGTTAGCAAGGAGACGAATAAAGGGACAGTGTGGGGAGGGACACGGGACTTCGAGTCACAAGTCGAAATGAGGGGGAACATTAAGAGGAGAGATCAGAGGGGGATAAGGAGGACACTGCTTAAGAAGGGAACATTCTGAAAGAAAAAGGCGTATCAGCATCTAGGTCGAAAAAAAACCACAAAGTAGGGGGGGGAAGATTATAGGAGATCGCAGAGCTTAATTCTCCTCATCTGAAACGGAGAAGTACAAGAATCGGATTAATCATCGCCACGTAATTTGAACGAAGAGGAACAGCAACAGGACGAAGAGATGAAATGAAAATTAAAAAAGAACCTTATCTTCATGCAGAATGTGGGGAAAGAGAGATGTGGCGAATTGTCTTTCAACAATATTATTCGATGTCTAGGGCAACAGGGGGAAACCAGGAGTATGTCATTCCGAAAGGGGCTCGCAATATTCTGATCTCCGAATTGTCGCACCATGAAGTTGCGAAAAGAGAGGCGATGGTGGCCCGAAGACCAAAGGGGTGGGGGGTAAAGGTTAGAGGAAGGTCGACATGTCCCTTTCTTAGCGGAGCGTTTATGGGGGGGTAGAAGGAGGGAGGTTTACGGTGTGCGGGATTGGCTGGGTTTTGGTTTTAAACTGAAAAAAGGAAAAGGGGGGGGTCGATTATTAAAAAAAGTTTGGCTGCTCCTTTTTGTATCCATCGTTTGGGGGGATAGAAAGCTCAACATAGTCACGGTCCATGAGACGCGGGCTAAAGTCCCCAAGAAAAGCTAAAAAAGAGTTAATTGCATGCTTCGGCGCGCGCAGCGGATGCAGGTAGAGGGATCACTGGAAAAAATGGTTTGGTCAGGGGCAGAGGCAGACCAGTTAGGGTAGAGACGGGGGGAGCAAAGCAATTGCGTGGAAAAACCCTCTTAACTCTGTAAATGGAACAATTTTCCCGGGAGAAGTGGAGAAGAAATTCATCAATAATCATCGAAGTGAGAAAGGTTCCCCGACGTTGAATCCAAGGAAGGCAACGCATGGGGCCGAGGTAATCCCTAATTTCATTGAATTTGATGTTTGTGAAGCAAGGAAATGGGGACGTCAGGGTCAATGTGTACCTTAAAAGAATCAAGAAACGGTGGGAAGAAAGAGTCGGGTCTTCCCCGGGCAGGGGAAAAAAAGGAAAGAAATGCGGCAGTCTCCTGCTTTAAAACGTGGAAAACTACTAAGATAAGTTAAAGGAAGAAAGTGAATAGATGCGAGACCAGTATATTGCAGATCTTTAAATGAAGAACATGGAATTTGGTCGTAAAGTTTCAGCACTAGTTTGACGCGTCACTGACCGGCAGGAATTGCAGCAAGGCGCAGTCGATCGAGACCATTCTTTACTCGACGTTCAGCAATACATGTGCGAAACGAAAGAAAGGGGGGGGAGGGTTAGATGTCTATTTAAACGAAGGTGCCACCTATTCCAAGGAGGCAAATAGAGAGAAAAGAGCATACTCATGGTAGAGCTCATTATCGAACTTGTGGTAAAGAAATGCAGGGGGGGAAGGGTCTCTCGAGGTGATTTACTGTTCGAAGGTACTGCGACCTATTGGAGAGGAAAGGCAGTCGATTCCCCTGTCTAGAGAGGAAGTAGGAGGGAGGGTGAAGAAAGGGTCACGAAGCTCATAGCATCATCAGGTTGCGTCGCACGATGGACAGGGTTGAAAAAAAGGGCCTATGACAAAAAGATTTGCATCAACTTGATAAAACAGTCTGTTTTAATATTCAAGAAGGGAGGAAAGGTCCTCATCGGGCTGGCACCGAGGTTCCCGAGAATGACCTTCACGCTAGGAGAAAGCTGAGAGGAGCAGGCGGTGTGAAAAGTTTACGAAACAATAATCAGCCCATGGGAAAAGCTGAATGGATCATAGAAGAAATTTCCGAAAGGGGAGAAAGGAAAGGGCTCGACTGAGGTACGGAGGCGGAATGGAGGCAACAACAGAAAGATGTCAGAAAATTTTCAATCTGGACAATTAAATTAATCGCCATGAAAGAGGGGGAGAGGAGAGAAGGAGTGGGGGTTTGTTACTTACTCTTGGAAAACACACTGCCGACAATTTCTTAGGATCACATGGGAAGGGGTGGCGAAGGATTTCTATTTGGAAGTCTCCCTCTGATTCTCGGAAACTTCTGCCCGTCATTTAATACGATCCAGGGGGGGAGAGAGAGAGCAGAGGAAGGACCCGACTCTCATTTCATGAGTAATTAGTCCAGCTTGATCGGCATGCTAGCGAATATACCAGGAAAAAAAGTGGCAGCTGCTAGATCTTCAAAACAACTTATGCCTTCTGGGAATAGAGAGATCTCATATAAAACTTGAGAACGAGGGGAAGAACCGAAAGAGAAAAAGGGAAGGCCCTTCAATTTGGAGTCTGAGGGGGGGGTCTTGGAAAACCGACCTTGTATCATCGGGGCGGTCGGTCCATCACCTCTGAGCGGTCTTCATGCGGTCAGAAGGGGAAAGAGGAAATGTAGAAAAAAGGAAAAAAAAAAAACCCCCAACCCCACCCCCCACCCCCACAAAAAACCAATCGTCCTGGAACGCTGAGGTGCTCATGGAAACTGGATGTGGGGACAAGCTAATCACCGACCCCTTGGTCCTTTTGACTGAGGAGGGGGAATGAACCGTCCGCGGGGGAAGGGGGTCAGTCCGGGGGGAAGAAAGAATTTCCTTGACGTTTTTGATGAAGCGCACGGAGATATAGGAGGAAAAGGGTTTCATTCTAAAAAGCTCTTGGTCTCCATGAGGTTTGGGGAACCTGAAGAGAACTAAACCAAGAAAGCGGGAGAAAAAGTGTAACAAAGGGAGGGGTTTTGCGAAAACTTCACAAAAAAAGCTTGAAAGCAAAGGCTCTTATCAGCCTCTGGAGAACGTTGAATTGAGTAGGAATGAGAGCCTCGATGAGAAGCGTTTCAGAGGGAGAGTGATACCTTATTTAATATTCACCACCAAAATTTTGTCAAGTGAGAAAATCGTCGGGGGGGAAGGGCAATTCGTCCGTCAGATAAGGACGAAACATTCTAAGGGAAGTAGGGAAAAGTTCTGCGAAAAGGAACATCGAACATCGGCCTCTAAGGGAAGAGAACTACGTAAGATTCCCGGAAGAAGGGAGGGAGAACCTTCCAAACAAGACGCAACTACTGTTGTGAAGAATGCTTAAAGACTAAATCTTCAGTGGATTTAAAAATTCTCTCATTCTCATCAGATGAGGGAGAGAAGGAGGAATTGGGAGAAAAAGGGGTGGGGCAATCCGTGTGGTAAAGAGAAGGGTGCAATCTAAATCTGCTCAAGACCGTATCGCATTACTACCGTTAATGGGATGAAGGGAAAAGAGGGAAAGAACGAATCGCATTGAGGAATCTAAAAGGGACGTGACCGGGGCCCAAGGAGGACGAGAAAACGGAGAAAAACCACAATGCTCTCCAATTTTCTCTTTACAAGACAGGAAAAAACAGGGGGGAGAGATCGCATGACGAATTGTGTCCCAGGTTTCAGTTGTTGAGAATGTGAACCGGTTGTAAATCGGTAGCGCGCATGAACAGGAGAAAGGGGAAAAAAAAAATCTTACAAGGAAAACGCAGGTGCGTGAGAGGGAAAAAAAATGTAAAGCATTTACCCGCCGACATCGAGGAAGGAAAAAGGATCAAAGGGAAAGCGGGAGAGCGCCAGCGGAATCTCGTTTGGATAAGTCAGAGGAGAAAAATCTGAAAGGTAAGAGTCTGATGTCATCCTTCCTTAACGTGAGAGGGGTTCAAGAGGATTCGTGACCTCTTTGTGTGCACCGAACGGGCGGAACATCAGCGAAGTTGCTGATGCTAAATATAACAAACAGAAATTCTGAGAGTAAGACAAGTGACAAGAACGACTCTGCAAAGCGCTCTGTCGCTAAGTCAATGACATTCAAGGAGGGGAAACAGAGGTATTGAGACAAGCGGTCTCACGAAGGGACCGAGAATGTTGTGGGGGTTGGAAAAAAAAGTACGTTATTTGAGGAAATTAAAAGCTGTACAATCCCATTCTCAAGAACAGAAAGTAAAAGGGGAACGCTCATGAACCATCAAGAAATCCATCAACGTGGTGTTACTAAAGTACGCCCTGGAAAAGGGTTTCAGAGCAAAAAGGACTAGACTACATCGTTGCACCTTCTCCTTTTCCAGGGAAGGAAATAGAGAGGCAATCGGCCCTCTCACTTTGAGTAAACTTGCGCAAACTGAAGAAGCAGGCGAGGCAAAGTCTCGGCATTCTTTAATTCCAGTTTATCCTTTTTTCAAGGGAACCAGGAAGATAATGTTGGAAAAAAGCCAAGAAAAATCCGATCAGAGTTCGAAATTTCTCCGAGAGAAGACGTAAGACGTTCTCATTTTTGGGAAAGGAAAAGGACGTTGTTATTTACAAATAACAACGAAAAGAGAGGTGAAAAAAGTGGAGGAAGTGTCGGGTCCATTCCTTTCTAGGGATAACCGAAAAGGGTCACTGCCTTTCAGGGAAGAATGATGATATTCCTTCCGTTCGGCTGAGACTGAAAAGAGCTCTCAAAACCCATGATTCTGACAAGAGATAGTGAGCATGAGAGGGGGACATCAATCTTACAATTGGAAAGTGAGGAAGCCGAAGAGCTGATATCAGCCCTCTGAATGTAACGAATGCGCCAAAGGGGAGAAAAAATCGTCAGTGAACAGAAAATAGAAGATACGGCATTAGCGTGGGATAGGTTAGACCTGGAAAAGATTTTCCTACTGGGGTCTTTCAATATTATGAGAAAGGGAAAGTGAAACAAAATGATGTCCGGCCATACTGAGCTACTTGGCTAGAGCCGAATTGTAGGGGGGGGTCAACATTTCCCAAATTCCGGTCCAAAAGTAAGAGAGAGAGAGGGAGACTCTATTTTGTCAGGAAGGGCTCTCAAAGGAGTCACGGTGAAGGAGTAGGAGAATGGGAATATGTTTTTTTGAACTCTTTTACTGCGTCCTGCGTATTTAACTGGAGGGGGGTGGGGTGTAAGGGCAAAATTGAAAAAGGTTGATGGAGATCTGTCTTGATCGTCTGCGCAAGGGTTAACGGGTGCAACTCATCAAGGAAGAGCTCCAGCATGCTGGCTGGTCCATTAGACCGGAAGAAATCAAAAAAAGACAATCGTTAATGCAAATGCTTAGTATAGTCGGCCCGTAGGAAAGGGGGCGGAAGAAAAATGGCGAAGAAAGATCAAAGGGTTGTTTCTATGGCTACGCATCCGCAATGGATGGTGCGGATGAAAATTCGGTGGTTCCCACACCTCGGAAGAACTCAAGTAACTGACAATTTGAAAAGACAGTCACGGAAGGGTCAAGAAAATCGACACTTTAATTTTTCCTCCTACTTTATCCACAAGAGAGAAAGGAGTATAAAAAGGAGTGAAATGGGATGTTGTGGTTTCCGAACGCTGACAGAAAAAGGGGACAGATGGGTACTAAGGAAGACAAGCAACCGCGATTGTCCTGTCATGAGTCGCGGAAAATCCTCGACGCTGCGCTGGTTCAACGCTGGAAACAGGGGGGGCCCGGGTAAACAGAAATGAAAAACAGGGGGAACAAGCAGGTGGACATCTGCAAATCCTTCCTATTGGTCATATCTTGAAAGAGAAACAGGACTAGAAGGGTATAAAACGTGGGGAAAAAAAAAGTGGAACAAAGAGTTCCACTGCCCGGCTGCAAGAGAAGTGCCCAGGGCCATTCTAGAATCAGGATTGGGGGGGAGAAAAACTTCAAGAAAAAGCAGGATTACTTCTACAACGGGGGTGGATTTGAGATGTTCAAGGGAAAAGAAAAAGAAAAAAAAAACATACTCAAAAAGGGATTGAGAAAATCAGAGAGGTATTAGATGCGCATGCGAAAATTGTGGTTCAACAGAAACCTGCACCGTGAACGGAAGGAGAACGGGAGAATGCTGGAAGAACAAAAAGAGATAACCTAGGAAGAGAATAGTTAGAATTCAATTTCGAGGACGATCAATGGCGAGGGAGAAGAGAAAATTTATTCGAATCTCATAGCATCATCCTGATTTCTTCCGGGAGGGGGGGGGGGGGGGGGGGGGGGAATGGAATGATAGGGCACTACTCCCAGTTTTATAAAAACTTGCTAAACTTCTGGGGAAGAGTAGAAGAAATAGAACGTCCTCATCGAGGAGGAGTAGGACCGGGATTTCGCGATTGAAGACTCCTCGCGGAAGAAAGTCGGCGTGTTTAATTGGCGGAAAACCAGATCAGCGCCTTTTAACACGCGCGCTGACAGAGGTATTAATCCTGGGAATAAAAGAGAATATAAAGAAGAGGGAAAAATGGAAGGCGTATACTTCAGTACTCGCAAGAAACAACGCCGAGACTGGCTGGGTCCGAAGAGGGGAAAATGAAAGAAGTAATAGACATGAAGGCGTCTTTCAGAGTAAGGCGATTAAAAAGGACCATTTGGGGTTTGGATGAAAAAAAAAACAAAGGGGAGACACTACGTAATGAAAAAAAAAGAGACGTAAAATAGTCTATTTTTTAATTGACTTCCGAGGATGTCGGAAACGCGAAGAAGAGGAAAGACGCTCCAGAGTGATGCAAACGATCTAGTCGATATCAAAGGTACTTGAGAGAAAAAAGAAGGGGAAAAAGTTCTGCGGGGGGCGATCGAAAGGGACCCCGATCTAAGTGTGAACATCTGAGAGCTCTCAACAAACAAAGTACTTAGGAAGAGAAGGAAGCTGAAACACTATCGGATATTGGGCAGCTCCAACGCAGATCAAACTGAGGGGGCAAAAAAGTAGAGGGACCTAAGGTGAGGAAGAGAGGAGGGTTCTTTACCCATACAACCGCTGGAGAGAATCTTAATGCACACAGAAATTGGCCGGGATAAGAAACAGGAAGACTGCAAAGGAAATCTTCGACACTCTTCTTTTATAATTCCATCCATCTGGGCCACAGGGAGGCAATACAGAGACACTGGGGTCCTTGGTAAGATCTTAGTCTTCACCGGCCAGCGTTACCCTGGCGGGGGGCATGATAAGGTGGAAAGAGCTGACGAGTGAACGTTTTGCTCCAGCGCACTGTCTATACAGGAGGCATTTTGGAGCGAGGAAGAGTGGAGAGCCATTATTTTTAAGGGAATATCTTAAGCCTAAGCGCCAGCGCGCGGTTATTCGCAAATGGAAAAAAAATGTAAGAACAAGGAACAAGAAGATTTCCGTCTCCTGCTTCGTGTCAGCTCTAAGAAGTCAAGTGCCGGAGTAGAAGCAAGATGAGGACCTGGTGAAAAATTGCTCTTAGACTATTTCATATACACCAGAGGGGAGTCTTTAAGTCTTATGAGAGATGTCAGTGATTCAGATTCCCTTATCAGTCATAAAGACCTCTACGCAGAACGAAAGGATGATATGATTAGAGTCTGTAAATTCTCTGCAAAAAGATAGCCATCGGAAGCGAAAGAAATGTTGAGGGAGATGATCGGAAAGAAAAAAGGGCGTCTACCGTCCCTAAAAAAAGAACGCGCGACCTGTTCATGATATTAAGAAAAACAGACAGGTGCGGTAAAACAATTGAGAAAGGCGCCTCAAGATAGAATGAGATGAGCGTGAGGGATCATGGGTGAGAACGGCCGTTGTTTTGAGCTCCGGGTTGAACCCTTCCTTTGTGTCATCAGCCATCTCAATAAAACAAACTTGCATGGACATGAATATTGAAATGCAATGCGCATCAGAAAAGGATTCGAAAAAATCAGAATGCGCCAGTTGAGAATCTCGAGAATGAACGAGGGGGTCCATCAATGCCTAAAACTTGGACGATCCCAACCCCAATGGGAGAGAAAGGGGGGGGGCAAAGATGGGCAAAAAATAATGGGATCGCGATCGCAGGACCGATTGTTCCCCGTTGGGGAATTAGGGGGGAGAGAGGGGTTGGTTAACGCTGTTACCAGCCGTGATTCAGGCGAATGGGCGCGAGGGATGGGGGGACGTTTCCACAGCCCTGGACTCATAAAAAATCTCAGGAAACTAGGGTGAAAAGGGTGAGAGGGAGTGTAAGTGACATCCTGAACCTGACAGCGCCTGACATTCAAACAAATAAGGGAGAAATGGTCGGGATTACTCTCAAAAGGAAGCGCGGGGAGTTTGGATAAGTAAGGGAAGAATCTCATACGGGCCGTTCTGTTTTTTATTGATCGCTTAATAACAAGGGGAATGGGAAAGGGACAGGTCCTTCACGCAGGGGGGGGCACTGCCCTAAAATTCTGCTTGGCCACAGAGAAATTGGGAAAGACTACGAACAACATATTCGAACTATTCACTGCCACGTGCAATCAAAGATCCTCTTAAAGATACTCAACTGACCTCTTCGCGTAAGCATGCCATGAACGAGATGGGTAGTGGGAAATAAGCACCGAGCGGGTATAGAGACCTCACAAGGATGGAGTGTATGAGAGATATCTGATGCATCCCAGGAGAAATCAAAAAGAACAAGCAAAAACTGTTGAATGCGCGCGAAGGCAAACAGAACAGAAAATACAGAGAAAAGTTAATTACGCATTCCCCCCGTAAGTAAGTGAAAGAGACGACTAATCAAATCGGTCAAAGAAGGCCTTTCGAATTCAGAAAAATCTAATGCAAGATCGCCTCTCTTGCGGAAGGAACTAAGATTAAGGGAGGGGAGAGAGCGAAAGGGCTCGCCATGTCTGGAAGTATTAAGTCCGTGGAAAAAGGAGGAGCGGGCAACAAGCGAAGTAATTTAAGCCAGTCGGGCGCCTCTTTTCAGGGTCTAAAAAGGGAAGAAGACGATCAAGCACTCAAGATTTTTTGTTTGTTTCTTTCAATGAAACAGGAAAAAGGAGAGAAAGGGCGAATTCGGGGTACCAGACCTTTCGATTGAAGCAGCAGCTTCGCTTCAGTCAATGCTAGAAAAAGGTCGGAAAGAAGGGCT
>Ga0179591_1286525_pt1 | contig 14728 bp, 15 predicted proteins | sample CZOMad2_1_08_16f_FD_182891 | JGI IMG/M metagenome (GOLD analysis project Ga0179591, IMG submission 182891) | Vadose zone soil fungal communities from Angelo Coast Range Reserve, California, USA - CZOMad2_1_08_16fungal (PacBio error correction) | ecosystem: Environmental > Terrestrial > Soil >...
GGTCGGGGGGTGCGAACACGGACCTGGGAGGAAGAAGATCCGGGGAAAGAATCTGTTTGCCCACCGAGGTCCCGGTCAGTTTAGTAGAACGAGCCCCCTCCCAGGCAAGAGGGGGGAGGATGAGGAGAGTATGCTTCCCGGAAGCTTGAAAAAAAGTCGGAAAAAAATTAAAAAGATGAACGGCGCAGCAAAAGTCCCCGCAGATTATCTAAAAGTCGGTTGACTGAGGAAGAACGTCCGAGAACCAGCCAAAATAGAGTTATCTTGGGGGGGAGGATAGTAGGTATTGAGGAAAACTCGCGATCCGCATCCCAAAAGCCGTCACTTTACACCCGCATCACCTTCTTACGTTCAAGGAACTTCCTGGGGGGGTCACGGAAAAAAAAAAAAAAGGGAAACTGGCAGTACCACGAAAAAGGTAGCTTAGAAGGAGGCAACATCTTAAGAAAAGAGGGAAGCAACTGACCTGGCGCCGAGACCTGAAGAGTCCTTTCCCCACCAGCTAAAAGCTGCCAGCCTATTAGATCCAGGGGACGGCCGTCCGGACAGGAAAGGAGAAGGGGGGAAAAGGGAAAAGGGAGCGGGGAGAAAGGGTGCCCTCCAAACTGAAATGAAGAAGAAACCCGCCACAATCTATCACTCTCCGGTACCGCTGCCTCCCCTCTTTTACCACATGAGGGGACCACATCGCCGCGTACCAGGAAGAATGGAAGAGGAGAGAAAGAGGCCAGAGGACGGGCAGATAAGACTCCAAAGGCGAAGGGAATCAAGGGGAAAGGACAGCCCAGTAATTCACGAAGTAACTCCTGTTATTCCCTCCCTTGAAGGGGAAAAAAACGCAAAAAGGTTCAAAGCGGCTGACAAATGAAAAAAAAAAAGGAGGGGGAGGGACTTCGTCCACCGCGCTGTGTGATCTCCTAGTTCTTTTACCTAGAGGACTTTAAAAGGTACGGTATGACGGCGACACTGCTGCACGCTCGGTACATCTCCAGGCATTCTACACGAGAGTAAGTGTAAAAAACACTGGATTAGGTCTTGGGGCAAAGAGGGGGGGTTCCACTACGCGGTCAAACTACCGCAGGATTTCTCGGCAACCCCTTTTTTACTTGTAGGAGAATCTGAAGGTGAAAAGCTAAGAAAGCACATAAGAAAAAAACATTTTGGAAGTCCAGGTCCGACAGGAACTTTCCAACCTCAAGGGCTCGCACCTCGCCCTGGCGTGTCATCTTTAAAGGGGCCTCACCTCAAAGCCCTACAGGAAGGAAAAAAAAAAAAAACAGACTGAAAGGCTGTATGGGTGATGATGGGCCTCCGCAGGGGGAGGAAACCTTTAACGCCTGTCCAGGCGTATCCCGCTGCGCACCTCATGGCAGTCTGTGAAACCGCAAATCCGGGGAGGGGAAAAACTTTAAAAAAAAAAAACATACAAAAAAAGAAAAAGGGACGCGGTAAGGGAGGGGAAAAGCTTGTACAACGCACATGAAATGGTTGTCAGGCCTGAACCCGACTTTCTCGCCGTGCGGAACAGGGTTAAACAGCAGGGAAAAAAAAAAAAAAACAGACAACTTGGATTCCTAAAAGACCCCTTAAAACAGGGGAGGAAACAAAAGAAATGTGGGGCCGCAACGCCGATGAACGGGGCCCGCTGCTTTATGCAAAACACAGGCGCTTCCTTATAGGGATCAAAATCCACACTCAGACGGGGGGGATGGAGCGGCATGGAGGGGGAAAAAAAAAGATTGCACGGGAAGAAGGAAGGAGTCCATGTCCAAACGCCACACCCTGTCGCGGGGTGGCATATATCCCAGCGGTCCGTTGCGGTCCATCACCCCCTACAGGGGGGGGGGGGGGGGGTTTGTGTACGGCGCCAATGAACCGGGGAGAGAAAGGGGAAAAAAGTCTTTAAACCTCATCCAGCTCAGCCGGGATTTTGAAGGAAAAAAAGAAGAAGGAAGATGCGGTAGGAAATAATAAATGCCGGCGTGGAGGCATAAGTGGGATCAGGCCTTTCAATTTCTTAGAACCGACTACTACCTTGGGAAATCAAAAAGAAACCGTTATATCAAAATAAACACTGCCTACTTTGAGAAAGCAAGAGGGCACCTGGGAAAAGCCGAAACAGTAAGCTGGACAATGTCGAAGGTAGTCACCTGAGGCCGGTGTCGAGGCCTGGCTCACCGACAGGAAGGGTGCTTTGCCAAGACAAAAAAAAAACCAAAAAAACAATCAAACCAGGACCCCAAAAAGAAAATCCCGCTTGAAAAGGGGGGTTGGCAAGAAAACGGACGGGCAGGCATTGGGGCGTGCGGGTATCCTCAGTACCAGGCGATATCCCGCCACCAACTGTACCCAGCTTACTCGGACTCCCGGAGTTGGGGGAGCGGGAAGAGGGAGACCACAAAAAAAAACTGCGGCGATCGCGAAAGAAAGGAGATATGAAATAGGGAAAGGACAAAAGAAGTCGTCAGCGTGGCTGGAACATGCAATCGCCAAAGAGAAGATTCCTGAGCCATTACCGGGAAGTGTATCAAGCCTGGAAGGAAGGAAGGAAGAAGATTCACCTCCCCGGGATACAGTGCAAAGGGGGGGAGGACACACTTTATATGTCGCCAACCCAGAGGACCGGGGGGCCTTGTCACGTTACTGTCTATGGGGACGGCTGGCCACAAAGAAAAAGGAATCAGGAAAGCAACGATGTCCAAGAAAAAAAAAGGTAACGGAACGCGCGGACTGAATTGCCAAGACACTGTCGGTGCGGACACGAAAGGCTATGCCCGTCCAGGTATATACCCAAGGAATCAGGATAAGGATAGAAATAAAAACAGGGTAACCAAGTGCCTGGAGGGAGAAGAAAAAAGTTCGGGCTGAAAAACCGATCTGTCCACGAAGGGGGGAAACCGGCGAGCCGATCACGCAGATTAATATAAAACGACTCTTGATGAGGTAAAAAACGACACTGAGCAATGCAAACGGAAAAAGGAGGTGAAGCTGCACGAAAAAAATGTAAGCCTGGGCTCGTTTATGTCCCATCTCTACTCTTTGTGAGGTATCAGAGACAGTCCAAAAAAATATAACGAAAGTCCGGAAAGAGGAAAAAAATCCATGGGGAAAGGAATGTCCGACAAAAATAACACATCAAAAAACGTCTTCGCGTGGGGAGGGGATAGAGGAAGGAAAAAGACTAAGTATGGGGCCGAGGGGGGGCTTGGAGAGCATCGGCGTGCCCAGGACATCCGGGTTTTGTCGCATGGTCTTCCGGGCCTTCTCGTGAGGAAAAAGGCCTTAAACGGGTTCGCAAGAGGGGACCAAAAGAGAAGACGAACCGGGAGAAACTGCTCTTTCTTGAGAAGGGGGGACATTCCTGACAAAAAGACAGAGAAGAGGCGGAGAAAAGGAAGGAAAAGAGGGGAAGGTTCTCCTTGTTATCACTGAATAGGGCCCTTCTCGTACATAGGAGGCTCAACTTAAAAGAGGGGTAATCATAAGGGTTCATGGGAGGAGAGAAGTAAGTTTAAGCTGGGCTCCGAGGGTTAAGCACCGCCTCCTTGCCTAGGGGGGATGAAAAGAGGAAAAAAAAAAAAAAACCATGAATCTCCGGAAAGAAAGGAAGGGAATGTTAGGGGGGGGAGTAAGTGTGTCTTCAACAGATGATGCCAGGTCGAGGCTAGAAGTTCCTTTTCATTTCGGGATTCTTAGACGGGGAGAGGGGGGGGAAAACAAGGCCTTTCACGAGGGGGAAAGCTTCGGAGAAAAATAAAAAGGGGAGAAGAAAAGGAAGGAACAGCCGGTGCCGTGATCATTGGGCGGCTGCGGTAGTTACCGCTCTAATACCGCCTGCCAGAAGCCCGTAAGGTGGTGGAAAAAATAGCCTGCGGCAAAAGTTTCGGAAGTAAAGGGGGAATGGGAAAGGGAGGGGGTCCGCCTTCAGCCAGTAAACGGGGGAGCACCGACTATCGGTACCGCGACGCCTTGAGGGGGAATAACCCACCCACGCGATTGGGGGAAAGGGGAAACTCAGCAAAGGAAAGCAGAAAAGCAAGTGGAGGGTTATGGCAGCTCTCGGCGTGTACACAGGTGACGGGCATAGGGCGAAAATCAGAAGCTATGAGTGAAAAAAAAATGGAGGAAGGGAGGAATCAAAAAAAGAACAAGAAGAGAAACAACACGTTCCTGGGGTCTGTCCTGCAAGGCCGCGGTACTCGGGCCGCCCTCGGGCCGGATGAGCGAGGTCAAATTCCACGTAGAAGGAAAGAAAAATGGGTACCCATTTGGGGGAAAAAGAAAGAACGGAGGTTCACCAGGGGGCTCCGCTCCCTTAGAGCCAGGAGAAGGCTACAAGGGAAGCAGCAAGGGGAAAGCTGCAACAAAAACAAAAGAAAGCCGGTCGGATATAGTGCCACTACACGACATTCCTGCGGCGCTCGATCGGCTCTGCATCTTGGGAATGCCTGAGATTGCGCTGGTAAGGGAATACTAAGGCAAAGGAGCTTGCAAGGAACTATTGCTGGAGAAAGGGACAGAAAGGTCATGACAGAAAGCGGCCAGAGTTCTACACATGACGAGCGTGCATGCCCAGGAAAGCCGCCCTTGCCGAAGTTGAAGGCTCGGCGGAAGGTCCACGAAAAATGAAAAAAGAGGGGGTATGACTGGGGGGGGGGGGGGGAACCTCATGCCGAAATCTCTAGGTCCGTGTCCTAGCGGAGACGCCCGGGTATGAAGGGTTTAAAGGAAGCCTTTCTCTCAATCTGCCGGTTGGTCCTCCAAGGTTTCTAAGGTCGGGGAGAGCGTAAAAAAGCGGAGCATGTGAAGCTCCGTAAGCGGTCAGAGAAGGCTGGGGGAAAAGAGGCTTCACGGCAGGGGGTCAAACTGTTCTACGGAGACAAAAGGGGGGGTCACCAAGATGTAACTGAGGGAAGGAATCAGAAATCCTCGGCTCGAAGTTGACTTTATCTTTCTGTAAATCACATCGAGAGAAAAAACAACAAAAAATATAGGGGAAAGAGAGAGATAAGCCCGAGAAAGGGGAGCGGTTTCGGAAAAGACGAGGACGGACCTTGAGGGGACAGAGAGAAGAAAAATTGCCCTCTTGTGACAAAAGGAGGGGAAGGAAGGCGGAGAAAGTTCGGCCAACGCTCCACAAAAAGTTTAGGGGGGGAAATCGCGGGGGAGGCATTCCTCGAGCAGGCGTTCGGCACCGTATTCTTGCCGCAGCATTACACGAAGAAGTATGAATGCTCGGCCGGGGTCAAATGAAAAAGCGTAAGGCAGCCGCTCCCACCCTTACCCAAGAGGATCTGGGGGTGGGAGCAACGCTGAAGGTTGAAGAAAAAAAAAAAAAAAAAACCAACCAAACCCTCCCTAGCCAGCCATGGCCCCTTCATTCCAGTTGACAGGAAAAACTTCATCACCGGCGAAAAGGGTACCGAGGAAACGGTTTCCTGGGTCCAGGGCAACGTGACGTGTACTCCAGGTGAACGAATATGGAAAAAGGAGAAACGCGGAAGAAAGGTCAGGGTACTCCTCTCTTTCTATGCGTCCTTTTATCCTACGAGAAAAATAGAGGTCCTCTCCAAAAACCCATTGAAGAAGAGTACTCAAGGGAAGGAAGGGGGGTTTTTTGCCGATGTGCCAGGTACTTTGGAACTAGTCATATCTCCACTCTAGCAAATAACTCAGAGGTCAGGAAAAAAGGGAAAAAAACCCCCATGGCGAAATCTAAGAAAGGGAAGAAGAAAAATGAAAAATTTGTACGGAACAGTACCACTGGTACCACATTTTCCACATGAACACAAGCGGCCGTTGGGATATAATTTTAAAAGAGCATTGATCCAAAGGGAAAGGGGGAGGCCTGAAAATTGTAAGACATGAAAACTCACCACTAGAATTTCACTCGTTAGAATTTCAGGCACAGTAAAGAAAAAACTTAAGCTCCAAGGGGAAAGAATCAATGAACTGAGGGGGGAGAAGGGGTCAAGTCTTGGGCCGCGGTTTTGCTCTGGGCACCTCTTCTTCGTTGTGGCTACCTATAGAGCGGGGTACGGAAGGAGAAAAAGAAAGGGGAACCCGGTATTCATCCGGAGAAAGAAAAAAAGACTGAAAAGACAGTCGACCGTCCTGAATACCCTGGGGGGGGCTGGACTGGTGTGAAAGCTGGTCCCGCTCTCTATTACTACTCAAAATACTTAAGCGGAGAAAAAAAGGAAAAAAAAACAGAAAACCTTGAAAGGGGGACAGTGAAAAAAAAGAGACCCTAAAAAGAGGAACTGCCAAGAACCCGCCCCGCCTTTCCTATTGAGGAGTAAAAAAGTCCCTACGAAATCCCGGGGAAAAACGTAGGGGTTCGTGCAAGGGGAGGGAACCGCTCGCTCAAGGCTAGGACACGATCCCGAGTCTCAGGTGGCAAGGTGCCCCCCACATCTCCTCAAGTTAAGAAAAAACGGCGGGGGAGAGTGACAAGGACCGGCAGGGGAAAAGAGTCAGTTTAAGTGCGCAACTTTCTCGTCGTTCCTTGGGGAATACAGGAAAAAAACGGACGGCGGTGGTGTTGTTCAAAATAAAAAAAGAGAAGGACAGAAGAAAAAAGTTCAAAGCCCGGGCCAGCCCTGCACGGTTCATAGTCTTATAAGACAAAGGGAAGCCTTGGACCTAAGAAAAGAAATTGATGGGGACAAGAAAGTCGAGTCCCAACCTACCTGCCTTTTCAAAAATGCATGTTCTATATCCTTCTTCGGGGAACACCTTCTTATTGCAGGAGGAATCCCATTGAGGAGAAAACCTCGAAAAGGCTGTTGGGGGGGGACTAGAAGGGCAAAAAGTGCAGCGACAAGGCCGGCCAGAGGAGTTGATTCTCCTCCTTCGGGACGCCTCTCTTTACGCCTCAGGGGAAAATGGTCTCTTTTATTACAAGACCATGAAAAAAAAACAGGCGGTCAAAAATGTTCGGAAGCAAGACTACTGAAGAAAGTAGGAGCCTCCGGGGGGTGAAAAGGGAACGGAAATCCCCACTAGTGACCAGGGTGCTGTCATCTGCCTATGCCTCGTTCCTCCTACCTGAAAAGTCTCATCCCGGGGGAGTTCAGAGGAAAAAAAAAAAAAAGAAAAAGGGAAAGAAGCCTGAAAAAAAAACTACTCAAGTGGAAAAAAAACGCCGGGCTATCTGAGCATGCGTACTTCTAGATGCAGACGTCGGTATCCCTGGAATCTCCCCTCGTTTTTCTTCGAGAGACCAGTTTCGAGGGACATGTAGAAGTCGAAGGGTCGCGGTGGTGAGTTTTTGGGGGGGGGGGCGGGGGAGGAAGTCCTTTAAGAAAAAAGAATGTGGACTGGGTTCTGGTGGGAACGATACCCGCCCAGCCCCTCTTCGTCCCCATTCCAAAATTCCTCGTGGGGAGAAAAGGGACCGTGGGAGCGACACCCAGAAGTGAAATCCAGATGGAAAAGAGGAACGTAAAGAAAGGGAAATATCAAAAAAAAAAGCCTGCTAGATGACTCGCACTCGGGGAAATGCGCGTATCCTGGCTGGAAATTCCCTCTCTGATCCAGGTCCTGGGAAAACAAAAAAGGGGAGAGATCGCCTCGAAAGACGTGTCAATGCCAAGGAAGAATGCAAACCTTCCCGTGGAAACGATCGAGTCGTGACGCAGTCCGGTGAGCGCTGTACCATGGGGGAAAGGGGAGTAGGAGGAAGAGAGACGAGAAGACAAGAAAGTAAGGGAAACATAAGAAAGAATTTCAGGGAAAAGGGAAAGGGGGGTCACGGGGACGGGAAGGGATATGGGGGATCGCCCCGCACATCGTTCTCGGTGAGCCATGCTCGACTTTGTTCCACACCAGGAAGATGACGCAAAAAAAAAGAGCGTAAAAACGGGGAAATCCCTTTCTGCGGCAAGAAGAAAAAACAGGGAGAGAAAAAGGAAGAGACCCTCCGTCCAAGTGCCTCTTTGCGAAGTGGGAGAGATCTCGGCAAAACACGGCGGTATGTATTAGTCTTGAGTAGTTCCCTGAACTCGAGCCGAAAGGAAAAACGAACGACGACCGTGGGAAAAAAAACTGGGGGGCCAGAGAGGGGAAGAGCAAAAGAAAATACGGCTGGACTGATTAGTGTCCTACTTCTTTACACAGTATAATGGGGCGTCCAGGAAAAAGGGACCGCCCAAGAAAGGGAAGGGGCTCTTTCTGAAGGTCCACCCACTACCAGGGTGTCGAGCTGCCATGGAACTAGGGAAAAAATGAAGAAGGAGCGAAAGAGCTTCGCGGGGAAATGTAAGGGGTGGGTGAAGAAACATTAAGGGAAAGGGAGAAAAACATCTCCCAGCCGGCGGCGTTGGGCACTTTTTTTACAAACTCTCCTTTTATTGCCCAGAGACGCAGTCTTCCAGGAGACCTAAAAAGGCTGGGGTCGCCGGGCTTCTGGGGGCTGAACACCAGGGGGATGATCCAAGACAAGTGGTGGCCCTCTCTTTCACCAAAAGGTCTAAAGGAACAACGTCAAGGGTAAGGAAGAAAGGGTAGCCCTTTACGAGGGAAGGGGAAGTTGAACCAGCAGTACCACCACTCGACCGCTTCTTACGTACCATTGTCACAAAAAAAAAAAGCTACTGAAAGGTTATGCAGGGCGAAATGGAGGCTGTTCAAGGGAAAGAGTTCTTCATCGGCTGGCTTATGGCCATCGATGTTCTTTAAGAGATTACTTTATCAACTGGGTAAAGAAAAAGGACATTCGAAACAAAGTCAACCGCCCTGAAATATCATCTTCAAGGGGGTCGAATCTCGGGCGGGGAGTTGACTTCCAAATCCTCTCAGGGATATGCATTTAGGGGACCTGTGCAAGGACCGAGGTAGTGGCGACGTACGGAAGTCCTCACTAGGGGAGGAGGGAGAAAGATGAAAAGAACAGCTTGGAAAGAAGGAAAAAAGGGAAACCACCAAGACGTCTGTGCCTAGATAATCTCTTCTTGTAGTTGACGGCTCTAATACCGCTTTCAAAACCATTGGTAAGGGTAAAGGTAGCGCTTCTTTTCCGGCTGCGGCTTTGAAAGAAGTAAGCGTGCGCCGGCCCCCGACCGGTCGTCACTATCTGTAGCCTTCACAAAAAGCCGAGTGGAAAAATAGGGGAAAAAACAACAGCGACAGAGGAAGATCAGGGCGAGAGGGATTGAGCCCTGCTCGAGCAGGGTAAGGTCTTACTTCATAGGGGGGACGAAAAATCGAAAGATCTATTTAAAACTATGGGGAAGACTCAAGAACAAACTAAGGAGGGCGAACTGGCACCCTTGTATCTGTGCCGCAGGGGGACCTGAAGGCCGAGCTTGGAGGAGCTGTGGGAGAACGGGAAGAAGAAGGGAAAACAAAGATTAAAAACAGGGAAAAAAGGAGACGTAGAGACCGATGGGTGGCCCCTGGGGCTCTTAAGGAAGACCAAGATAAAGTATCCGGGGGGGAGAGAGGTTTTCCATCCTCAACCTACAACGTCTTCTCCCCCCTCCGGATCCAATCGGAAAAAACCTCGAAAGGTCATTCTTGAGAAAAAAATCGGGGGAAAGTACGGCATCTGCAGGGAGCCTTTCGCGTACTTGGGGTTCTTCCAAGTCCAGGCGAGGGACAAGCAAGTTGTGAAGCGTTCTAGGGATCGTGTGGGCAGACGGTCAGAGACGACTAAAAGGGTCATCCATGGGGTAAACGAGTCTAGAAACACATTCAAGAAAGGGGGAACGTCTCCGTTCAAGCAATCGCATTTCATCCTCCTCCTTGCTCGGAGTAGTGGGGGAAAACAGACATACGGAAACGAAAGAGGGAACTAGACTTCAGGGGGGGAGGGAGAGGACTTCCATCCGCGCTTGGCTTGAACCTCCCTTACTCCTTACGAGGGGAATCTTTCATGAAGGAACGTTGGTAACTTTAATGATTCGGGGGGAGCCAAAAGGATGCATGGAGGGACTGACGGCTCTGGCAGCTACATTCATATGTCATACAGCGGTGGAGGGAACAGGTTTGTCCCTTCAGGAAAAGGGAAACTCCAGGGGGGGGGGGAAGAGCATTTTTTCCGGGCGAAGCCTAACTTGCAGGGAAAAAAATCAAGAGCGACTCCCAAATTACTTTAAAAAGAGAGACTCAACAAAAAAGGGGGGATTAAAGATATTTTATAGGAAAATCCCCTCTCAATCGGTGAAGTTCTAAGAATATAGAGTGGAGTCCGAAGAAAGAAGGGGGACTCATGTGGCCCCCTGTCGAGAAAGAAGATTCAGGTATGAAATTTCTTTACCTTCCCGGACAAAAAGAAAAACCAAGCTTTGGAAAGAAAACGCTCTGGCGATGAAAGAGGGGAGAGGAAAGAGTCACGTTCTCTCCCTTCTTCTGGGGCCATCAGGGGGAAAAGGTCCCAACCAACCCCAAAAAAAGTCCGGGTAAAAAAGTAATCTCAATTCCCGCGGAAGAACGCCTCGCCTATCGCGGACGCCGGATCTGGGTGGGACTGCCTGCGGATGGGGGAGGGTGACATCCCTTCACGCGATGAAACCTTACCTACCAAAAAACAGGACTTGAAGGAGTAGGGAGTCAAAGTCGTCCGCTGGCCGCATGCACGGACTGGGGTCGCCCGTCCCTTTACTCGAAGGGGTGTGACCTTACTGATAAGTGTCCCCAGGACAAAAGAATATGAAGAAAGAACGCGTGAATCCGAAGACTTCACAGCCCTTCAAAAAACTCAGACAGGAAGTCCAGCCAATTGAACACGGGGAGAGAAGGACTGGGGAACATAAAGGGAGGGACGTTGTGTGGTGCCATTGGCCAGTGTTGGAGGGAATTTGGGGTTATATTGCCGAAAAGGGAAGAAAGGACCTAAGTCCTTACGGAAACAGTCAGGGGGGACATGCTAAGGGGAACAAGTCCATGCGTACAAATCGGGACGCAGCACTTAACTCCCATAGATAGGAGAACTGTCCTCCTCGAAAGTTTCCGATAATCCAGAAGGAAAAGGGGTTGGAACATTAACACACGACTAGGTTCACCGAATACCTTTTCATGACCAGAAAACTATTAAGGTGAAAAGAATAGAGACTCCTTATGCGTAGGGCAAAGCTGGGAAAGGACAACCAACGAACCCGGCACCTCCGATTCCAATGCGATCTGGCAAGGCACCCTCTATTACTTTCGGGCTGTCCTTTTTGTGAGCGTCAGAGAGGGCGTGGTGGCAGTCTAACTGTAGTCGAATGCCGGGGCGGCTGAGAACAAGCTGAAAAAGGAAAAGAAGCCGACTAATGGTCCGGCCACGTGTCAACCGTTATGCTACAGACCTGTATGCTGCAGGGGTTGCAGGCGGTCAACGGAGGATGAAGGGAAGACGCCCGCGATGTTGGTCATGAAGAAGAAAAAGCGCAGAAGCGAGCACACAGAGAAAGGAATTGACTAACGGCGCCCGAACAGAACGGCCAGACCCACTTCCGCCCTCCCTTGCCTTTCAGAGATCCGTGGAGGGTCTAAATACAAAAAAAAAAAAAAAGAAGGAAACTTAAAGATTCGGGGATGCTGTCCGCCTCCTGGACCCTAGGAATCCTCGGAAGAAGCGGACCAAAAAAAGAAAAAAAGCCAGGCAAAGGATGTATTACTCTAGGGGGCGTGTACCCTAAGGAGGTGCCCCAGCGCCGACCTCTTTCGCAACGGCACCGTGTCCGTCGACTGGTTCGGGGATTCAGAGGAGGATGAAAGGTGGGGGGGTAAAGGAAAAAATTAAAAGACCAAAAAAGTGAGGAGCCACGAGTGCCAAAAAGCGTGCAGCTCACGTTACCTGTGATTAACGGCCACCCGAGAGAAAACTCCTGGCCTCCAGGACCCCGAAAAGGAACAAACTCCTATGCAGAGACCTAGGCAAGAAAAACAAGGGGATCGGGGAGGATCGTCAGAAGACTCAACGCGACGACGCACTGGTGCTGTTGGACGACTTTCCTGTGCAGCGGGAAAATCCGAGAAAAAGGGAAGGGGGGAAAAGAAAGATGAATGGCAAAAACAAGAACAACCGGAAGAAAATAACGAAAAGAGTCCCGTGCGGCGCCACCTCAACCCGGGGGCGCCAGGACGTATCGGGTTAACACTTCTCTTGAAAAAAAAGGTCGCCCGGGGGGCTGAAAAACCCTCGGCTTGCACGACAGGTCAGGAGGGCCCCGGGGAGGATCGGATAGAACAGGGAAATGGAGAGATCATTCAAGACTACTCCTTGTCCCATCAAAAACCAGAGGAAGCGCTTCGGAGCCGCCTGCGGTTGTGTACGGGGGGGAGAGCTGGGGATCGACGAGGGGAAAAAAGGGAAAAAAAAGTCGCTTTACCATAGCGCGTCGGAAGGGGGGGGGGGTAAAAAAGGATATCAGAGAAAAGACAATAACTGGGGGCTGGTGGCCTCTCAACTGGTGTGGTTGTTTGACAAAAAACAGACACCGGCCGACCGGCTACCTATGGGAAGATCGGAAAGGGGGTTAGGTGAAGGAGACAAACTGTGGGGAGCGGCGCGAAATCCGCGACTAGACACCCTCAAGCGATGATCCGCAGCAATCCTGTCTTCCTTAAGGAAACGGTTGGCGCGTAAAACGGCAGGAAAAAAATGCCATCTTGCAGCGGGTCTCACCAACAAGTTGAGGGGAGGAGAAGAGAAAAAAGATTTACTCTTCAGCCAGCTGAGGGGCTGCCCACGAGACGCGATCCCGATATATCTTACTCAGGACAGTGGAGGGAGATCATCGAAAATTTAGGAGGAAGGGTACATGCGATCTGCAAAAAAACTGAAAAAAAAAAAAGGGAAAGAGGTCGCAAATCGTTACCAGGCGCCGAAACTTTCCGGGGGGTTTTTTTGATGAGGAAAGAAAAAGAAAAAGTCAAGAAGGATGCTCCATTCAAAGAAGAAGGGTGGACACACCCCTCACGGGGAGCGAAGAGAGAAAGAATGGTAAGCCCAGACAGGTGAAGCTAACTCAAACTCATCGGCCGATCCAAGCGGTAGTCCGCCGGGACACCCGGAACCGTGCAGTAGCTTATCTCTCTTACTTGAGGGGAAGGGTATTATTCCGGAAGCGGTAGAGAAAAGCGTCGCTAAGTCATAAAAAAGGACAGGTGGAGCGGGTAACAGGGGAAAAGCTCAGGACACCTCGGCTGACCTCGTGGAGGTGACCCGCGTTTACTAGTATATCGTTCAAGGGGGTCCGTAACCCAGAGGCGGAGATCCAAAAGGGGGAAAGCCTGGGGGAGAGGGGGGGGAAGGATGTCCATGCTACCATTGTTCGAGAAGATAGAATGCCAAATGAAAGCAAAAAAAGAAACTTCGCGGCCTAAGGGGGTGGTCGAGTAAAAAATTCATTGCGTGGGTCGACACACAGCAAAAGCCGGGATCTTGGGTCATGGGATTAGACCTAGGGCAGAGACATTCTCGTGACGACGGCAGTTCCAAAAAAAAGGATTCTGGGTGGCGGTTCCGTAAAAGGGGGGGGGGGGGGGGATTAGAGCAAAAGGAGAACAGGGGGTAGGCGCAAACGCTGTTTACGTGCAAGGGGCGCCGGCGCGCATTCGTCGTACTTCACAAGGGAAAAAAAAAAAAAAAAAAAGCGAGATCGGAGGGAACGGGACCACCGAAAGAAGGAAGTCGCCGGTGCCCGACGATTACCGGCCCACATCTCGGCCTCCATATCGCATCCAGACTTTCTTATTTGAAGGCTTCTTGGGTCAAGAGGAGACAGTATCACTCAATACAGTTGAAAAAAAGGGAGGACCATGGATCAAACTCAAAAAAAAAAGGAAGTGCCGCTTAAGGGGACGGCCCTGTCGGTCTTTTTCCGTGCTTTAAACAAAAAAAAGGAAGACGGCCAGATAGAGTGTGTCCTTTAAGGAAGGATGAGGGGTAGTCAAATGGCAGGAAAGGGGAGCGTATCACTGGAAAATCACTTCTAAAGAAGGAGAACCAAAACTGGCAGGGAAAGGAAATAAGAGCGGTAGTTGACCGCGGGGCTATCGACCTTCCATCCCCCTTCATGTTTGGGAAAGGAACCTCAACGGGGAGAAAAAAAAAAGAAAATAGTCCGAAATCCGTTCAGGCCGGGCTCAGGGACCAAAAAGGAATCTTTCACGACGAGGGGGCCTACCACCACGACTTTGCAATCACTAGAGGGATAACACATGGAAGTGGGGGGGAAGGGGGGCACCTTATATAGGACAAGTCGCGTTCGGTGTATCGGTCAAACTGTACTAAATCGGGATAAAGGAGTCGATGTTGAATATTTTTAGGAAGAAAAATAGAAAAGATTCTAAACAGGAGAGGGGGGCGATTGCAACGTTTGCTATCCCGACTTCTCAACATTAGGAGGTCCAGGAGATTTGAATTACAAGAAACTGCGTCCAGTTAGATGGTCACGGATTGCGACCCGAGTGCCCGGGGGGGGGGGTCGGCTGGGGAAGGGGCCCGACTGCGGATCAGCTCTCTTCTTGTTAAGTAACGGGAAAACGTATCCAAAAGTACCTGGGGGAAGAGGAAGAAAAGGAAAACTGTTGCTTTCCACGGCGTCCGTAAATCCGGAAGGGGTCTGATCAGGAGTTCTCAATCACGGAAAAAGACGCATAGAGTGCGGGGGGGAAAGGAAAAGGGGGATTAAAACCAGCCTTTCTTCGCGGTTTTCCGGAGGGGGTGGAGAAGCCTAGTCTCTTTAAATCAGGGGTGCAGGACCCAAGGGAAGGTGGCCATAAACGGCACGGGCAA
>Ga0179591_1405919_pt1 | contig 14728 bp, 27 predicted proteins | sample CZOMad2_1_08_16f_FD_182891 | JGI IMG/M metagenome (GOLD analysis project Ga0179591, IMG submission 182891) | Vadose zone soil fungal communities from Angelo Coast Range Reserve, California, USA - CZOMad2_1_08_16fungal (PacBio error correction) | ecosystem: Environmental > Terrestrial > Soil >...
AGGGGGGGAAGAAAGGGGTCCATTACTTTCTTCGGATATGGAACACACAGGAAGGAAAAAAAAAAAACACAATCTCACAAACCCCCCAATAAAGAAGGGGGAAAGAGGGGAAGGAAGAGGGGGAATCTTCACCTAGTCTTATGCGCCGGGGGGCGCCGTGAAAGGAAAAGTGGGCCCCCGAGTGGGGTTATCCGGAGAGCTATTGGAGGGAAAGGGAGAAAGAAAGGGGAGGGGGGAAGCAATGTCGTTTTCCCATTTTGGGCTCAGGTGGGGATGAGAGAGAGATAAAGGGTTAAATTACTTCTTCCCAGGACTTTTTGCCGGGAGGAAAAAAAAAAGGGGAGACGATCCCAGATTACTCCCTGGTGAAGACGGAGTGGAAGAGGGGTTCAACGCGACCCATTTTGACGAGGAAAAAATTATACGGGCGTGAGGCGCTCTTCGATTATGGTGTTCGAGTGGCAAGAAAAAAGGAAAGGGAAAGGGAAGAAAGAAGGTGCCCTCCTCCCTTGCCCTTCTCCGGCGGGCAGGGGGGGGAAGAAAAGCTAGTGACTCGGCCCTAGACGAATACGTTTTTCCATGAGCCTGTGCTTTTTGGAATGAGGGAAAAAAAAAGGGGGGGAGGGATGAAGTTCGCAGGGGATTATTCTCGTGCTGATGGTGAGAGGAGGAGAAATGAAAAGGCTGCCGTTTGGTGCCGGGGCTCGCCCAGTAAGACTTGTGCCCCGGTTGTTTTCCGGTTTTCAGGAAAAAAAAAAAGGGGAGGGGAGGGAAAGGTGCTCCTCCATGGTGATCTGCTGGAGGTTTATGCGGGAAAAGAGGGAAAAAGGGGAGGGATAGGGATGGCGACCGCCTTCTTCTTGGGCCAGTCGGGAGAGTCGGTATACCAACTTTGAAGAGGCCGAGGAGGCGGGGAGATTGGGGGAAAAAAAAAAAATGGAAGCCGCTGAAAGTATCTCTCGAAAGTTGTCGCCAAGAAAGGGGAAAGAGAGGGGGTTGGAGGCCCGATAGAGGAGGAAGGGAATAGCTCCCTCCACCCCAGTCCCAGAAGCCTAACATATTTTCAGTGGAAGAAAGGAGAAGAAAAGTGTTTTGGCTAAGCGGAACCTCCCCGTCGCCGCCGAGGCAAAGTAGGAAAAAAAGGGGGCGAAACGTCGAGACGCAAGCGGTTGTTCATTTTCTCGAGCGTGGTGAAGGTTTTTTAAAAGAAGGAGAAACGGCCCTTCGACCAAGTCCCTTTTGCCGTCGACGTTTTGGAGACGAAGAGGGAAAAAGGAAGAAGAGAGCAAAACCACAAAACCTGATTAGGAGGAAAAGAGATAGATCTACGCCTGGAGGGAGATGAAAGCACCACGACAATTTGTCCCGAAGCCGTGCGCGAAACCAAAAAGAGGGAAAGAACGGGCGCCCAAAACCAACCTTCAACCACAGAAGAAAAAAAGAAAAACGCGCCTCGCCGCTCCCGCCCCGCCCATGTAAAGAATAAAAAAAAAAGGGGAAAAACACTTCGTCGCCATCTATTCTTCCCCCACCAACGCGAAAGAAGTGGGAAAGGTGTTCGGCTTCTGGGGTACCTGTGGGGGGGGGGAGAAAGGGAAGCTATGGACCATGGATCCTCTATCGGCCTTGGAAAAGGGAAAGAAGGGGACCGACCAACCTTTTCGCCGAGAGACGACTTCAGCGGCATTCCCATCAAATGGATGAGCCTTCCCGGCCCTCCACCAAAAAAAAAGAAAAAAGACCCTCGGCCCTCTTCACCTTACTTGGGTAAATACCGACCGGAAAGGAAAAAGACAAAAAGGCCTGCCCTACGAGCAGTCCTCAAGCGGTTTCCCGCAAAAGTATACCTCCAGCCAGCCTCACCATGGAGAAGAAAGAAAAAAAGGCGAAAAAACACCCGAAACAAAAAAAAAAGGGACCAGTCTTACTGGGGCGAAGCGCCTCACCAACGCCAAGCATAAAAAAAAAGAAAGGGAAAAGAGACCTCCATCCCCCTTCCTAATTTTCAAGGAGAAAAAGAAGGCTGGACTCCTCCTGGCTGTATCAACACTGAAGGGAAAAAGAAAAGGACGCGTCCCATGTCCCTAATTGCCACTTAAAAAACTCCTTCTTCAAGTATACCTCCGACAGGTCAAGGAGGGAAGCGTCCCGCACAAACCGCGTCTTGGAAAAGAAGGAAAGGAAGAAGACAAAGCCTCGCCGTCGCCTTTCACTCCCTTCTATTCTCGGCAAAACTGGTCAGAGAAGGAAGACTCCTTCTTCCCACAAAGGGAGAAGGGGATCCGTCGACTCCTTCGAACCAGGGGAGAGAGGCAAGTCTGTCCTCAGAAAGATCATCGGAAGGAAGGACGCTCCCAACTTAATCCAAAATGGCAAAAGAAAAAAGGGGAAAAAGAAAAGTAATCATCTGAAATTTCTAGGCGCGAATAAGGAGAAAAAAATCTCCTTAATCACCACCACACGAAAAAAAAGTGCCTCATCGTGACCACAGAGAAAGGAAGTGAATTCGTGCCAGATCCCCCGCGGCGGAAGGAAAAAAGGCTGTAGGGGTTTTTGTGGCGAGGGGGGGGGGGGGGGGGGGGGGGGGGACGGGAAAAGGTCAAATAATCCGAGAAGTTACTGAAAAGTGGGAGTACAACCAACCGAGGAAGAGGGAAAAAGGAAGCCTGTCCTTCCTTTCCGCGAGGCAAAAAAATTTCTTTCGCAGCTCCAAAGAAGGGAAAAGGCGCTTGCGAACCCTGGCCCGTGAGCGCCAAAAGAGGAATCAAACCATCGACCTCACCACAGAAAAACAAGAAAAGGAAAGAAAGTCCTAACTGTGAAACACAAAAGGAAGGGGGAAGATCCTAAAAAAAAGAAAAACACATCACCCGAAAAAAGGCGAAAAACGGATTTTTTTTCACCGCTGGGGCGGGAAAAAAAAAGAAGAACCACCGCAAAAAAAAAAAAAGAGACCGCGACAACGTCCGATGGCGGTTCAGGTCGGGAAAAAAGGGAAAAAAACGTCACCCGCAAACGGGGGAAAAAAAGAGGTCCAGGCCCTTTCCCAGCCGAGAGAAACCACCACAACAACTGAAGTATTATGTGAAAAGAGAGAGAATTGGGAAAAAAGACAAGTTATTGCCTTTACTTTTACGTGGGGAAGAAAAGAACGAACATCTACTTTAGCTGCTCCAATTGAGAAGGGTGTTGTTCAGATTAATCATTTCCGCCAAAGGGTGAAAAGGGGGAGAAGGTGGCTTGTTTATTGCTCGACCTGGGGAAAAAAGGATGATAGCTCCCTTTTGCACAGTGAGGGGGGAAAAAGGGAGAAGTCGGTGCGGGCCGCTTTTTTGGAGGGAGGAGGGAAAGGGCGACCAAGTGTCCGCAGCTCCGTTATACCACAGGAGGAGGAAGGGAGGGGGGGGGGGGGGGGATAAGACACGACGCCAATGTTCGTTGTGAGTGTAAGGGGGGAGAGTGGTTGGGCTTGAAGATGGAACTCGGGCGGGAGAGAACGCGTAATTTTCTCGTGGAAAAGAGGAAGAAGTTGTCAGTACTTCTTCGGAAATATGGAACGCACAGGGCCCACAAAGGGAAAAAAAAAAACCAAATACAGCCGGATAGTTTGTCCGGAAGAAGAGGGGGGGGAATCAGTTGCGCGGGGCGGGCGGGGGAAGGAAGGAAGGAAAGAGGCTAATGCGGGGGATTCTCGCCTCGAAATGGGAAGGGGGGAAAGAGATTGTCTTGGGCCATTTTTGGTCTCAGGGGGGAAGAGAAAAAAAAAAAAAGGAGGGAGATGAGAGGCCAGGACTTTTGCCTAGCAAAAAAAGAGAGGGAAAAAAAAGAAAGTTCGACGCTCCGATCCGCCAGGGGGGGGAAGGAAGGGGGAGAAAAGGGGGGGACCGAGAATCTCCGGCGTGAGGCGCTCGGACGGAGGAAAGGGGGGGAGAGTGAGGTCAAACTCGTGTGCGTGACTGGCCCATTCCGCGGGGGAAAGAGAGAAAAAAAAAAAAAGAGGGGGAGGGTTGGCTTTTTCCAATGCTATGTTGCCCAGGAAGGAGAGGGTTGAAATTATCATTTGCGTGTGTTTCTCGCCCAAGCGGGGGGAAGAAGAGGGGGGGGGAGGGAAAAGGGGGAGGGAGTGGCCCTGGTATGAGCTGATAAGAATGAATGCTGTCCCGTTGGGGGGAGGGAGAAAAAAAGGTTCGGGTCGACACGCTTTTGCCCGTCAGGTGACATTCTTTGCCGGGGAAGAGAAAGGGAAAAGGAGGGAAGGAAAAACTGCTCGTAGGGCAGACCGCTGCGTCCCTGGCGTCCGAAAAGAAGGAAGGGGAAAGGTGGGGAAAAAGATGCCGAGGAGCGCGGGAGATTTTTTTCTCGAAGGTGGAAGAGGGGAAAAAGAAAGTTTGAATTGAAGCCTCGAAATTAGGGAGGAGGGAAAAAGGGGGGGGGGAAAAGTGGGGGAAAATGCCGATAGCGATTTCCCAATTGAATAGCGGCCAGCCGACAAGGGAAAAAAGGAAAGGAAAAAAAAGAGAGGAAGACAGAACACTTCGCCAACTTTTCCTTTTTCGCGGGGGGAGAAAGGGAGAAAAAGCAACGCCGCCAGGCCCCTTCATTTACCATTCGCGCCGCGGGAAGGGAGGGAGGGGAAGGGGGGGGGAGGCCGACGAGTTAAGATCGTCTCGTCCGCGCTGATGTCCGCAGAAAAAGGGGGGAGAGAAAAAGAAAGGGGTAAGAAGACTATTTCTCACCAACACAACTATTGCTTGAATGAAAATATAGAGATAAAGGAAGAGGAGGGAAGGGGGGGAGAAAGACTGGGGGCGCTGAAAAAACTCAGCGCGGAGAAAAAAAAAAAAAAGGAGTAAAAGTGGGGGTGGGGGGGGGGTGGGTAGCGGAGGGGAAGGAAAAAAAAAACCCAAGGAGGCTAGCCGCGCTCTTCATAATCAATTGTTAAAGGGAAAAAAAAAAAAAAAAAGGGGTGCGAAAAAAAAGAGTCGCCAAATCTAGCATCCAAACGGAGGGGGAAAAAAAGGGGAAGGGGAAAGAGGTAAAATATGTCTCGTCTTCTCTGGACTGGGAGGGGGAAGGGGAAAAAAGTAACGCCTATCGTCCTTCTTCGCACTCAATTGCTTGCAAAAGAGGGGGGGGAAAGAGACAAATACTTGCATTTCGCTTCCGCATCATAAAGGAAAAAGAAGAAAAGGAAAAAAAGACCTTCGAGCAAAACAAGAAAAAATGCAGCTCCTCTTTCACCGTCTGGTATATAGCCACAAAACCTCGCTCCCTAGAACCAGGCGGGGGGAAAGGGAAAGAAAAGTCCCCCTTCAGCAGCTCGGACCATGGAGATCAATCAAAAAAAAAAAAAAAAAGGAAACGGAAAGCGTGTCGAAACTTCGAAACCGGCCCAAGGAGGAAAAGCAGATCCTGCACGCAAGCCGGCCCAGCATTCCAGGAGGAAAGGAAGGAAAAAAAAAAGATCCCCTGACGACTTGGGAAACGGCTTTCCCTCAGACGCTGAACAAAGGGAGAAAAAAGGAAGGATTGCAACCTTCTTCGAGAAAGGAAAGTGAAGAAAGAAAAAATTGTACGCACTACACGCTCGCCCGAGCAGGTAAAGGGGGGGAGAAAAACTAACCTCGTGGCCTGCACACGAGGAGGGGGAAGGGAGAAGAGAATACTCATGCCATCTCCGAGAGGGAAGAAAAAAACAATAAAGGTTCTCGCTCTATGTTGTACGAAAGAAAGAAAGAAAAAGGGGGAGGGGGACGTCATCTGTGTAGCGTCGACGAAGTGGGGGTGTCCTATCATCGGCAATAGTCCTGAGGGGGAGAAGGAAGAGGAGTTCCGCCACTGAGCCCTCAAAAGGGGGGGGGAAAAACACTTCATACTAACCTTAATAATAATAGAAGGGGGGGGAAAAAGAAATCCAGCATAGGTCTCTTAAGGGAGGAAAAAAAAAAAAGGCAAAAGTGCCGGCACGCTCCAGCCTCTTTAAGGGAAGAAGCTCGTGTGCAGAGAGGAAAGGGGGGGAGGGCCGTGCACTATCCGGCTGTTATTGGGAGGGTGGGGGGGAGGGGGGGGGGGGGAAGCCCCCTGGTGCGTTCAGAGAGAAGGGGGGGGAGTACAAACCCTATGATTCTTTCGTCAACGGAGAAAAAAAAAAAAGAGGGAAAAAAAAAGAAGACCACGCGGCGTCAGCAAAGGGGGGGAAATTTTCACTTCGCGCTCGAGAAAGGGGGGGGGAGTCCACCGGGAGGGAGAGATCTGCTCCTGGAAGAAAAGGGAAAAAGGAATAAGCAACCAGCACTAGACCAAACTCATGCGGGGGAAAAAATACTTACTGAAAAAGGGAGGAAGGAAGAAGTGAAAAAGTCTCCCCGACTGTGCCCTCTCCTACATCAGCCTTGGAAGAAAATTTCAAAAAAAAGAAGAGAGAAAAAAAAAACGGAGCTTGTATAAAAAAGGAGGGGGGGGGGGGAAAGTCAATCTTACTGATCAGCAAAAAAAAAAAAAGCGCTAATTTGTCGCCCGCAAAAAAAAAAAAAAGGGCTACGGGTGATAGAAAAAGAAAACAACGTCACACGAATCGTTCAACCCGTGCACACGAAAAAAAAGGCGCCGGTAACAGCAAGAGAACAAGAAAAAAAGAGACGTCGATGGTACCGGCTCGGGGAAAGGAGGGGGGGGAAGAAAAGAAGTTGTTGATGACCGCCGAGCCTGAACGACAGAGGGAAGGGGGGAAAAGGAAAAGGTCGCCTTGTTTTGGGGGGGAGGGGGGGGAAAGAACCAGCGTTTTTACCAAACTCCGTTTTTAAAAGGGGGGGGGGGAGGGGTGGCCTCTGATTTCGGATATCGGGGGAAAAAAAGGGAAAAAAGGGGGGGAACCAGTTTCTTACTTTATGGGGAGAAATAAGGGTGCTCTTTTTTGGAAAAAAAAAGAGAAGGAGCTTTCGCTTCTGCCAAGGGGGGGAAAAGGTACGCTAATTCTGAGCGCGAAAGAGCCGGGGGAAAAAGGGGGGGAAAAAAGGGAGCGTGGAAAGGATTTCATAGTGTGTACTGAAAAGGGGAAGGAAAGGAAAGAGAAAGCAACAGTTCTTCTCACCCAAGAGAAAAGAGAAGGAAGGATAGTGGCGCGATCGCCTCATCTGAGGAAAAGAAAAACTTTTTCGTTTCTTTTGTACCGGGAAAAGGGGGGGAAGAAGAAGGGGAAAAGATGGAGGGAGGATTCTCGCCTCAGAAATTTCAAGGGGGGGGAGAAGGGTCGGCGTGGGCGCATATTTGGCAAGGGGGGGGGGGAAGACTCCTCTCCGATGATCTCGGGGAGGAGAGGGAGGGGGGAGAAAGCCACTGGTCTAAGTAAGTCGACGAGAAAAAAAAAAGGGGTGAAGACGGAGTGCTCGTAGTAGCGCGGAAAAAAAAAAAGGAGGGGAGGCGCTTCCGCGAGGATTGTTTCGAGGGGGAGGAAAAGGGGGAGGAACGAGCCAGTCCTCTGTGCCCCCGCAAGGGGGAAAAAAAGGAAAAAAGTGGACGAAGTCGAGTTCCTGCTGTCCTGCGCAGAAAGAAAAAAGGGGAAAAGGGGGTTGCTTCGCCTAAGCGGTTCAGCGGAGGAAGGGGGAAGGGAAAGAAAAAGGACGCGTGTTGCCCTGATTTATTGATCTGATAGAAGGGGGGAGAGGGAGGGAAAAAAAGGAGTAAGGGGCGAGGTTTCGGTTTCGACACAGCTTTTAAGAAGGAAGGGGGGGAGAAAGAAAGGTGAGGGCTGAGGTATGCTGGAAAACCAGTCTTCGAGGTAGCTGGGAGAGGGGGGAAAAAAAGAAGCGGGGAGACCAGCGGTGATAGATGCCGAGGAGGTCGCGGGGAAAAAGGTGGAGGGAAGGAGAAGAAAGTTGCTCATTCTCATTGATGGAGGCCGCTGGAAGGGAAAGAGGAAAAGAGGAAGAGACGAGTAGGCCGGAGTGCCTCAATGGAATAGCGGCCGCCGGACCGCAGGCAAGAAAAAAAAAGGGAGGAACATGAGACCACTCTTCGGCAGTTGGTGTAGCATGGCGACGAAGGGGGGGGGGGAGGGAACAACCCCCCAAACCCCCCCCCCCCCCCCTCTCCGTCGCTAGGGCCTCAGTGAAATAGGAAAGAAAAGGTCAAGTCGTCTAGCGTGTGATTCTTTGGAGGCGACGAGGGGGGAAAGAAGGAGAAGAGGAAAAAAAGCAGGCGACGCAGTCGGGGCCGTCGACGTTGGAGACGAAGCTGCAGATATAGCGAAAAAAAAAAAAGATTCAAAGTTACGTCTGCCAACGTCGACGGCAGCGACGTTGGTCGAAGCGAAAAAAAAAAAAAGACGCTCTTCCTCGTCGCCTCCAAAACGCTTGCAAACATTAAAAAGAGAGGGAAAGAAGGCGTCGCTCTCGCTAATGGTCACTGAAGGGCAAGAGGGGAGGGGGAAGAAAAAGGAGTCGGCATCTATCATGGCTTCTAAGGAAAAAAAAAAGTTCAGGGTTCGCTATCGACGATAAACCTCAGGAAAAAAAAAAAAATATGTTTCGGCTTCTGGGATCTGGTCGCGTGCCGAGGGGAAGGGGGGGAAAAAGGAAAAAATGACACGTCATGCTTTCCATCGGCTCGCGAAAACGGGGGAAAAAAAAGGAAGCTTCCAAGCGGCGGTAAAAGAAAAAAAAGGGGGTCGAAAACACTGAAAAAGGAAAAGGATCGTACACCCAGCTCTTATTCAATCCTCGCACCTGAGGGAAAAAAAAAAGAGAGAGGGATTCGAACGGTGTCCATACTCAGGCGTCCGCTGCCCCGAAGAAGTAAAAGAAAAGCACATGGAGAGCAACGCGAAGCATGTCACTGCCCTTGACGGCAAAAAAAAGAGGGAGAAAAAAAAGTAAGGTTCTATCTCTCTTCCAACCAAAAAAGAAAAAAAAGAAAGAAGACCATCAGGCATCTTCGGGCCTAAAATGAAGAAGCTTTATAGTTCATCGGCGGAAGAAAAAAAAAAGAGGAAAAAAGCGAGAATACACGCCATGCTCATCGGCCAAAAAACGGAGGAACATTTTCCGAGCACTAGGGAAGGGAGGGGAAAAGGTTCAAAGGGCCGGGAAGTTTCATTCTCGCGCGGAACTGGTATCAGGGCCCGCAAACGCGTGGTCTTGAAGGGCAAAGAAAAAAAGGAAACACAGCAAAGAGGCGCCTGTCACGTCCGGAGTATTCTTCAGAGGAAAAAGGGCGCTCTACGAGCACTGGACACCGCTCTGTTCGCGTCTCTGAAAAAAAAGAGGCCATCGCTCCGACGGGAAAGGGGGGGGGGGAAAAGTCAAATTCCGGCAGAAGATCATCGGAGAGCTCGAGAAAAAAAAAGAGGAAAAAAAGAACGAGCCGAACTAGCGGGGAAAAAAAAGGAAAGGGGGGTCCGCGTAATGCTCTCCCCCTATCAATAGAAGAGAAAACTCTCCATCCTAGGATGCTCGGCACTCACCGCGCAAGGCAAGCATAAGCTCAGTGGCCGCAGATTCCCGCTGTCGGAGGGAACTATTCCCTTTCATTTATGGGGGGGGGGGGGGGGGGGGTGTTTAGATTACTTCCCAGGGGAGGGAAAGAAAAGTACGGAAAAAGTTTAGGTACAACCCTTATGATCTGGAAATATAGCTAAACATCTTCCTCCTTGTCTTCCAAAGAAAAAAAAAGGAAGAGAAGGAGTTTTCTTTGATCTTTCTTTCGAGAAAAAGATTGCCCTTTGGTCTCACCGGGAGGGAGGGGAAAAAGCGGCCAGGCTTTGTCTTCTACTCATAAAAAGAAAAAAAAAAGGGGGGCACCTACCACTCAGGAGGGCATTAAAAATTCAGTTCTGCAAGAAGAACCTAACAATTCTAGTCGGAGAGGAAAAAAAATGATTCAATCCTCACAAAAGAAAAGGGGGGGGGAAGGGCTTCATTGAGAGGGAAGAATAAAATCCAGTCGCATTTTTCTCCGCTAAAAAGAAAAGGAGGTGTCGTTCTGTCGGTCATCAACAGGAAAATCAATACTCGGGGAACCGGCACCTAAAAGGGGAAAGGGGAAGGGAACATCTTCTCTAGCAATCAGTCATACAAAGAAAAAAGGGGGAAGGGGGGAAGAAAGAAGAAGGCCTGACCTGCTAGTAGTGTCCGGGGGGGGAAAAAAAAAGGGTTATTACGAAAAAGGAAGGACAGGCGACAAACTTGCGCGCTTGGTTGGGTGGATTAAGTCATTGCCTGGCGCACGGGGAAAAAAGGGGAAAAAAGGGGAAGGGAGGTGGCTTTGATGTGGCTGCGAAGGGGGGAGGGGGAAGGGGGGAGTCTCGCTTTTGCACTTCCGGACTGGATGGAAAGGAAAAAAGGGGGTGTTGCTGTGTCTTAGAGAGCTTTCGACGGGAAGGGGGAAAAGGGGGGAAAAAGAAAGGCTGAGCGCTAAGTAAATAGCGCGGGAAGGAAAAAAAAGACGGAAGGTTCGCTTGGAAAGATTCATAGGGGGGGAAGAAAAAACAGTACTCTTCCCCCCCGTAAATAAAGGGGGAAAAATAAAAAAAGGGGAGGGAAATAAACCCTTGCCATACATGTCCGGAGGGGGGAAGACGCCAGCGTGATCTTTCACGAAGGAAAAGGGGGAAGGGGAAGGGCATGGCGCGAGTTGGGTGATCGGAGAGGAGGAGGGGGGGGGGGAAGAACGGATAAGGTTGGCTTGGTCGAAGGAGGGGGGGGAAAGGGAAAAAAGGGGGGGCGACGCCTAGTCTCTCGCGAGGGGGAAAAAAAAAAAAAAGAGAAAAAACGTCCTAGCTCTACACCCAAAGGAAAAAGAAAAAAAAATGACGCCCTGGGTGAAGAGCGGAGTGAGGAGTAAGGAAGGAAAGGTGGAAGAGAATTCCGGCCGTGTTAGTCGGTCAGAGGAGGGGGGGGAAGGAGAAAAGAAGCGTGCGGACGAGCGCAGTCAAAGGAAAAAAAAATGCTCCTGTTTCTTTGCCGAAGCGAGTGCAAGAGGGGAAGAAGGACATGGCGGTGTTGCATCAAAAAAAAAAAAAAAAAAGGGGGACAAAAAAAGGGAGGGGGGGGGGGGACGAGTCTTCAGGGGATGAGGCTGCGTGCCCTGATGAGGGAAAAGGATGGAGAGGGAAAAAGAGACGACCCATGACGGGGTTTCGGTTTCGGTCGACCGCTTGCACGTAAGGGGGGGGGGAGAGAGGAAAGGAGCTGCTGGAGGTATGCCGGAAACGCTTGAGGAGAAAGAAAGGGGAGGGGGGCGGCGAAGAAGTCGTTAATACAGACGGTGATAGGAGGAGAAAAAAGAAGGGAGTGTAGCGTATAGTGTCTCATCCCTTTATGGAAGAAGGAGGGGGGGGAAGAAAAAAAAAAGAGGGGATAGCATGGTGGAAAGGCCGATAAGCGGAGTCAAAAAGGAAAAAAAAAAAAAACCAAAAGCCGAACATATTTTCCGTGTTCGAGAAGGAAAAAGGAGGAGGGAAAGGGGGGTAGGAGGAAAGAAAAGGTGTTTGGCGGACAGCGGCCTCGTCGCGCAGAAGGGGAAGGAGGAAAACCGCGCCGCGCGCGCGTTTGTTCATGTCGAAGGGAAAGGGGGGGGAAAAAAGAGGAGGAGGTCGCGCTCACGGCTTCGGGGGGGGGACGCAACGTCGGTGCAAGACGAGGGGAAAAAAAAAAAATAATCAACATTCATACAAGGAAAAGAAAAAAGAGAGAGAAAATCGTTCCGCTTCTCTCAACGTTCGACGGAAAAAGGGAGGGAAACAGACCGTGCTTCTCGAAATGAAGAGGAAAGGTAAAATACTCTTACACCACTACCGTGTCCGCTCGGTGAAAAAAAAGGGGGGGGAAAAAATACCAAAGTCGCGGTTGCATAGGTGTCACTTGAAGGTTCGCTCGCGGGAGGGGGGAAAGGGAGACGCCAAAAGATATCATAGCTCCTAATCCCGACTCAACTCGAAGAAGTGGCGAGAAGTTAGGAGACCCACGTTGTAAAAATATGTTCGCTTCGGGGAAGGGGGGGGGGGAGAGGAAAAAAAAAATCAGGGACTTCTCCTCCCTCTTAATTCTTTCCTGTGGAAAAAAAAAAGAGAAGACAACTTTCTCGCTCTGCGCTCAGAAGGAAAGCATTTATTATCAGGCATAAGGAAGAGCCACTCCCTTCGGGGAAAAAAGCAGATTACCTCCGGCCTCTTGCACTTCAAAATCCGTCTCTGGGATAAAAGGGGGAGGGGGAGGAGGGGGAGCGTCTGTCTTCCTCTTAGCGAGGCAGTACCCGAAAGGGGAGGGGGGAAAAAAAAACATCAAAAGCATATACTCATGGATATGCAACTGCATGTTTAGGAAAAAAAAAAAGAAGAGGAAAAGGGGAAGAAAAAAGTAAACTGGGCTATCATTATAGCTTTCGTCACCACACTGCGCCAAATGAAGGAGAGAAAGAGAGAAAGTCAAGGATTACCCCCCTTCTACCTTTCATAGGAAGTAAGGAAAGGAAAACGCTTTGCGATTCAACACAGAAGAGGAATATGATTATCTACATTAAAACGAAAAGGAAAAAAAAAAGGACAGAAGCACCACCTCGCTTCCTCTGCAATGAAAAAGAAGAGGAAGAAGATGGGCACGTTCTCCCATTACACTCTTGCACTGCGTTTGCCTGCTCAAAAGAGAAAGGGAAGGGGAACCATCACCTCGCCGAGCGACGGGAAAAGAGAAAAAAACAAAAACTTTTCCGCAAGACTTACTAAAAAGAAAGCCGAAAGGGAAAAGAAGAAAAAAAAAAAAAAAAAAAAAAAGGACAAATAACATGTAGTCGTCCCTACGAAAAGAAGGGAAAAAAGATTGTCACCAATTCGCTGCAAAGGAGGGAGAAAAGATCATTCGGAAGGGAGAAATATCATGAGGTCTCATACATTAGGCCCAAAAGGGGGGGGGGGGAAGAAAAGGGGAAAACGAACCTTATCCCGGAAATTTCGAGGCGAGGAGAAAAAAGGGAATAGCGTGCTCATGCTTAGGGGGAAATCCAACCTTTTCGCGCATGGAAATCGGTCGCTCTATTGGCCCTGCCCAAACGGGAAAGAGAAGAATCCCGCTGCCGGTGGGGCGAAAACACTATTGGCTAAGAAGGGGTTTTTTTGCGCTTGGGTGGAAGAAAAGGGAAAAAAAAAGAAAAGAAGTACTGAAAAGGGAGTATCAACCCTGAGGGAAAAATGAGGGGAAAGGAAAAGGGGAATCCTCCGCCTTTCGTTCCTCTTCCTTCGGAAAGAAAAAGGAAGGAAGGGAAAAGAAAGGGGGTCTCACCGGGCGATGAGGAAAAGGGTGGCCGTGCATGGCGCCAGCTCTTCGAAAAAGGGGAAAAATAGAGACGCCGAAAAAAAAAAACCCGGAAAAAAAAAGACTCTCTACTTGCAAATCTTCTCTCGGAAATAAGACAGTACAATCAGCGGCAGGGAGAAAAGAAAAAAGCCAACTCTAAAACGGAGTTTGTAACGCGGGGGGGGGGGGGGGGGGGGGAAAAAGGGAGGAAGAGGAAAACACAGGGAGTGCAAAAAACGGCAGGAGAAAGGGGGAGAAAGGTCGGTCTTTTCGTCGTCATCACTCCAACGGAAAAAAAAAAAAGGAACTCGCGTAAGGCCGTACGCATGGCGGGAGAGGAAAAAAGGAAAAGATATGCTATGTGTACCTGCCTGACCCGGAGGAGGGGGGGGAAAAGGGGGGGGGAAAGACCGAACTGCCATGCTACTTGTTAGCGAGGGAAAAAAAAAAAAGGGTTGGTGCTGTGTCAGATTAAGCAGTGAAGGGGGAAAGAAGGGGGAAAAAGAAAGAAAAAAAAAGGGGGAATTGTGCTCGCCGCTGATGTCGGTATAGCTGGGGAAAAGAGAAGGGGGAAAAAGGGGAGGGCGGTTTCTGCTTCGTGTTTGCTTGCGGAAACAGGGGAAAAAAAAAGGGCAGGTGAGAACACAGGGCTGAGGGCGCGAAAAAGAAAGCCGGGCTGGAAGGAAGGGGGAGAAAAGATTTGAAATATTTCTAGTTTTTGGACGAAAAAAGGACTTCGGATATTGGAACGCAAACTTTCGTTCCACAGAGGGAAAAAAAGAAATAGGCCGATATTTTCGCTCGCCGCAGCAGGGGGGAAGAAAAAGCAGGGCTGGCGTTCTGCAATGCAGGAGGAAAAAGGGGGGGGGGGGGAAAAGGAGGGAAGAAAATTCTCGTGCCCTCGAAATTGAAGGGGAAGAGGGTGGGATTGGGCCATTTTGGGCTCAGTGGGGGGGGGGGGGAAGAGGGAGAAGAGGATCTTCTGCGCCATGACTGGGGGAAGGACAAGGGTCGAAAGGATGTCGACGCTCCAAAGAAAAAAAAAAGAAGGGAAAGGGGGAAGGAGTGCTCGTAGAGGCGCTACCAGTGGGGGGGAAAGAAGAACTAGCGAGGATGGTGTTCGAGGGGCGAAAAGTGGGAAAGGAAAAAAAAGGAACGAGGCACGCCGGTGGCCCTGCCGCCTTGGAAGAGGGAGAAAAATAAGAAAAGTGCCTCTGGCCTGCGCGAAGATCGTTGCCAGGAAGAAGAAAAAAAGGGGGGGGGAGAGGGGAAAGGAAGCCGATGAAGCCGGCAGGGTATGAGGCCAGAGGGGGAAAGGGGGGGGAAACGGGGGCGTCTGGTGCCGGGGGGGGGCTCGGTCCAAAGGAACAAAAAGGGGGGGGAAAAGAAGGGGTGACATGCTTGCCGTTTGCATTTCTCCATTTTGAGCTGCTGGGGAAAGA
>Ga0179591_1334271_pt1 | contig 14727 bp, 13 predicted proteins | sample CZOMad2_1_08_16f_FD_182891 | JGI IMG/M metagenome (GOLD analysis project Ga0179591, IMG submission 182891) | Vadose zone soil fungal communities from Angelo Coast Range Reserve, California, USA - CZOMad2_1_08_16fungal (PacBio error correction) | ecosystem: Environmental > Terrestrial > Soil >...
GGGGTGGTTGTCGTGAGCGTAAACCTATGTTTTGCGCTGTCTTAGCGACCTCCTTGCACCAAAAAAATTGCAAAAGAATAAAAGCATTATGGAAGTGGGAAAAAAGGAACACAAGCACTTTTAATGACCTCTTCAACTCCTGTGGGGGTTGGACGCAGTGGCGTAGCAATTGGGAGACCCGCCTTCTAGGGGATGTTGCGGGGCCGAAGGGGGCAGACCCGCAGTAAGGTAATAAGTTCTTCCACTTTTACTCTTTATTGCACCTCAAGAGTGGAGAACCAGAAAGGGGATGAAGGGGCATAGATAAAAAAACTTAAATTCTTTTTTAACCCTTTTTTATCGAGGAAGGAAGCTGGTGCTGGGGGAGAAGGACGATCGGAATGGGGAAAGATACTATCTCAGAGGAGGAATCGGGGGGACAACCAAGGAAAACGAATACTGGAACTCCAGTGGGGAGACACCACTTACTCTTCAATACGCAAAAACAAGCGAACAACACAAATCAGACACAACAATGTCTTTGGTCTGTCGCTAGTTTCATTCTCCTTTAACAAAGGAAAAGGGGTTCCGTAAAGATAGGAGGATCTAATCCCGGGTACGGTAACGGTGATTGAAAAGAGAAAATCATATGGGCACGAATCAAAACTGAGTGAATACCACCCAGCGGGGGGGGGGAAAGACCGCAGACTTATGCGCGTAGGGGACATTCGGCTGCTTGGAATCTTCATCTACTCCCACCACACGCAGGGGGTCCTCCTTTCGCAGACTTTCCTATATCAAATACCAAGTTTTCCGTGGTACTCGGCCTGGAGATGCCTAGGGTGGGGGATGTAGGATCCTTATCCTCAGGAGGTGAGGCATCAACACCAGAAAGCACAAGTCTATGGGAGGTCACTGCTAACCTAAACCAGGGCAAGACTCGACTGGGAGGAAGAACTGAGTGGGGTCAAAGATGGCGAAAACCCAATACTTATGAAACCTGGGCCCGAAGTCAAAAGGGAAATGAGAAAATTAGAGAGCTTTACCTCCCTGTTTCTTACCCCAAACTAGGTTCCATTTTGGGCCTGTCAGGGTACAAGTTACCTGCTTACTAGCGTCACTGGAAATGGAGCAACTGACTACGGTTTTGAGAGTGGGGCGAGGGCGAGAAGTAGAACAGGGGAAAGAAAGATCCGGGCCAAAACGATACTCACCAAGGAGGAACTGAACTGTGGACGCTCAAAACTGTTCTCGTCACCCAGGGAAGAAAATCGGAGAGGGAGCAGAAGGTTGTCGTGGCACAGAGGCAAAGCCAAGGGGAAACGCAGAAAGGAGGTGGAAAAATCTCCGAAGATCAAGAAGAAATCGACTGATGGGGGCCCAAGGTGCCTCTAAGGTTGGAATCGGAATCCAAAGGAGCACAGAGACAATCTTGCTCTAAGTGGACTTATTATGGTGGAGAATACTTCCTGGGATGAAGCTCGGAGAATTGAAAACTTTCTTCATACGTGGACTGAGTAACGAGAGAAAGGCGAGGGAGGAGGTTGAATGTGGGTATTACCTAAGCGACCAAAAGGCTGAATAAAAGATTGCAAGAAGGTTGTATAGCATGGCATCCCACCGTACGGGGGACCGGGGAATCTTAGGCGAGGATACCGACATTGCCATACAGGCCACCATAATACGCTGGACAGAATCGGGGAAAACAGGTAGGAAAACAGCAAACAGAGACGAAATCACCGGGGTCCTACTTCGAGAAAAGAGAAAGATGGCATTGGGAACCTGAGAGGGGCGCCCAAAGCAAACGCACCTAATCGAAGAGTGGGTTACAGTCAGGTTGGAAGAGCCTAGTCCCCTCCTCCCGGTGCAAAAAAGGTATGGTCGGTATATCTGACAACGCACTCACATGATTCTCTCCCAAACAACTTCATTGCTTCCCCGCAGGCGCTCATTGGGGGATGTGGTAAAATGAAACCTGCCGCCTTCAGCTGGGGTTCCCTGCTTACTGGATATACACCCATAGGTTCCCCCCCTTAAGTGACGGAAAAAAACGGCTCTTTGTCCTTGGGCTCTTACTTGTCAGCAGGAGATTTGCGCTCCGAAGACCCCTCAGGCGGTCTACGTTACCGGGGGGGGAGAAGGAGAATAGGTCAAGATTTAGTGAACAAGGATTGTATTTTCGATGGGGGGGTCAGTATGAGAATATTCCCTTCTAATGCTCGGGAAACATGAGGAATCGAGTTTCGTACAGGGTTCGCGTAGGGGAATCAACAACCTGCCGCATCGCAAACGACATATGAATGGATAGACAATCCCGTACCTCTCATTTCGTAAGCGGTCCAGACTTAGGGGGAATCGGACATAAATGATCCGTCCTTTCTTTTCTCTGGCCAGAGCCGTTCTCCCGTTGGTTATACCGGACTCCATCCTTCAACTTCCTATCTGGTGGTCAGGTAGTGAGGGGAGAGTGTAAGGAGATTGGGTCCTATACTTATCATGGGGGGGGAATAAAGGGGTCTGTCTTGATGGGCCAATAGGATCTTCACTCTCGATGAGGGGTTTTCAACTTGTGTGAGAAGAAGGGGGGCAAACAGTTAAATGGCAAACTTAGAGGTGGCAATGTGAACGTTGATTAGAGTTTCTGAGTAAGGAGCAGCAAAAAAGCGCAAGCATAGGCAAGAGTCCAACACGTTCGGGTTCAGATTCGAGCAAAGGTACAGGGACTGGGGACCATCGCGCATAGCCAGGCACGCCTGGGGGGGTGTACGAAGGCGTCTGCTAGAATTAGTCGAACCAAATATTTATTAGGGGTGCAGGGAGGCAGTGCAGTTGTGGGGGAACGCTGGGTATTCAGGTGGATATAAAGACTGAAATGCGGTCAATAGCGCATTGAGCGAAAAATAGGTTCTGCGGGTGTTTTCTGGATACAGAAGGAGAGGCTACCCACACATCTTGATCAGACAGCGAAAGAAAGAACAACGAATTATTGATAAAGGGGGACGCAGGACTGGATAAGGGGGGAACAGTGCGCCTCGACGAGGACGAGAGCAAAAAAAGAATAAAAAGGACGAAAATCGGGGGAAAGGGTTGGGGTCAATTTTATCGATGTCAGTAAGCTGTTGGGGTGATGCACGTAAAAGCACGAAGGAATAGCGCCGGACATCTTTAAACGGACTGTCAGTTGTAAAGCAGGATTCACATCTGGAACTGAATCGAAACATCGAAAAAGGGCAGTGTGTGGTAGAGGGGGGTGGGGGAACATTTCACAGGTGCAGGGATATGTTTAAGTTTTACGTTCAAAACCCGGAATGGAAGGGGATGAAATGGGGCGGAACCGGGAAGGAGAGAGGTTGGGATGGTGACAAGGCAGAGTTTTCAACAGACTTACTCATAAGTAAAAGGGACACCTACATTTCACGGCTCTCGAATCAACCCGTAGCCATGGATGGGAGAAAAAGGATGGGGAAAAAGGGGTCAACATCTTCCCAACACTTGATAAAGGTTCTGGGGGGAGACGTTGTAACTTCCATTCAACAAGGGAAATCGGGGGGGAATTTTCACGGAACTGCGTCTAAAACCACGAGGGAACTGATTAAAAAGAGCTTTGGGGGTATTGGCAGAAGAGTGCACTAGTTATTAGGGCGCTTGTTGGCGGGTAAAGGAAATACAAGACCAAACGGTGACACGCAACAAGACGGGTTATCCTGCACCCACAACACAAGAGACTACAAAAAACGGAGGAGGGGGAGGGAGAGGGTGTTGTTGCATGGGGGAAAAAAGGGAAAAGGATGTTGCTGACTAATTTTGGGATTCGGCTTTCCAAGTTGCCCCAAGCAAGACGATCAAGGAAATCATCAAACATACATTAGGTTCTTAAGGAAAAACAAGAGTTAAGGTTGAAGATAATCTTCACGAATTGGGGCAATTTTCGGAAAGGTGCCTATGACTTAAGAATCACTTTGTTGCCGTCGGAATGTTGACCTGTAGCCCGGAAGGGACGAAAGGTTTATGGCAAATTGGGTCAGGAAAGGGAACTGTCAAACATAAGGGGGGGGTATAAAATCAGAATTGGGACCTGGGCATAGAGAAAAGGGGCCAGGGGGAAGCCTGAATATGAGATGAGGAGTAGGACAACCTCGGAAGGTAGAAAAAAAAGACACACGGAAACGGAAGAGCGCCTGCTAGGTGAAGAAAAAACGTTCTCGCGAATAACACTGAAGGAAAAATCACACACGCGAAAAGAGTGTGCGCAGACGCCAACAGAATCAAAAACACGCAAAGAATCAAAAGGGGTCGAGGGGTTGCTCTCAGGTGCGGATGCGCATAAAATGGGAGGTGTAAAAAGAAATTTGCCGTTAAAATGAGGGGGGAGTATAGAGGTAGGTAATGTCGGTCAGTAAACAAAAAAGAGCCATCTTCCGAAATGAATCCTGGTCAAATTCAAACCAAGTGAGTTCCTCGAGCGGAGACTCTGCGGAATTCGAGTGAGGGCCTTACCGAGAAGAAAAAGAGAAACCCTAATCCTTTATCAGGCACAGGGAACGTAGCAAACTATCAGGAGAGGGGGGGTCCTTGCCCTTTCGATTCTGAAGGCTGGCTGCTTTGTTGTTAGTAAGACTGAAGTCCTCAGTGCTGGTCAATACCAAAAACCGTACCATCCTCCTCTTTCTCAGGGGCGACGAACGCAAAAATCACCCAGGGCAAAGAGATCACTAGTGTAGCGGTTATGTCCCAACAGCCCCCATGACGATGGACTAACAGGGGGCACCAAGACGGCCATTGGCAGCAGAACATACAGGTGCATCCAATGCACTCCCCCGATTGGGAAGTGGGGAAGGGACGAGAAGGGAGAAGGAAGGGAAAGCTGAGGGTCCAACTTGGGGAAAGGACGAACTTTTGGTTTATCCTTTCTTAGGACTGGCGCGATCACAAAAAAGGTAAGACGAAATTTTGAACAGAATCGGTCAAAAACAAAGTCCTCCTGGGACGATGAACTGAAAAGTTGGCCAGCCCCAGGCTCCACCGGGGAAGCATACGGATGGGACTCCATCTTCTGGTGAAAAAAATCATTGTAGGCCATACTAAGTAAGGGGGGGAACAAAAGGAGGGGCCGGGGAACTCAGAGGTGACAATCTTTTACGAGTTAGGGAACCAAATAATCCCAGGATGGCGAAAAGTCTTCCAGTCTGGAAGTCAAAAAAGGGCGACCGACAATATTTCTCTAACGCAGTAATTATTGATTGGGGGGGGGTAAAAAGGCCTGGAAAAAAAACGTCATGCAAGGGGTGGAAAAGAGCGTAATTTAGGTCGCTGATGCTTAATTTGATTGCGGAGCTAGAAAAAAGGATTCGCAGCGGACGACGGTTGGGGGGTTAACTACTCGCCCCCAAAAACGCGCGAACAGGGGGTGAAATCATATTTGGGAGAGCCCGTCGGGGGCTTCTCTTCTCGTCTAATCATTTACCTCCCTCCAGAACCAAGATCCCTGTCCGATTAACCGATCGCTCACAGGTGGTATCGGCGCAAAATCAAAAAAAGTGGCTTACTACTGAGGAGAAAATCACGATAATGGTGAAGGGGGAAGCCTAGGAGGGACCCCTATGACCGAGTCCCACGCTCGAATCGTGTGAAAAGACTCAGGGGGGCGACCTCGAAATGATAATTCAAAGAATCCCGGGGATGTCAGATTCCTCCTCGTGAATTAAAGCAATACCGGGGAGATCTAAAACAAAGACCTTCAGTTAGGCAAAGAGATAGAGGACTTGCGCGTATTCGCAGAAGCATCAACCTTGCTTGACCCGAGGGGCGAGTGGATCTAGGCTGCGCCTGATTTCCAATAAATATCTTAATGTTTCTATGGGTCGTTGTGGGGCCTGGCTCGGTGGGGTGGTTGGGTTATTGGGGTTGCCTGGGGTGGGGGGGGGGGGGGGGGGTGTGCCAGGCCACCCTGTAGCTTCTTCTATTCACCATACTGATGTGCGAGCAAATGGGGCGAAGGTCTGAACACTCTTGGGGAACGTCTCAATGAAGGGTTGTCTGTTGAGCACAGGGGGGAGTAAGATAGGAGGAACGGGATAGGAAACAAGGTTAAACGCATTGGCACGGGTGCGAAGGCGGCTCAGAAACACAGAACGAAGCGGAATCTCCGAGACGGAGGATAACTTGAACTCCTCGAAACTCGAGGGCCGCGCCCAAGTCCAGGACGGCATCGAGACCAATCACATAAGTCCGTTATGTTCGTGAAAACTGGAGGGCGAAATTTGGAGGAAGGGAGTGCCATCAAGCCTGAGGGGTTCAATAAAGAACGTTTGATATGGAGAGAGATTGTTTCCCTACTGTAAGAGGGTGTCGGTCGGAATTGCTCGGGAACCAGAGGGGGCGCAGGCGTAGGGTGTAAGATTGGGGAGCCTTTGAGAGGGACAAATTCAGTACACTCACGTAAGGTTTTTACCTTTCAAAGTGAGTAAAGTACCATTAGAAGGCCAGCGCGACATTAAGACAAAAGAGTCAAACAACCGTGCAAGGCCAGTACAGGGTAAAACAAAATCTGCTGTGAAAAAAATGCTTGCATGCAAGGGCACCAAGCGGGGTTAAGCCAGTGGCGGGGGCTTCATTTCGGCTGAAAAGCGGAGTTCTTTACAATGAGAGTCGTGAATGGTTCGAGTACCCTATGCGTTGATAAAAAAGGGCTTGGAAATCTCTTTGCCCATCCTTGAAGGAGGCGGAACGAAGGTCATCATGGACGGGGTGGAGGACAGGAGGAAAGGCATCTACCAGAAAAACTACGAGACCTCGCAAAGGGGGCACCGACACGCGGGTAGGTAAACTCGGAACTCGCACTGCAGGCAAGGAGTGGGGTGGCGCGCCATTCGTACATTCGAAGGCCAAGGAGAAGAAGGAGAGCGGGAGCCCAGCGCGGGTGTTGGGGGCCTGTTGCTCAGAGACTGAGGGGGACTTAGAGGTTCTTTTGTGTGCGATGCAAGGAAGAACCGCCTCCGATGGATCAGGCTCCCCCTACCTATCGGGGGTAAGGAAAAGGTCCTTTGGGGTAACAGCATGCATCGCACCATCGAAAAAGGCATAGCAGTTTGTGGGAGGGGGGGGGGTCTTCAAGGGCCAGGGGGATATGGGGTTGGAAGCAAAGTGTTAGCTAGCCGTTATACTGAAAGGGCGAGGTCGGTTGCTGTGATCAAATCGAGTGGTGGTAAGCCAGGATCTCATAAGGGGAAAAAAAGAGCGTCGCCACCGGACCTTGGGGACGCTCAACTCTCTGCCCTATAATCAGTTTATTGTTTTGTGAAAAAAAGGGGGTGGCGAACGGCACATCGCAACCGGTGGAAAAAAAGGGGGTATCATAAGGAGGGCGCTTCCCCCTTATCCATGCAAACGGTATCGGGATCCGTGTCCCCTGCGACGACACTGGACACCATGGGTCTGAAGGATGAACGCTTTCTTGGAGCCTCACTTGCAAGAAAAATGTGGATGTTCTGCCTAGTGTTCTAGACAGAACCCACGTCATCAAAATCCGTGGACGGGGCTAAAAACTCACTAGCGGAGCTAACAACCCAACAGAAGAATTGTTGTTGCTGGAACACCCTAAAAACGGAGGGGCTTGCCGGAAAGTGCGGGGTCGGGGGGAATCCGTCAACAAAAAAAACATCCCTCAACCGCAGTATGGAAGTAGGAGGAACAAGCGGGGAAAAAAGGATAGGCACAATCTTTGGGGTGGAAGCATGACGAGCTTTTCCAATCAAAACCAAAACGAGGGGGTTAAGTGGCCGAATTGAAAAGGGGGACCGACGCAGGTTCCCTGGGATTGTCCAATTTGGTTCAGAATTGGGGGGAACGGGAGCCATAGGGAAACCATCAAGTAGCCGTATCCGACCTTGACAGCCGTTGGGGCAGCCGGGCACGTGGGAGAGAAAATCTGGGCTCAACACCTCGAATGTAGCACAAAAAAAAGGGAAAAAAACGCCATTACTACCCAAAGGGCTAGCTAATGAGATGACGGGTTGCCAGAACCAACCTTAACGACTCACGACGCAAGGCCTAGGAAGGAGCACAATCTAACAAACAAAAGAGAGAGTTGGCGATGGTTACTATTAAGGGGGACGAAAAAAGTCCCTTTAACCATGCAGTCCTGGTAAAAGATAGTGAAAGGGGGGTATGAGAAATCCAGGCGGGATTGGGTAAGCCTACACAAAAAGCAAGGTAGAAGCTCTTACCGAAGTCATACTAATGGGGGATAAAACAAAGAAAAAAATCGAGGCATCCGAATCCCGCGATCAATTGTCTCGAGGAAAATTCCGGATGGGATTTTCCTCGTCGAGCAGAACACTCATGCCTCCGACATTCCAAAAAGAGAGGCATTCCCTACCGCTTTGTCCGGTGCCCCTGAAGGGGGTTCGGGGAATAGTTTTGGTCTGTCCGCAGGAAATCTGGTCGAAAATACTCACCAACCTCGACATCAATCAGATGATCCGGGAGAAAGCTGCGTCACTATCCAAAGAGATTCAAGGTTCGGATCCCCTTAATAGGGACGGTGCCAAAAAAAGGAAACGCAAACTTGCACTCAGACGAGGACTTGCGCTACCTTAAGGAAATCCGTGAAACAAACCACCGATGGGGAAGGGGGGGGGGGGCGTTTGGGAAAAAGGTCCACCTGGATGTCCGCATTAACTGAGTACCGGGACGAGGAGGTTTTTGGGATTTCGGGTAAGTGGACGCCGCTTATTCAAAATAAAAATGTTCAAACCCTCTGCTCGCAAGAAAAAATCTCCGTATCCTTCACTGAGGGTGGGACCTCAGCTCAAACAAAAGGAAAATAGCGGAGCCCTAAGGAGCACAAAAACTTTTAAAAATTCAGAAAGCTCGACCCCAAGGGAAGAGAAGGCAAGGGGGGTCCTACAGAGATTCAACATATTAAAGAATAACACTATGAATAAAGCCCGTATGAGCATCTTCAGCAAAAAAAAAGGGGAGGCAACATCCAAGCTTGGAGGAGAAGGACCTATATGGATGTGGGGGGAAGTTCTCGCTATTCCCATGGCCTGGGGTCATCTTTAGATGTATTGCACAGGACGGGGAGTGGGGCGTGGATTCTGAAAGGCTCTACTGAGGTAGCTTAAGGTGTGTTCTTATCACCAACGGCCAACCCGGGCAAAAAGGAGTCAGCAGGTGGGGGTGGCCATAGCGGCAGTACTGATCTTCAAAAGAAAGGACATAGTCAGACCACCGAGGAAAAAAAAGATGTACAGACTCGGGAAAAGACATAGTCAAAAAAGGGACAAAGAATAGCTGGGCCGGGGGACAAAATAATCACGATTGATGGGAAAGCGCTAGCGATAAAAAAAAACAGGAGACAGCAACATCGATAATCCGTTGGGGTAAAGAAAAGTGAAAATATGCAGATTAAGGACTAGGAATCAGTTCGCAGACCGGCCCGCTCCTTCCACCCGCACTCAAGGATAGAACTCTCAAAACACGGCAGGGAGGAACCTAGAGGAGTTAGTTCTTTAATCAAAGGTCCGACACCTGGGGCAAAGGGCGTCAGACTTAGGTCTGATTTACAAAAAGACGATCGAAAACGTTGCAAGGGGGGCCCCAGGGGGACGTGGGGCGTAGAAGGGGAGTGGACAGTTCAGCAGTACGAGTGATGACGCACAAATGGGACGGGCTCGGGAAGGAAAGCCTCTGTTGTAAACCTCTTGCTGGCATAAGGCGAGGGTGGGGAGGATGGAGTCCGGCTGCGAATCCGGCTAAAAAGAGTTCTGGCAAACAAAGAGGGAAAAAGAAACAGGGTTGGCGCTGGGCGGATCCCACGAACCGTACCTATCCTAAAAAAGAAGCATAGAAGCAAACGAGAAGAAAAAGAAACAGAGAACGCGGGCCCAAAGGCAAAGAACGGAAATCGGAGTCCCGCCAGAAGTCCTGGGCTTTAGCGCAATTAAAAGGGCGGGACTGTGGACAATTGCTCCTCTGGGCAAGCGGTGTTTCAAGAATCTGAGGAAACAAAAGGGTGGGTCACAAGACGGCGGGGTGAAAATTCTTCGGTTCAAAGAAAGAGTCACTGAGATAGCTATCGAGGGGGGGGGTGGGTGGGGGGGGGGGGATTGGGGCGGCACTTGGGAAGGGGGGGAAAAGCTGGGCAACCATTTCAGGGGGGATCTAAGATAGCCCATGCCAAGAGGAATTTGACCCTGTATCGCGTAGGAAGCAAAAAAGAAATCAGGCACGAGGCCAAACCCTTTTACACAGGGCAGTGACTGGCACTCACGCAGCGTCGGCTGGAAGTGAAAAAGTACAATGAATCCGCACCAGAAGAGGTGGCCAGCGGGAGGAACGAACTCGCGGCGAAAATGCTGCGGGGGATGAGGGTCCTCTGCGTTGGGGGCCCATAACCACTAGAAATTATAGAAAAGAGGGGTCTCTGGTGCCATCGGAGGGGAGCAGGGAAACTTTGCAGTCGGATGATTAGACAGAATTATTAAGAGTATCTACAGAAAAAGAAAAAGAACAGGGCACGCTAACCAACTTGGATTGCTATTTGCAATCGTAAGTCGTGCGGGAAAATTGCGTGTTGCGAGGGACTGAGAGGAAATCACATGCGAGCAGCAGAGAAGAATCGTCTGGGGGAAAAAAATCTCGGGTGGGATTGGAATGGGGAGAAAAGGAGAAAATTCTTCCAGCCTAGTCTTTTTGCTCATGCATAAAAGCTGCAAATACTCCCTTCCTACTGAAAAACAGCAGTGGGGAAAATAAGGAGGAGAGCGGAACTGATAACCATAGGAAAATCTAAAGTTTTTGTGGAATGTGTTAGTCTTCATGAGAAGGGGAGAATTTTGACTGGTTTGTTTAGGACCCCACAAACCGATTTTAAACTTGGTATTAAAAAGCGCTCGTTGGGTTTTCTAATGAATGAGGGGGGGAGGAAAAGGCCAGAAAACAGAAAGAGGTCAAAACTGCCTTTAAATGGCGCGTATGCCCCCGGAGAAAATGGAGTTGCGCTGGGGGGGAATAAAATCTGGCACAAACCATTATTCGGGGATCGGGCTTCGGGGCTCGTCAAATTAGAAAAAAGGGAAATAAAAGGAAGGTGAAGACCTGCGAAAAGAAGTGCGTCCAGCGGGGAGAGACAGGTTGTTGGCGAACGGGTAATTCTTGGGAGGATTCTGCAGCTGGGTAAGGGTTGAAGAGAAGACGAAGCACCTTCCGAAAAATCTTTTACAGTGGAAAACAAACCACATCTCTCTCTCAAACCACACAACACGGGAAAGAAAAAATCGATGTGGTCTGAGGGGTACACCCTGTAAAACTCTTTTGTTAAACGGGAAGAAGGGCTTAAAAATTCCAGCAACATTTCAGAATCATCACGCAGGGAGAGTTGAAGAAACAAGGACATATTTGAAGGGGGGAGCCCTCCTAAAGGGTGGGGTAGACTCCTTTAGGCCATGGGCCCCTGACTTGACGAGGGAAATGTGCCTGCAGGATTGACCGACTAAAAAGTCTTATTCGTGAAAAAAAAAATTTGTCCTCTGGGAACGTCATCAAAAATTAAAAAGAAAGTTGCCTCATTCCTTAGGCGGGGGGGAACCAACTTATAAATCCTTCAGTGCTTTGCGACCCAATCTTCTTGGAACAATCCACTCTCGACCTTCCAATAGAGGGAGAACAAAAGGGCTAGCTAAAACGCCGGGGGGACCTCAACCACCCGGGGGTAAGAGAACATGAGGAATGAAAATCACCACAAATAAGACAAGGAAGCGCTTCGAGTCGGAAGTGTACTCACCGGTTACAAAGGACAGTTCCGGGTAAGGGAGGGTCGAATCATTAAAAAGGCTTGAGGGACGTACACAAAACAGCACTATTCAGAGGAAAAGAAGCCTGCAGAATAAATCAACCCGCTAAAAAAGAAATTATTCTCGGCCATGGCGATTGTTAAACCGCGGGGGGGGGGGTGGGGGGGGGGGGGGGGTGGGGGGTGGGGGGTGGGAGTTGGTGTTGTTTTTTTTTTTGGTGGGGGATCAGTTTTTTTTTTTTTCTTTTCTGTTTGTTGGGGTTGTTTTTTGTTTTGTTTTTTGTTGGTTTTTTTTTTGTTTTTTCTCCGCATCCTCAAGCCCCACCATCCTGTCTCCTGACAGATTAAGGGTGAGATAATCAGTGTGCGGGGCAAAGGGCAAGTGATTCTTCGGGTTTGCGGTAATCCTGTGAGAGGGGTACCGATCTGTGATCAAAGCAAGAAACTAAGGCAGAACAGGGCGCTTGAAGGCCACTCGCACTTCAATCCGGAGGGCAAGATAGGAAGATTAGAACGGAATGCGGGTCCACCCCAGGACGAAGGGACGCTGCACTAAACTCCTCAATTAAACATACCAAAGACAAACTCCCCGGCATGAACAACAAGGGGGGGTGGGGAGGGATTATTACCTTTGATTCCAAACACTAAAAGTGGTCCGGAAGAGGACATAAAAGGGGGTGGGGGCAGAGGGCGCGAGGGGGGAGCTACTCCCAGTCCGGAAAAGGGTCAACACGGCCAGGCAAACAGAAGACGGGCGATGAACGAAGTTCCACTCTGGATCACAATTTACACAAGTCTGCGAGTGACGAAAAATTCGTGCCCCGGCAAAAGAAAATTGGAGAATGAGCCCGTCGGACCAAGAGTCCAGTCGGAACAATCCCTGGAGGGAAAAAAAAAAAAAACATATGAGAACGTGGCTAGGGCAAGGCGGACGATCAAATCGGGAGCTAAGAAACCGGACTTATGATGGTATTCTCCGATGGCAATAATGCGTTGTACACCGAGCGACGGTATATGCTCTCATCTCGCGTGAGGCTTACTCTATTCTATGTATCTATGCCGGGGCAGGGGGGTGTCACTGATCGGAACCCAACCCGTCAATTCAGAAAGTTTGCACCATATCCTCGTCAGTGACTGAGAGTCTAACCCCACCCTAAACCAAAATCAAAAACGACTACCAGCGGCGAGTACGAGCTCCTCCGAACACCTCTCTTTGGCTTCTTTCGCGCGAATGACTACATGGCTGGGGAGGGGGCAAGCCCGCGGTAGCCAGAGAGAAGAGCGGCCTCTAGGGAGAGTGGGTAAACGAAGGTAAAGAGATCAAGGTGCTAAGCCAGGGGTCATAAAAAAAAATTGAGGAATCAGGCTCAAATACCCACATGATCTCATCCCATTCAACAAAAAAAAACAAGAAAAGGGGAGAGAGATGGTGTAAGGAAAAACGTGCCCAAATGGTAAAAAATTGCTTATACTGAGATAGTTCGCACATGAGGTTGGAAAAAAAATGCAAAAGTGTTGCGGTTTTAGGGAGGTAAGTCGGCTTGAGTGGAAGAAAAGTCTCTGAGGGTAGGAAGAAATCTCTTTTCGATCGAAAGGCCGGGAAATATTGGACCGATGGTGGAAAGTCTTTAGGTGTCGAAGGGGGGTTGCCAGGAAAATATTGAGCCGATCTATGGCAAAAGAGAAGCCTGGGACGCGTGTTGGGACTTCCCCCGTTCCACGAAAAAAAAAAAGGTGAGCGTCTCAGAGAGACGAAGAGACAACATGGGGGGAAAATAATTCCCTCGAGGCATAGAATTCAAAAGTCCAAAAAAGGCCATACGGCAGTCTACGGGAACCATCCGAAGTCCAGGTTCTGGGGGAAAACAGAGGGGAGCGTAAAATGTAGAAGATGATAAATGGCGGCCAGTGAAACTGTGAGTCTGAGGAACGGAGAAGGGGCCGGACTTGACAAGGTTCAGTTCTGGGGAGGGAGCAGGGGCCAATTGCTCACGAAAGATTAGGGAAAAAGTTGGTGAAGAGGTTAAGAGGCCAAAGGTTCAAATTCGATCGACGGAGAGGTTGAAATGGGGGGAGGGGGAAGAGAGTTGGTGAAGCTTGGGAAAAAAGATACACTAGTGGGTGTACTGGATCGGGGTAAGGCTTCCTAGCGAATTCATAGGCACGCGCAAAAAGTGAAATGGAAGAAAGGCGGAAAATCGGCCTTCTTGGACCTACGGAATACCCAATCTTTGGTCAGCCCAAAAAAACCAAAAAAAAAGGGGGGGGGTGGCGCGCAGGTAGGCTTTACGTCTGGGATTGTCATAGACATTGTGGCCTCGGGGACCCTATGCCGTGGGATATAAGAGTTAAGAAGGGGGGAACCTAGGACAGTGAGTCGACAAGCTGAGATGGAGGGGAGGGGGAGGGGGGATGAGAAGATTGGATAGAAAACAGCCCATATCAGAAGCAGCGAAAGGCACCGGAAACGCTTGATTGCATTCGAACAAAAAACACACCCCCCACCAAAAAAACACCACCAACCCCCACAAAAAACCCAAAACCCAACAACCCCAACAACAAAAAACAAAAAAAGGAAAAAAACCACACACCCCACACCACCAAAAAAAAACCAACAAACAAACAAAAACAAAAAATAAAAACCCAAAAAAAAAAACCCCACCAAAACCAAAAAAAAAACCCCAAAAAACCCCACCCAACCAACACAACAAACAAAAAAAAAAAAAAGAAAAAAGCCACCAAACCGAGCAAAAAAAACACCGGGGGGAGGAGGGAAAAAAAAAAAGATCACCCCCAGAGAAACCATGGAAAGGCTCATAAATTCTGGTCAGGCTCTTACGATGAATCAAGTTCAGACCCTATAATAAGCTAGCGTGATAAGAAATTGATTGCCTGGGGTCTCATTATGCATTGATAAAAAAAGGATGAATTTTTGTGGCTAAGGGAGGCAG
>Ga0179591_1257531_pt1 | contig 14726 bp, 15 predicted proteins | sample CZOMad2_1_08_16f_FD_182891 | JGI IMG/M metagenome (GOLD analysis project Ga0179591, IMG submission 182891) | Vadose zone soil fungal communities from Angelo Coast Range Reserve, California, USA - CZOMad2_1_08_16fungal (PacBio error correction) | ecosystem: Environmental > Terrestrial > Soil >...
GGTTTTTCGGAAGAGGGACAGATTTTCCAAGAGGAGTGGAAAGTCACCACAGCACGATGTCCGTCGCTCTAGAAAGTCCGTAAAACATATGGGCGGTTGGAGGGAGCCAAATAGAAAAGACCCTTTAGGGATTCGAAAGGCCTATTCCTGTGGCGTTACTAATCCTTGAGAAAGAGAGACAAGCGAACAAGAAAATGGGACTATTCCAGAACGGAAGTTTTTACAAGGGGGTTCAGAAAGAGTGCGTGGTGAGAGAGTTTCTAAAATAGTGGGTTCAGGAGTCAACGGAAACGGATGATTCCCAGAACAGGCCGGCCCAAAAACGGGACTCTGCAACTGTCCGAAATCACCAAATAAATCACGGTCTCTCAATGCGGAATCAAGGAAATGGCACGTCAAACTGAAATTGGAACAAAACGAAAAGGCTTAAGGGGCATGCTAGGCGCCGGATGGCCAATGGGTTCGACGTGATGTGATGAAATTTTTGTCAGGGACGAGCGGTACGATCGGGATGCGGGAACAGCCGCAATTGCCAGCTCTAGTAGGAAAAAACCAGTGACTCGAACCAGGCAACTACTCGAAAAAACAGGGCAGATGCATGCCTGAACTCATGGAAGAACAGAGAACCAACAACATGGGATAACGAGTGAAAAATACGCAGGCAGGATAGTAGTTGCGAAGCAGGGGTCAATCACCCAAGACCAAAAAAGAACCAGAAAACTAAAGGAGAGCATAAAAAGGACCGACTGGGCTGTGCACGAAAACGCAAATGAGCATGAAAAATGAAGAAAAGGCAAGGAGGAAGGCGCCCCTCAGGGTGACGAACCCAGGTTTCACAAAATTGGATCCGCAAGGGAGGGTGCAATCAGACAACCAGATATACAAGACAGGGCCCTAGGACGAGTGGGGGGCATTTTGATCCCACGGCCGAACATAATACGGAGATCTCGTGCTTCACGAGGGTTTAGCGTGAAGAGGCATATACACCGCCTATAAGCACCATCACTATAAAATCAACAACAACACGAGATGAGTGAAAAGAATTATAGGTGAGAGTGGTACGTGTCCTTTCCCAATTATGATAAACTCAAACAAAACGCTAGGAACACGCGACATCGCAGGGAAGTCAGGGGATATGTCCCGTGGGCCCGTTGGGGGAGATCCGGACAGGCATCAAGGGTCTTTATTGCTGATGTGAGCAATAGTACAACCAACACCGTACGGACCCAACTGGGATGAGCCAAGAGAAAAGTAAACACTGGGGCCACTAATGATGATGCGCCCCTGAGTTATCATTTGCTGTGGACAACTCCGGAGGACTGACGAGGTTAATCGTATCATGGGGATGTGGGTTGGGTATTTTCTTCAGAAAACATCGCCCCGCCCGGGAAGAAGGCGACGTTTTGATGCCTTCCTATTGGACCCATGTGGGAAATGATGGCGGAGTTCGGACGGCGTCTTCAGTCATAGAAAAGGGGTACGACGGAGCTACTACTCCGGCCCCACCAACTGTAGTCCGGGGAAGCCCTGTTCATCCTGCGTACTGCTTAAGGCCAGAGACTATGGGCACGGATCGGGTCGACCGCTTCTAGGCAACATTGAGCAACTCAACAAGAAGTAAAGCTCATCAACTAAACTAGGCCAAGGAAGCCGGGTGTAGTAAATGGCCTTGAATCGTCAATTCTGAGGACCTGACATATCGAGATTTTGCTTTAGTGATTGCCGGTAAGTCAGCAATGGGGACTGTGTGAAGAAGCAAGTGACGGATCAGCGGGCACAGCATCCATACACTGCATCACCCGAAAACTCGACTCACCGAGAAGAGTAGAGGGGGAGCACCCCATGGAGGAAAAAAGGTGGTAGATACTCACACCTGCTGGGAGGGGGGGTTTCGAAAAGGGGTCGTATCTAGTAGACAAGTCTACCAATACCGACCATGCTCAGGCATGTCTCTAAATTCTACGCTTGGGGTATTAGAGTGGCGGTCAGACGACAGAGGGCCCAGAGGTGTTCGGCAGGGTCGTGAGCTCTGCCAGGAAAGAGGCAAGAGTGGGGGAAAAAAATTACTTTTGAGGAAAAAAGATACCTTCTGTCACGTAGCAGACAACGCATAAGGAACAGAAGGTCTGCCGGGCAGACGGTTGTTAAACATGCGAATCCTGGGGGTAGCCAATCCTCGGATGCTTCAGTCATCCTTCGAAAGGAGCTTGTCTTCCAACAGCCTGGCAAGTCAACAACCTCGGGCGCATCTTTTGGGTGAGAATGCTTTTTGGGGGGTGTCGTCCCTCTTTGCTTTGTCCTCAATAAGTGTCCCCCGATAATTGGGGTCATTCTTGGTGGGATCTTAGATCACCTCCGAAAGGCGCATGCTCTGGGTGGTCACAAAGTCAGGTATGAGATCACTCCGTTAAGAAGAACAAAGTATCTCAATTTGAAGCAAGTGTTGAAAATATAAAAGAGATTTTTCTTAAGCAATCTAGAGCCCTACAACCAGCGGAAAGGGATTTAAGTCTTAGAAACGGTTTGGTAAGGCTTACTCGGGGCATGTGACAATGAAAGAGTTGCACTGTTAAAAAGGCTTTAGGTCTTTCAGCCTAAAAAAACGCTTGGAATGAATGTCTCATGGCGAGGAAAGCTTCAGGCAGTGGGGCAACGACATCTATGCAGTTATCCAGGCGAACGTGCAGCACGGGGTTGTGGGGGGGGGCGGCCGGAGAAAGGTGCTTGTGAGCGGTTGCACAAACATTGGTGGGGGGTCCATCCCCAATCTGAATTGGAAGGAATGTTCATCAATCCAAAATGTTGTGGCTGTTCAATGTCAGGCGGTGGGGGGGATGAACGCCTCATTGGGCGTCCCCAGATAGACACGGCAGATGGGTGTGGGGGGTCATGAACCTCAGAAAATTGTCGAAACAGCGGAGAAATGCGATATGATAACTGGGAACCAGGGTTGGTGAACCCGTGTGGTTATGACCTTGGTAACTAGAGAAAAGATTTATCTGGGTCGTCTGGAGTAAGGGTATTGTCGTTTCTGGATAAAGGGGGGCAAATGGGGACGGGTTTTGTTTATGGAACGGGACTGGAGTTCGTACTGTGAACCGGGTACTTGGAACAAAATTCCAGTCGTTGTTTCCCATCCCGTTGTTGGGACTGTCTACAAAGATCATTTCAAGGAACTATTGTCGGGGATGGAAGTTACATCTGGGGGGAAGATAAGAACGAGCTCAATTAGAAGGTTGGGACTTTGTTGCGACAACCCGAAGGGGACAATAAAACTCAAGATTTATTACAGAGGCAGTGCCTCGAGGGGGAGGATCGAAACTGTCTGTCAAGGCTCAAACCATCGTAAGGAAAATAAGGGCAAGGCTGTTGAGTTGTGGGCCATGGTTCAGCTTCGTAGTATAAGGTTCGAGGACGGAGGAGAAAACGTCACAAGCAGTTGACGCAGTCCTGACTGCCGGACAAATTCAATGAACAAAAATGGACTGAACGCGGTTTAGCGGGGGAATCGGGGGAATACTTAGACCGATTGTCGCTGGGGTTACGCGTCATAAGTACACAAAGTCAATCAAAAAGGAGTATGCAGGAAATGGAGGAGGAGGACGCTATCCTCGGTTGGCCCAAGATCGGCGGGCAAAAAACCGTACGATCTCGCATGCTGACGAGGATAACGGGGTTCTGGAAGGGGGAGGCCTGGGGAAGCAGGGAGGGGGAACTGGTAGATCGGAGGTGCGTTAGGGGAATCCTTGATCGTGGGGGGACCGAAAACATTCTGAGGCCCGGTCTCATGGTGTGGGGACGCAGGTCTGGAGCAAGCAAACACAGTTAAGAGGCGGCAGAGATGGTCGAAACGGGAGGGGAAAAGCCGGTAACAGTGAGGGAACCTCCACCTGGGACTTTTGAAAGTGCAAGTCAGACTAGATACATTGATAGACGGTCAGATGGGAGGCATGCGAAACCAGGGTAAAGGGGGAAGATCAGTCCCTGAGGAGCGCGCAGGACTCACCGAGGTGTGGAGATTAAATAAACAGTGTTCCAGGGACTGGACCTGATTCAGAAGAAGTAAACTGGGGGGTGGAACGTCACTCGGGGCAAAATTCTAATTGCAATACCGGTTCTCTGCGGTGGGCTCTGTCAGGCGGAGAAGGGGGGAGGTGGAGGTGCAGGGGAGGGGGTCGGGTGACGATTCCTACCTTCTTGTGGTTCACAGCTTTCTCGTCGACGACCTTATAAGAGACTCTCGATGTCCTGGGTCGAAAAGGGGGTGGTTTGTTGGGGAAATAATGTAGGACTGGCGTCCTTGCAGAGAGGGTCAAAATGTGACTACTGTCCGGTTGGACAGAAGCGAGTAAAAGAACTCCCGCCTTAAGGCTATTAGGAACGCTGACTTCATGAACATTTGTGATGTCGTTGTTTTGCCGTCCCTTTGGGGTGAGAGTAATTGAACGTGTACCGGCGGAAGTTCTGAGAACACTTGTCGTCACAAAAGGTGGGTTGAGCATCCTTTACCCCGGTGAAACGATTCCTGGGGTGTACCTGGGACGCGGAATATAGGTTCCGATAGAATCAGAGTCTCAAAAACGGGGGGTGTCAGAAAAGAGAGTTATCTAAAAAAAATGATCTGGAACTCTGCGAATGCCAGGACAAGCAACAGGGAAGAAAAATAATCCTACAAACGGTGTCAGGTGCGGCTGTTACTGTGCTCTTTTCATCGGAAGCCAATCTGATCGAGCCAGGAGGAGGAGGGAGAAAATCGGGGGGGGGGTGTGGGGGGGGCTTCCATTACCGTCAGAGAAAAAAGAAATTCCTTTTAAAGATTGGGTACCGGATGAGATGTCATTAGACAAAGGGTAATATCGAGAGATCGCAGTGGAAAGGGTGAACCAGTGCGATTTTTCGGCGCTAGAACTAGCAAAACAAAAGTCGATTCTGAAAGACTGTTGACCTGTAACTAAATAAAACGCGGTATTGCGAAAAGATGGTGGAGAAATCCTCCGCACTCTGTACGGAGGGGGGAAATCACCAAAAGCTCAAACAAAACTTCCTCACAACCGCAAATAAGGTAAGTCCTGAATCTGCTTTGATTGATTGGTCACGAGAGTGACATAGGAGGGAAGGGGCATGGGTGGTGAAGGAGAAAAGAGCGCCTTTCACAATAATGGGCCACAACCACACCAACAGGTCTAAGAGAAACATATCCACCCTGAGGGGAAAGGTAGTCTTCTTGATTTTTCCAGGAGAACAAGGCGTGAATGATATAAACCTGAAAAGGGGGCATCAGTTGCATTATGAAGAAAGGTATACGGGAAAGGGGGAGCAGTGCTATCTTTCAAAATCAAAGCCACTAAGGGGCAGAAAGGCTCACGCCTGGAGCAAGAAAAGTTCCCGTCGAGGGAAAGAAAACGAGGGACATAAAGAGCGATTACCCAGGTCACGCTAAGTACCGAGTTAGAACGGGGACTAGGGGTTCGAAGTCACAACTGGGAAAGAAGTGTAGACCGTCAAACAAAAGAGGGAAAGGATTAAAACTGATGCTCCGACAAATCATAATCTCAGCTGGTCGGTTTATGGGGCAAAGGGGAAAAATAATTCAGTATCAACGAAAAGGAAAAGGCCTCGCAAAAAAAAAAAGGGCAAGGAACCCGGCTCCGGCCAGAGAGAGCACTAGGCCTACCGCGGGCGAGACGAAGGAAGGGGGCAAACAGCGCCAGTTACATAAGAATCAAGGAGTTAACCGAGATAGGATTGAATTGTAGGAAAAAATTCTGACCCGGTCCCATCCAAAAAAAGCGGGGGGGAAAAAGAGATGGGGCGATCGGGATGCAAACCTCTATACTAAAAAGGGCATCTCCGGTTTGGGGGGACCGAAAGTTTCCGATGGACGAAGGCGTCAAAGGTGTATTGGGGGAAGACAAAGAGAGAGAAAAAGCAATATAAGTCCTCCGTACGAACACAACCCGTGTCCCCAACGCCGAAGACAATTGAATGTGCAAAGGGGAGATTAGAAGGGCACAGCGTTTGAGAAGGAGTGCCTGAGCGATTTCATAAGGTAATGAAGAAGAGAGGACGGGGGAGGCAGAAATTCGGGGACGGTGGAAATAAACAGTCGTGCCAAGAAAATTCGTTTAGAGTCGATGGCTCTTCTGTCATGCGCATGCAATCTGACACTCTGTCCTTGGTGAGACGGTTCGAAGAAAAACCGTGTTTTCAAATATGGGTGCTTTTCACTCAAAGGCCTGATCCGAGCCAGAACCAAGGTAAATGGAAAGGCGTGCACACTAACCTATGCTCACCCGACGAGCCGCCTCAAGAAAACCAAAAAAAAGAAAAACATTGATGTCCTGACGTGTGAACTGGTGATAGTTTTGCCTGTCGGATTGGCTAGGTGAGCAAAGAGTGTGGACAACAGATTGAAATTTGTCTCAATACAAATTTTCAATTCTAAAGCATCGAGCGCCTTCAGCTATGAAAACCAGGGGGGCAGACATATACTAAAAACTCTAATGGAAAGAGTCACTAGACAGCGAAAGGAAAGAAAATATAAGAGCAATTCTCTGACGACCATTCCGGAATCTGAAAAATAATCGATGAATCTGCCATGATCTAGTCGGGTAGCTGACGCAGGTATCGTAATTTCCTCATTGTCAGGAACACGAAACGCAAAACCTCTCAAATTCCCAGCCCCGTTTCAGTAACGAAACAGACTCGACTACCGGTGTTCTTGATTTACAATCTATGGCCCCTCCATCGTCTTTAAATGGTGGAACCCGGAGGAATTCACACGTGGTCGGAGTGGGTTTAGGCAAAGGGGCACCTCGCACGTCCACGATGCGCGATCGACGTCGGGGTCTCCATTTTCGACACAACTCCTCATTCAAATCTTCAAGGGACGAATCCCAAGTACGATCGGGGTTCCAGAACACCACACTTAACAAAAAGGAAAGACATGTTGCTAAGAAAAAACGGAAAAAAAACTATAGAAGGACTGGATCAAGAAGAAGGCGTAAAGGAAATAAGCCCAAGAAAAAATGAGCCCCACGGTCTGCACGGCAAGCACAAAGGGATATGGGGTCTGGGGTTAGCGAAAGAAAAGATGTGAGCGCCCATTCTAAAAAGAAGGAAAAGGGTCGGGACGCGCGGGGGGAGGAAAAGGAGACCAAAGGAGAATTCTGTGCCCCGCAAGAAGCACCTGCGAAATGCGCACAAAAAATGCCTCGGCGTTACGGACAATTTCCTAAAAGGGAAAAGAGACGGCTTCTACAACAAGAGGGGGGAGGAAAAGGAAACACGCTTTTGTAACCATGTGGGGGGGAGACGCTAGATTATGGGTATGTTGAGCAAAAGTCAAAGAGCTGGAAAAGGTAAAAGATATGCAAGGGGGGCAGAAGATGAGGCAAAATAACTTCGAATGACTGTCAAGCAAAGCAGAAATATCACCATATCTATTCGACGAAGAAATCACCAGAATCCAAAAGTTACTGCTCAAGGGAATCGTAACGTGCGGAGATTGTGGCAGTGAGGTTGATTGAAATCGGAAAAGTAAGCGGTCGACGACAAATAGCTAAAGCACGCACCTGAACCGAAGTCGCAGAGGGACACCAACCGTAGAAAGGCAACCGGCGGCACGGGACGCGAACATCATGAAGGAAGCATTACAAAAAAAAATCAAACAGATGGAATATTCCTGAACTCGAAGGAGGGAGGGAGTGGGGAGGAGGGGTATAATACTGACAAAAAAGAAAAAACACAGAAAAGTAAGAAGGATTCAATTGGAAGATCCGTCGCGGGGCCAGACAAGGCAAGTCATTATAATCGAAAAGATGACTTCGGCAAAAACGCGGGAAACCTCTTGTTGACTCAAGTTCAGACCATTTTTCGGAAAGGATGGGGGGAAAAGAAAAAGAAAAGAACGAATCGATGGGAAGTGGGAATCAAAAGGCAAAGGGCCCCAAAAAATAGAACTCGCTATAGGAAGGGCCTTCCACAAGTCCTCAGGAAGACACGCGCCTTACGGCAACTCAAAGGGAGGGAGGAAAAGAGTAGGATTATTGAGCTTATGGCGCGGTCGCTTTGAAATCAGGATATGCAAAAATTACCAGCATGGGAAGCCGCACTAGGGGCGGGGAGTTCTGAAAACTTGCCAAAGTGTATTTCAAAAAAAAATCCGACAGCAAGAGGGGGTAGGGAGGAAGGTGCGCAACTCCCACCACGTCCGTGACATGATAAAAGGGGAAGATCAACCTTGTCTACAGTCAAAAAAGGAGGTCAGTTCGCCGGGAGCATCGTTCCTCTGAGAAAGGGAGGTGATGGACACTCACTATCGATGAGGAAGGGGGACATCCGGAAATTTGTCTTGGGTTTTTGTGGGTAAGTAGAGAAATCTAGAAAAACAGCAGGGCTGCTGGAATGGTATTTTGGACCAGGAAAGAAGAAAGGGATGGGGGGGTAGTTCTCCCGAGTTTAAAAATGTGAAAAGGGGAACTGTTTCATTCCGAAAAAGACCTCCTGGTTAATGGGTGCGGATAGGGGGAACTGAGTTGGGGAGGGCAGATGAGGAAGAATATTGAGATAGGGACCGCACTGAGGAGCTTTCAAAAATAAAACACGCCTCAATTGAGCAAAAATCTAAAAGGGACGTTGGTAGGATGGGGCTACTGGGAAAAGTGAGGAAATTCCAGAAGGAAAGAGAGAGATTGTGTGAATTTGTCTTTCTGAGGAAGAAAGTTCAAAGGATGCCTTTAATCATCGCGTGATATCTCATTGAAAAAAGGAATGTCAGGTGCGAAAAAATCAATCCGACAACCGATCTCTTAGCGATGCACAAAACCATTTAAAAGGGAAATCTGCTGGGGCTTGAGAGATTCGGTCTTGGGGGGGTTACAAAGGGAAGAGGGGAGAGATTTAGAACAGTATTCGTAAGCCCACCGAGGCATACTGGGCTTAAGATTCGCACGCGGGGGTTCCTTTCGTGTAAGCCCAATGAGACAGGGGGACATTTGGGGAGAGGCTCTCCTACCCGGCATTGCTGCGCATTAATCCGGAACGAAGGATGTTGCCATCTTCAATCTAAACCAGGAAAACGCAGTACGATCAGAGCAAAGGGTTCAGGAAAGGGCAGCCGTGGGGAATAAATGAGGAGAATGGGGAGTAGGAAGGAGCATCGGCAGGCTTGGACAGGTCCAGACAAACAATCCAGGAAGGGCAACCAGTCGCTTCGACTGGGTTGAAGGCCTGGTGTGGTGGGGCGTCATAACGGATAGAAAGAGGTGTGCGGCGGGAAAAAAAACGGGGAAGAAAACTTATTCGAAATAGGACTCAAACGGACCGGGGAGCTGTGTGGGGGGGTCAGTAAACGGAGCAATGGGAGAAAAAGGAGAAATGGGGGAATAATTTTGGGCGAAATAAGGAATGGTTGGCAGAATCTCATGGGGGAAAGAACCGAAAACCATCCATGCCTTAGGATTGTGAACGTGTGGGAGTGAAAAAAAAATGACTGAGGGGGGGGGGGCGAGGAGAAAATTTTACACTTGAACTGGTTTCAATTCAGACTAGATAGAAGGCCGAGGTGGAATCGAGATTAGAATCCGGCAGATACTTTGCATAAGAGAGAATCGGTGTACCCAAGCGCTGCAGCAAGGGAGAGAGTGGTAGCCTGGGTAGGCGTAAGCGGGGGAACTTGGTTAATAAAAAGGAGCTGGAGCGAGGATGGAGGGTTCAAGGCTCAGGGGGAGAAGAAAAAGGAGGAAGGGGGGGGACAGAGGGGAAACGAGAAAGACCGTCTAAAAAAGACGCTCAGGAGACCACAGCTCCTACAGAGGTCCGTGGGTGGAAATAAACACTGATTGAAGGATGAAAGTTTCAGAGGAGGGAGAAGAGGAAAAAGGTGAGGCGCAAATGCACTGCTTGGGGGTCGGCATGATGGACTTTCAAGGTCAGAAAGGGCAATCTGGGACAATGACAGGGGGTAAGGCTGAAAAGATCAGGGCAAAGGCAAATCGCTTGGAGGGCATCGATCGAGGCCGGAGGAATCAGGGGGCCGAATGTTTGGCGCCCCGAAAGAAATTTAATTCAACTACGAGTTGGACCGACGGAAGGCAGGAATGAGGAGATTCAAAGGAGGGAAACTTCCAGAAGGCAACGGACAGCACTAAAATTTTAGGCTGGGGTAACGTGAACTGTAATCGGGGGCAGGGAGAATAAATTTTCGACAGAAAAGGCGCGATGTGATGAACAAGCAGTTTCGCGTCATTGCGGAAAATCAGGCTGGTCCCGGGCCAAAATCAGTGACTGGGTATAGAAGCGTGGAATAGAGAAGAGAAAAAGGAGATGGTTAGACCGGAGTTAAAAACTGGATGACGCGGAATAATTGAAAAAATTTCAATGAACCTGATGATAGCAGGGAAGGTCGTGACCAGGGGATCAAGAGGTTGCCCGATAAATTGAGGTCTGTGGGCGCCGTGAGGGGGCTCTTGAAACTCTATAGCAAGAGAAAACGGGGAAAACTGATCCAGGGTAAGGGGCATGGGAGAGTCTGTGACCGGGGACGAAGGGGTTGGAGGAAAGGGGGGGTGCCTTATTTCAAAGGGCCGCTCAAAGGGGGGGGAATACAAGCCAAAGAAGAAAAAAAAATAGAAGAAGAAAAATACGCCAAATAAAAAAAGGAACAGAGACAAACGGGGGGCAACCCAAAAAAGAAAAGAAAAAAAAAAAAAAAAAGCAGTGAAAAAGGTCGAGTTTGTCGAACAGGTTCCACTGAGGGTCACCTTGATGAAGGACAAACAATGAGGGGATAAACTGGTCATAGGACGAAAAAGTTGAAGAAGCGGTCTTTCCTGAGGGAGAGGATTCGACCGGGGGGCGGGGGGAATAATGGACCATGGAGGAGAGAAAAAGTTTCAAAACTCGAGGAAATGTCTTATTATAACAAGATCAAGTGGCTGCTTGCAAAATTGAGGTTATACTGGGGGGTAGAAATCAAAAATGGGATCAGGGAGAGGAAGAGGAGCGCACATGCGTTCCTGAACCTATCAAGAAGAAGGCCAAAAGGTTTCTCGGAAAATGGAAAGAAATGGGGGGGGTGGGAAACAAGGAGAAGCTTCGCACCGTTGAACAAAGGTGGCAAAAAAAAGGGAAGTATCTTCAGTTAAAAGACTCACCCGAAGCTCCTGGAGCCGAAAGAAGCAAGGAAGTGTGCAGGGGGGGCCGAAAGTTTATCAAAAAGTCGGGGGAAAACGGGGGCGACCGGAGAAGCCTAGTTCGAGTCCAAGTATTACGTTCACTGTGAACCGCAGGGAAGTGGCAAAAGAATCGAGGAGGAATCTTGAATAGCGAGAGGGCAAAAGAGAAAGTTGGGGGGTAAACCTGCGGATTATCTTCGACTCTAAAGGGAAAACGGGAAGTTAAAAGGGATAATCGCCGCAAACGGGTCGGTCTGCTTGTAAAAAGGAATGAGGAAGAAGAATCGATAGATAAAAACAAATGAGTATGGGGGAGGGAAGAGAATCGATGGAGGAGTACATCAGAGACCAGACCTTACCCTTGGAATTGACCGGGATGCAAGAAACCTACCGTAAAATCGAAGAGGACGATGAGAGGAGGTTAAAAACGGGAAACCATTCGGGGAAGAGAGTCAGCGGCTTCACAGAGGAGCCGTCGGTTATGCACAGAAAGTGTTGACCTTTGAACAGATCAAACGGAGGGGAAAGTGAGAATCAAAGGGAAGGAGGGGAACTAGTTGATACCCCGGGCTCAACCCCACCTCCTGCACACTTCCGCAAAGAAAGATTCGTATCCTCGGAGCTTAGGGGGGATTTGTGCAACGGAAAAGGGCGACACCTTGTGGGGGGGACAGGGAAAAGGAGAACCAAAGAATGATTGCCCCAAACCAAAAGGGAGGGAGGATGAAGAAAGGGCAAAAACTGCTTAGGACGGTGCAAGGGCTCTTGGATATTTTCCTGCAAAGGACAAGAAGGGTGTAAAGACCGAGCCCGGACCAGGAATTTAGGAAAAAAAACCTTTTAAGACAGGGGACGATTGGCCACTTGGGTCGAAAAGAAATTACTCACCATCGCGAAGGGAACGGATGTCGCGCCCCAAGAGAAAAAGCGAACAAGGTCCCCGTAGGGAAGGGCGCACGCGACAGGAAAGCGGGGCAGAAAATAAGAGTGAGGAAGAGAAACGTTTCAAAAGAAATCTCGTTGCGACAGCATTATTGGGGACAGCTTTGTCAAAAAGACCCGATGAAGCTGAACTTATGCGGAAGAAAGTTCGGGAAGAAGGAACGGCCTTGAAAAAAAATACTTTGATGGGGGCCAAAGTTATAAGGAAGATGACAAGAGACAGAAGCTATACTCGGCCCAATCTTGAGGCCAGATAAGGGAAACGGACGCGATAGGAAGAGAGACTAGCCGATAAACCGCAAGAGGCAAGTTAAGGACTAGTCCGGAAGTAGTCAGCTAGGTCCGCTACGACTTTAGAATTTGAGAATAGGAGACGACAAGAAGAGGAAATCGTCAGGGGAAAAGTTGTCGGAAGGCAGTCTAACCGCGCTCAGAAGGTGTACCGGACAGGGGAAACGCTAAGTCCGAACTCAATTGGGGGAAACTGATGGAGGAAAAGAGGATGGAGCGCCGAGTGAGAAGAAAAGCACAGTTCCAAAACGCAAGGGAGTGCGGGTCCTTTAGAACGGGAAACCAAGGGTTTCAGGGAAAGAGCGGCCGGCGCCATCCTCTGGTAGTTAGAGGAAGGGGAATAATTCTAGGTTTGGAGACACAAGAGAGCAACTAAGGAAAAGCGCCATCTAGTATTAGAGTAGATTCAACGGAAAGAGCCCCTCTCCGGGTAAGGCGGTGGGCTAAAAGCACAGATGCCGTGGAAAAGATTTGAACATGGTTAAAATCCCCGAAAGTAAGGAACGACTAAGACCCCCCCATGCAGTGCCTTTGAAAAGAGGGCGAGTCAAAAGAAAGAACAAAATAAAGTGGTCAAACAGGGGAACAAAAAACCTGAGGGAGAGCAGGGCCATTATCTTAGGTGAAGGAAGGGTATGTGCAATTTAGGGAACCTGGTGGAAAACGAAAACTGCACCAAAAATTCTTTTAATGGAGAACACACTAATCACGGAACAATTCGGGCGCATGGGTTACACCCCCTGGGGAAAACAACGAACAACTCCAAGGAAATATATCAAAACAGGTTCTTCATCGCACCCTGGAGAAGAGAGGAAAAATGCAAGTAATAGCCGCACAATTCCGACGATGTAAATCGGGTACCACAGGAAAGGGGAATTCGGTGGGGAAAGAAAAATTGATGTGAAGTTACTCGAACACAACGCGAAAGGTTGAGTCTCCAAAGTTCAATAACTACAACCCCGAGGAGGTCATATTGAACTGAAGAAAAAGACGATGTGGGAGCAAAAGAGGGAATATGGACCGGGAAACAAACGATTCCATGAGGATCAAGGGGTGAGGGAGGAATCGAGCACCTAACACCGATACGGAGTTGGTCAAAGACCCGAAGAATTGTAGTCCCAGCGGGAGAAGGGAAAAAACGCCTGACAGATTAACCCACCAAAAAGTGAAACAAGCTACTCTACTAGTGTGGGCATGGGAAAAGAATGATGAATAAACAAGGATCTCCGAGAATACATAATCACATAGCAGCAAAGGAGGAAAAAACGATTAACCGGTCAAAAGCCACCTTTGAGATGATCAGGCATTTGTCTTGGGTGAGGACTGAAAAATTTCTCGACCCCGGGACGTAAAGAATCGGGACGAGGGCCTGGAAGATAGATCAGAAAGGGGAAGAAAACTCGTCGGTCAGTGCAAACAGCGGAGGCATCATGCCGTGGAGGGACGAGGCCTGGGAAAAAATATAAAAAAAGAGGCTAACAATACCCATCCTTGAGTCAGAGAAAAGAACACCCCACCCCCACACCAACAAAACCCAAAACCCAACACCAGATAAAATGTGGAAAGAGAAAAGTGTGGTGGGAAAAGAAATAGAGAGTGAGGATGGGGTCGTTTACGGTAAAGATTTTTTCAATTTAAGAGGAAATTACCAGTTATCAAAGGGCCGGCCACAATGACGTACGGGGCAGCGCCCAGAATACAAAAAGAAACCAATCTGAATGATAGGAGGAAAAGCATGGGCATTTACCGTTGCAAACACCCATTGTCAGAGCTGATCGCTTGAAGGGCGGCAGGAAGGCGGGGAATCTAGAGGGGAAGATACAGATATCCAAAAGCCGGCAAAAAAACTTCCAACGCAGTCGCTATGACAAACCCCCCTCAACGGCCTACCGGCCCGAAGGCGCGAAAAAAAGTTCAAGGAACTGAAGCGAAAAGAAGTCAAAAAACATGGGAAGGTAAGGAACTCAGGGGCAGTCGTGCGGGGGGCGGGTGTTCATGAAAGGACTGAAACCCCTACACAAAACGACCCATGACTCAGGGGTCAAAGTGGGAGAAGAAGATCGGAGACCTCCAACCAGCAGAGCATGAGAAGCAGAGGACTCTTAGAGAAGTCTGCACAAACGGTTAACTGGAAAGGAAAAGTGGGGAAAGTCACTCTTGGGGAAAGAGCAACCGGAAATCCAATATACGATTGGCGGGAGGAAAAAAACCACCGCCAATTTACATAAACTTATAGAACAGAGGAAGAGTTCTTCCATAAGGGGGGGGTATCAGAAAACAATGGAGGCAGAGGGAAAGAAATATACAAACACATCG
>Ga0179591_1331299_pt1 | contig 14724 bp, 8 predicted proteins | sample CZOMad2_1_08_16f_FD_182891 | JGI IMG/M metagenome (GOLD analysis project Ga0179591, IMG submission 182891) | Vadose zone soil fungal communities from Angelo Coast Range Reserve, California, USA - CZOMad2_1_08_16fungal (PacBio error correction) | ecosystem: Environmental > Terrestrial > Soil >...
CTCAAAAAAAATCTAGCCCCCAAGTAGGATTGTGGAAGAGGCCGCGAAAAACAAATGTACAATTGAAACAGGGAAACTTGCGTCGACACAAGATCCCTCGAAAAAAAACAGCTCTCAAGGGGGAGCTCAGGCGCCTTCAGACGAAATGTTGCTTATCATCAGCCTCAAAAAGGGTGGGAGAGGGCGTTCATTGAGCACGATGTGCTGTAAGGAGAACCTGCGCTAATGACCTGAGAGGGGGGGTGCGCAGCGATCGCAATCACAGGAAAAAATATCGGATTTGAAAAGGATGAACGGGCTGTCAGATAGATACGTTGAAGAAGGGGGGGAAATTTTGGTCTCCCTATGGGTGGGGGGATAGGCCACTTCGAAATAATGATGCCCTCGACTGGCACCGCGGAATCTACACCCGGGGTCTCTCCTTCCCAGTGGGGGCGTTTCACATGTCTGTGGTGGTGGGACAATAAGCACCGGCGCTAAAAAAAGCGGGCTAGCGCAGACATGATGAAGCGGGAATCGGCGCAGATTTCGGTGACTTTCCGTCAACGAGCCGTCTGTTCGTGGGGGTGGCGAAAGAAACCCTCGGTTACTTGTACTTTTCAAGGGGATTTCGATCAAGGAGTTGTAGTCGATTGACATAACGTCCCACAGGTTTTTTGGGAATCTCAGAAAAAGTGATGTTGTGAAGAAGTATGCACAGCGGGATAAATGACAGGTGCGCGGCGGTCTACGCTCGGGTACAAGAAAGCTGCAGAGGTGCGACGCTTCCGGGTGGAGGGTCTTTGGTCACACTCACAAACCGCAAGTGGCTCATTCGCAACTGGAGGGGGATCATCAGACACACAATGGGGCTTCTAAGGAAGAAGGAAAGTTTTTACATGATACAGTCCTGCTGGCTCTTCGGGGCTATTCCAATACGGCAGTTTCCTGAAGGAAAACCTCAGTTGGACGCAAGCTGAAAAATTACGCCAGCTGGCGCCAAGGCATTCCATCCAAGAACCGGAGGGCCCATCACTTTGCGTCCTAGGGGGGAAAAAAAAAAACCTCCCATGAATAGGGTCAGAGAGAAAAAAAATCACTGCCGCTCGGCGAGAAGCTCCAGAGGGGAATAAAATTTGGGCAAGACCGTGCGGCGATAACCTCCCCCCAGAAAAACTCAAGCTTCCCATCTGAAGTGTTCGAACCCGCGTCGGGAAGAAAAAAAAAAAAAAAAAAACCACAAACTTACTGAAAACTCGTCACAAAAAAAAAACACTCCTCCCTTCCACTAGAAGAAAACCATGGGCCCCTGTCCGAGGGCCGCACAAATTTCCGAACGCTTTGCTTGAACTTCCGCGAAAAGTTGGAAGGTGGCCAGGGGTGGGGGGTACGGGTGCTCGATCAGGGGCCAGGTCATGCGATGAGGGATAGGTGAGGGAGAGCAGGAGTGACTTGGCTCGGACCGATAAACTCGGGGGGCTCATCCAGGAGCGATGCCGGGAAGGTTCCTTTCGACGGGGAGAAAAAACATGCTTTGCTGAGGGAACCCACCGGAGGGTAAGTCGCTTGATGTTGGATCGAGGTTTAGCGAGATAAAGGCTGTTCTTCACAAGAGGACCTTGCAAGCTCGTCTGTCGGGAGGAACTGGTTCCGCTCATAATGGAGACCGTCAAAGAGATACTCAGCGGGCCGAGGGGGGTAAAAAAGGTTGTACGATGCTGAAAACGTCCTGGGAAGGGGGGGGGCTAACTAGAAAAAATGATTCAAGCAAAGTGCGGGGGGACCTTAGACCGTAAAACAGAACAACTAGTCGTGATAACCCCCCAAAAAAAAAAAAAAATAAAAGGCGTTCCGCGGAAAGAAAAAACAAACAGATAGAAAATAGAGAGAGCGCTTCGTGGTATCCCTAAAGGGTTCTTTTTGATCGTCTGGAAAAAGCTGGCATTCCAAAAAAGAAACGATTCGGCCACTCAAGGGGGAAGAAAGATTTTAAGACAATCGTCAAATGAAAAGGTACCCTCCACCTCGGACGCCGGGGGGGGAATCGCTATTGGCGTATAATCGGGTTGCCCGGGCCATGTTTTAAGGAAAAGCCGCTATGGATCGAGCCGTTCCAGGGGCCAGGTCCAGAGCCTTGACAACTCGCTAAAGTGGGAATATTCCACTGGCAAAAAAGAAAAACTCCAAAACAAGGACACTCCGTGGGGGATCTTTGTAAGAAAAAGAAAGGTTTCTGGAACCGAGCCGGAACATCAAACCACCCAAAATAAACGCCAGAAAAACTTTGCGACTTACTCGGGTTCCCACACACAAAAAAGAGCCTCGACACCAGAAGACAAAAAAAACCCAGAGAAACGGACTTATACGAGACCACAACCGTAAAAAAAAAACCATGTGACCAGAAATACATACAGCAGCATCGGAATCGTTTCTCAAAAGGGATCGAAGGTTGCCTGGTGGGGGTCAGGTATTTCCGCTAGGAGGCTAATTCTTTCATTGTCGGGGGGGCGACAGCTTTTATCCCCTTACCGTAGGAATGAAGCTGAGATCTTAGCCGAAAGTTCTAAATTCTCAAATGCGGGCAGGAATCGAGGCGGAAGTTAAAGACGGACGCTTGCACTTCGCCTAGACAAAACCGATAATCTGGGATCGGGTTCTAAGAGAGTAACAAACGGGGGATGTAGGAGTCAGTGAAACGGTAAAGGCCGGCTCTCCAACGCTTCGTTAAAGGACCTACTTCGGACAAACGGAATGTAAGACGTCTCATGCAGTTACTGTGAGCCCATTCCCTCGTTCCTCACACAAGGGGTCCGGTTATGCAGACCCACAACCGCAGCCGGCCACTGGACAGCGTTCCTCTTCGAACCTTTTTTTGGAACATATGTTCAATTCCAAGGTCAGGGGCCGGGGGACCACTTGGGACCTTGGTTGAGGGTTGCGGAAACATCCGAAAACCGCACCGGGGGAAACGCGGAAAACAGCGCGACCCCAGCGTGCCCGACTTCTCAGGGCCAGCAAGCTTGACCACTGCTAACAAGAACTTTTTCAGGGGAGGACCGCAAAATCTATGAAAACGTCGATAACCACAAACGGCGAAACCACACGAACAACATTGGGAGATTGTCCTCCACAAAAAGCACACCCAATCTGCCAAACCGAACGTACCCAAAAATAGAAAAGGAGCCTCCCATGCTTCCAAAAAGTCTTTAGGTCGACTGACGGGATGTGGTATCAGGTCCGGTAGAGACCCCAAGCACTGGAAAACAGGGGAAAACGCAACGTTAAGTCTCTAGCCCTACTTAGGACCGGGTTCTGATCACTGCGCAACATATTGGACCTATAGAGAAATTGTACACAGATGCCGCACAAAGTCCGGACCCGGATAAAAAACAAGCCCCTAGCATCATCACGACCATAAGGCAAACCTCTTCAAAAGATGATGGACTGCCCTTTGCTCCGATACAAGTTCGCTCCATCACACCTGATCCTTGTCAGGTCTGTGGCAAGAAGGGCAGTGCAGCTACATTACCGCAGAGAAAGCCAAAAATACTTACCGCTCAGCGTATATATATGAGACTCCCCGAACAATAGGCCTTCAGCATGATACTGAAAGAATCCTTGTTCCTTTGGGGGGGGGGGGGGTCGAAGGTGGTAAGGTCGGATAAAGCAGCCAGATTCATTTGGCTGGGGGATAAGATGGCCGTATCCGCCAACAGCTCAATTTTTTCTCCTATCTGGGAGGCGAAAAGAAAAAAAAACAAAGGGTAGGAGCGAGATACGCGGATCCCACAGAGTGGTTCAAAAGAAATTCAGATGGCTCACACAGTACATGAAATTTTGACTTCTCGAAGCAGATACCGCCAAAAAAAAAGAGAAAGATCGGAAGGAAGCTAAAAAGTAGGTTTAGGAGCGAAACCTCACGGTGATTCATGCTATGCAAGTCAACTGTTGCATGGGTGCGCGGTAAGGAAAAGAAAAGAAATCTTGCCAAGCAAAGGAAAGAAGCATAGGGGGGTCTAACGTATCGGAGCAAGAAGTACACAGCAAAAGAGGGGGGACTATTGCGGCTGTAGCTTCTTCCTGGAAGGAAGACGGAAAAAGTGGGGGTTTGTTGATAACGACATTCATCAAAAACTCACGAGGACAGAAATTAATCGACGCCGGGGGAACCCTTCACGTTTGGAAAGTTGAAAGGGGGGAGAGAAATGTTTGGTCTCGCCACCCCTGACTAAAATAGATCGATCTCAACGACAGAGCCTTGAAGCTAACGGGGGGGAAACGTGTCCTTAAACGGTCCGCTCGAGTGGGAGGGTGGGTCGTTCGACGTCTCGGATCTTGAAGGTAGGTCCCGGTCTGATCAGAAGTGTGGCGCGAGACGAAATCGTTGGGCTTCGCCCGAACGTTCTCGGTTCAGCCTAGTAGTGACAGCGGATCTTTGGAGGGGGGGCAGGGAAAGGATGTAAGAAGAACGGTCAGGATGGGGGCAAGCGGGGTGCGCTGTTGGGACGCAGCAACGGAAAGGAGGGGGGATCAAAACTGCCTCGTAATATTGATCCCATGAAAAATTCTAAATATTCCTCTGGGCATTGTTGGTGGACAAACGGGCATTGGTCCCGAGGAGACCTCAAGGACCCAACGAGACCGGTCACCGAAGTACAATACGTTTGATGCGCGGTCATAATGGCTGGACATTAACGAAGAAACCTGACGGAAAGGAGACGCAGAAACTATGAGACATCAAATGGGGTTTGACGGCCTCAAGAATCCAAGGGTTAGCGGGTCGTAGGGGCCGTGCGTCATTACTTCCAGAAAAGAGCCTTCAGCAGATTTTTGAAGGCATCATAAATCTGGAACGCCATGAAAAACGACGGACGGGGCTACCTCACACAGGCACTTCGGTAACGTGAACCGGAACGAGAAACACCAAAATTCAACACAAAGGGGCTGCCTACCTGAAGAAAAATGGCCACTCTATTACTAGGAGGAGGGTAGCTGTTCAAAGTTGCAGAGGTGGGGGCAGGGTTTTTACGGGTGAACTATCTCTTCAGCAATCTAGATGGAAAAGAGAGTTGCGAATGTGCTAGGCAGAGTGACTCGGGGGGTTAACCGGAAAAAATGAGAAAAGATGGGAAAACGGATTGCTTCTCGGACGCCTGGCTACGCGGGGTGCATCAGAAACAAAATTCTTGAGGGAGGAAAAGACTCTCCCCGCTATGTCTGGTTGGCTTGGAATCTGAATTAGGTATTAAAGGGCGAGGGTGAGCTCGGCTCACGAGCATAAATCGGAAAGGGAGTGCTGTGAGGTCAGATGATCCGTTCAAAGAAATACCACGATGGGAAAATGGATGGGGTTCCTATTCTTCAGAGAAAGCAATGACTGGGGGCAATAAAATATCAAATCGTAAGGGATTGTGCCGTAAAGGGGGCGGGGGGTTGCCCGCCAGATTTCAGATCGTACCAAAAACCACCATGCCTCCCGGAGACCAACATCAGTTAGAACTCTCAACAAAAAGATGGAAAAAAAGAAAAGAATAAACCTGCCCAACGGTTAAGTGGGGTTAACTCCAGGGTAAATGGGGGGATAAAAAGTTAATCGGTAATACACCCGATGCGGGGAAACTCAGTTTGTCAACCGATTTTGAAAAAAAAGTCAAATACATGGATATGCGCATCTTAAAGGACATTTCCCAAACGAACGTCGACTCTTTGTTCTACAGGGGGAAAGGTCCGGAAATATAGATGTGGAAATAGGTGGGAAAGGACCTGGCGCTGAAGAGAGTAAGTGCAAACTCCTAGCAGGAACGTAGCTATACAAACGCGACGATTAACAAACCCCGCAACGATACATCGGGGGTTCGGTTCGGGGATCAATCCGTCCTTGGAGAAGGAAAACAGCAGAACCGCGGAACAGTTCCATCCCTTCAAATAAACCTTAAAGGGAAAAAATATAAACTTGCCGGGTAATCCACACTAGTAATCACTGTCCTCTCATTCCATTAGAAAAAAAAGGATCAGCGAAAGGGGCTGAGCTCAAAAATCCACAATGAACAAATCACTTTCAAGAAAGAGAACGACTCCAGCTCAGGAATCGCGGTGCACCCTTCTCGAACAGCCGAAAATTTTCAGGTATTGAGTACGAGTCAGTGCACCGGTCTTCGGGAAGGGGAAGGGGACCTCGGGTTCGACACGGTCCGTGAGGTCACAAGTCGCGAATAAGGATCACTAAAGAAACTGGCATTAAATAAAGGCGAAAGGGGGGCGCGATAAGCCCTACTAAAAAACCAACGGTCGCCTACGAAACCAGATAGATACGGATTAGGATATCTGACAACATGTGATCCGGAGGGTCCCTTGTCAGGGGGGAAAAGGAATGGGATCAGCAAAGCGGAGTTAAGGACCGCTCTGAAAACGGTCAAACTTATCTGTGAAGGTCAAACAGCCCGTAGGGGATACAGGCTGCCGCGACTCCCGGGGACTAAAAAATAAAACCCTGGACGGAAAAAGGGGGTCCAACTGTGGTCCTGGGTTGATCCCCCAGAAGCCTTAGTGGATGGAAACGCCCGGCGCTTTGCGCCACAGCCGCACCCCGGAAGCTCCAAAATCTGCCAGAAGAATTCTTGTACAAAGAAACCGACCGAGTAAACGGGGGGGGGTCCCCCCATTAACTGAGAAGCAAACAAGCACGGGTTTCTAGATATCCCAACGAAGGGGAGAGAGTTATATCAGCCGACAACACTATCGAGGGGAATGAGAGGGCGATTCAGTAAGTCCTCCACCACACACACAGAAAAACGCATGAGAGTCTGGACCCATGCTTCAGAAATGGGGTAGGGGTATATCGAAGGTATCGATTTATGGCGGGTGCCGAGACAAAAAGGCAACTGGATATCATTAAAAAACGACAAAGGCGTCAACCTCAGTTCCGGGGTGTTCGGCAGGGCGAGGATTGCCCGGAGCGAATTAAGAGAGTAACACAGCCGCACGCTAATCCAAAAACTCCCAATCTACAGGCCACAACGGGCGACGCTCGTCAAATCGAGGAGTTAGGGGGAGGCAGGCTTCTCAGAGTAAATCCGCCACCATCACATGAAAAGGGCAATGTAAAGGTTCGGGGACAGACTTAAAACAGGGCAGCACCCGACAAGAGGAAGAGCATATAGTGGAGGCGTGAGACCAAAAATCTGAAAAAAAAGTTCACGACAAGGAAGATAATCCCTTGGGAGTTGGGGAACGAGGGGTCGTTCGAACAGGGGGGCTCATTGTACCGGTGTTTGCTCAAAGTGAAAAAGGGTTTGATGGACCACCGAATAATGGGGGGGCTCCTAGGAGTGGGGGGGAGGAACTCCAACAACAGAGGAAGAGGGAATAACCTCTCAAAATATCTCTGGGGTTTGGCTGGCAAAAATGGTTAGGGGGGGGGGTTGGTTGGTTTTAAAAAAAAAAGAAAAAAAAAAAAAAAGAAAAAAAAATAAAAAAAAAAAAAAAAAAAAAAAAAAAAAAAAAAAAAAAAAAAAAAAAAAAAAAAAAAAAAAAAAAAAAAAAAAAAAAAAAAAAAAAGAACAAAGAAAAAAAAAAAAAAAAAAAAAAAAAAAAAAAAAAAAAAAAAAAAAAAAAAAAAAAAAAAAAAAAAAAAAAAAAAAAAACACACCAAAAAAAAAAAAAAAAAAAAAAAAAAAAAAAAAAAAAAAAAAAAAAAAACAAAAAGGGCAGTACCTTGCGTGCGTCTCCGAAAAGCCGAAAACTACACAACAAAAAAAAAAGGATGTGTACTAAGGGTGGTAGGATCTCCCGACGCAACTTTATCGATTGAGATCGGGTTTGAACTGTCTCCTTCGGTAAACTCTAAAATTGCTTGACCAAACTGCTAAAAGATTTCGATTCCCGATATCCGCAATGCCTAAGTCACTAAGCTGTCAAGATGTTGACGTCAGAGGTTGTGAGGGATCTGGCCTTGATTAAGCGAGCGGACTTTTTTCTCCCTGGCTAGGGAAAATAAAAAGCAAAGGTACGTGCCAAAACCGGAATCCCACAGGGTGGATAGACTCACGAGGGGGAAAAAAAAAGGAAAGATAATCCGGGGAGGGGGGGGGGGGACTCGACTAAATCCATCCCGAGCCATTCAAACGACATGCTGAAGAAAGGGAGGAAAAATTTTCAAATCGTGACGCGGCTCCGGTGGGTTGTGGGTAAGAGGACACTCGGGGTCATCTTGCTCGTGGAACCCCTGGATCCAAGTATCGGGGGTACGAGAGAATCAAACTGACCTCTGGCGGAAACGTGGAGGTGGAAAGAAGAAAGGATGCATGCATTCTCTGGCGGTAGGAGAAGCAAAGACGCGTATTGACAAATAAAACGGGGCCTGCTTTCCGGGGTGTCAGGTTTCCAACAAAACTCCAGAAGTGGTGGCCCAAAAAACGGCAGGCTAGAACAAAGGAGACCAAACGGGTGCGGGAAACCGACTGCAGTGTTGTCAGGTCCCCTCGTTCATTTTCGGGAGGGAAAAACAAAGGCATCCCACTAGACGTAGACCTCAGCAACGATAGTTTGCTGAAAAGTGCATAGCGTTCAGTACACTCAAAAAAGGGGAGGAGACCCTGAACATGCCCCGAATACCCTATCCGTACCATTGTTTGGAAAAAAATGGAACGGAATCAACGGGGGAGATACGTGCAAAAACGTGGCAGGACGAAGGCAGGCTCTCAAGGAAAAGGGAATTTATAAAAAAAGCTCATCCTCGGTAAAACGAGCTCCTAACATTACAGGGCGACCCCGCAAAACAGCACTGAGGAAAGAACTTTAAACGACCCAATCTCGCCCATCCAATTAGATGAAACCACAATGGCTCACATGTCCACGGATAGTTGCCAACCGGAGGCCGCGCTCTCTTGAAGCGGCATGTGGAAGGAAGTGTGGATGTTAGGGTGATCGCCTGCTCGTCATCTCAAAAACGCTTAGATCTTGGGGGAAGAGGGTACTAGTAGGGGGATCGTGAAACCAGAAACCCCCCCCCCTAGAGGGAAAAGAAAGTGGGAGGAAGTAAACGTGGCGGTCAAACGACGCCTCAAGAAAAATCAGGAAGGAAACGAACCCATGGGTGAAGGGGGGGGGGGGGTACTTCGGGTCTTGGTGGGAGGTAGAACTTGGGCTGGGTTACGGCTCGGCGGAATATACGATCATTGCAACAGAAATAAGGAAGAAACATTGGCTCAGCGCCCAAGAAAATCGGAGCCGGGCATAGGACAACACGCGTCGAGATGAAAATGGGGGTGTTGAAGAAGTTGTCGCCTGCACTGCTTGTGGGGGGGGGGGGGCAAAATAAAATCTTAAGAGGAAGGTGGGGGGAAAAAACATACTTATGGGTCAGTAAATGCTTCAATATACCCAAAATCAAGAGGGGAAGAACCCCATAACTTGGCTAGGAAATCCAACCAACACCAGATTCGAAAGCTCACTTAAACGTAGTGGGGGTATAAAACTCGGTGGAGGGGGGGTAGCGGAAAGGTTAGCATCGTCCACCGAAACGATGAAAAAAAAAGAAACAATTTTCGAGAACGGAGGATTAAAAAACAAGAATGGGGACAAAACGGACAAAAAACCTCAATTTCCAAAAACCGCGTTGGGAAGTGACGCTCCGGGGACTATAGAGGGCAACCATGTTTCAGACCTGAGAAGGAAAGGGCAAGGGATCTGAAGGCCCAGCCGGAAAGGAACGAGCTCATCCAACCAAAGAGAAAGAAAAAAAAGCACCGCTAATTACACTCGGGGTACGGTATTTGTCCGGAATGGGCTGAGTAAAAGATTGCCTTACCAGGAAAACCACGAACCGACCGGCCCGGATGCGACACAGAGTTAAGCTTCCTTGTCAAAAAAAGGTAATATGACGCTAAGAAACAGGAAAAAAAGGGAAGAAAGACGCTGCAGGACGAGATACAGAAACAACCCGGGACCCACTAAACTACTGAAACAAGTCCGATAGGTCCCAGACAAAAAAAAAAATAAAATAGCTCTTGTTCGGCAGGGAGGGCCTCAGGGTTAATCTCGTGCTGGAGGGCGATAGTTCGTCTCTGTCTTCCGAAAGTTAGTTTCTACCTCTTTTGCCACGGGGCAAAAGATGTAATCTTGCGCGCACTATTGAATGCTCAATGGCTGGGAAAAATCTCATTCTACTTACGAGCTAGCGGCCCAAGCATTGAAAGACTCAAACTGATAGCTAATGTATTTGAAAATAGGACACACAAAAGGGGGGAGGCAGGGCTGGGGAATGCCTTCGAGCAAAAATAGTCTTTGTGAAGCGAGGAAACCTGATCCTACCCCGGGGAATTCTCGGGACCCTCGAAAGGGGGTGGGGTAATGAAGAGCCGCGAAACTCCCATACACAACTCCACAAATAATAGGGACATTAAACCGCCCCTTTTGGGTGGTATCATCAGTAGCTAAAGGGAAAAAAACTCCCTATGTGGGGAAAGTTTGGTGCCAACGCCCGACACCCCCTCTTCTACCCTCGACAGAAGAGGAGGGTACCATCGATCATCTAATAAACCAACAACAAAACATGAACTCGGACATCAACACTTAACCGGCTTAAAAGAGGACAGGAAGGATACGAGGAAACGATCGGCGCCCACGACAAGATGAAAAGCAGTATTTCCTGCAACAACAATCACCCTAGGGACCCCGACGAACGTCACCAAGGCTTAGCCGATCCCTGCTTCATCCATTGGGAGATAGAAATCGCGATAGTTAGCGCCGGTGCAGAAAACCAAATCCACTGGGATCGAGGGGGAAAAAAAACTATGCGAACACATCTCTATATCCGGTGTCGGAAAAAGAGCAGAAAGTTTCCGTCGTGTTAAAATCGGGCGCCCACCAAATGAAAGCTAATCCAACTCCCAGAGACCACACCGTAAAGCACTCAATCCGAAAGCATCTAAGGGGAACTGCTGCCAGGGCTAAGGCGCGGGCGCGCCCCCACTCCCAGTGCGGCTTGGAGGGAAGGGGGACTGACAGGGGTTCTCAGTGCCAAATACTTGCACCGTGAGCCGACAATTATACTGGAGGGGAGAAGAAGAAAAAAAAATAGAAACGTCCTTCTAAGCACGATAATCCCTGGCAGGGGGTTTTTTTAAAAGATGAGGGGATGTGCTCTAAGCAGAAAAGGTCACATGTGGGCCTTTTTTTGCTAAAATGACCGAGTAATACGCCAACCCGCGATAGGTGGCTCCAAGTCTATTATCAGAGAGAAAAAAAAGGAGGACCCAAAGTCCAACCCGGAGCCCAAATATGGGTGGACGGCGAAAGGACCTGCATTTGGGGAAACCCAGGTAAAAATATCCTTGGTTGAGAAAAAAGAAAAACTCCAAAATTCAAACGGACGGTCCAGGACCTGCAGGAATGGTTAAGCCGCCTCAATGGGATTGGACTAAGGGCCAGTTAAAAACGGAGGCCTGCGGGAGGAACAAGAACGGCAGGCTTTCACGGGACCAGAAGCGTGGGGGTGTATTGTCGCTCCGCTAAGGCTATCAACCCACCACGGGGGGGGGGGGGGAGGGGGGGGGGTTGGGAACTGTGTTCCGGACGCACTAGTGGCCCACGTGTCATAGTGGTGGTAGGAGAGGTAGAGGAATTTTTGGACGAGCAACATTCGCTAAAAAAGCAAATATCAAAAACAATCTTCCGACACCTTCAGAAAAAAAAGATGGGGTGGCTGCCCAAATTTACCGATAAAGTTGCTTTTGCCTCGCCCGAAAAAAAAAGAGAAGAGTATCGAAAAATGCAGGCAGGATCGCTCAGTTCGCTGCAGTGTCAGAACCGAGGGTGTGACTTTGGTGCTCAAAAGAGACCCCAGGTAAGAACTTGCCGGGCGCGATTGCAGGTCAATTTTTTCTCTGAGGTCGGGAAGATGGGGTATGACATGGTGAAGACGATGGCACAGGATCTGGAGAGGGAACTCCTCTTTACGTGCTGGGCCGGTTGTTGCTAAAACTTTCCTTGGGGGAAAAGGGCGGGTGGGCGAACCGAACAACCCTGGGGGAATGATTTCTAAAATAAGTTGTTATAACAGAAAAACAACTGGATGGAGATACACGTGTTGGTTCAAAAAGTGGTCCCAATTCATTTCTCTTCTGAAAAAACAATTAGCGACTTCCAGGAACGATAAAGGGGTGATGAGCAATTTTATCGTAAAAAAAGAATCTCGGGACGGAGGTCTTCCCCGCAAAGAACCGAGCTGCATAACAGGGGGGAAGGAATAGGGGCGAATCACCGGGGTCTATCAGACGTGCGGCGTAAAGGGCAGGATCGAGAAAGTCCTGATGAACAGGGTACAAAAATCAATATCTGGGCTCTCGCTTCATAATAACGTAGTCAAACCCTCTTTCTAAAAAAAAAGTCGGTTAATACACTAGGACGACCTCCAAACATATTCAAACCACAATGGGGAAGAAAGGGACAAACGATAAGGTGGATCCGAGGGAAAAAGACTCTTCTTTTTGTATCCGGCAGGGGGAGGGTTTCCATTGTGGTCGGGACTCGCCTATCTCGTCAGCAGACGGCCAAGAGAGAGGTGTGCGAATGAGGGAAAAGAGGAAGATTTAAGAGGGGCTAGACGCGCAAGGCTTAACTCTGGAAAATCTTTTCTCTTTATTTGCGGTAGAGAAAAAAGTGCACTTCATTCCTTGGTCGGGGGAGGGAAAGGCCCGGATGGCGGTGCAGGGGGGATGTGGGAAGGCGCGTTGGTAGCAGCTACTTCAGTCTTACGGCAGCAAAGGAGAGGAAATTTCAATCTTGTCTTCATACTTAACATTTCTGGAAGAGCGAAACTAATGGAGAAGAATGGCGAGACAAACTAAAAAGGAAGGAGGGGGAAAAGTTTGGTTTAAATCTCAACACTGCCTTTGAGATCGGGTCTTCTCGACAATTGGGAAGAGAATCGGTGCTGGTGGGCAGTAAAACAAGAAAAAAAAACCTCACAGTACCCCCACCTAACCTGAAGAGCGAGGAGCAACAGTCAAAGAAAAAGGAGAGATAAAAAATGCCAATGTTGTTGGGGGACCAAGGGGAGAATTTTTGGGAGAAGGCCGAGCTCGGGGGGGGCAGGGACCCACCCTAGAGAAAAAACTCAAAGGGGTGCGAGACGCATAGTATTCGCCCCAAAGGAAAACTTTTATGCAAAACATCGGGAAAAAAAAAAAGGAAGTTCAAAAGCTCTGTGGCGGGAATAATTTAGACGGAGCCGGGAGAGCTGCAAAAATGTTTAAGGAAGAGAGGGGGGGCCCGGATCAGATCCCGTGAAGCCCGCCGAGCAAGTAACACTCTACCAAAGAGAAAGAAACGCAAAAAAAAAAAAAAGCCATTACACTCCTTTTTCAGTCTTTCAAGAGAAACATGCTAGGCATAAGAAAGGAAAAGGTCTGAACCAGCCAAAGCCGGCTGCGAACAGGGGGGGGAGGGTAAGCAGGGGGGGAACGGGAACGAGCACACGATTCACTCTCGAGGCAAGAATTAGCAACAGTCTAAGAAGCGGGGATTCGATAAAAAAAGGGAAACCCCACAACAAACCTAACTTCGAACCCACAGGAGTCCAGGGGAGACGGGTGGGCAAGTTCTCAAAAATTACCTCCATGGGGGAAGTAGGAGGGAAGTCCGGTGAAAGGGACCCGGGCCTGTTGTAACCGGACGCGGGGAAGCCGTCATTAGGAAGAGGAGGCAAAAAAGGGGCAAGGGATGCTCAATTTCAATGAATCTCAGGCGAAGAGACAGCGCCGTACTGCCTAAAGGGAAGGAAAGTCTATCAGTCATGGATCGGTTCGGCGAATCGAGGAACAAGGATTTCCGTATGTAGGGGGGGAAAGGGGAAAAAAAATGCGCCAATGAACGGCAAGGCAGCATGTAAGGGTTGTCAAGAGGAAAGAAAGAGGCACGGAGTGTTCAAAGGCGACTGCCGGGGGAGAAAAAAAAATAAAGCCTCGAAGGGCCGTTGTGTGGGGGTATTTTTTATAAATCAGGAAGCTGAAAGGAAAAAAAGGAAAAACTGCGTTTGTGTGCTTGGGCAAACGAAAAAACAGAAGCGTGCAACTCGGCACATCGTCTGAGAAGGAGAACCAAGCAACTCGAAATCTGCATACTCGTCTTCAAAATAATCAAAAAGGTTTCCTTCTAAAGCACAAAAAGTTGCGCAAAATCGTCCTAGTCAAGCCCGTACCACACGAGAAAAGACGGATATTTCGATCCAAAAAGAAAAATTTGAAAGATGACAAGAACCCGAAGATCTATCCCTGCTTCATCATTCGTGGGGAATAACTATATTTCTTTTAGGGAAGGCTAACAAAACGGGGATATAAGGAAACGGCCAACGGGAGCACACTCGCAAGCGTTTCCTTTTCTGAAAGAGGTCAAATGCCTGTGGTGCCGGATAGATGGGAAAGCCATCGTAAAAACCAAAGGCGCAGAGGATACTCCCGACAAACTTCAGCCAGCAACCTCGAACCTCCGGAAAAAAGGAAAAAACTGATTTGCAGCGGAGGCACGAGCGAAAACCAATCGCCACCTCCAAAGGGAAGTGTGAAGGTGTTCCTACTAATTACCGCAGCCCAAGCGTGACCCACTTACTTCAGAGAAATAGATATAACGTGATACGGCTCTAAAAACCATCGAAAAGAAAAAGGAAGGAAAGAGAAAAAGGGCTATTGGTTCTAGGTTATTGCCTGTTTGAGAATAACAATGTCGTCCCAGGGGGAATTTTGTTGC
>Ga0179591_1405969_pt1 | contig 14724 bp, 19 predicted proteins | sample CZOMad2_1_08_16f_FD_182891 | JGI IMG/M metagenome (GOLD analysis project Ga0179591, IMG submission 182891) | Vadose zone soil fungal communities from Angelo Coast Range Reserve, California, USA - CZOMad2_1_08_16fungal (PacBio error correction) | ecosystem: Environmental > Terrestrial > Soil >...
ACCGAAGAAAGGGAATCACCCACACAAGGAGATAATGGAATAATTCTAATAAAGCAAAAAAAGGAGGGGGGTTCAGGGCGAGCAGGATCACTAATTCTCTCAATTTCGTCCTAGTTAAACCTTCGAGCCATTACAGAAATCTCCACTGAGAAGGAGGAACCGAAGAAAAAACTTTAAGGAAAGATCCCTCTCTTCTTTTGATAAGGGCTCCTTTTACGCAAAAAACTCTGTCGTTCTGACAAGTCACTGCAAGAAAAAGAAAACCTAGGGTATTTTGAGGTTCACCTCCCTAAAGTCCCATCTTTTCTGAGAAATCTTTCGTCTTAAAGGGGATCTGATTCAAAATAAAAAAAAGGAGTATTAAAATTATAGAAGAAAAAGCCTTTTCCTGTCCTACTAGAAGGTTCCATAAACTGAAAGGGGAAAAGGAAGAAACCGACCGACGTTATAGGAAGGCATGGTCCTCTCCTACGGGATTCCCTTCGCGAAGGGGAGAGACCCCTCGCGAGGGAGAGGAGCAGGGGGGAGGGGGGGGGCGAATTTCTCCCTGAGGGGGGGGCTCACGTTCACCCTTCAAAGGAAAGAAGCTTCTTGTCGCGGAGAAGTAGGCCTCTTCTATTACGTACCGGAGAAGGGGGAGTTTAAGGCCAAGGAAAGTCTGTTCGGTTGGTTATGAGGAAAAAAAGAGGTGGAGTCTTGTGGGGGATCGTTATTTCCCTGGGACAAAGGCCAGTTTGAGCGGGGCTTAATGCAACGCCGAGTTGGAAGGCCGTTCCACGGAAAAGAAGCCGGGACGAGAAGATGTAAACGTACCTCGAGGGGCCTTTCATGTCAGAGCTGAGGGGTTTCCTCGCGGGGGACCGGTGACGTCAGGGGAAAAAAAAGGTTCACAACTAGAGACTAAGTCGAGGGGGAGCAAGAGATGGCTGGGGAGAGAAGACTATCTCTGAAAGGTACCGACGACGGATCGCCGGGGAGTACGCCGCTGAAAAGCCGACCTACGGGTCTGCAGTCTTCCAGAAAAACTCTCAGTCGCAAGGCGGGATAACGTCAGGGGGGGAGAGAGTAGAGCCCCCGGTCAAGAGGACTTTTGCCGTCGAAATTGGCAAAAAGGAAAGCCGCCTTCCATGCAAGAACGACGGAGAACCTTCCTAGAAAGGATGTATTCGGAGAAAAGGTCGCCGTTGCGCCCCCAAATCTAACTTCTCCTACCTCCTCTACGATGACATGAAGGGGGCCTCCTTATAAGAAAAGCACCGCTGTCACTTAAAAAACAGTTCTGTTCCCGAATTGGGAGAGAGGACCAACGCACGAGGAAAAAAAAAGCGTAGAGGATCTCAAAGCTTCTTCTTCCCTAGACCTTTTGCGGAAGGCTTCCTCCACTGGCGAAGGGAAAGTCCCCTCCCCTCCAGGCTTGTCGTGCATTGCGAAAAAAGGGGCCCGGGTTACAGGTCCCGTCCAGGGATCCGTCGAAAAAGGAGGAGTTACTGGGGTAACATTGAGAAGGGGGACCTCTTGTTGGGGGGGGAAGTGGGTTACCTCTTTACTTTTCCAAAAGGAGTCCATAAGTTTGTCGTGAAAAAAGGAGATCATCTATTAGAGGGGATCTGGGGACCTTCCAAAAAGCATGGATCTCAGTTTCGAAGAATTTGGCGCCCTGTCCGAAAAGCGGTGTTGGGGGGGCAGACGATGCTTCCTACAGCTAAGGAAGGAAAAGCCGGTTATTTTTGGGGGAGGAAAGTTGTTCAGCGTAGGACGGGGCCTGATTCCGTGAAAGGCGGGGGACCCTGCGGAAAAGGAAAAGATGGGATCATCTACGGGGGGGGTACCGGCCTTTTGGTTCAGGAGTTGTCGGGAAGAATAGACTGCAGAAGGGGGGTGGAGTATGGGGGGGTATTGAAGCAGCATTCCGCCCTCCTCCACAGAGAAGCCCGTGATTCTGGGGGGGGGGCGCGCACATCTATGAAGAATGGAAGAAAAAAACACATATTATCCTCCTCTATTAAGAGGAGAACTCTCCCGCTGTAAGTCACTGCCAGACTTAAAAACACCTAATCAGTCCCTTATAGGGAGGAAGTCTCACGCGGCCTTTCAAGGAAGGGCCATGTGCCATTTGTCCCGAAAAAGGGGGTTGGCGCTACTGGCAGGCCCGTGCGGAAGAAGCCAGAGCCCTATTAGTAGGAACAAAAAGGAAAAGCCAACCGGCTTCGCAGGAAATTCACCGAAGGGGGACGCTTGTCGGTTGTATAGCAGGCACAAAAAGAAGGGAAAGATTTCGCAGACGGGCGACTCCACCTCCTTTCGGAGAGGGAAAAGACACCGACTTAAACGAGTCCCGCTCTCGTTTCTGGCCGGAACACGGAGCTATCGAATGGGGGAAAGGCGCCTACATCTTTAGAAAGAGAAAGGGGTTCTCTCACCGAGAAGAATGAATTTCGGCGCCAGAAATGTCTGAGAACGAACTGAAAATCGTGCTCTTCTTCAAGGCGAGGGGAAAAAAAAAAGACCTGCTCGACCAACTCTTCCCGGAAAAAAAAGGGTCAATTTGCTTACCGACGCGGAAGACGGCTTCATGACCCCTATCACGCCTACAAAGGAAAGAAAAAACACGGCCTGCGGCTGGACACGTAAAAAAGAGGCGAGCTCAACAACCACAACGTAGAGGAGAGGAACCGCAGGTCCTTTGTGGGCCCGGAAGGGTAGGCTGGATCGTGGGTCATGAACCGAAGGCCAGAAGGAAAAAGGAAAAGAGGGGAACACGCCTTTTGTGGGGAGAGGGGAGGAAGCAAGTCATTTCCGCCGGGAAAAGGGAGAGGATGACTCCTCTCAACTATGGGAAAGATGCCGATATCAGTACCTGGCGAAGGGAAAAAGAGAAGTCGCGGTTTGCGGAAAGAAGACGGGCTCGAATCACTATGGGAAAAAAACCAGTCGCTCTCGCAAGCACCGCGCTCGGGCATCTGAAAAGAGGGGGGGAGAAAGGTCCGGCGAGAAGAAAGGGGTGAGTCGAACGCAAGGAACGTGCCTGATCGGGATCACCTCCATGTCCGTGTCCTCCAAGCGAGGAAAAAGAGGGGTTCCAAAAATGGGTGTCATGTTGCATCAATAAAAAAGCCTTCGCGCCCGGCCTGCCACCAGGAGAAAGGGAAGGGAATGGAACCCTTTCTGCACTCAGACGAGGGCACCTGGCAGAGTGAGACGGCCCTTCTTTAGGAAGGGAATGAGGTCCCGGTCGGGGGGAGGGAAGCGATGGCGGGGCCATGGAAAGTGCGGAAAGAAAAAGAAAAAGCTGAAAAAGTGCTGAAGGAGGGAATAAAGAGAAGGGGAAAATCTGACCGCGATCACGGGGGAAGGAAAAGGGCGGGCGTCCTGCTGCGGAAGGGAGGGTTGCTCGGGGAAAAAAAAAATGAAAAGGACCACACCCTCTCGCCGGGAAAAAGGAGACTTCTTCTTCACAAAGAGTTCTCGCACAAGGGACCGAGATCACCTGAAAAAGAGGGGAAGCAGTAGAGAAAACGGGAAGCCTCGGGGAAAGACCCAGGCTACGCTGACCACTTCAAGGAGTCACCAACTCACCGGCGGCAGGATCTGAAAAGGAGGAAGACATCGAGGGGGAAAAAAAAAAAAAAAAAAAACCAGCTGTCCGACAGGGGGGGAGGGGGGTTCAAGTGCGAGAAAGAGATCCGAGGGAAAAAAGTTCTGCTGGTGGGAAATAACATACGAGGAGCGTCCTTCGCCCGGAGGCCATTCTGGCTGGGAAAAAAAGGGAAGTCTGACCTTTCTGCAAAAGAGACCATCCCCGACTAGGGGGAAAAAGAAAAAAAAAAAAGGAACGAAAGGTCCTGAGAAGAAAGGAGACGGCCGCTTACTGTTACCGGGGAAACGGTCTTATTTACCTCCGGGAGAAAAAAAAGGAAGAAAAAAAAAAAGGCCTACAGGCGGTGGGGGAAGGAAAAGAAAGTGGAGGAATCCATTCGAGCAAGAGGAGAAAAAGCCCGGCATAATTCCTTTAAGAGATTAATCCCTCGACTATTTCTTGACAGAGAAGGAGGACCTACCTTCACATCAGGAAAAGGGGGGGAGGGACCTGCGGGGGAAAGATTGCCTGGAGAAAGGCAGGTCTGTTACCGTCCCGATTATCTGGGGAGAATCCTGAAGCGAACCGGGATCCTTCCCATCAAGAGTTGCTCCTGGAGGGGAAGAAACTCTGTCCGCGAGGCAAAAGGGAAGGTCATGGAAAGGCGTCTTCTTTTTACCCGGCACCCATAAGAAAGGGGGAGAAGCTCTGAAAAGAAACGTTCCTGATCCAAAGAGGGGTAGCTTGACTATAGTCTCTCAAATCCTTCCTACCCGAAGATAGGAGGAATTCTTCTTACTCCACGGCAGGGCGGTTAGCCTTCAGGAGAAATCCCGGGAGAAGGTCCGCGATCGTCGCGCCGTCGTTGCAAAAAACAAAAGAACTGGTCCGAAGAGAAGCGGATATGAGAGGCTAAGGCCAGTCACAATCCTGGCAAGAAGAAACACATCATCTATCATCAAGTACTAAAGACGGGGTTCCATCGAGTGCATTCGGTCTTAAAAAGGGGGGGGTACAGCTGCCCTGCAGGGAGGGAAAAAGAGGAGTGCACGGCGATTAGGAAGGAAAAAGAAAGAATGAAGAGCATGGACCAGGGGAACTTGCCTGGTTTCCAATAAAAAGAAAATGAATCTTCTTCAATAAAAACTCCATAATAGGGAAAGGAAAATATCACCCACCACTGGACTCCTTCTAATATTCAAATTGGCTCCTCTCTCAGAGGAAGAAAAGGGTCTCTCAAGGAAAAGAAAGGGCTTGATTTTTACCGGGGGGGGGACATGCCTCCTCGAAAAGGATACCTTCGCAAAAGGCCTAAAACAAGCCCCTCGGGAAAGTCTTTTTCGAACAAGACGCCTTTGAAAAAGAGCCGTCTTAGAGAAAATGCCCTTCCGGGAGGGCCGTTCCCCTCCAGGGTAAATTTTATCTCTTGAGGAGAAAAAAAGACTTGGAAAAAAGAGCTCCTCCTCAACAAAAAAGGGAAGAGGCGATCGGCAGTCAATAAAAATAGGGAAAAAAGGGGTGGGACCTCTTGCGGGGAAAGGTCTTTGTAACGAGCGGGAAGGGAGGGATCTGTACGGGGCGGGGAGAGACGACGGGAAAAAAATCGTCTTCCCTGAGCTTATCCCTCTCATCGTAGGGGCAAAAAGGGGGGCTTCCGGTAGAAAGAATCCGCTTCTGAGGAGTATGGATCTACTTTCACAAGGGGGGGGGAACGACCTTTCTCAGTGACGTAAAACAAAAAAAGGATTAGTCCTATGAGGAAAGGGAAGTCGAAGTTGTGGGGGGGGAAAAGGCCTTGCTTCGAAAAAGTGGATGAGCCCAGTCGATGGAAAAAAGGAGCTTTTATTTAAAGGGTGAGAAGTACCAGGTGCAGCGTTGAGGCAAGAGAAGAGGGGCTATCCTTAAGGGAAGGGACAGCTCGAATGAAGCCTGAGACGTACTAAGGGGGGGGATCCGCGCCCATCTTGAAGGTAAGGATGACGAGGGGGGGTTCCTAGAGAGGGGGGGGGGGGGGACTTCGTCGCCTAAATGGGAGTGGTCCGTCCGGAGATCAGGGAAGAAGAGGCTTGGGAGGAACAGAAAGGGCGCCTGAAGAAGAAGGGGGAAAAAGTCCTACCGGGAAGGGGACTACATCTCCCTTTCGTTACAACCTAAGAGCCTTTCGTCATTAGGAAAATAATATAAGAGACAAAGGCGTTGATCCTTTAAAAGGATCAACCCTTCAATCCGGAAGAAATACCTTGTGGGGGAACCCACCGAAAGAGAAATTCCAGGGGGACTCTCTATAACCAAGGACTCTGAATGAAGAAGAACCGCAGGAGTGTTCATATCATTCAGAAAAAGAGACTTATCATAAAGGAAAGAAAAGAAAAAAAAAAAAAACCCAAAAAAAAAAGAGAACAAAAAAGGAAAAAACCCCGAAAAGAGGACCAGGATCCGGCCACTACGGCAGGGGGGAGAATTCAGGATGTGAAGTAGGGGAAAGCAGATGGGGGGGGGGGGAAAGCAAGATGGATCTCCAGAGTTCCGGGTCAGCCTGAGGGAAGTCTTCCCTTTAAAGGAACGAGTTCTCGAATGGGGGGTGGAAACTTTCTCGTGGGAAGAAAGCCTCTTAGCCGGCTGGCAGAATTTCCATTCACAAGGGGGAGGCACGTCCTCGAGGACCGGTACGTGGCGCCGTCCGGAGGAGCACGTCCTTTTTCTTTGGGTGAGGGGGGGGGTTTGACCTCAGGGAAGGTAAAGGGCGCCCGAATCCGGAGGAAAAGAGGGGAAGAGGATTGCGAAGTCGGAAGATTAGTTTATCTTTGAGCAAACCAAAAGATTCACATCATGTCTCAGAGGGAAAAGGGGGAACACGTGGAAAAAGGAAAAGATTGGTGTTGTTCGGGCGGCCTACATCTTTCCGGAAGAGGAAGGGGGTGATGTCACGGCGATAAAGGTTGGGAGGGAATGGAACTGCTTGCCCGGTGGAAAAGGCCAGCGTACTTGCGATCCAAAGGAGAAAAAAAACATCGCCTTGGTATAGATGAAGGAGCTACGAGGGTGTTCGGGAAGAAGATGAGCGGCGGCGAGCTGGTTTTGGAGAGAGGGGGGTGGAAAAACAAAGACATGCAGGCCGCCCGTAAAAGAAGGATCGCCGCCAGGGACGAAAAGGGGGGGAGACTCGGTCCGATGATTTCTAAAAGGAATAAGGCAGAAAAAAAAGTATCCTCTTCGATTGAGATAGGGAAAAAGAAAGAGTGTTGACCCGCACAGGAAAGGGGGGGGACATACTCACCACCAATAATCCCTTATCTGCTTTCAAAAAGTTTCCAAAAAATTAAGGAGGGGGAGGAGGGGAACTCCATGGGCCAGGTGGGAAAAAGGAACATTGGGCGCTCTTTTCCCCAAAAAAAGAGCATGCGGGCTCGCCTATATCACCGAGAGGAACAACCCTTTTTGAAATCAGGGGAGGTAGAAGGCGCTCCTTCAAGGAGGGATCTGGACCTGACCGAAATGGGGGGGGGGATTTCATAAGGGACTCTTTTCGCATCTAATTGAGGGAATAAAAAAAACCGTTTTCAGCCAAAGGAAAAAGGACGCTGACGGGATCCTCATCGGGGGGGGGGGGGAGCTGTACCCGGCGCGAGGAGGGCGCCTCATCTTTGAGACTAAGGGGAAATTTAAGGCTACTGTCGTCGGAGAGGAAAGGCCGACAGAGGTACTGTGATCTAGGGAAAAAGGACGGCTACCTTACATCGTGCTCGGAGGAAAAAAAGAACCGGCACTCCTTATCTCCAATAAGGCCGGAAAACACAAAAAGTCCATTTTCTGAACGAAGAAGCGTGGAAGAAGGAGAAAGAGCCACTCCTGCACCGGCGAAGAAAGAAGGACAGCGGCTGGCCGTCGGGATCGCAAAAAAAAGGAGAAAGAGGGCCTCCTGACCGGGAAAGGAATGGGCCAGGGGGGGGCCCGTCGAGCAGCATTCTGGGTCAAGGGGAGGAGGGGAAGGGGGGGTCACATGAATCCTCGTTCCACGCAGAAAAAAAAAGCACCTTTAACATCTTGTTAGGTGAAAGAGTTGCTATCCGTCAGTGGAGGGGGTCGTGTCTCGTCGGGGGTTGAAAATAGCACTATTTCAGGGACTGGTGCCAGAAGGCGAAAGAGAAAATCATCACCCTTTCACTTGAGAAAGAAAAAACGCGCCTTTCGCTGTGTGTCGGAAAAGGACAAAAGAAGAGGAGGCTCAGGACTTAACCAGTCGAAAGCGTCCTGTCCCGCTAGTGAGTTATCCCGTCGATTCTCACGGAAAGGAAAGGAAAAAGAACTCCCTTATGTGGAAGACGAACTAAAAAAGCGGTGCTAATCCGGTTTATGTGGTGAAAAAGAAAAGAAAAAGGTAAGGTCCATCTCCGGAAGAATCCTGCCTCGCCGTGGGAAAAACGAGGGGGACTTCTCCTCATATGTGCTCAGGGGAGGAAGAGAAAAACGCCGGAAGAAAGAAAAAAACGGGACATGGCCCCTGGGCGGCACCCAAAAGAAGGCCGCTTGCGACTTCCAGTAGTAGTAAAAGAAATAAGGACGTCTTGCCGGAAAGGGGGGCGGGGGCCAGCTTGAGAGGGAGAAAAAAAAGAACGATCCTCTTGTGTCCTCGGGGAATGCGCCGCATTCTCATCTTCCTGCTAAGACATAAAAGAAATTCTTGCGGGAGGGAGGGAAGGGAGTGGGGGCTCTACAAGAAAAAAAGGAAACAAAAGCTCTCCGGGTAGGTCCCGCCCAAGTCCTCTTGGAACGAGACCGGGAAAAAAACAACAGAGAAAAGAGTGACTAGAACAGACTGTCACCTCCTCAGGGAGAAGAGGAAGAAAAAAGGAAACTCACCACCATAAAAGGCGGCACTACCGACGACGAAAGAAGAAAAAGGCCGCATCTCTGGCCGCAAAAAGTCTCACGTGGTTTCAAACGAGGGGGGAGCGTCTTTCGGAAGGGGGATAAAAGATCACCTAAACATCCGCTTATCTGCCGGAGATTGACCCCTTCATGGCAGGAAAAAAAGGTCCCTAGTTCACAAAGAAACCGGAAGGGGGGGGGGAGGTCCAAGAAAAAGCCAAAGAGGAAGAAAAGGAACGCTCCTCCTTCTCAGGGGGTGACCTTTAACCGTTCTAGGATTGACCCTGCAAAGGAGAAAAAGGCCGACTAGGAGGGTAAGAGCCGTGTTAGTAAGAAGACCCGTCGTCGAAAGAAAAGTTCCTAATACTGGGAAGAAGAAGAACGGAGATCCTCGAAAGGAGGGAGAAAAAGATTGAAGGGGATAGCTGGAAAAAGAAGAGGCGTTTCCGCAGGGAGCCGGATCCTGGGGAAAAAGCTTTCGGAATTCTGAATTATGAGAAAAAAAAAAACATATGACCCTTCTAAAGTGGAAGAAAGATGAATACATTCCTTCTTCTCAAAAGGGGGCAGTCCCTTTACTTTCATACTGGTCGGAAAGAGGGGAAACACTTTCGCTGGCAAAAAGAGAGGCACGGTTTTATATAAGAGAAAAGATCCACTTTCCTTATCAAAAGGGGGTTATCTACGAATATGAAGAGGAGAAAAAGACCAAAGGAGAGGGCGGAATGAGGGACTTCTGTCAGGAGAAAGAAGGAAGATGTTAGATTCTTCGATGTAAGGGGAAGGTCTTCCGTTTCCGAGTCCGGAGAAAGGGTTCATAAACTTGGCCATCTACTTGGAATCTCGGGGGGGGCCAGAAGGGGAAGGGAGAAGACTCCTTCAATAGGAAAACCCTCAGCGGCAGAGAAAGGGAAATATTGGGCGGTCTGAAAGAGGCAGTCGGCTGACCCGTCCAGGGAGGGGGGGGTAAAGCTGGAAAGAAGTGATGACAGGGGGGGGGCGCCAAGCTTCTATTACTAAAGGAAACCTTTACTAGCAGTGGACAAAGGTACAATCAAATAACACAACTTTCTTTGGGGGGAAAATCCCCCTACAAGAAGGGGGGGGGAAGATAGCTGCTCCTCACCAAACAAAAGGAGGACTCCTCCGTTGACATCAACCCACCAAGGGGGGGGGAAGGGGGCCCACGACGTGTTCTAAAGGACACTAATTCTCTCATCGGTAACTCAAAAGGGGGACACGTTCGATCCATTTACCGAATCGGAAAGCAAATGCGCCCAAGGGCCGCACCCTGTATCACGAAAGGCGAAAAGCTAATCGCGACGGGGAAGGGGGAAGAAGAGTCTAGAATGAAGGCACGTCCAATAGGGCTGGTTCGGGGAGGAACACGAACAGACAGGTTCCTTCAAAGGAACGACTTTTTATATCTGGAGGAAGAACCCTTCCTTTCCTTCGCTCTGGAAGGAAAAGAGGGAAAAAAGATATATATCGGAAGAGGCCATAAGGTCCTTTCAGCAAGCTTCTTTCGTTTCCAAAACACTTTAGGGAAACCTCCAACTCCCTAGAGGAAAGGGTTCATTTGAAGTAGTCCTCTTCTCCCCAGTCTGGGGGGAAAAAGGGGATAGGGGAGTGGATGCTCCACCTGACCTAGAGGGACGAGAAAGGGGGCGGCCGTGGCGAAAGGGGGAAAAAGAAAGAAAAAAGAGGAGGGCGTCATTGCTCTACTGGTCATAAAAAGGACCTTGATCGCCTTCTGTTCCGGGGCTGGGGAAAAAAAGGAAGGAGAAGCCTTCAGGTCTAAGTTTGGGAGAGGAGAGATCTGGCCTTTGGGGGGAAGTTCTTCGTTGATTATTTTGAAAAAAGTGATGGGATTCAAAGGATCTTCCTGTTGCGGGGAAAAGCCTCGCCGTGCACCGATGTGGGGAGGGAAGGAAAAAAAAGGGCCGGGCAGATGGGGGAAAAAAAGCTCGAAGTAAAAGGTTACTCAGATCTATTGACCAACGGACGAGAAGTGTCCGTTCAGGTCAAGGGGGACTCTTATTTTTCCCGAGGTTTGAGGTGAGAAGCACTCCTTCTTGGCTCTAACGAGGTACATTTCTATGGCAAAGGATCTGAGCTTAACAAGCCTACTATACAGGCCTACCAGGGGAAGGGTACAACGTCGACGAAAGGGACGTACTCCTACGTGAAACCGAAAAAATAGAAGGGGAAGAAGATTTCTTCCCGACCTCGTAAGACACAAAAAAGGAAAGGAACGTTAGAGAACCCTTGCATCAAAAGAGGGCCTTTGGAACCAGCCGCCTCCGGGAAAAATTCCCTTAAAGAGCGGGCAGAACCTTCAGTTAAAACAGGAGGGCATTATACCAGCAAAAGGAAGGGGAGAGCCTTAAAAAAAAGCTCCTACCCTCCTCGAAAATGCCTCTGTAAGAGAGGGAGTCATCCGAGGGAAAAGGAAAGGAATTGATGTGCATGAGACCTCATATTTTTGGGAAGACGAATGTTCGTCCGGAGTGAAATCAGCTTCTTCTAACAGAGGCAAGGGAACGTGGGGAAAAAACCTCATTGGGTCAGTTTTCTTCAACATCCAAACAGGGGAGGGAAAAAGTTCCTAAGGGAACAAATGAAGGGAAAGGGTCACCGGGAAGGGAAAAAAAGACGGCGCCGGCCGGAGGCGTGAAGGGGGCGGCCGTGTTCTTGGGGCGAGCCGGGGGGGTAGAGGGAGGAAGGTTCCGTCAGTGGAAGAAAAAGGAGGCCATAAAGGGTAAGAGATTATGTTCGAATTCGAGAAGAGGGAGTTTATCTTTTAGGGGACGGAACCAAATAAAAATGGATCTGCATTGTAAGAAATTGGGGGGGAGAATGTCCTGCAGAGTGGGGGGGGAGGGCAATCTATTCTTCAGAAAAAGGCTCCCGTTTATTTTTTTTATGGGGAACAAGCTCTGAAAAAAGAAGAAAGGTCCTTTACCAGCTGAGGAACAGGGGGAGAAAAACGATGGTATCATCGAAGGGGGGGGAAAAAAAAAAGGCCTTTTTTTGAAGGGGCTGTACTACTATCTTGAAGCGGGATTTTTTGGGTGTAAGGGAGAGGAAAAAGAGACAGGCCGCCCGAAAAAAAAAAAACGCCATGGCTATCCTTTATAAAAAGGAGGCAATCGGATGTCCTCCTTCCTCACGAACCCACGAAAAAAAACAGCACTCTCCGCAGGGGCACAGAGAGGGCAAGGGCCAGGAAAGGGAAAAAAAAAACCGGGGAACTCAAGTCTCCGTATCTTCGAAAAAAGAGGCCTTTCGCTTATGTGCATCTCTGAGGGGAAGAAGGGGGAAAAAAAAGGGAGGTTCCCATTGGCGAACGGCCAGAGAAGAGGATGGCTCGCCTAGCACCTCTGATGAGGAGAACAGGACAAACATGTGTTCATCAACGGAAGATCTTGCGCTCCTTCATCTCTACTCTCGAAAGGGGGAAAGGAAGAAAAAGTCTTATAGAGGGGGGAACAGATTCATTCACTCTGGAGAAGAGGGCCGTTCGACAAAAAAGAAAGGACCGTGTAGCACACTACGTACTATTGAGTCATAGGAAAGGGGAGGGGACTAGCTGGACCCAGGAAGAGCGGACTGGGGGGGACAGAGGCAGGAAGCGAGTCGACCGGCAGGGGGAGGCGCGGCTCTGCACCTTAGGAGGCCCATGGAGGGGAGAAAGGAAGACCTGACCTATCGTGCAAGGGGAGAAGGAACTACGACCCGCAGAGGGAAAAAGAAAAGAAAGGTATCCAACGCTTCCTTCACCACAAAAAGAGAAAGGTGCTGACCGACGCCGTTCAGGAGGGCACGAGAAAAAAGAAAAAGGAAAAGATTCTTGCTCGACAGGAAAAAAAAAAAAGAGACCGGTCTGCGGCAATAGATAAAAAAAAGGAAGTAGGAAAAGAAGGATGGGAAAAGAAGGTCCTTGTTGTTTACAAAACGAGCTCAGAGGGGAGGAGGGAGTCGCGGCCACGCCACCGCGGGAGGAAGAAAAAAGATGGCCACTCATTTGTTGTTGCAGGGGAGAGGGGGGGGTTCCGCTTTCGTTCTTGTCCTGGGAACAGGGAGGGTCGACGGCCGGAAAAGGGGGGAAGGTAGATCAAAATAAGGCGCCGGGGGGAGAGGCCCTCCTTGTTCTAACCTGAAAGGGGAAAAATCAGGAGATGTCCGGCTCAAGAGAAGGAAAGAGATCGGAGGGAAGGTCACTCTCTTACATCACCGCGAGAAGAAGGTCTCGAGTCCTTCTTTCACCTGGAAAAACGAGGAAGAAACCATTCTAATGCACCCAGCGGGAGGGGAAAAGGCGTTAAAAGGGAAAAATCCATTTTTCTTTCCTTTCCAGAACCTCTCCGGCCTAATCCTTTATCCAAACCGGGAAAGGGGGATGGGGGATATGGCGACACCTTCCTCGCCTTCCGGGGAGAAAATGGGGGGGGCACCTAACGATGGAAAAAGGAAAAAAAAACAGAGATTTGGCACCAAAAAGGTGAGACTTCCATTCTTTCCAATGCAAGGGGGATGGGGGGGACTTCTGGCCGTGACGAGGAAAAAGGGATATTGAGAAAGTATCCCTTTTTCCTCTTGCTGGAGAGAGGAACGCAATTCTCATCTGACCCGATCAAACAGGAAAGGAGAAAGATGTCGGCGGGCAAAAGGAGGGGGGCTAGAAATACACAACAAAATGGAAGCGCAAGCGGCAGCATATCTTCTAAAAAAAAGAAAAGGGAGCGAATAAAGGAAGAGATCCACCAAGTCTATGATCCCAGAGAGCCGGTCATCATTGGAACCGGCCAGAGGAAAAAGTGAAAAGGAATCGCCGTGCATAAAACAAAGAAACGGGGCGCAAGACCTACGCAAGAGGGACCGACGCAGAGGGGGACACCTAACAAACCCCAAAGAGGGAAGTGTTCCTGTGCAGCCCTGCGAAAGGGGAGAGGGGGGGAAGGGATCACCATCTCACATACAGAGAAAAAGGGCGCCTAGGAAAGAAGGAATGAAAAAGTCTTGCCTCCGTAGTAAGGCAGTCAACCTTCCCATTCAAACCGAAAGGAGGACCCACTACCCCGGCCGCATGACAAAAAAAGCCTCCGGAAACTTCCTAGGTACTGTTAAAAGGGAAGAAAGTCTTCCCTGCCGGCAAAAAGGCCGACCGAGGAAGGGGGAGGGGGAAAACGATCCAGTTTCGTACGAAAAAGTCGATACAAAGGGGGGGAAAAAATCTGACCCCTGATTCCTCTAAGGGGCGATTCCAAAAGGATTTTCTACGAACATCTGCTTTACCTACTGAAATACCTTAAGGGAGGGTCCTCTTTGAAGAGAAGAGAAGGAATCCTTTGACACGAGGTCGGGGGGGGGGGTATTTCTTTCTTAAGGCTCTTCAAAGGACCTGTGGAGGGGGCCTTCCATCAAGAGGATAATGACTTTCCTTCCTCTATCCCGACTGTCAAAAAAAGAGGGAGGGGGGAAAACTCTTCCACAAGGTCTAAGAAAAAAAAGAGTATGGCCGGGGGAGAAAAAGACCTCTCCACGTTCCTGATAAAAAAGCGAATAAGGAGAACCTACATCCGTAAAAGAGACGAGGTCTTAGGAAGGGGGAAAGGTTGAGGGAAAAAAAAAGCGATGTCCCTCCATGAAGCCCCGGTAGGAAAATGGGATATCTTCGCGAAGATTGCTTTTAAAGAGCTTTTCCATCTAAGTTTCGAGAGGGGAGGCCACTCATTTAACGCCGACTTCAACAATACAATTCTGAACACAAAATCAGAGTAAGCAAGAATGACCGGACCTATGGAGAGGGGGGACTTGTCCATAAGGACCCGTCTTCTTCAACAGGGAACTGGAAAGAGGCTCCGGATCGCCAAAGAAGGAAGACCGGGGGAAAGGCCCTGTCCACCGGGGAAGGAAAATGGAACAGAACGAATCAAAAAAAACTGTCCAGGGGGAAAAAAAAAGCCGACCTTATTCTCTGGCACACAAGAGAAGGAGGAGAAAAACCTAATGGACGACAGAGGAGAAAGGAAAAAAGCCGCGAAGGGGAAAAGGTCTTCCTCACCCGCGTCCATGGAAGGGAAAAGGGAGGGAGACATCTCCCAGAAAAGAAAGGTCTCCCAGGAAGAAACTTTAACTCCGAGAAGCCTAATCCACGAAATCTCGTCGAGGGGTCCTACTGAAAAGGAAAGAGAGAGGCTGTTTGCGGAAGGGGAAAGGACCGCCTTCTGGCCAAAGAAACGGGTCTATCTGTCAGGACAAAAAAAAAGAAAGGG
>Ga0179591_1306321_pt1 | contig 14723 bp, 11 predicted proteins | sample CZOMad2_1_08_16f_FD_182891 | JGI IMG/M metagenome (GOLD analysis project Ga0179591, IMG submission 182891) | Vadose zone soil fungal communities from Angelo Coast Range Reserve, California, USA - CZOMad2_1_08_16fungal (PacBio error correction) | ecosystem: Environmental > Terrestrial > Soil >...
GGGAAAAGAGCGCTCGGAACCTGTGAATCTTTGACAAAAAAAGGGGGGGGAAGAAGACCTAATGGGCAAGTGCCGAACTCGCATTCAAAGAATCGCCTACAGAGTTAGGGCCCTGCAGCGGGATTATAGAGACAGGAAGGCAAACACGCTCGCCTCGGCGAATTAAGATCAATCGCCTTTGCATGTCAGATTCAAAAAAAAAAGAGACTGTTCCGTAACAGGGGGCAGGAGTCGCGCAGGAAGAGGGGTTCATCGAGGTGTTTAGGGCGGACGATGGAAAAGAGCGGGAACCCACGTTGGAGGGAAGGGAAGGGGTCGTACCGATAGAAGGGAGTGGGGGATGGGCCACCAACTGGTACAAGATGAATCGAGAGGGGGGTATCTGCTTACTGCAGAGAATCCAGCACCCTATGAAGATCAGGATTGGGAATGGGAAGGGGTTTTCTCAGTTTCAGGTGATGGCTTAGGGGGGGGGCTGCGACGTGAACGGTGATCGGCCCCCGAGGAAAGCAGGAGGAGGGACCCGAAGCCGTCAAAAGACCTTCCGGGTGGCTGCTCTGTGGCCAGACGTAATTCAAACGAACAGAAACCTGTTCGCGATCAATGAATAAAAGTGACGTGGCCCAGGGGGGGGAGGGGGGAGAAGTCGAAGCACAGCTCTATAGGTTGAAGATGGCGATGCAAGCACACACAATCTTTCTTGGCACGATGGGTGTTGGTCCGACGAGAGCAGCCACAGTAGGAAAAAAGAGCTTCAGAAGCCAAGGGTCGGGAGGGGGCTCCGTAGTAAGACTGAGAAATGGGATACTAATCCACCCCTCTCATTCCAACCGACTTCGACAGAGACCCGCGAGAAGAAGAAGAGCTCACGAGATCGGGAGAATCTCGGCTAGAAGAATGCCATCCAGAACCTAGGATCTCCATCGTATTACGTCGCGTCCAACCATAAAAAAAAAAAGGAAAAAAGGGATGAAAAAAAAACCTCACTTGAAAGAGGACATCAAACCTCTGAAAACGGGGGGGGAGACTGTGTACAGGAAAAGCAATGTATCCCATAAAAAGCAGTCGGGAAAGCAGATGGTCAATCCAAACGTGAAGGGAAAAAGCGAGGGAGTTTCCTGAACACTCTGGAATGACCCTCTATCCCTTTGCGGGAGCCACCAGACTCCATTTCAGGTAGAAAGGACCGAAAAAAATCAAGCAGCCGGCATGAAGAGGGGATCGAGGTGGCCACCGGGGGGTCAGCCAAGTAAATTAAGCATGAACTCCTTGCGGGATTTGCTGCAGCAAGGGCAGGAGCGCTCCTCAACTGGGACCAAAGCGGCTTGTTTGACGAAGCAACAGGGTAAAAAAACGAAAAAGGGGGCACGGCAATGCTACAACGGTGATATCACCGGTTGAGGGCTAGTCTCATCGGCCTCAGGGGGAAGCAAAAACCAGACACAAATGAAAAACCGCATGTCAGGTGCACGTGGGATTTCGCCCCGAAGCAGCCGATAACGACTCCTTCCTAAACTAGGAAAAAGCAGTCAAGCAAAAAAAAAGCATTCAGAAAAGAAGGGAGGGGGCCTCCCTTCCGTTGAAGGAGGAGAAAGGAGACGGAAGACATCGAATGTGCCCGCTGGGCAGAGTCATGGGGCCACTACAGGCTTTTGCAGAAAAAAAAAAAATTCCCTCTCCTTGCCTAAGAAACGTCAAGGGAGAGGAAGAGGGGGGTAAGGTCGAAAACGTCTACCGTGTGCGGGGGTGTAGCGGGGAAGGCAATACCCAAAATGAACTTTCTATTACAGGGAGGAAGAGAAAGAAGAGAAACACGAAATAGGCTGTTACAGTGGAATTGGCCCAAACCGTAAAAAGTACCTCAGCAGGCTAGTCACAGAACTTTCGTCCTTAGCGGTACTTGCAGCGTCAGGCTCTTGGAGCTACGAGTCGAACAACGCCATTTTCGGCCAAAAGGCTACGCCTTGAACGGAGGGGAAAGGGGGATTAACTAAAGAAAGCCCTACTCACCACGAAACTTTGGGCGTTCGCAAGTTACGAGGGTTGCATCTGAGCCCTTTCATCACTAAAAGAGGTCTCATAGGGGGGTTATCAAGACCGCACATCGGACGACAGAGATACCAAGGTGGGAACGGCTCAAATTTTAAACAGTTATACTCAGGGGGGGGCTCCGGTTAAGGGAGTGGAGACAGGTCAGGCGGGAAGGAACGAGTTCACAAGGTCTCGCACTCTCGAGGGGGAACTCTGGGGCTGTTTAGCGAGGAGGGGCAAATGGCGATAGACAGGAGTTGCCAAGCGGAGCGCATAGAAACTTGAACTCTTGGGGGAAAAAATGATAGCATATTTGGGGGGCAGGGGAAGGGTGAGGGGGAATTCAGGGAAAATTGGTCGAAGAAAGCACATCCAGCCGGAGTGATTTAGCAGATAAGAAAACGGGGAAAAAAAGATGATTAAAGAAGACTTTGGAGTACTCTACAATTAGGTCCACGGGAAGAGCTCAAAGACGTTGATGCAAACCTTGTCGGAAAGTTCGAACAAGGGGGGGAAGTTCCAAGGTAAAAGATAAGGGAACACTGCAGATTGCATTTTCGACAGCATCGCGCAAAGAGGGGGGTTCGCAACGCAGGGCGAGTAACTTGAACTCGTTACTTCTCCGAAAACGAACAGAAAAATCAATCATCTCCAACTCCATCAATGTCACAAATGCAAGTCCGGGGGAACAGGTCGTGGAGCACCGCATTGCAGGCGTGACGGGATCACCAAGCTGAGGCGAGCAGTCGGAACCGAAGTGCCCGCCCAGTTTGAAGCAGAGTCAAAAGAAGGTTGGTGTATTAGAACGCGGCTGAGGGGAATCCGATGCCCAAATGTTAGGAGAATAGCCGTGCCGAAAAAGGCGTCTGACTAATCTTTAGCAGTCAAACTTATACTCTAAATGGGCATCCATTTACGAAGACTGCCCTGGGGGAAATCGATAGCCTAGGTAATGGCACTGGGGTTGGGGGGGACAATGCCCCTTTCACAGCCGAGGCCAGGGCTCGGCTTAGACGTCAATGCAAATTCGACCGGTTACTCACGTTGAGGCGGAGGCTGGAAGAAAAAAAACAACCACGCAACACCAGTAGAACGAGACCTAATTCTCCACCATGAGAAAAAAGCTTCAGCGGGTGGAGAAAGGGCGTCCTCTATTTTCCTATTGTCTGCAAAGGGCAAACTAGTGGCGGTCTGCAGGGGAACTACAGATCGCACAATTGGGGAAAATTGCGTTGCCGTAGGAAGAATGAACGGCGAAGGGAGGAAAGCTGATGCATGAGAGTTATCTGCTCTTATAAATCGTTCTCTTAAGACTTCCGTGGTGGGCCTGAAACTTCGTCAGGGTGCGAAAGAAACACGGACGGAGGGGCATGGGTTCTTGGGGGCTTCAGGCGGTAACAACAACTGCTACCTGGGGGGGGGGAGCCACGGTGGAGTTCAACTTGGGAGGCCATTGAAAAAGTCGAAGGTAACTAGCGTCACAATCCTCCTAGTTAAAAAAGTGGGAAGGACAACGCTGAGTCCGCCAGATCAAGGGAAAAGGTAGGCGAAGAACAAAGGCGGTCAATGGCATTTTCAAATTCGGTAAGGTGTCCCCGGCGGGAAGCTCCTTGCAAAAACTGCGTGTCAATGGCGGTAGTATGAGAAAAAATGCGTCGGGGGGTCGCGAAAAAGCCGGAGCGAAAAGTTGGCGAGTAGAGAGGAATAAAGGGGGTAGCTGAGGTAAAACTTCACGGTTGGGAATACCATAGTTCCTCAGTCATGCAGCATAATTGGGGGTCTCAGACCAGGAAGGGGGCTTTCGCCTAGTGAAACACGACACGAGGGAGATTGTACATTCGCTGGGGTCAATGCTGTTCAACCTTGACAGGTGTGATGGGGGAGCAGAGGGGGAGGGTGTAACTTTTCCCTCTTTCGTAACTGACCGTATCAGGAAACATGCTAGAGGGGGCTCGAGGGTTACTGAGATGAAAAGAGTCTTACGAAGAAAAGTAGATAGAGATCATATCCTCGTGGTCTCCCGATTTTGATCTTCGGAAGGTGGAGTTGAGCACGGGGTAAAGGAAATCGGCGTCGAACGCAGTCTGAAAAACGAGGAGAACGCGAAAGTTGCTTGCTGAAGCTCTTCCTGAAACTGTGTGCTGTGGGGAGGTAACTCAGTCGAAGTAGATGAAGGAAAATCAAGGTTAAAAACCGGAAAGAGGATAGCGAAAGCGGAAGAATCTGGAGGAGGAGGGACCTTCTGAGAACAGACCAGGGTCACTCTCCTTGGATGAGTGAGGAGGCTAAGTCTTCGGCGTCTTGAAAGGAGAAACCTGTCGGAAAGGGGAGAGTTAAAGACGGAAATGTAGGCTGAAATTTCTAAGGTCACCTATAGGGGACAATCCCTCTCTTGGGCCGATACACCCTGCAAGGGTAGGATGACCCAATAAAACCAACTGAGGGGAAAAAGAGGTACGGGAAAGGAAAGGAGACCAAACTTGCTTAAGAGCTTGAATAGAAGGAAGTAGCGAACCCAAATCCTACGGTTGGTACCAGGGGACGCAAGCTGATTAATTCACCCGAAGAAAGACTCTCGAAAAGAAAAAAAGGGCAGATTCTATAAGAGAACGCGGTGCAACCAGGACGTTAAAGACCTGAGATTACTAAGAGGACCACGGCAAGAGAAGAGGTCTTACTGGGGGAGAAAAAGAATGGGACCCGCTCGCGCCGCGTGGAACGACGCGAGGGAAAGGCAGAGAGGAGAAAGTCGCGAAAGCAGGAGGGGGGGGAGGAAGTAAAGGATCGTCGTAGAAAATCAAAAGGGACCGGGGGCAGCAAATGAAGGAGAGACAAAAGGCGAAAGAGGTTCAATTTTGGAGAACAATATGAGCTATAGGAGAAAGGGGGGGGGGCTTCAAAAGATTAAAAGAAAGAGAACGAGCTGAAAAGGGAAGGGTAAAGAGCTCAAAAAACAACCAGATTAGTATGAAAAGAGCCTAGTGAACATGACCTAAAGAGCTGAAGAGAAGGGGAATTTTCCGCCTGTGACTACATCCCTACATTTTTGGGGTACCCGTTGAAAGACTCAGAGGAAGAGAGGTCGCCGCAGGGAGGAAAGAGAGGGGGCGGGGGGGGGGGTCTCGAAATCGACGGGACTTTTCAGGACGCAATTCAATCTTCAAGTCGGAAGGGGGGCTTAGCGTGATGGGACAGAAGGAAGACGTGAAAAAGATAAGGGGAAAAAAAAAAGGGAACAAAGAAAAGGGAGGGGAAATTGGCCAGGCGAGGGAAAAGTACTAGCGAGTTGCCTCGAGGGGGGGTTGCGGGCGAGGGTAGGACCGAAAGGACGAGGATAAATGCCGGTCTCACTTAAACGGGGAAGGAGACTTCGCGGGGGACTTGAAGAACGCAGGAAAGGGGAAAACTGGGAAAAAAACGTAGGATCTGATCTTTCTAGGGAGATGCCTCGACGCCCAAAAAGAGGGGAGGCCCTGAAAATTTAACGGGGAAAGGGGGGTCACGTAGTTCTTGAGTGAGGAGGGTATGGCCTACGCAAGGGGGATCTGAAAATAAGGCGGATGGTGTAACACCATATTTCCGTCAGCCAAAAAGCCTCCAAAGAAACGTTGCTGTCCTCTCAACTGCAAAAAGAAGGTCTTCTCAGTCAAGGAAGACGCCAGGAGACCGGGTAGCGGATCAAAGAAAAAGGACGGGAAAGGGATGGCGCTGACGCAGAGGAACCTCCGCGCGACTTCCTAGTGAGCCTCAGATGTGGATGGAAAACGACGCTATATGGAGGCCTGCCAAAGTAAAGGGAGGAACTTCCGAAGAAAGAAAAGTGGAGCTGTTATAGCTCAGAGGTAAAAAGATGCGTCGAACAAGATTACCTGGGCGGCCGAGAGAAGAGCCCTAAGAGGAGGAACTCGATGGCGAACTCAGGGAGCTCGCTGACACGATCGATTATATCGACGTCGTAAGAAAAGAATGCATCGAACTAACTCGTCCGCTGGTATTATCACGGCTGACGTTAAGAAAAAAGGACATGGGCCAAAAAAGCGAACGCTGAAAATCAACACAAAAAACTACACTGACCGCTTCAAGAAAATAACAATAATCCACTGGGGGGTGGAGGGAAGGGTTACAAGCAAGTCTCCGCACTTCTTGCTCTGGGCAATGTCCCCACTATAGGGGAATAAAGGAGGGGGGATTCCAAGGGATGGAAAGGAAAGGAAAGGGATACTGAGGACGAACCGCCCCACGTTGAGAAGTGCTTGCGGAGGGCTCACCAGAAACCAAAAGAGGAGCAGACAGAAGCCAAAGCGAAGCCAGCAAAAAAAAGGGCCATGAAGTAGAATAGAGGGGTTGACACACCTTCACAGCCAGTTGACGTCAAAATGAATGCCTCCATGTTCGTCACCTAAGGGGTGGGTTAAGAGCAGAGAGATTTCCTACAGCAGGGCAAAGGGACAATCGGAAGGATTGAAGTAAGTAAACCAGGATTTTCATAAGTTTCCCTCAATCAAAATAAACTTTTTCCGAGAAATTGTGGGCCGACAGCAGAGGGGGAAAGATACAGCGACGCCACCAGCCCTGACCCAAAAAGTTATTTCATGTGGTTTAAGCCACACTAAGAAATGTGACCCGATCCAAAACCGACCTATAACTAGAACGATAGCCAGCTATTACATAGAAAATCGGCCCAGAAAATCATTTCTTTGAAATCCCTGAGCCTTTGTCCTCCTTCGTAAAAATGACTCAGAACAATGAGGGGTAAACGCTGTTCTGAAAAATATCAAACACCACTCGCCGGGACTAGACCTCTAACCGAAGAAAAGGGGGAGGGAACCAAGTCAAAATGAAGAAGACCTTTGCAACCCGTAAACGATCTCTCGATCGGTGGGATACATTTTGCCAGCGAATGGTTAGGGTTGGGAAGGCGGACAGCCACCTCATAAGTTGTAAGAAAGGAGAGAAGGAGAGGGACATCGAAAGCAAAATCACGCCAAGTCCGGATGAAAGGCCATGTTGGAAAAATTTTGAAGGAACAAAAAAGAGACGCGAGGCCCCAGCATGACGGGCGGTCGGCGTACCAATTTGCTCGAAACTAAAGTGTTTCTCCCAGAGACAACACAACGCCGTCCATTCAGCAAACTAGGAGGAGAAGTTAAAGAGGCGGTGAAAAAGACACAGCGAGGCGAATCCCGAAACCACGACCGACGAGGGACGACGCGTCTTGCAAGTCATGGAGAGTATCTCCAGCACAACGAAAAAGGGACGCTCATACGTTGTTCTATAATAAAAAATGACGGTGACGAAAGGGGGAGAGGCCAACGGGGAACATGGATGCCGGTGATACCTTGTATCGGGGCGCGACGGCATGGAATTGGCCAAGTAGGAAGAAGAAAGGCCCTGGAGCGCCGGGGAAGCGGAGGAGGGGACGAAAAGTTGGAAGAGGAATGAAGGGTAGAGTCAGGCGAGCGGGGAGCAGGACCTGAACTGCCATGGGCCAAAAAGGCAGAGGGTGAAATTTAAGAGGGGATGGGGGGGATACTCAGTGGAAGCAACTGTCCCGGAAGGGAAAGAAAAGAAGAGGGACAGGTAAGAGAGAAAAGACAACCTTAAGGGAGGAGAAAAAGAGGGAGAAAAACTCAAGGGAACGGAGTGGGGGGATTTATTGGCGTCTGAAGAAAGCCACTGAAGATCCCCACAAACGTCTGCCTTACAAAGATTCCGGGCCCATGAGAAACAATCAGTTAAGGGGGACTTGCAGCTCCGTTCAAGGGCAACCTGACTGCAGATCGCTAATGGCATCCAGCGCTCGCAAAAGCTAAGCATTACAAACGCAGACAGAGAACGAGGGGGGCAGGAAGGACCGGGGAAGAAATACAGGCCGGAGCGCCCTTCGACAGACCAGTAAGGGTCATCAATACACAGTATCTCTGCTCCAAAGGGGAATTAAAACTAGATCCCCAGGGAGGGATTCTAGGGAGGGAAAGGGCCGAGGGAAGGGAAAATGCAAGGGGAATACACAGTAAATGGAGTGGTGGAGTGTAGCTCGGCGCGGTATTGGTCATCCTAATTGCCCAGGAAAAGGGGAAAGCGAAGAGGACCTTTTACAGGGAAGGGCGCGTGGGGGCAGAAATCGGAGGCATCAAAAGAGATTGAGATCGCAATTAACCGCAACATAAAACGACAGCTACAGGGAACCGACGGTTCCTCAAGGTGGGGAAAAATGGGACCTTTCCAAAGAAGGAACCGGAGGGAGCAGGGGAGGATCCGGCGCAAGGACTCGACCGTTGAAACGGTTTCGGAGGGGGAGGAGAATAACAAGGGCTAACCACGCAAAAGGGGAGTTAGACTGGACTCCCCAGATGAAGACAAAAAAAAAACCGGTGGGGAGGGGGGAAAGCACGGAAAGAAGGTGTCGATGGTCAAGGGGCCCCTGCTCGGTCGAGGAGTTTGAGGCGGACATGGTGGATACGATGAAGCCAGCGGCAACTGCGAGGCTGAAGGAAGTGGAAAACGAATTGGGTCTAGGAAGAAAGCTCAAACGAAGGGGGCGTCGGCGCTGCGGGGTCCCCGGAGTTCTCTAAGGCTTGGTGATGGGCACTCAATATCCAAAAAGGGGAAAAATGGGGAAATAAACCGTGAACATGAATCTGGGGCATGTGTGATGTTGGCGGTAGCTTTGCTATGGAATGAAGTCGTATTCATTGGCCACGTGAGATTCACCGGGGAGCATTGAACAATTTTCAACTCGAGAAAACCTCTGTTCGCCTGCAGGGGAAATCACGGGCCGGTTCCCGTGCCTGGAGCCGATGCACTCGATTAATCCGAAGCTTCAGGGGGTCGAAGGGGGACAAGGTGCGTCAGTATGGTGCATTCAAGTGTGCTGACGGGGTACAACTGATCCTTCATTCCCTCTTATGCGTTAAGGAAGGAGGCTGATACACTGAACGGGAGGTCTGGTTCGCGCGCAAAAAAAATGAGAGAACCGTGGAAGGAACGTACTCACAAAACTGAGAGGAAGTCAAGAAAGTTGGAGAGGGCCAGCCTGCTTCCTCCGAAAGTCAGCGATTGGATGGGCGCAAGGCCCAGGCCGTGCGGAGCGGAATGGGCAAGTCGCAAAAAAAAATTTCTATTAAGGGCTGCTTGGAAGCGGGTCAAAAATAGGGGTCTGTTCAAAAAAAAAAAAAAAAAAAAAAACAAACAAAAAAAAAAAAAAAAAAAAACAACCAACCAAAACACCAACCCTGCAACGTTTTGCACCTGGGACGGGAGGGCGGAAAATGGCCGATATCAAGTCAGCGAGCGAACTAGTTCGCGGACTTCTTGGAACGCTCTGAAATCTAGATAGAGTAAATCGCTGGAGCAGGAGGGACGACAGCGGGGCCCTCAATTCGGGCCTGGAAATGTACTTTTTCAAAATAGCTCGCTGGAGGTCAGAAAATGACTAGCTGGCGACAGGACGGGCTACACTAAACTTTGCCTGGACGGAAAGCCGGAGTCACTTATTTGAACTGGTATCCGGGAGAGCTTGCAGAAGCAGCAGCACATAAAAAGAAAAGGCATCGGGTGGAAATGGAATCGTAGCGCTGAGGATACTACTTTTCTGCAAAAGACCGGGCAGATGACTTTATTCAGATCAGCGGGGGAAAGAAATAGTCACTGAAGAGAAAGGGTTCTACCGTTAGACGGAAAAGGAAAGAAGTTGGAGAGGCGGGGCGACGGGGGAACAGATGATTACCCTCCGCGGCGTGGCAAGAGAAAACCGGGAAGTCGTCAAATGTACCAAATCATCCTGGATTTACGCAACAATCCAAGGTACAGGAGCGTCAGCTTGCAGGAGAAAGAAAGAGGGGCAGGAGTTGATGCCTAGCCTGAAAGGAACTCGACGAGGCAAGGTGTCTCTTGAGGGGAAATCGAGTTGCTATCCTCACACCTAAGGATACCCCCCCCCAGGGGGGGGGGGGGGGGAGTGGGTGTAAAAAAGATCCAGTAGACCTCGTGGGAAGAAAATTCTCTTGGACTCGCCAGCGTTCCCGATGACCGGTTCCCAAAAGCGATTTCTCTATAAGTTCAGAAAAAAACAGAGGTCCACTTTTAAGAATTATTGAAGCCGCGATCAAGGAAGAATAGAGACGCTTGGCAAGAAACAAGGCAAAGGAAATTGGGAAAAGATTAATTCGCGGGCGCGTGGCGGGATCCAAGATAGATTTCACGAGCAAAATAAAGATTAGGCAGCACTGAGCTTCCTGAAAGTCTATCCGGGAGGACTTTTGGGGAAAATTAGGAAGCTGATATCAACAGCACAAGGGAGGAAAGAGGACCGGAAAGGGCATTCCGACTGCAGGGAAGTTTCATCTCTCATAAAAAATCTTTGGCGTATAGATATAAAAAATGCATCCGTGGAAGAGGGGGGGGCATCGTCACTAATCCGAAATAAGCTCATATTTTGACAACCGGGAGAATCCTCGTTCCTCGCAGGAAAGAGCCAGCCTTGCTGCCAAGTCCGCGGGGGGGCTTGGGGAGAGGGAAAGAGATCCTCTAAATGCTGACTAAAGAGGGGGGGAGGAAATGAAAACGATTCAATCGCTTTGACAGTCTCTTCTACGACCGCGGGCGCTGCCGGGCACCGGACGGGGTCAAAGACAATACCTGCGGGAAACCATTGCCCGGCCGGAAAAAAAAAGAGATAGAGGGGGGGACAGAGGGAGTTGCAGGCTGGAGAAACAGACAATCGACGCTGCGCGGAAACGATGGTCGTCCTTCAGTCCTTAAAAGAAATTTCTCCTCTGGTACTTATATCACCTTACCAGGGGAAAAAATACGAATCAGAAAGAGGGATCGAGCGGGGCGCGGCTCGGCATGAAGACGGCCACGATATTAAAAGCCTGGGAATCCATTGCTTTGGGGGCCTTTCAGGGCAAGTAAGTCTGGGCTGCGGAGGGGGAACGGGACGGACCGGGGAAATACCGCGGATGGGTAAGCTAAGGGATTCCGGAACAAAGGCCAAACGGAACCCTTTCTTTGTCCGACAACGGTCAGAAAGAGGGAGAAGACCGAAACGAAGGAAGAAAAGGTGCAGAGAGTCCAATGAAATAAAGGATACGGCCCGGCGTGCAAACGCACGCAGTCTTCCTCCTCGACGGGATGGCCCTAAAAGAGCGTCCGTCGGGGTTCATGCTCAGGCAGAAACGACGGAAGGAATACGATAACAGCCGGGAGACGCGCTTAAGCCAACCAAAGCGTTGGACGCGGGCGCCGTCAGGGGAAGGGGATGCGGGTCCGAATGAAAAATGGGCAAAAAAAGGGAATTTAAGACAGACTTCGATCCCAAGAGGGCAAAGCCGGCGATCACGGCGATCGAAGAACTAAGAAGGAAGGGTAAACCTAGACGCGGAAGCGTCGCGATTAGAGCGTCCAGTTCCGAATCCAAAGAAAACAAAGGAAAGCCCCCCTCACTTTTAAAAAACCCAAAAACAAAACGAGGGCCTCATATAAAACACCTTGGGGGGAGAATTTTTCTCAACAGCGCCAGACACCGGACGCGCGCTTGAGCAACATCCCACGCCGGCAATTGCGGAGGGAGCCAGTTATGGTCGATACAAAAGGCTGGTAGTCATTCCCTTCATCAGTAAGAAAAAGGCGCCGGTACCGCCGCGGCAAAACCTTTCTCGAGGTCTGGGGGGAACGGCATACAACAGAACCATTGACCTTGAGGGCACCGACCTACCAAGCGGTCCAATCTCACACGAAAGGTTGATGCAGTGATCGAGGGTGGTGGCCACCTTCATAATTGGACTTCAACTGACTTACTAAAGGAGTCTCCTAGTTTCATTTATCTTTTCAAAGAGGAGCTATCTATCCTGAAAACGGCTAGGAGGGCCGGCATGCAAATCGTTTGGAATCCGGCGCTTCATTAAGTCATAACAGTTCCCGAAAAAGTGAACAGCAGGCAAAATAGGCAACACTCCAAAAAAAAAACCAAATGCCCCAACTCAAAAAGGCCTGGGAAATTGGTTAGGGGGGAACCAAATAAGATTGCTTGAGGTACGAGTCCCCCAAATCCAGGAGAGAGAAGCGCAGAGGAAACCGCCAAATCGTAAAAAGCAGCAAGGGTCAAAAGCAAGGGCAAGTGGCCTTCGACTGAGAACGGCATAGCAGGGGAACGTCGAGTCTTGACTGGAAAAAAAAGCCTCAATAAAAGTCCAATAAAATACCTGAAGAAACAGCAAGCAAAGGCGGAGGCGACCTTTGCAACCGTCCACGCGGCTCAGGGAAGTGGGAACTAGGGGTAGCAAAGTCCTTTGGGTGTAATTGGCCACAGGGGAATCGCATGGTGCTAATCAAGGGTGAGGACGCGAAGAGCCCTCACTCAAAGCCGGCCATAGGCTGTGACAAGGGGGCATTGGGGCCCAAACAGTTGTCCAGACTGCTCTTGTTCCCTTTCAAAATTCGACGCTTTGCTGTAACCTGAACGATCCTCAGGATCGGTGAAATGACTGCAGAGCGTAGCGCACAAGCCGTGCTCTAAGGGGGAGATGCTGCCTTTACGATCAAAGTGAATGAAACCGCGATAGCAGAAATCCCACAAACACTTGACGATCGCGACGGCCTCACACCCGGACATCCTGCCCTCATAAAAGGGGAAAATCAGACAGTTAGGGGGCGAAAAGGCAAGGCGGTGGCAAAAGAAAATTCCGGTGGTCGCACCCCCCTGCACGTTACTTGGCAAAGGGGGCGAGTCAGGCCTGGATTTCGTCAAGGGGTCATGGCAGAAAGAACTAGGGTTACGGAGCAGGTCATTTGAGGGCAGTTCTGGGTCTGATGGCGAAACTAAAAGATAGAACGGTAGGGGCCGAGAGGGAGCTCAGAGAACTGATTACTGGTCGCCAGAAAATCTTTTTAGGGAAGAAGGGGGGATTGTGAGAATAAAAGTCACAGTGGAGCCGGTCGAACGGATTCACTCCCTCCGAAAATGGAATTGGGATCCAAAAAGATTAAGAGTGAAAGAGAGAGATTACAATAAGAAGGGGGGAGGATGGGGAGTCGACAGGCTTCCATGAAGATATCCCAGAAACGGAATGCACACGCAACTCTGGCACCTCTGCAAAAGGAGAACCCAAGGGCAAGGAAGCTATCTCTCAGCGTCGTACCGAAGATCTTCAATGGTCGCGGCCACGGCCCACCGAAACCAAAAAAAAAACAAAAAAAAAAAAAAAGAAAAAGAACAAAGAAAACGACGCAACGCGGCGCAGAGACCGGGGGGCACTCGTGACGCGGACCGGACTAACCATTCCATCTGGAACGCGAAATCAAATTATGCCATCAAGGTACACCGTTGCTAGCCGCAGGGAAAAGTCCGATCACACGGCTAAACGATTTCGCGTGCTGAAAAGGGGCTCGATGGAATGAAAGGAAGACGCGCGGAACTCTTGTTGGGGGAGGGGGAGTCCGAAATCGATTCTTGCGTTCCAAAAGAAGTCATTCACGGAGGGCAGAATGGGCCGAGGGTGCGACGCTAGGGAGCATTCACCAGGAGGAAAGAGGGGGTCTGACCTTGTAAAAAAGAACAAACTCGATCAAGGTGGGGAAAGAACTTGTGGTGGGCGCAATGCCCCATGTAAAAGCAGAGGACCTGTGCTTCTTGGCTAAACTTCAAGCCGACGGACACTTATCTATTAAGCTACACCACTAAAAGGACGAGACCTATTGGAAATACCCAAGCTGTCCGGAAGGAATCTCGGAAGGGTTTGAGCAAAAAGTGAAGCATTGTTCATTTCAGACAACAGAGAGGTTATCATCTCAGTGGGGTTGTATAAACCGGTCCATCAGGCAGGCCAAAAAAATGCAGGGAGCTGGCCGATCAGGGAAGAGGCAAAAGGCGAGGTAAAGAAAATAGGACTTCTATTATGGCGATCGTGCTCTGCCCGACTTTCAAGAAAATGGGGGGCGGCATGAAGCTTCGTCTTTGTCAGGGAAAAACAAAAGCCGCATAACCTTTGGTGGGGGTTTCCTTGAGGGTGGCGGGAGACTGGCGATGTCCCCCACCCCAAACCCACCCCCCCCACACGCCGCTGCTGATGCATGGGGGAAAGACCAGGGGGGAGCATTGCCCGGGGCCAGCGGAAGGAAAAAGATGTCCCAATCACGCATTGGGGCCCATGACTACGCTTATCTGCCGGACCAGATCCCGGCAGCATAGCGGGGGGATGTGAAAGGGTTGACAGAGGACTTGGAAACCAAAGGGAGAAACTCAGTTCACAAGGCCTGCCTTATTTTGGCGAGTTAAAAAGGCGGAAACCGTGACCTGGAAAGTCTGGTGCGCACAAAAGAAAGGATATCGGGAACAGGTACGGTAGCTGTACCTGAATGTAAATCTCCAAAACCGTCAAACGTTTGAGCCGGACCACCGGAAGTCCTCCGCCATTCAACTATTGGTAGTGGAGAAAGCCGCCAGAAATGCGCGCATTATGGGGGGTCAAAGGCAACGCGGGTATTACGATTAGCCTGCTCATTGAGGGTATGGTTTCAACCGTTCAGCTTGGGGGCACCTGGTACAAGCGTGGAGAAAATTCAAATATCAGACCTGATCAGGAGGGATGTGCTCGGCGGGACGCCGAGGGGAGCCCGCGATCAGTTTGCAGCGCGTCGCGGGCGGTCTCCACTTGTCTAGAACGGTCGGGAGGGGGAATCAGGGCGTGTCA